>OFGN01001836.1_pt1 | contig 13346 bp, 7 predicted proteins | sample 1521821 | NCBI WGS metagenome assembly OFGN01 (sample SAMEA3504094, study PRJEB24116) | mouse gut metagenome | biome: mouse gut; feature: mouse-associated habitat; material: faeces | place: Denmark | collected 2011
AAGACACTCAATAAAGCGAGCTAATTTTGGAACATAGAACTGAACACCCTAATTAAATACCTTGATTATAGAAAAGGTAAACGCTATTCAATGAGAATAAAGGAAGCCCAGATTTCTGGTCGTCTCTTGTTCTCGTTGTATATGGTTTGTTGAGCACAACTGAAAGCATCATATATACTCCTGCCATTCAGAGCATGATTGTAGAATATTTCCATAAAACGAGCCGTCGCTTTGTCATCAACACGTCGCAGGCTGCATATCAGGTTTCTTGTACCAGCTATTCGGAATGAGCGCTGAAGACCCCAGACTCCATCGGAGTTTATATCACCCAATCCAGTCTCGCAGGCCGATAAGACTGTTAGTCTGAGATTTGGAAAATCGAGGGTCTCTATCTCATGACTTGTAAGAATATCATCTTCAGTTTCGTCCATGTTTTTGCTTTGCCATGAGAGATTACCTCCCCTCAAAACTAAACCGGCTAAACTTTCTTGTCCGGCACGAAGTGCACGCAATGCTATATTATGATCAACATCTTCTTCAATTTCGGCAGACCTCTCAAGTGACTTTTTATCCCTGAAGAATCCATGTGTAGCAATGTGAAGTCCTGATACTCCCTGTGTGGAAATCATCTTGAAATTTACTTCACGAGCGAGGTCGTTATAGTACATGGTAATGTCAATGGGATTATGTGCTGTTGATATAGATTGCCGTAATGTACTGAATTCTGTCCGAACACCCGGTAAATCATTAAAAGAACCTCGGTCTGCAACATTCTCATCAGAGATGGGAGAATTATAATCCGACACTCCCACAGCCACAAGATTTTTGCCCAAAATCTCATTCTTGCTAATGTCCACAAGATGAAAGACTCGGTGAAGCCGATATTGTTGATTTATAGGAGTCGCATTGTTATCAAGTAGGAATTCTACACCAAGCGTATGCAGCATGCCGTCTGGAGAAAAATATATGTCAGTATAGGAATCGAAATAAGGTTCAAGTTTTCCCCATATCAAATTCCTTGTTCTGTCCCTTGTATGCTTATCTCGATAGAACTGATTGTTTGGCAGACTAGCCAATTCCAATAGCTCCGTTTCCGTAAAAAGTCTCAAAAAAATCGGCTCCTTGATTTCCGATGAAATTACAAACGCTCCGTATGTCGGGACTGAGTCATTCTCATATCGTATAAAATCAATCCCGATGGCATTATTTCCTAATTTAGACAAGACCTGTTTTGAAGTGATGTCAAGATTCCTGCGCAATTGCTCTATTTCAACAAAATCATTGGTCAGTTCTCTTTCCAAATAGGGAAGTTGTTCAGATATGTTTTTGACTGAAATGGAATCGCCTGCTGACAGGGCTTTCGTTAGCTGCTTTTTCAGTTCTATATATGACTTATATGACTCAACTTTTAGCCCTTTTTTCTTTAGGGTCTTCTCAATTTCTTGCTCTGTGTGAAATTGCAAGCCCTTGGAAAATAAAAAGAAATTAAACGCATCTGTCGTTAGCTTTGGAGCTTCCAACAGTGCGGATAGATTTTCGTTATTAAATTGGTCAATGAGAAAGATCATATTTCCACGCTCTTTGGATGTCAGTTCTGAAAATTCATTGATAATATATTCTCTTTGAAGCCGGAGCCTTTGTCTATGTAAAGTTGCAAAATTATCAAGCTGACCATCTTCTTTGGCAATAGTTTCGAGTCGCTTCAGCAGATTGGATTTAATGGCGGGGATGTCGGTTAATTGTAGAGCACGAGATATACTTGTTGCAGCTTCTCTGTACGCCTTCTTTTTAAAGTCAATCAATCCTTTGTGATATACTAATTTAAACTCTTTATCGCGCTCGTTGGAAAAGTTTATCGATTTTGCAAATTTAGCATATACCTCTTCCGCTTGCAGGGTGGAATCTGCATCTAAATAATCATGAATAAGATTAGATAGTGCAAGATTGAACAACGGGTGTCCATAGCCGTTCACATCTTCTCTTAATTCGCAAACAATTTTTTGCGTTCTTATGGCAATTCCCATATTGCCAAGCTCTGACGCGTTATTCGCTATATTGTTCAAAAGGGTAATTACAGACTCATTTGTTGGCTGCAATCGAGAATAGCACGGAATAGCCTTCTCATAATAGTAAAATGCTGTTGAATAGTCATACGCGTCAGAATAGGCATTTGCTATAGCAACAAAAGTTTGCCCGATAAGGATTGAATCAGATAATTGATAGTTTTCTATTATTTCTTCGGCATTTTTGAGGTACTTCATTCTCTGATAGCGAGATGCTGCATCGGCACTGCGATTTAGATAGAAGGTTACGGCAGAGGCAGTTCCGGCTCTTATGTCCAGATATTTCTCGGCCTTCTCATAATATTGACCACTTTGCTTAAGATCTCCTATTTTAGCGTATGCTCTGGCAATAGAACTGAGAAGATAATGACGTTTAGAGTTTGAGGCATTTCCAGGGAGTGCTTTATAGGCTTCTATTAGGATTGAAACATCTGCTGCCTTTTGTGCTCGATTTACAGAAAATATCTGAGCGGATGCATTATCTGAGGCGTTTATAATAGCTTGATTATATGTTTCCATGGCAAGACCATGTAGACCTATATCTTCGTATGCTTGGGCCATGATGTTAAATATGGCTCCTTTGTCAATTATTGATGTTAACGGGCTTTTTAGCAGACTATTTCCAAAATCAATAGCCTCTTGGCTTTTATGAGCTTGCTTATAAGTACCTAACAGAGACATTGAATATTCAGCAACTTCCGTACTGCATTCACCATATAATCGTTTTGAAACACTGATAATTTCCAGTTCTAATTGAATTGCACTATCATAATTACTCTTAATATCCGAAAGGTCTGCGACGTAGATTCGCGCATTATCTACCCATTCTTTTGACTCTTTCCCAAAATATCTTTCGGTTAATGCAAGAGCTCTTCGTGAAGCATCAATAGCCTTGACGCCATTTCCCATATCAGTATAGTGTGACCATATTACATTCCATTCATTAATAATACGACCATCTACATTAAATAAAAGATATTCATTCTTGTCAATCCGTTCAGCTAAAGTAGTCGATTGTAAGCAGTACTTCAAACTTTCATTCTGATATCTTTCTTCCCATAGGAAGCTGCCAAGTGTCATGAAACATTTGATGATATTTTCATTGTCAATCGCTAATAATATCTGCTCGTTTAAGGTATTCAAGAAATCAATATCTCCTTTCTGTATTAACGAAACTAAAGGGACTATGGCAATTGTGCCATGCGTCGCAAAAAAATCATCATTTAAAATTTGTCTCCAAATATTGATGGGGACTGATGAATTGAAATCTTTTACGACACTTGATAAAATAGATTCCTTGACCTCAGAATTAATACCCTCAAGGGACAATAGTTCAGCTAAATACGATTCAGCTCTCGATTGCTCCTTTGAATTTAGTGTGTATGTTATAAGGTTGCTTAGAGTATAGGCATATTTTTTATCCTTTTGCGTCAATAGCGTCAGTCTCTGTTCTTCAGTCTTAATGGCTTTGTCCGTTTTTCCGCAGTAGTAGTATGCAGTTGCTAATATACCCAAGAACTCATACTTATTTTCACCGGACGCATCTATAATTTGTTTTAATTTAAGCAATTCCTGCATCACTTTTGCTTTATAATCATCATATGCGCTATCCAGAATCTTGCCGAAAATTAAATAGTAGTGCAAGTTAAGAATGACCGATCTGTATTCCGAACTTGTTGGCCGATACATTTTTTTTATAGCAGACATTGATGTGATAAGGTCAAGAGCAAAAGGTTTATAGTATTCATGATAGGTCGTATCACATATCTCGGTAGAATTATTTAACAACACATCAATGTAATACTTTGATTCTTTCCCGTAAGTAGTCGCGAGGTATTCCTGAGTGGATAATTTGCTGTCTATAAAAACATCTTTTGCCGAAGCCCTCAGTGATGAGATGAGGCTTATTGCGAAGGAGATAGTTATTAACAAATATTTTAAGGAGTGAGAGCGCATAATTAGTCTAACATTACGAATCCGGCCCAATAGTAGGGATTGGGGTTAGATTCTTTGATTTTACGTTGGGCGGCCGAAAAAGCAGCATGACGATCCATGCCACCGAGCCAGTTGCTGTAGAATGTCTGCATCAGTTCCGAAGTCTGGGCATCGGGAACTTTCCATAAGCTCATGAGAATGGTATTGACTCCGGCGAGTTTGAAAGCTCGCTGAAGTCCGAATACTCCTTCCGATGCGCCATCCACACCAAGTCCTGTTTCACAAGCCGAAAGGACTACCATATCAGTCGAACTGAGATTGAGGTTAGAGATTTCATTAGCAGTCAAGATTCCGTCATCTATTCCGGGAATAGCTTCTCGTCCACTCCATGCACGATTGGCGCCAGCAAACAGAAGACCGGCTCGATTTAATATTTGCCCTGAAAGAGAGGAATGGGTATTGGCTTTATTCAAGAACGTATTTGTCTCTATTTCTTTTGGGTTGGACAAGAAAAATCCGTGAGTCGCTATATGAAGTACTTTCGGAGAATTGCCATTCAGATTCTTAAAAGATTCCTCATTTGCAGCCACATCAGATAACAAGTTACACGATATACCAAAAGATGACATCTGAGTATACACATTTGATGCTTCTTCAAGCGTCCCTGCCAAATATCCCCAACTTCCACGTTCGTTGTTGTTGACCGCAAATCCTCGGCTTGAATTTTCCGAAGGATGGTTATAGCTTCGTGCCTGAGCAATCAGTACGTCTGATTCTGCATCGTATTCGATTCCTCCGTATGCCATTCCATCGGTAATAGTGGCTGCGGCATCGTTGTGTTTTGTTATTTCGGCAGTAGTGGATACTAGATGCAGGTTATACTTTTCGCCCAAGGTTTTATTCCCGTCACTAAGGGCACTGAATGAAATGGAATTAAGAGCAGAAATGGGTGAGTAATATATTCTATTGCATCCATCTAAAGAAGATTCGAGTTTGCTCCAAATCAGTGAATACAGGCTGTCGCCGACTGCCTTTATTCGCTGCCTTCTTGTCCCGATACGATAATCCATTTGTCCGGTGCCATACAGATAGCCTCGATATAACTCATTACGTTTGGTCTCATCACTGATTCTCTTCAACTGATCCGGCATGACCAACAGGCTATCAAGGTCGGCGTCATTGAATAAGGTGATTATTTGGGGTCGTTTTAGTTCAGAACGTAGGAGTATGGCTACATACTCGTTATCGGTTGTAAAATTGTTATTCTCAATTATTGGAAGCTGTATGTACTCTATCGCTACGTCGCCTTTACCAAGAGACTTTTTAATATCAGACCATGTCGTCAAGAGGTTTGTTTTCAAATCTTTATATGAAATATTCTCTCGGAGTAAATCTTTCTCAAGATTCTGAATCAATCCTTCGTAATAGCCAATTGAGTCAGCAGAGAGGTCGCCAGAGACAATCTTTGCCTTATACGATGACATCAGCTCAAATTTTTTACGATCATCCGTATCCGCATTATCTAAAATAGATGATGCCAGCCAATTAGATGTGCGCAAAAGAAGTCCTTTGGCAAAAAGTGCATTGTCGTATATCATCTCCGGTGCTTTATTATCAGATGCGGAGTAAAGAAACCTATTATAGCCATTCAGGAAACCACCGGTTTCGTCCCAATAATTCAGTCGCTGTCTTTCAGAGAGAAAAAGGAAAGATGCCAGTACCTCATCCTGCAAAGTCTTGGAATTTGAGATTGCGGTTTTGCTAAGCCGACTGTCTTTGCTTAAGAACATGGCACAGGCCAGATTAAATCGTACTTGGGGGCTTAATGGATTATGACCTACAAAGCCGACAGCCCGTTCAAAAGACTCAATGGCATCCGTTAGGTTTCCTTGCGACATATATAGGCATCCCAAATTATTCTCCACTTGGGCGATAGTCCCGGGGAAAGCGTTTCCTTGAAGGTATTCACGCGCTTTTAGTGCCGCATCCAATGCTTCTTCCTTATTGCCCATCTCTCCATAGCAAACGGATGCGCTGCTATATATAGTTGCAATTTCAATAGGATTTATATTTTCGAGACCTGCTAAAATATCTATGGCAGTTTCAAGCAACATGGTCGCTTGTAATTTGTTGCCCATTCCAATTGAGGCAATGGAGAGATTTCCTAATGTTCGGGCATACTCATATCCCAAATTCCCCTCCTGCTCATAGTGAGTGCGACATATTTGAAGAAGCGCTGCACAATTATTGTAATCCTTGACGGCTCCATATACTGCTGCAAGATCCGTATATAACTTCAAGGCCATCTCCTGACATTCCTTGTCAATAGGGATAAGCGTTTCAATCTCTTTCAACGCTCTCATGTATGCTGCCTCTGCTTCATTCATATCTCCAGTTACCCATGCCATTCGCCCTTTAAGCTGGTAAAGAATACCATACATTTTAGGCTGACGAGTCGGCATTTTATCAAGAATGGCGAGACAACGTTCTATCTTATTGGCAACAGAGGTGGTTTCCCCTTGTTTTACTTCCTCACTAAGGTGACTTATTATAGAGTTTAATTTGCTGACATCATCAGCCGATTCCCGGTTAGTAAGTTCCTCACAAATTTGTAAGTATTGTGAATTATCTATGACTCCGGCATCTTCAAACGCTATCTTTGCTTTTCTGAATAGAGATTCCGTATCATATTCACTGACAAAGCCTGATATGTAAGCATAATGATAGTATGGAATGACGAAATTTATATCGTGAAGATTAATCACATCCTCATAGTTGGCGTCAAGAATGTTTATAGATCTTTGTAAATATTTCAGCGCCTCAACATATTGCTCTTCACGAGAAAGCAGACAACCGTATAAGTATGCTGATAGGCATTCATATAGTCCGTTATCCTTTAGGAGTAGGGCATTATCCAGATATAGCTTCTTGGCTTTGTCAAATTTTTGTTCCTGTAAAAAGGCTTTCATTTCCTCAAATATCTGCGCACGGGTATCATCCTCATTTGCCATCAAGATGGGAAATGAGCATATCAAGAGAAGTATGGAAATGAAATGTCTCATATCAATCGATTTCGCCCAATTCTGTTAGATATTTGGTCGTAGTCTCAATGACTTTGCCGTTTAATCTTAGTTGAAGATTGTGGGATTCTTTCAATAGCTCAATAGCCTTAGCGGAATCGCCCATCAACATATATGCTCGCCCTAAGTTATGAAGGTTGATTGCATACACATCTGTTTCAATAGCGTCATTCTGCTGACAAATGTAATTTATTCTTTTTAACGGTTCAAGTGCTGATGCTCCATTGCCCTGTTTCAGACGACTCACCCCAATTGTGTTCAATACACTTACTTGATTTGCCGGATTCATCTTTCCCAAATATGCTTCGCATTTTAAGGCAAGATTCTCGGCTTCCGCATATTTCTCACTGTCTAATAAAGCCTGCGCTCCTGAATAATAATAGTTGCAAATATTATCCGGAGTTCCATGATGATTAAAAAAGTCTGTCGCTACTGTCATCAGATTTTCAGCATCAGATAAGCGTCCGTGAGAAACATAGGCAATATATAAATTTGAATAGAGGGACTCCAACTGCTTATCATAATCATCGAATCCTTTGAGCATTTCTATTCCTGCGGTGTAGCATTTAATTGCATCATCAATCTGTCCGTTATTTATTAGGCAATTTCCCTTAAAGTATAGAACATCGGCATAGTCATGCGATGGATTTGCGCCACGTTCATTGAAAAATGCCAGCAACTCATCGTTTACTTTTATTGCTTCCTGATAGTTCTGCTGGTTATAATACATCAATTGTAGTGAAAACAATCCAATCCACGCATCTGGTGTCTCATCTTTTTTATAACCGTTGGACATGAGACTGAAGCCTTCCCGATATAGTGATATGGCTTGACTTATGTAACCGCTTTTTTGATATAGAGCACCAGTGGATGAGAGCAGACGACCGAACCAATGGTCTACTGCATCGTTTCCTCTATTAACTATCCCTTGCCCAATTACAATACCTCTCTGATAAGCCTTTGTTGCTGCATCTGGATTAGAGTCTTCCAGTTCAGTGCCTTTTGCCCATAATAGTTCAAGATATTCCGAATGCCGGATTCCTAATGATTTTTCCCTTAGTTTGAGAGCCTTCTCAATATAGTCCAAATATTTGATTTTGTCTGCATTGTCATCCATTGACATTAGTCCTGCATTGCAGTAATAGAACGTATATTGTAGCGTGTCTGGCAGTGTAATTATTTCCTCTTCTTTCACATTGGAAAGATTCGATTTCACAGCTTCTTCATCTCCATTCAAGAATGCAGTGTAAGCAGAAGTGAGGCAACCTTTTACATCACGACTTTGGGGATATGCGCATACTGCACACATCCAGAGAAGGAATATAATTGCAATGAGTTTTTGCATATTAAAGAAAGTCTATGGGCTTCTCAATAACGAGAAAGTCCATAGACTTAGTGTGTTAGAAAATTAGTTAGTAGCAACTACATAGTTGTTGTAAACCGGACCTCGGTTAACAATGCGGATTATGAAGCGTCCCGTCCAAGCGGGCACCCAATTGACATAGCAGTCATCCGAGTAACTGGTGTCTTTAGCAATAAGGTTGCCATTGCTGTCATAGACATAGAGATCGAGATCTGTATCTCCATCACCCGATACACCGACTTCAGCAAGATAGCCTTTAGTGAAGCTACACTCGAAGTCATTATAGCAGTTACCGCTGACAACGTAATTGCCGATGCGCGGTCCGTTTACAGCACCGCGATGTGCGCTCTGTGCGTCGCTCTCAATCTGAGCAATCAGACCAAGAAGGACATCATCACCTTCAGCAAATGTCTTGGCATCTGCAGCAATCTGAGCAAAGTCAAGAGTTACTTTGCCATTCTTCTTATCGGTAGATGGTGCATTGGTCTCTCCCTTGATTTCAGCAGAGAGATTCTGGGTGGGATTCTCACTGATAATCTGTAGTGCATCAATGAGAGGGAGAGCAGACTGCTGGGCGTAACCGTATTTTACGAGATCCGTAGCCAGACGTAAGGAGGATAACGAAGGAGAAACTTCTCCCTTGATGGCTTCTTTCGGCTCAACGTCCTGTGCGAATACGCCGAACGATGCGATAAGAGCCACGAGCATGAAACAAATTTTCTTCATATTTTTTGTATTAGAGATTGTGTCTATTTTACTTTCAGGAATATCATATATGGCTGGAATGCCTTAATCTTTTCTGTAAGAGGTTTTGATGCTATGTCTGCATTGGTTTGCAAACTGATAGCATGAGGTAACGCATCTATAAGAGATTTCAGATAGGATGACTTGATTGCATAGTTGACATTTTCTGACTTGAAGTAATCACGGTTAAGTCCGGAAGATGTAATGCCAACGAGATTACCCTGATTGTCAAACAATGGTCCGCCACTATTGCCGGGTTGAATTGGTACAGAAATTTGATACACGGTAACGTCTCCTTGTATGCCTGTCTTGGAACTAATCTTGCCATCCGTAAATTTTACTTCTTCACCCATGACATCTGCCATCGGATAGCCGAGAGTAAACACTTCGCTTCCAGTGTCCTTCACTCTCGTTGTGAAGTTATATGGAATAGATGCCATTGGGGTGAATGAAGAGGAATCAATCTTAAGGATAGATAAATCATTCTGCTTGTCCGACAAAACCACTATCGCGGGGTAATTCTCCACATTGCCATCGCGTATAAAGGTGGCTTCAATAGTATTAGCGCCATCTACGACATGGTAATTAGTCGCAAAATATCCGTTTTCGCTTATAAAAAAGCCGGAGCCGCTACCTTTCCAACCGTCACCGCTTGGCTCTGATGAAGGAAGATATTCCGCAATCTGATCCTGACTTTTTACGGATTCATATATCGCGAGTGCGGCAGCATCTACCGTTGCTTCCCTCATTCCTGAATTCTGAGCAGTAAGTACTACGAACTGACCGTCGAAACGAGGACGAGGAATTGAACCTAAGTCATTGCCGTTAATTTGAAAAGCAACCTTGTCTCCGATACTCCAGATTGAAATCTTATTAACCTCAGAATCGATATAGTTCGAATAAGTCCACGTGTGGTCCGAAACTTTCTGACCATTGCGTACCTGCTGATACAGGAATTGTCCATCAGATAAGACTATACCACAGTAATTATTCCAGTCCTTAAAGCCAAACATTATTCCATAAATGGTATTTCTTTGAGATTTGTCAAGATGAAAATAAGACTCAACAATAAGGTCATTATTAGGTGAGAAATCGGCAGATAGTCCTCCTGACACACTACGGTCAGGAGTTATCTTCATAGTGATTGAATTGTCAGAATTTACTTTAAGAGAGCCATTGGCACCCTCATATTCCCATAGTTCACGATTCCGATTAAAATCTTCGCTATAAATTAGGTAGCATTCCTCACCGGTCTCAGAGAATTTCAGAAACTTATTATTCTTCAGTTCTCCATTTTCGTAAGTATGCACAGTGTTCGGTTTGCCATTTTCATAATATGAAATTGTACTGCCTACCGGATAGCCCATATTGAACATGGCTTCCACTTGTTTTTTGCCATTCTCAAAGTATGAGACTTGAGGACCGTTTAACTTGTTGTTGAAATATGTGCCGTTCTCCTTGATTTTCCCATTTGGGTAATAGGTAGTCATTGCGCCTTCGTTGAAGTTCTTCCCCTCATCATCATAATCTATATAAACGAAAGTAGCCTCACCCTGAAGTTGACCGTTCATATAATAGTCTTTAACCATTCCTTTGGGAGTATGTGGAGCAGAATATGTGATTATTCTATAAAAAGCTGCATTTTTTGCATCGCAACGATTCCAATCCTGATCAAAATACTCAGTTAGCCGGCTGCCAATTTTAGGATTGTATCCGGTCTTCCTCTCGTTAATCTTCTTCACTGGAGCTCCTGCCTGTATGAGTAGGACGGTCCCGTCATAATTCACGAACTTGCCGGTATATGGCTCATCAGACACCCAATAGCCTTCGAAAGTAGAACCGTTTCCCCAACGCGCTTTGCCATTGCCGTGCATACGGTAGTTTATAAATTCACCCTCATACGAAGAACCGTCTTCAGCCTCCATCTTGCCGAACCCCATAAGTTGTCCGTCAATAAACGTCCCAGTCTTGACCGACCCATCTTTATGCGTGAATTTCCCTTTGCCGGCTCTTACGCCTTTGCGATATTCACCCTCGTAAATTGATTCAAGTTCCCCATTGACATATTTCTTTGCAACACCGATTCCATTGGCTTTTCCTCCCACAGAGCTGCCGGTCCAAGTGAATGTTACTCCATTAGAATAGTAAGGGTCAAGAAGCTGAACCCCGTTTCCACACGATACCCATCTATCTTCAAGGGTATATGTCTGCGCCATAACGTTCAATAGAGTCGTTACGACAAAAATGAGAGTGAATATTATCCGTTTCATATATGATGGTATATTGGTCTATTATCAAAAATGCGTGAGCCTCCCACTTCGCTACTATTCTGAAGGCTCTGGACTGCCCACCTATAAGTAACAAGTAAAAATGCTCACGCTTTAGGAATATATTGGCAGTCTGTAGACTTGAATATACTCATCAGCGTGAGCGTCATTGCCTGCTATCTATATAGGTTGAAAATTGTCCAGATTTTCAGAACCAGATAACTGAGTTATTGACGCTCATCCTAAATATGTCTGCAAATGTCCTGTCAGAGACAGCATTGCAATTGCAAATTTAGCAAAAAATCGCCAAATAAACTCAAAACAATGACTATATTTTCACTAATCCATCTTATGAAGTGCGTATTTTACAGCTGTAAGAAGTGCTTCATGAGCCTTGTCTCCCTCCTTTATCACATCTATACGGCTGAAATGTGGATGATTGCTTTGATGAGAGATGGCCAATTTCTTGATTGATTTCAGCATGCTGCTGTCCTCATCGGAATCCCAGACACGATATGCGTCACCCATGATGATGAAGTCAAAGAACTCCTCATCATTAAGCGAGCCATTATAACCCATCATCGGAGCAGAGTGTGCCATCATAATTAATCGCTCAAATATGTCGAGGTTAGAGAACACACTGAAGAGTCTCATCCTGATGGCATCAACTTTTGAGGAAGCCGGGATGGTAATCTGTGACTGAGCCATTGTGGCATAATAATATGCACATATTGGGGCAAAAGAGCCTATTTTTCTGAGAGCCATTTCTGAAAAAATCAGACAAGCTCCAAATGGATCTGAGGTTTGGCCTTGAATAAGAATGTTCAGGTTAGCATCAACCTCATTGAGCAGTGAGTTTAACTCTGCGTTGGAGCTATTATTAGCAATTGCCTGAGTAATCTTAATCTGGCGATACTTTCTTATGATGTCGTCTAGTCTCATAGTTTTCTTTGTGGGACTTGTTGCCCCTTCGAGATGTTATACCAGTTAATAGAAAAAGGTAAATGGGAAAATAGATACAAAATAGAAAAATTTGGCCCCTGCAAGAACAGTTAGTCCCCAACGCTCTTGTTAAAAAGTATTGGGGACAGATTGTTAGGGAACAAATAAGGCAGCGAACTCGGTGAGACGGCGGGTGTATAAGCCTTTATGTTTCTTCCCTTTGTATCGGCAATGAGAGGTGTAGGACTTGAAGATGTCGCGGTTGCCGGATTTGAGCTTTTTCAAGACACTGCTTTTGTTTACGACACCGGGACCGCAGTTGTAGGCAAGGGCGCCGAGAAGAACTGAGTCTTTGCCGTAGCGGGAATACATGGCGCAGAACTTGCGAAGATCTTTGCGGAGGAGAGCGTCTGCCTGCGCCTCGGTCAGCTGCACGCCTCGGCGATATGGCTCACCCGGCTGGACCTGATGGCCGTAGCCGACGTAGGGCCAGTGCTTCGGCTTGTGGAGCGTCTCGAAGTGCTTGATGATTATGACTGCCCGCTCAAAGAGCGGCAGCTCCATTATTGAGCGTTTGGCGGCGAAAGCCGGCGAAGTGACCGTGAGGGTCACTATCGCCATTAGGAATAACAGGATTTTTCTCATAAGCCAATCGGGGTTATGGGGCCAACAATCGGGCCGATGATTCCGGGAGTCTCGCCGCCGTTATCGCCACTGTCCTTGCCGTTGAACTCGAAGGTCTGTTCCCACGGGGTCGAGCCGAAGTTGTCTTCAATCACGACCAAAAATTTATGGGCCTCGGAACTTTTAGCGGTGTAGTTGAGTCGGAAGGTCTTGCTTTCCAGAAGCACACGGTCATTGTTTACCAGCACCGGTCCATCAACGAGTTTGAGCGAACCTTCGCCGTCATACTGGAAATAGCGGATGGTGTAGAGGGTGTTGGCATAGTTGC
>OFGN01001839.1_pt1 | contig 13335 bp, 4 predicted proteins | sample 1521821 | NCBI WGS metagenome assembly OFGN01 (sample SAMEA3504094, study PRJEB24116) | mouse gut metagenome | biome: mouse gut; feature: mouse-associated habitat; material: faeces | place: Denmark | collected 2011
CTGCTGCTCCCCCAGGACTTTTTCCGCAACTGCGCTCTGCTGATTTTAGGACTGCTGCTGGTCTGGTGCGGGACGCTGATCGTGTTGGATTTTCGCGGGAAAAACGGGACTGCGTGAGCTTTTGATTGTACAAACAGTCCCCTGCCAAGGGCTGCCCCGCACAAGGACAACAATCAAATGATCGTTTAGAGCGTTGCAAGAGGGCGACAACCGATAATTTTCGGTTGTTACCCTCTTGTGTTATGCAAATCGGAAAACGCATTTATAAGCTCCATTAGTAGTAGAGTTATACGCAGAAGGCCTATACAAAAAATTATAATAATCCTCCCGTCAAATTCTGCTCACCTTTTCCCATACCGCCGTGCAATTTCCTCCAGTTCCTCCGGATCTGCGTTGCGAATTTCCTCCGCGTCCAGGAGCATAGCCCCCAAGCCGGAGAAGGCCCCGGAGACCGAGGTGTAAGCAGCCCTTTTTGGGCCCGGATGCGAAAGCGTCCGGGCCCATTTTCGTGCCTCCACGCCGAATTGTCCATAGGAGAACGACACTTTCCAGTGGATTTGTTTCACTTTTATACTATAACTTATACATTCGCAACTTGCTTCCGCCCGCGATATATGGTAACATCTGCACGAAACGGGGATGGCGGGGATGCGCCCCGCCCTGCCCGGGAGCGATTAGAGAAGGAGGTCATAGGATACCCGCTGTTGTTCCCCTATCCCCATGAAAACCGAGTTATTTGCGATTTGGAAAGGAGCCCCTGAGATGAAAAAGCTTTTCACCAAAACATTGACGCTGCTCCTGGCAGCGGCAATGCTGGCCGGCCTGTGCGGATGCAATTCAGGCAGTCCCGATGAGACGACTCCCGATGCCGGCGCCGGAGCGGATGCTGATACGGATACCGTGATATCCGTGACGGAGGAGAATACCTACAGCAAGCCCCTGCCCAATCTTCCCGAGGTCCCCTACTGGTTCCCCAACGACCTGCTGAGCTGGGACCCTGCCCAGGATCCGGACGCCGCCTATAACGTCAGCGCCGTCCCCCTGGCCCAGCGGACGCCCAAGGACCAGCTCACCCCCGCCAATGCCACCCAGAACAAGGACATGAATGTGGTGGCTATCTCCATCATGAACGCCAGCACCAGCGGGAACGCGCCCCACGGCCTCAACACCGTCAACGCCAACGTGTTCTCCTACTGGCAGTACATCGATAAACTGGTGTACTGGGGCGGTTCCTCCGGCGAGGGCCTGATCGTTGCCCCCAGTGCGGACGTCATTGACGCGGCCCACCGCAACGGCGTGCCGGTCCTGGGTACCGTGTTCTTCCCCCAGGCGGGCCACGGCGGCAAGATCGAGTGGCTCAACGACTTCCTCCAGAAGGATGCCGGCGGCAATTTCCCCATCATCGACAAGCTGATTGAAGCCGCAGAGTATTTCGGATTTGACGGCTGGTTCCTCAACCAGGAGACCGAGGGCGGCGAGAGCGACCCCAACGGCCTGCTGACGGCTGACCATGCCGTCCTTATGCAGGAGTTCATCAAGGCGTTCAAGGCCAAGTCCGGCGACAGCCTGGAGATCATGTGGTACGACTCCATGACCGAGGCCGGCGAGATGGACTGGCAGAATGCCCTGACGGACAAGAACAAGTGCTTCGTCATCGACGGGGAGGGCAACCCCGTCGCCGACAGCATGTTCCTGAACTTCTGGTGGAACACCAACACCTACGCCCCTGATGAGCTGTTGAAGGCCACCGCCGGGAAGGCCGCCGAGACGGGCGTGGACCCCTATGATCTGTACGCGGGCATCGACGTCCAGGCCAACGGTACCGGTACGCCGGTGCGCTGGAACCTCTTTGCTCCCGACGGACAGGCTCCCTATACCTCCCTGGGCCTCTACTGCCCAAGCTGGACTTACTTTGCCGCCGAAGACTTTTTTACGGACTACCAGGAGAAGGAGAGCCTCATGTGGGTCAATGCCAAGGGCGACCCCTTCGTGGCTGCTGAGCCCAAGGAGGAGATGGAGTGGAGAGGCGTTTCCACCTACGCCATCGAGCAGACCGTGGTCAACCAGATCCCCTTTATCACCAACTTCAACATGGGCCACGGCTATAACTTTTTCATCGACGGCGTGAAGGTCTCCCAGAAGGATTGGAACAACCGCAGTATGCAGGATGTCATGCCCACCTACCGCTGGCATGTGGAGCAGGAGGGCGGCAATACCCTGAAAGCAGCCGCAGACTACTCCGATGCCTATTACGGCGGTACCAGCGTGGGGCTGAACGGAAAGGCTTTCAAGGATCAGCCCTCCACCATCACCCTCTACAGTGCGCAGCTGCCCATGACCGGTGATCTCTCCTTCACCGTCAAGGCCAAGGCCGCGGTGGAGACCGCTCTGGATCTGGTGGTCACCCTGTCCGACGGCGCCGCCGAAACCATCACCGGCGACAAGAAAGTGGGCTCCGACTGGACCAGCGTCTCCTATGACGTGTCTGGCCTGGACGGCAAGACCGTCACGGCCATCGGCTTCAAGCTCACTGCCGCCGAGGACGTCATGGCTCTGAAGTTCCTCCTGGGCCAGATTGCGGTTACCAGGCCCAGCGAGGCCGCCGCTCTGTCCGCGTCCGGACTGAAGGTGGACAGCACCAGCTTCGACGATGACGACTGCATGTATACCGGCGTCCGCCTGAGCTGGACTGGTACGGCGGACCATTACGAGATCTATCGTGTGAACCAGGATGGCAGCCGCTCCTTCCTGATTGCCACTCCCGGCACCAACTACTACATCAACGGCCTGGAACGGAATGACGACACCAACAAGACCAACTTCGTGGTGGTTCCTGTGAGCGTCACCGGTGAGCGGGGCGAGGCCTCCAATACCGCCGCTATGGACTGGCCCGACAACAGCCTGCCCAAGGCGGACTTCAAGGCGTCCGTCACTCTGGCGGCCCCCGGCCAGGAGATCACCTTTGAGAGCCTCTGCTCCGCCAACACCGAGACGCTGGCCTGGGAGTTCCCCGGCGCTTCCGTCGAGACCAGCTCGGATGTCTCTCCCAAGGTGAGCTATGCCGCCGAGGGCACCTACACCGTGAAGGTCACCGCCAAGAATGCTTCCGGCGAGGCTGTGGCGGAGAAGGCGGGGCTGATTACCGTCTCCTCCAAGGTCTCCGGTGAACTGGCTCTGCTGAGTCAGGGCAAGGACACCGAGGCCACCGCCTATGTCAACGAGAACGAGGCGCCTCCCTTTGCTGTGGACGGCGACGTGACAAAGAAGTGGTGTGCCACCGGCAACCCGCCCCACGCCCTGACCATTGACCTGGGCGGCGTGAAGGCGGTCAGCGAGGTCCACATCGCCCATGCCGAGGCCGGCGGAGAGGGCAGCTCCATGAACACCAAGGCCTACACCATTCTGGTCAGCACCGATGGCGAGGAGTTTACCGAGGTAGTGAAGGTCACCAAGAATATGGCCGGTGAGACTGTGGATACCTTCCCGGTGGTCAACGCCCGCTATGTGAAGCTGTCTGTAGAGAAGCCCACCCAGGGCTCCGATACTGCGGCCCGGATCTACGAGGTTGAGGTATACGGGCTGGATGAGGCGCTGTAAGCCGAAGCAGACCTGAATGAACCGGGGGAAGAATTCCCCATACACCGCGCGGCGGCTTCTGAAAAGAGGCCGCCGCGTTTTTTTGCGCATGGGGGCGCTGCTGTGCTGTCCGCGAGGTCTTCCGATGGTAGAGGAGGACGGAACAAATCTACATGAGTGTCCTGGAAAGGCCTTAATCTGCGGCAAAAAACAGCTGAAATCCGGAAGATTTTGGCGCTTTTCCTCTTTGCTGGACGAATCATATCCGCATCGGCCTGCGCGCGCGGATTCCCGCCGGCTTTCCCTGGGGAGCGGTGTTTCGATCTGTCATGAAATTGTTTCCGAATCGTATACGAAAAGATGCAAGAATGATACATCCCCCTGCTAAAAAATAGAAGGCAGGGGGGGAACTTACCAGCCCCTGCCTGCGTCTATAGCATATAAGGAAACCATTGGGAGGCCGGGGCGGTCCGGGCTCCCGGGAGGAACAGAAACAAGGAGGACTTACATAATGCAACGGTTGAAAAAGAGGACGGTATGCCTGCTTCTGGCGGCGGTCATGCTGCTGGGAATGCTGGCGGGATGCGGGAAGAAGGACGATACCCAGCAACTTTCCGCTACCGTCTATGTGCCGAAGTACATCGATCTGAACCTGGATCTGGACTACATCAGCGGCGGTTGCTCCGACGGGGAGAACCTCTACCTCATCGGAGAGCGCACAGAGGAGATCAAGATGGAGGCTCCGGAGGGCATGTCGTCCGACGAGGCCGAGAAGTACGGCTATACCACCTACCGGAACGTGTTTGACATCTACCGCGTCGCGCTGGACGGCAGCGGCACGGTGGAGAAGCTGCCGAACTATCAGGCGCCGAAGGTCCCCGACGGAAAGGACGGCAACTGCTCCGTGAGCGATATCGCCATCGCGGAGGACGGTTCCTTATGGGTGACAGAGATGCTTTACATCTGGGGAAATACCTCCGTGAATTATCCGGCGGTTGATGAGCCGGTGGCCGGCGGAGCGGTTGACGCCATGGTCCAGCCTGTCGCCCGTTCCGCGTCGGATACCGCTTCGGCGGAGGCCGAGGCCGAAGACGAGAGCGCCTCCGATGAAGACGCGGGCGATGTGGACGTGCCCGCGGACGAGCCGGCGGAGGAGGAATCCAGCGAGACCGTCCTCCGGCGGAAGCTGGACAAGGACGGCAACGAGCTGGAGTGCATCGACATGTCCAAGCTCCAGGAGAAGATGCAGGGCGTCATCGGCGAGGACGAGTACCTGAACATGCAGGCCTTCGACACCGCCGGGAACCTCTATGTGGGCACCGAGACCAAAATCTACGCCCTGGACGATCAGATGGAGGTCCGTTTTGAGCTGGATGGGGAGGATATGTGGTACAACCTGATCCCCCTCGCCGGCGGCCTGATGGGGATGCAGAAGCGGGATTATGACGAAGCGACCGAGACCAGCAGCAACAAGCTGCTGACCATCGATCCCGAGAAGCAGGCGTGGGGCAAGGAGTATGTCATGCCCAACAACGCCTATAACATCTACCCCGGCGGCGGGGACTACCTGTTCTACTACCAGGTGAACGACGCGGTCTTCGGCTTCAAGGCCGACGAGTCCAAGGAGGGCGGCGGAGCGGGGGAGCGCCTCTTCTCCTGGGTCGAGGCGGACATCAGCAGCGACTCCGTCCGCAACTTCTTCTTCCTGCCTGACGGACGGGTGGCGGCCATCCTCCAGGAGTATGACAACGAGTACGAGAACATCACCATCAGTGTGGCCCTCCTGGCCCCCACCCCCCGGTCCGAGCTGCCGGAGAAGACCACGCTGGTCTACGCCAGCCTGTATCTTTCCTATGACGCCCGGAAGGCGATCATCGACTTCAACAAGAAAAGCGAGACCCACCGCATCGAGGTCAAGGACTACGCCGAGTTCGACATTGACGGCAGCAGCAAGTCCTCCCTCCAGAAGCTGAACACGGAGATCCTGGCAGGCAACGTGCCGGATATCCTGGACACCAGCAACCTGCCCCTGCGGCAGTACGGCTCCAAGGGCATCCTGGAGGACCTGTGGCCCTTCATCGACAAGGACCCGGACCTGGGCCGCGACAAGCTGATGGTCCGCCCCCTGGAGGCCAACCAGCAGGACGGCAAGCTCTACGAGATCTTCGGCAATTTCACCATCCGCACCGTGGCGGGCCCCACAAAGATCGTGGGCGACCGCATGAGCTGGACCCTGGCGGACCTGCGGGAGGCGCTGGCCAAGATGCCTGAGGGCTGTTCTATCTTCGGCGAGTTTGACACCAAGTCCAATATGCTGGATACCGTGGTGAGCCTGAACATGGACCAGTTCGTTGACTGGGAGACCGGCAAGTGCAATTTTGACAGCGACCAGTTCAAGGCCATGCTGGAGTTCTGCAACACCTTCCCCGCAGAGTTCAACTCTGAAAGCTACGACTGGGATGAATGGGAGGGGGAGGAAGCCCGCATCCTCAGCGGCAAGCAGATGCTGTCCCAGTCCTACCTCAGCAACTTTGATTGGACCGTCCAGTCCCTGAACGCTCTCCACAACGGCGAGTACAGCTACGTGGGCTATCCCCGGGAGGACGGCGGCTGCGGCAGCAGCTTCTCCTTCTACAACGGCATCGCCATGACCTCCAGCTGCAAGGACAAGGACGGCGCCTGGTCCTTCATCCGCCAGGTGCTGCTGCCCCAGGAGGAGGAGAGCGGAAGAGGGAGATATTACTATTCCGCCAGAAACTTCTCCGTCAATAAGGCCGATTTCGACAAGGCGGTGGAGATGGCCCTCACACCCCAGTACCAGACCGACGGAGACGGAAACAACATCCTGGATGACGACGGCAACCCCATCCCGGTGAGCTACGGCTCCATCTGGGTGGACGACAACACGGAGATCGAGATGAAAGCCCCCACCCAGTCCGACGTGGACAAGGTCATAGCCCTCTATGAGCAGGTGGATTCCATCTACCGCAGGGACGATAAGATCATGGAGTCCGTCCTGGAGGTGGCCAGCCAGTATTTCGCCGGCGACAAGCCCCTCAACGACGCGGCGTCCCTGATCCAGAACAAGGTGACCCTGTACGTCAACGAGAACCGCTGACGGGCGGGGAGGATAGAATGTTTTCCCCAAAAGAAAACAAAAGTGATGTGAGTACGATGCAAAAATGATACACGGGGCTGGTAAATTTGTGTCCAGAATCCATATGCAAGGAGGAACCGATCAATGGATCATCGGATCAAAAAGGGCCTGACGGCACTGCTGGCCGCGTGTATGCTGCTCAGTCTGGCGGCCTGCGGCAAGGATCAGGACGAGGACGCGGAAAAACTGTCGGGCACGGTGTTCGTGCCCGAGTTCATCGACATGGACCTGGGAAAGAACAGCGAGGTGCGGGGCGGCTGCACCGACGGAGCGTACATCTATCTGCTGACCAGCAAGTATCCCGATCGGGAGGCGGGGGAGGAGGGCGACACCACCTACAGTATCCTCCGCCTCTCCGTGGACGGCGGGGAGCCGGAGCCGCTGGAGAACTTCAAGATCGATGCCGCTCCCGAAGGCTATGACCAGTCCTACGTCTACCTCAGCGGCATCCGCGCCGGGGCGGACGGGTCCATTTGGGTGGAGGAAAACCTGAGCGCCTACTCCTACGACCTGCCGGAGGACTTTGACCCGGAGACGGGCAATATTTGGGAATACGACTTACTGGACAGCATCGACAAGAACTACCACATCCAGCTGGATTCCACCGGCGCGGAGATCACCCGGGTAGACGTCAGCGGCCTTCAGGAGAAGGCGGGGATCGAGTCCATGTATTCGGGAGGCACCCTCTTCGACCCCAAGGGGAACATTTATGTCAGCACGGACGGTAAGATCGTGGTGCTGGACTCCTCCCTGAACGTCCTGTTTTCCGTGGAGGACGAGAACTTCTGGGGCGGCGAACTGACCCTGCTGTCCGACGGCTCCGTGGGTACATCGATCACCGTGCGGGACGCCGTCAACAATACCTACACCCGCCAGCTGCGGACTATCGACCCCGCCGCAAAGGACTGGGGCAAGTCCTATGAGTTGCCCCGGGACGCTTACAACACCTATTCCGGGACCGGGGAGTACCTCTACTATTACATGAGAGGCGAGACCCTCTATGGGCGGAAGGTCGAGGCGGAGGAGGGCGCGGAGGATGACAAGCTCCTGAACCTGCTGGACGCTGACATCTCTGCAGATCAAATCAGCTTCGTCACCTTCCTGGAGGACGGCAGGGCGGTCATCATGGCTGAGGCCTACGGCTCCCCCACCGGCCGGCGGGAAACCCTGGCGGTGCTGACCCCCACGCCCCGGTCGGAGCTGCCGGAGAAGACCACCCTCACCTACGCTACCATGTACCTGAGCCAGGACGAGCGCAACCGGATCGTGGACTTCAACCGCAGCGGCGTGCCCTACCGTATCGAGGTGCATGATTACTCCGAGTACAGCACGGAGGAAGATTACCAGGCCGGAATCAAGAAGCTGAACACAGAGATCCTGGCCGGGAAGGCGCCGGACATCATCAATACCGAGTCCCTGCCTCTGCGGCAGTACGGCGCAAAGGGCATCCTGGAGGACCTGTGGCCCTTCATTGAGAACGATCAGGACATCGGCGGCCGGGAGGGCCTCATGGACCGGGTGTTCACCGCCGCCGAGCAGGACGGGAAGCTCTATCAGATCTTTGACGCATTCAGCATCGCCACCGTGACGGGCTCCCCCAGCGTGGTGGGGGACCGCACCAGCTGGACACTTCAGGATCTCCAGGACGCCCTGGCCAAGATGCCCGAGGGCTGCGCGGTCTTCAACGAGTACAACACCAAGAGCAACATACTGACGCTGGTGATGAGCATGAACCTGGACAGCTTCCTGAATTGGGACACGGGGGAGTGCCGCTTCGACAGCGAGGAGTTCAAGGCCCTGCTGGCCTTCTGCGACAACTTCCCTCTGGAATACGACTGGGAGAGCAGCCAGAACGGCGATTATGACGAGCCCACCCGCATTGCCGAGGGACGGCAGATGCTGGTGACGGAGCATATCAGCGACTTCAAGAGCATCCAGATGCAGAAGGCCATCTTTGGCGGCGATATCACCTACATCGGCTTCCCCGTGGAGGACGGCGGCGTGGGCAGCAGCTTCAGCGTCAACAGCGGCCTGGCCATGTCTGCCTCCTGCGCGGACAAGGAGGGCGCGTGGACCTATATGCGCCAGCTGCTCCTGCCCCAGTACGCGGGGAACGAGAACGCCTCTCATTGGGGGGGCCACAACGGCTTCCCCTCCAACAAGGCGGACTTCCAGTGGATGGCGGAGCAGTCCATGATCCCGGACGGCTATAAGACCGATGAGGACGGCAATCAGATCCTGGACGAGGACGGCAATCCCATCGAGGAAAGCCACAGCAGCTGGGGCATTAACAATTTCACCATTGATGTCTTTGCCACCAAGCAGGAGGAGTACGACCAGATCATGGATCTCTATAACCAGGTGGACCGGATGAGCGGCTCGGACGACAGCGTCTATGACATCGTGACCGAGGTGTCGGGCAGCTATTTCGCCGGGGACCGCTCCCTGGACGACGCGGCCAGCCTCATTCAGAACAAAGTGACTACATATGTCAATGAAAGTCGTTAAAGAAAAGAAAATCAAACAAAAACACAAAAATTTCCCACAAAGGAGGTCTTCCCTACATGCCCACCAATTTCGACTATCTAAAATCCGAACCCAAATTCGCCCCCTTCTCCTCCGTCGCCATTTCCGCCGAAACACTTATCCTCATAGACCCGGAGGCATGTATCATCAACTGCCGACGGGCTATGGAGTTTGCTTTAAAGTGGATGTATTCGGTGGAAGCCAAGCTGGGAACGCCCTATAAGGATAACCTTTACAGCCTTATGAGTACAGAGGAATACCGCCAGATGGTGGGAAAGGATTTGTGGAAACGGATGGATTACATCCGTCAGTGCGGAAACCGCGTAGCCCATTCCGGCAAAAAGCTTGGCAGGGATGAGGCCATGCTCTGTCTGGAGAATCTGGCGATCTATCTGGATTTCATTGCTTGCTGCTATTCTAAACAATACAAAGAACATATTTTTGATAAGAGCCTTATTACCAGACGCCAGGAGCAGATTAAGCAGTCCAGGGAGGAGACGGAGAAGGCCAAAAAGCAGCTGGCCAGACATCAGGAGGAGCTGGCCAGGAAAGAACTTGACTTAAAGACCCTTATGGAGGAGAACGCCTCTTTAAAGGAGGAACTGACCGCCAGGAGGGAGCAGAGACAGCCGACCTATGTGCCAAAGCCCCTTGATCTGTCGGAATACTCCACCAGAAAGCTTTACATAGACGCGATGCTGGAGGACGCCGGTTGGACACTGGGGAAGGACTGGCTCAATGAGGTGAAGCTTTCCTGCATGCCCAATAAATCCGGGTCAGGATATGCGGATTACGTGCTTTATGATGACATGCACAGGCCCCTTGCCATCATTGAGGCAAAACGCACCTGTGGGGATGTGGCACAGGGGAGGCAGCAGGCAAAACTGTATGCCGATCTGCTGGAGGCGCAATACAAGCGCCGTCCTGTGATTTTTCTGACCAATGGTTTTGAGACACGCATTATTGACGGGCAGTACCCGGAGAGGGAGTGCGCTGTCATCTATTCCAAGAGGGATCTGGAGAAATGGTTTAATCTTTTGAGCATGCGGACAAGTCTCCGGTCGTTTTCCGTGAGAAAAGATATCGCGGGGAGATATTATCAGGAGGCGGCCGTCAGGGCTGTGTGTGACAGTTTTGAGGAGAAGAACCGAAGAAAGGCCCTTCTTGTTATGGCTACCGGGTCAGGGAAGACCAGAACCGTGATCGCCTTATGCGACATTTTTTTAAAAGCCGGATGGGTAAAGAATATCCTTTTTCTGGCGGACCGCAATTCTCTGGTGACCCAGGCAAAGAGAAGCTTTGTGAATCTGCTTAACAGTCTGTCATGCACCAATCTGGTGGAGGAGAAGGACAACTACAATGCCCACTGCGTATTTTCCACCTACCAGACCATGATGAACTGCATCGACGGGGTGCGGGACGAGGCGGGCAAGCTGTTCACCTGCGGGCACTTCGATCTGGTGATCTGCGACGAGGCCCACCGCTCCATCTACAACAAATACCGGGACATTTTTACCTATTTTGACGCGCCGCTGGTGGGCCTCACTGCCACCCCCAAGGACGAGATCGACAAGAACACCTACGAGGTATTCGAGCTGGAGAGCGGCGTGCCCACCTACGGCTACGAGCTGGCCCAAGCGGTGACGGATGGGTTTTTGGTGGACTTTCTGTCGGTGGAGACGAAGCTCAAATTTTTGGAGCAAGGCATTGTGTACGACGAGCTGTCCGAGGAGGACAAGGCGGCTTATGAGGACACCTTTGGCCGGGACGGCGAGGCACCGGACAGCATTTCCTCCACCGCGCTGAACGAGTGGGTGTTCAACGAGGACACCATCCGAAAGGTGCTCCACATCCTCATGACCAACGGGCTGAAAATCGACTACGGCACCAAGCTGGGCAAGACGATCATCTTTGCCAAAAACCACGCCCACGCGGAGAAGATTTTGGAGGTGTTTGGGAAGTCCTATCCCGAGCTGCCGGGCTATACCAAGGTCATCGATAACTACACCAATTACGCCCAGAGTTCCATCGACGAGTTCTCCAAGGCGAAAAAGCTGCCTCAAATCGCCATTTCCGTGGATATGCTGGACACCGGCATCGACGTGCCCGAGGTGCTGAACTTGGTGTTCTTCAAAAAGGTCATGAGCAAGGCAAAATTCTGGCAGATGATCGGGCGGGGCACCCGGCTGTGCCCCGGACTGATGGACGGCGAAGATAAGAAGAAGTTTTACATCTTCGATTTCTGCGGGAACTTTGAGTTCTTCCGTATGGGCAAGGGCAAGCCCGCCGCCAGCCAGACAACGCTTCAAGGTGCGCTGTTCAAGCTGAAGGCCCAGATGGCGTTCAAGCTCCAAGATCTGGCCTATCAGACGCCGGAGCTGACGACGTTCCGTCAGGAACTGGTAGCCGATATGGCGCGCAAGGTGGGGGAGCTCAACCAGGAAAACTTCGCTGTGCGCCAGCATTTAAAATATGTGGAACGGTTCTCTGCCTTGGAAAGCTATGCCGCATTCAGCTATGAGGACACGCTGAACATAGAAGCCGAGCTGGCCCCGCTCATCCTTCCCGATGCGGATGATGCCAAAGCCCTGTGCTTCGACGCGCTGATGTATGGCATTGAGCTGGCAATTTTGGCGGGACAGCCCTACTCCCGGGCGAAAAAGGATCTGCTGAACAAGGTTGGCGGGATTGCCGGAGTGGCCAACATCCCGGAGATTCAAGCCCAGTCTGAATTGATCGAGAAGATCCTGCACACGGATTATTTAGAGACTGCGGGGATCAGCGAATTTGAGCATATCCGGGAGTGTCTGCGTGATTTGATCAAGTACATTCCTCAAAAATGGGCGCGCTACGACACCAACTTAGACGACGAAATTCTGTCCACGGACTGGAAGGAAGCGGAGTTGGAGAACGACGATTTGAAGAACTACAAGGCCAAAGCGGAGTTCTATGTACGCCAACATCAAGACGAGGCGGTGATCGCAAAGCTGCGGGGGAATGTCCCTCTGACAGCCTGGGATGTGGACGCCTTGGAACGCATCCTCTGGAGCGAGGTGGGCACCCGTCAGGAGTATGAGGAGGAGTGCGGCCAGAAACCGCTGGGTGAGTTTGTGCGGGAGCTCGTGGGGCTGGATATGAACGCGGCAAAGACAGCCTTTGCGGACTACCTTAACGACGCCAACTTAGACAGCAGACAGATTTATTTCGTAAACCAAATCGTGGAGTACATCGTCCGCAACGGGATGATGAAAGACCTGTCCGTCCTCCAAGAACCGCCGTTTACCAACCAAGGCAGTGTGGTGGAGGTGTTCACCGACCTGTCCGTGTGGCTGGGGATCCGGGCGGTAATCGATCGGATCAATGCCAACGCATTAGCATGATACACCCAACAACCTGTCATGCATCCAATCCCTGTTGCTGTGTTTGCCCCATCTCATACTTCCGCCTCAATTCCTCAAGAACATCCTCCGGGATAGAGTCAATAAAACTCTGATACTCCCGCAGCTCATAAATGAGGGACAGTTTTTCCTGATGCTCCTGCTCGGTGCGCCATTGCGCACGCTCTGCGTCGCTGTGCAGCTCACGAGCCCGCTGCACCAACGCCCTGATCCGCTCGTCATAGGGCTTCAGTTTAGCCTCAAACGCGTTGACCTCGGGATACCATTTTTCCAGCAGCGCGAGAATTTTTTCTCTTTGTTTTCCCGCGTTTAACGCCCCGGTATTTTTGAGTTCCTTTTGGATCTGCACCATCTCGTCGCTCAAGCGGTGGGCCTGTTTGTAGAGCCACGTGGGGACGTGTTTCCGCTTCGTTTCCATTGAGGACTGCCCCCGTTCAAGCTGATTCCACCGTGCGGACATCCGCTCATGGTAGGCGGTCTGCCATTCGGATAGGGATTTCTGGTTGCCTAAAATGGACTTCGCTGACAGCTTGTTGTCGGGCGTAAGCGGCACAAAGCACAGGTGCATATGGGGCGTTTTCTCGTCCATATGGACGACTGCGGAAAGGATATTCTGCTTTCCCACACGCTCCGAAATGAAGTCAAGAGCCGTCTGGAAATACGCTTTTTGTTCTTCGG
>OFGN01001843.1_pt1 | contig 13305 bp, 14 predicted proteins | sample 1521821 | NCBI WGS metagenome assembly OFGN01 (sample SAMEA3504094, study PRJEB24116) | mouse gut metagenome | biome: mouse gut; feature: mouse-associated habitat; material: faeces | place: Denmark | collected 2011
GAAGGCTCTTTCTCCGTCTCGTCAAAGTTGGGGATAAAATCCACCACATCCTTGTCAAGGTCCGCCAAAAACGCCTCCTCCGTAATCTTCTCAAGGCGCGCCTCGGTATAACGCATCGCCGCCGCTCCGTCCCCCTCGATATTACCGAAGTTGCCGTGCCCGTCCACAAGAGGCTGTCCCTTTTTAAATTCCTGCGCCATCACCACCAGCGCATCATAGATCGAAGAATCTCCGTGAGGATGGTATTTACCCATCGTATCGCCCACGATCCTGGCGCATTTCCTGTAGGGGCGGTCCGAGCGGATGCCCAGTTCATGCATATCATAGAGCACCCTCCGCTGCACGGGTTTTAGTCCGTCCCGCACATCCGGAAGCGCCCTCGCCACGATAACGCTCATGGCGTAATCTATGTAAGATTTCTGCATCACCTCGGAGTATTCTGTTTTTATGATCCTGTCCTGTACCATCTGTCCCTCACATCTGATATAACAATTTAAAAGTCATACACAATGACCGTGCCGTGTTCCATCGAAAATTCCACCGCCTGCCATAAAATAGAAAAAGCAAACTTCGCTAAGGATTCCGTTTCGTATGCTTCATGCATTTCCACTTCCCGATATCCCTCTTCCCTGCTATACGAGGCATCTGCCGGATAGCCTTCGGTCGTGCTCCATGAAATGATCGTATCCCTGTCCGCATTCCACTCAAAAGCATTATATCTCTCTAATTCCGCAAGAAGCAGCGCATTTGTCGCCAACGGGCTTTCTTCCGAATTTGGCAGTACATACTGAAACATAATATTCCGATCGATGGGAAGCCACCAGCCGTTTCCGTCAAACAGCGATACTTTAAAATCCTTTGTCTCAAGGAATCCCTTTACAATAGGATGTTCATAGATATCCATATCTTTTTCTATCGTGGCAGGTACTTCTTTATCGGTATATTTTGCCGAAATATAAAGTAATAAGGCGTTTATTGCGTCCCAATCCGGTTTATCGGTATAATACGGGGTAACATCATAATCCTCGTTCCACAATGGTACGGGATCTAATTCAAGTCCGTCAATAATATTATCCCGCCACCGGGTTACCGCTTCTTTCACCTCTTCGACCGAAAGTTCTTCCTGCTGCTGCGCCCGGATCATCTGAAATCCCAGTCCGTTCGCTTCCGCAAACTGCTGTGCAGCCGTTTTCCAATTGTGAGTATAATATCGTGTCAGCGTTCCCGCGTATATATCAAGTCCCATTTTTTATTCCTCTTCATCTGCATCTGAATAATTTTGGATATGACGTAATATGATACCTGTTCTCCGGTTCTTTTTCCGGTTCCGGAATCTTTTCGTCATGCTCTCCGATGCAGAGTTGCTACTCCGTTAAACCTTCCGATAAACCGGAATTTTATTTTTCTTTCTTAATCAGTATTCGTCCCATTCAGTCCGACTAAATATATCCGAAATTAAGGTTTTATCTTCACACGCTTTCTTGAAAAGAAGAATAAAGTTTGCCAACGCTTCTTTGTCTTCCGAATTGGCACAGAACATATCTGCTTCGGGATCAAAAGTGATTTTTTCTCGTAACTCCGGACACTTCTCGTTCAAAAACGCATGAGCCAAACTGGCCCAATCATAACCATTACCTATGAAACCATCATCTGCACGAGCATCAAAAATATCTTGTAGGTATTCTTCACCTACAGTTAAACAGACAGATGCGCCTGTGCTTAGCTTCACCCAGTAGAAAGGCTTGATTTCTGTTTCAAACTGTTCTGTCATTTCCATTTTTGCTCTCCTGTCAAATTTTTCATAACAATTTTTCAATCCAATAAATACCCCGCCTGATAAGAGCATTCCAGATAACTTGGATTCTGATAATAAACATCCGTCTGAAAATCAGATATTTTATCACTGATAAAGGAAGAAAAAATGCCAAGCAGTTCGTCAATTTCTTTTCCCTCCTCTGCACAGTCTTCAATCATAATGCAGTACAGCTTTCCGATATCCTGAAAACTGATCTGATGTGTGGGATATCGGAATTCTGCCAGTACCCAAAACTGCCTGCGGTTTATCCTTCCTGCCCACTCTACACATCCAGTTCCGCATCCGTCGCATTCTGGTAGATAAACTTCTTTCGCGGCGGCACCTCCGTCCCCATCAGCATCTGCGTCACTTCGGACGCCATGCGGCCGTCCTCGATCTCCACCTTTTTGAGCATCCGCGTCTCCGGATCGAGCGTTGTCTCCCAGAGCTGCTGGGCATCCATCTCGCCAAGTCCTTTGTAACGCTGCAGCGTAAACGGTCCCTTGTGCCGCTTTCTGTACTTTGCCAGCGCCGCATCATCGTAAAGATATTCTTCCTTCCCCTTAGAAGGCATCGCTTTATAGAGCGGCGGCATGGCGATATACACATGTCCCTGATAGATCAGCTCCGGCATAAACCGGTAAAACAGCGTCAGCAGCAGGGTGGAGATATGTGCCCCGTCCACATCCGCATCCGCCATAATAATGATCTTGTCATAACGCAGCTTACCGATATCAAAATCGTTGCCGTAGCCTTCCGAAAAGCCGCAGCCAAAGGCATAGATCATGGTCTTGATCTCCGCGTTGGCGAGGACTTTGTCAATGCTGGCCTTCTCCACGTTCAGTATCTTACCCCGGATCGGCAAAATAGCCTGGTACATCCGGTTTCGTGCCGTCTTCGCAGAGCCCCCCGCCGAGTCTCCCTCCACGATAAAAATCTCACATTTGGAGGGATCTTTGCTCTCGCAGTTGGCAAGCTTTCCGTTGGAATCAAAGGAAAACTTCTGCTTTGTCAGCATATTGGTCCTGGCGCGTTCCTCCGCCTTTCTGATCTTCGCGGCTTTCTCCGCACAGCCGATAATACTCTTTAATGTCTCCAGATTCCGGTCAAAATACAGAACGGCCTTTTCCCCCGTCACCTTACTCACTACTTTCGCAGCGTCCTGATTGTCCAGCTTTGTCTTAGTCTGTCCCTCAAAACGGGGATCGGGATGCTTGACGGATATCACCGCCGTCATGCCGTTTCTGACATCGGTCCCTGTAAAGTTCACATCCTTTTCCTTTAATATCCCCAGTTCCCTCGCGTATGTATTGATCACGTTTGTGAACATGGTCTTAAAACCCGTAATATGGGTGCCGCCTTCGGCGTTGTAAATATTGTTGCAAAAGCCCAGAATGTCCTCGTGGAACTCGTTCACATACTGAAAGGCCGCCTGCACCTGCACGCCTTCGGCTTCCCCCTCAAAGTAGATCACCTCGTGGACCGTCTCCTTACTGGCATTCATATCCTTTACAAAACCGATAATACCGTCCGGCTCATGGAACTCCAAGTGCTCCGCCTCCGTCTTTCGCCTGTCCTCAAAAATAATCGTCAGCGCCGGATTTAAGTACGCCGTCTCGTGAAGCCTGCTTTTTACCTCCTCCTCCCGGAACCTTGTCTTCTCAAATATCTCTCCGTCCGGCAGAAAATTAATCGTTGTGCCGGTCTCCTTCGTCTTTCCCACAACAGGCAGAAGCCCCCCGATCAGCTCCGTGGTCGGTATGCCCTGCTCGTAAGTATCCTCGTAGATATGTCCGCCATTTTTGACTCTGACAGTCAATTTTTTAGACAGCGCATTGACCACCGAAGAACCCACCCCGTGAAGTCCGCCGCTGGTCTTATAGGCATCATTATCAAACTTTCCGCCGGCATGAAGCGTTGTAAAAACAAGCCGCTCCGCGCTGATCCCCTTCTCGTGCATCCCCACGGGAATCCCCCGTCCGTTATCGGAAACCGTGGCGGAACCGTCCGCCTCCAGTATCACTTCTATCTTATCGCAAAATCCCGCCAGGTGCTCGTCCACCGAGTTATCCATAATCTCATAGATCAGGTGGTTCAGCCCCTTTGTGGAAACGCTCCCGATATACATCCCCGGACGCCGCCTGACCGCCTCAAGCCCCTCCAGAACGGTAATATTGGAAGCATCATAATTACTGCTGTTTGCCATATATCAATCCTAACTCCCGTCTTCTTATTACTTTTTTACATTTTCAAAAAACGTTCCCATTCCCCTCAGAACTCTATTGCTCTGTTTTTTCTTTCCGGCTCATTTTTGTCAAAACATACTTGAGAAACGTTGTTATGACCAAAAGACCAAATGCCAAAACGGCACCTGTCTTCCATATTGTCCGAAATCCCAAAACGCTTTCCACATTATCAGAAATATATTTAAGATACAGGTACTTCATTCCGCCTTCAGCTTCTTACAGCATGCCAGTGCCAGAGAGCCAGGTCCGATATGGCAGCTTACCACCAGAGAGAGCGGATCAAGCTCCTCCACCTGAAAACCCGGAAAGGCCTCTTCCACCTCAGCCTTAAAATGCCCTGCCATCTCTTCGTTATTCGTATGGGCGATAAACAGAGAACAGTTCTCCGGATCGGCCCCGCCGAAACGGTTTTCCATATCATTTCTGATTGCGTTGATCATCGCCTGCTTCGCATGATTCACGGTCCTTGCCTTTGCGAAGGCATCCAGCAGGGCGCCCTGGATCTGCAGAACAGGTTTCAGCCTCAGTACCGTTCCGACAGCCGCAGCCGCCGGTGTGATCCGCCCGCCCTTTTTCAGATAATATAACGTATCCAGCATAATATAAATGCTGGAATTGTCCCCGTCCGCCTCCAGTATTTCCTTTATCCCTGCCGCGCTCTTTCCCTCTTCTGCCAGCCGTATCGCATCATACACCGCGCTCTTCTGGGTTACGGAAATACGCCGGTTATTCACCACCTGCACTCTGCCCTCATAATCCCCCGACAGCATCAGCGCACTCTGACAGGAAGCCGAAAGCCCGCTGCTCATTGGAATATAAACCAGTTCCTCATATTCTTCCAGCACCTTATCCCAGAGCCCTAAAACATCTCCCGGCGCCGGCTGGCTCGTGGAGATTGATTTATGCTCCTTCATCATCTGATAGAACGCCTCTTCCGTCAGATCCACATGTTCAAGATAGTCCTTCCCGTCTATCATAAAAGGCATCGGAAGCACAAAAATCTGCTTTTCTGCCGCTTCCTCCGGGAGGATTCCCGCATTTGAGTCCGTCACTACCGCTGTTTTTTTCATCACTTCTTGCATTCCTCTTTCCTTATTCTGTGCAATACGCCCATCACCGGTCCGAAATGGGGCACACAAAAACATTTTACGTTCAGATGCCGGGAAAGTCAATGTTATTTCTGACACTTCTCTGAAGATAGAGAGAAAGCTCCCGATATTCCTCCCTCTCCTCCCAGCCGGCATCCGCCGTGATCCGGGCTGCAGCTCCATCCGCCAGCATCAGCATATCCGCGTCCTGATAAATATCCGCGATCCTGAAATTCAAAATGCCGCTCTGCCTCACACCGAACATATCCCCCGGCCCCCGGAGCTTTAAATCCTGCTCCGCAATATGGAACCCGTCGTTGGAACGGTTCAGCACTTCCAGCCTTTCTTTTGCCAGATCCGACTCCGAACCATTGATAAAAATACAATAGGACTGATGCTCTCCTCTGCCCACTCTGCCCCGGAGCTGATGAAGCTGTGCAAGCCCGAACCGTTCCGCGTTCTCGATCAGCATCACCGTGGCATTGGGAATGTTGACGCCCACCTCGATTACCGTGGTGGAAACCAGTATATCGATCATCCCTTCCCCAAAAGCATGCATCAGCCGGTTTTTCTCCGCCGGCTTCATCTTACCGTGAAGCATTTCGATCCGCAGCGCCGCAGGCAGAGCTGCCCGCAGTTTCTCCGTATATTCCTCCACGTTTTCCAGCTCCGACTCCTCCGACGGCTCGATCATAGGGCAGACCACAAAAACCTGTCTGCCGGCGCTTATCTCTTTTTCCATAAATTTCCATGCCCGGCTCCGCCAGTCAGTCCCGACCACGCAGTTTTTAATGCTCTGCCGCCCCGTGGGAAGCTGCTTTATCACGGAAACATGCAGATCTCCGTACAAAATCACCGCCAGAGTTCTGGGGATCGGCGTTGCGCTCATCACCATGACATGGGGCATCCGCAGCGCCTTCCCCGCCTCGCTGTCCGCATCCCCCCTGCTCTTCTGAGAAAACGCTTCCCTCTGCCGGACGCCAAAACGGTGCTGTTCATCGGTGATCACAAGCGCCAGATTATGGTACACCACCTTCTCCTGGATCAGCGCATGGGTACCGATGATCAGATTGCTGTCGCCGTTCCTTATCCGCTCATATGCCTCCCGCTTTTCCTTCGCAGTCATGGAACCCGTCAGCAGGACCGGACGAAACGGAAGATGATACCGATCCGTATATTCCCGCAGTGTCTGAGCATGCTGCTGCGCCAGCACCTCCGTGGGTGCCATCATCGCCCCCTGATACCCGTTTGCCGCCGCCATCAAAAGAGCCAGGGCCGCCAGAACCGTTTTGCCGGAACCCACATCTCCCTGTACCAGGCGGTTCATCGTATAACTTCCTGTCATATCACCGGAAATCTCCTGCCACACCTGCGCCTGATCTTCCGTCAGCCTGAAGGGTAGCCCTTCGAGAAAACGGCGGGTATCGGCGGTCTCTATCATCGGACAGGTATTGGGCACTGCCTCCGCGGAATCTTTCATCTTTTTAACCAACAATAAAAAGAGCAGAAATTCTTCAAAAGCCAGGCGCTTTTTCGCAGAAACAAGTTCCTCCTGGCCCTGCGGGAAATGGATACCCGAAAGCGCCTCCGCGATACCGCAAAGCCTCTCCTTTTCTCTAAGCCAGGACGGCAGTATCTCCGGCAGTATGCCGCTCTCCTTTTTTACCGCTTCTATCGCCTGCTGCAGCGCTTTACGCACCGCCTTCTGGTTCAGCCCCGTGGTCAGAGGATAGACCGGAAGAAGCCTGCCCTGCTGCCTCTCATACTCCGCAGGCGAAAGAAGCACCGGCTGTTCCATCGTAAAACCATTGCCCCTTCTGCTGACTTTTCCGCGCAGATAATAAAGCGCTCCCTGTTTCAGCGTTTTCCTGATATAAGGCATATTGAAAAAGGATAACTGCAGCTTTCCGGTCTCATCCGCCGCCTGTGAAAAACTGATCACAAGCCTTCCTGTCTTTCGCTCCGAAACGCCGCTGCAGATCGTCCCCCGCACCACCGCCCGGCTGTTATCCTTAAGGTCCTCGATCCGGGAGACCTTCTCGATCCTGTCATAATCCCTCGGATAAAAACGAAGAAGATCCTCTACCGTCTCCACTCCCATACGCCGGAACAATGCTGCCGTCTTATCACCTATTCCTTTCAGTACGGTGATGTTGTCTGTCAGATGAAGATTCATAATCCGTTCCTTACCGAAAACAACGGGCATATCGCCAATGTCATTTAGTTAACATTGCCGGACGCCGGGAGTGATATAAAATGCTCCGTCGCCACGCTCCCGCTCGGAAAAAAGCGTAGCGGACACTTAAGCGTATTTGCTAAGTGCCGACGCTTTTTAACGGGCTCCCTCCGCATTTTATGTCACTCCCGGCTGGATAAATGGCTTAACTAAATGATATTGGGCATATCGCCCGTTGTTTTCATGAAATCACATAATTTTCCATAGCGCGCCTGAAAAAACGGCGGCTTTATTCAGCGGATACTACATAATAATAAATCGGCTGTCCGCCATACTGCAGTTCGATGTCGCAGTCGGGATAGAGGCCTTCCATTTCCTTACCGAAGGCTTCCGCCTCCTCCTCGGGTATATCCGCACCATAGTAGATGCTGATCAGTTCCACCTCGTCATCCACCATCTCTTTTACCATCTCCCTGGCAACGGCATCCTTGTCCTCTCCCACGGACAAAATGCCTTTATCGCCGATACCCATATAATCTCCCTGTTTAATTTCTTTATCATCTATAGAGGTATCGCGGACCGCGTAGGTAACCTGCCCGGTCTTTACCCGGCTGATCTCCTCTTCCATTGCCGCCACGTTTTCCTCTATGGAAAGATCCGGTACATAGTTGATTACCGCCGTAATCCCCTGAGGCACCGTCTTTGTGGGTATCACATAGATCTTTTTATCCTCCACCAGAGACTGCGCCTGGTTTGCCGCAAGAATGATATTCTTGTTGTTGGGCAGGATGATAATATGGTCCGCATTTACCTTTTCGATGGCGTTTAACATATCCTCCGTACTCGGATTCATGGTCTGTCCGCCTTCTATGATATAGTCCACGCCCAGTCCTTTAAAGATCTCGTTTAAACCGTCACCGATGGACACCGCGATAAAAGCCGTATCCTTCTTTTCCATCACAGGCTCTTCATCAGGCGTCTCTTTGCTGCCCTGTTCCGCCATTTTAAAGAGCTTTTCCTGATGCTCCAGGCGCATATTATCAATTTTCAGGTTTGAGAGAGCACCGTATTTTAACGCTTTCTGAATCGCAAAGCCGGGATCGTTGGTATGCACATGTACTTTTACGATATCATCGTCAGCCACAACAACAATGGAATCGCCGATGGATTCCAGATACGCCTTAAAATCCATCTCCATCTTAATATTGAAGGTTTTCTGCAGCATAATGATAAATTCCGTACAATAGCCGAACTTGATATCTGCCTCCGCCTGCGCCTGATAGCTGCTGTGGTTTCCGGAAGATGTACTGCCCGCTGACATGGCCACCGCCTGCGTCAGATCGATCTCCTTCCCCTGGAACGCTTCGTAGGCGCCTCTTATCACCTCCACAAGCCCCTGTCCGCCGGAGTCCACGACTCCCGCCTGTTTCAGGACGGGCAGAAGTTCCGGCGTCTGCGCCAGCACTTCCTCCATATGCCGCAGCACTTCCCCGATAAAATCATCAAGCTGCGTCCTGCCCTCTTCCAAAAGTTCGCCCGCCTTCTGCGCGCCGCCCTTTGCCACGGTCAGGATCGTACCCTCCTTGGGTTTCATAACAGCCTTATAGGCCGTCTCCACCGCCTTATCGAGCGCTACGCACAGATCCGCCGCATTCAGTTCCTTTTTATCCGCTATGGACTTTGTAAAGCCCCGGAAAAGCTGGGATAAAATAACACCCGAATTTCCTCTTGCTCCCCGCAGGGAACCGGAAGATATCGCTTTGCAGACCGCAGACATATCCTCCATGTCCACACCCGCCACTTCCTTTGCAGCGGATATGATCGTCATCGTCATATTAGTCCCGGTATCGCCGTCAGGCACCGGGAATACATTCAGTTCGTTGATCCACTCTTTTTTACTGTCAAGATTTTTCGCACCAGCTAAGAACATTCTGGAAAGCATCTTAGCATCGATCGTCTTTAAAGCCACCGATATTTCCTCCTTAATCAATCACTCTGACACCTTCAACATAGATGTTCACTTTTTCTATTTCAAACCCCGTAAACTCTTCCACTTTATATTTCACGCTGCTGATCAGATTATCCGCCACCGCCATAATGCTGACGCCGTAAGATACGATAATATGAAAGTCAAGCGTCAGTTTACCGTTTTTCATGGTTACGGCGATACCTTTTGTGATATTATCTTTTTTCAGCAGAGATACAATACCGTCCTTTACATTGACTCCCGCCATCCCCACAACGCCGAAGCTCTCCGTAGCCACACTGCCTGCATACTGTGCGATTACTTCACCGTCAATATAAATATTCCCCATGTGGGTATTCATAGATGAATTGCTTTTCATGAAATTCCTCCTTCTTTTTCACTGTCCTTTCCGAAAAAGTTCATGTTTTCCGAAAATACTCCGGTCCGCAAACAGGGCTCTCACCGCTTGCCCGTCTGTTGACATGTACTGTTAAACGTTTCACGTTTACAGTTCTGCTCCGGTTCCTACGGAACCGTCGCTAACATGTCAACTCCGTGCAAATGATGCTTCGCATCGCTTGCCCGTCTGTTGACATGTTACATTATAACCGCTTTTTGTAAAAAATGGAATATAAAAATACTATCTTTTCCCAAAAAATACCTTGCATTTTTACATTTAATCTGCTATTATACTAATGTTGCGAATCTATTTCAGTTCGTTAGGAGGTGCGAAGATGGCTAAATGTGATATTTGTGGCAAGGGCGTTCATTTTGGTAATAACGTGAGCCATTCCCATAGAAGATCCAACAAGATTTGGAGATCTAATATCAAGAATGTGAAATGCAAAATTAACGGAGCTGCCAAGACCATGCATGTCTGCACAAGATGTCTGCGTTCCGGTGCCGTGGAAAGAGCATAATCTATGGCTAAAAACGCAGGACAACCCATCTGACCGGTGATTGAAACATAAACCGGCGGATGGGTTTTTTTGTATGTTCCAAAAGCTACAGCTCTCTTTTTAAATGCTCATACTCTCTGCTGATCTGCTGCATCATCTCTTTATCTCCCGCCAGGTTGTCGGGATGATAGATCTTCAAAAGATCCTTATACCGCTTTTTCAGCGCCAGCTGATTTTTCACGCCCGCAAAGAAAACTTCCTTCTCCCCAGGAAGAAAATGCAGGCTTCTCCTGTGTCCCAGCTCCTCTTCCCTCCTGCGGAATGCCGCCTTTTCCCGCTCGAAAGCTTTTCTGTCCTCCTCAAGCTGGGAAAAACCATTTTTCAGGATGTCCATCTTTTTGTTAAAAAACTGCTCGTCCTGCTTGAGACGCTGCCTTGCCGCCGTCACTCTCTGGTTCAGGGCCTTCATCTCCTCCTGGAACTGCATTCTCTCTTTCAGAAAATGGTTTTTCATTTCCAGAAGTTTTTTCTGTTCCGCCTGCACACGGATATTTTCACTGAACAGCCAGAGCTTTAACGCCTGAAGTTCCTTTTCCTCCATCTCGTCCAAGTTCAAACCGCATACTCCTCTATCTCTATAAACAAAACAAATTATAACCGGCGATCAGAAGGCCGGCGACAAGAATAACTCCCACGATATTATTGCCGATCAACATCATCAGCAGCATTCCTATTGCCACCCAGAACAGAATAAGCCCAAGAACCCGCCTCACACTTTTTCTCCCGAAACCGTTTATAACAGTATATGCCGGGAAAAAGTTTTTATGACAAAAACTGCCTTTTATCATTCATCTTCCGGAAACGCGATATCCAAGATCTCCTCATCCTTTAAATCTTCCTTTTTTACCGCAGTCTCCTTTTTGGATGTGAATTTATCCACAAGGTCCGGCACCATATCCAGGATCTTTGTCATCGTATCCTGATTTTTCACATTGACCAGTTTCGTATAGCCATCCCGGATCACAAGTACCGCGCTGGGTGACATTTTTCCTCCCATACCGCCGCCGCCGTGATTCTTTTTGTCCTCCGCGCCAGCGCCTGCTCCCACGCCGAAAGACACATCCACAAGAGGAAGGATGATCGTATCACCGATCTGAGTTGCCTCCCCCACCACCGTCTTTGTGGAAAGTACGGTATCCATCCCTTTTAACAGAGATTCTACAACACCCGGAAAATTATTATTCTGCATAGGTTTTCCTCATTTCCGCACTGATCGTGCTAATTTTTTATCATTTACACTCCCGCTTTCATAAAACGCAGGACTGAAATACTGCCTTTTCTTTATCCTTTATACCGCTTTACAAACTCCTGACATCCTGCAGCACCCGCCGCACGTCTTTTGAAAAATAAAGGCTCAGCGCCGCCCTTAAAAAATGCCACGCCCGTATCCTTCCCCTGATCCTGATATGCATTGCCAGCACCTGCTTCTCAAAGTCCGGCTCCACCGAGAGTTTCGGGCTCCAGATCGGATACAGGATGCCGTATGCCGCCATCGCATAGCCGGTCACGGCGGGATCTTCAAAGCCAAACTGAATATATCCGTCCAGCCGCCTGGGTTTTGAATGCTTCAGCAGATAGACAAGCACCTTTCCCAAAAGGCTCCTGCTGCTGACCATATGCTCCGATTTCCAGAGCTGCTCTGCTTTTTCCGCCTTTTCCTTTATCCTTTTCAGTTTATCACAGAAAGTCCGGATTGTCTGTAGAATATTGGAAATTCGCCCTCTGATCCCCTTTTTTTCTTCTGGCATAGAGGCGCTCTCCGCTTCCCCTGCTTCCGCATCCGAATCAGACTCCCTTTGCAGGCTTTCCGCTTCAGCATTATCCTCCCTGATCCGTCCTGCTTCCTGCTTTGGCTTTTCTGCTCCGCCATCCTCTTCGTTTGCCGGATCCGCTTCTTTTTCCGCCGCTTCCTCGTCCGCCTTTTGTTTCTTTTCCGCTTTCTGCTTTTTTTCCGCCTTTTTCTTTCTCCCGGCTTTCTTTTCCTTCGCCGTATCAAACACCGTAAATAAAAACAGTTTTACCCGCACTCTAAAGCTTTCTTCATAAGAAACATACACCCTGACAAACCGCAGCAGCCACAATGCCCGAAACACGGCGGTGATATTTTTTCCCTCCCCGCCTTCTCGATCAGATACGACAAAATCTCCCCGATACCTGACGGGCACGAACAACATGCAGCACACTGCTACTATCAGAATACCCAAAACCGCAGCTAATATGATTCCTGCTATTTTTAAAATCAATAAAACTATTTCCAGCATATACCCTCTCTGCCCCGCAGACAGTCCCTTTCCATTCGGATGACGCCCCATCTTTTCTTCGAACTGCCGTCAGGTTCGGCATCTTACGCTTCATCCTTTTGCGCCAGATATACTTTCAAATCCGCATTGCCGTTTTTTTGGTAACATTCCCCGACTATCTTCTCCACCATCTCCACCGCCGCCCCATAACTGTCCGCGATCCCTATAATAAATTTGGGATTTATGCGGAAATAGGACTGCAGCAGCACAAAGGAATTGTAAATCTCCAACTGATCCCTTCCCTCGCACAGTGTCAGCACATAGCATGGCTTATCCCGCTTAGAGACCTTTAGGCGCCATTTAATTCGATTTCTTTTCTTCTCCGGGATATTCTCATCCCAGTAGAGATATTTGTAAAATTTATGCACGTTGCCCTCTATTCCAGTTCCGCAAACCTCTTTCCGCACATCTTTCAACAACTCCATTCACAGCTGCCCTGCATCTGCAAATGGAGTTATGTGCTTTCAGAGATTTGCTGTTCCAGTTCCGCAAACCTCTTTCCGCACATCCCCCTTATGGTGAAAAGGAACCCCGCTTGAGCGCAGGATTCCTCATCTGTGACGGATTATTTTCTTCTACCTCTTGAACCATCTGCTCGCCTTTTTCAGTTCCAGATATTCCTGATACGCTTTCTCCAAAATCTGTTTCTCATTGGCAAATTTCAGCAAATGATACGCTTCATGGTACTTGTAATACCCCGAATCGACAAAATACTCTTCACGCTGCGGTTTGCTGTAATAACTGTCAGCCATCATCAAATACCAGTGAACATCCT
>OFGN01001845.1_pt1 | contig 13262 bp, 13 predicted proteins | sample 1521821 | NCBI WGS metagenome assembly OFGN01 (sample SAMEA3504094, study PRJEB24116) | mouse gut metagenome | biome: mouse gut; feature: mouse-associated habitat; material: faeces | place: Denmark | collected 2011
AACGCCAGCAAACCGATTTTGGAGTTTTTGGACTTGGTTCGCACGAATGATCTGGAGCAGCCCTATGAGACGCCCCTGGGACAAATGGCCCGGGAACGGATACAAGAGGTGCGCAGTGATAAGGCATTGGAGGTGTCATATATGACGTATGCGCAGAAAATGATGGATGAACGTAGAGTAGGCTATATGGACGGATTGGCAGAAGGCCGCGCAGAAGGATTCAAGGATGCAATTATTGCATTAAAGGATATTCTTGACCCCGCAGTAATCGCCGAGCGTTTCAAAATGTCCTTGGAACAGGTTATGGATATTCTTGGTCAAAAATAGTCTTTACAGAATCAGGGCGGCCCCAAGTTAATGGGACTGCCCTGATTTTGTCTATGAAACCTTGGCTCTTTCTTGCAGGAACTCCAGGAACAGCTTTTCAATTTCCCGGTCGTTGCTAAACTGATCCAGATAGGGGGCAAACTGTTTTCGGTCAAAGGAGATTTTTCGAGGTGGATCCGTCAGTCGTTTTTCTGCCGCATCCCGGGCTTCCCGCCAGGCAGCGAAAACAGCTTGACGGTCAGCGGTAGGTGGGGAACATTTGCGGGTGATGTGCTGCATGGCAGCTTTATTGAGTTGATAGCCTTCAATGGAGCATATCTCTATGAAGGCCTTCTGAGACTCAGTATCATAGTCGGCAATCAGGTCGGCACAAGCAAGGTTGAACTGCTTTGGGGTATCCTCCAGGATGGCGGACAGCTCCGGTATCAGCTGTGTAAGCTTGACAGCCTTCCGTATCTCGTATTCAGTTACACCGAAAAATTCTGCAACCAAGGCTCGGGCCGAATACTTCTGGCGATTCTCGCCAGAAGTTTCATTATCTCTATCAGAGCGATACCCTTGCCGGTTTTTTGCATCCAACAGAGCCTTATATGCAAAGCCGCGTTCTATGATAGAGAGTCCTTGACGCTGGATCAGATTGGTGGAAGTGGCAATCACAATGGCCCTGGCATCATCTGCCTCCACTACCTCCGCAGGAATCGTAGTCCACCCAGCCAGTTTTGCAGCGGCAACTCGATTGTGACCGCTCAGGATCTCATACTTATCTGTACTGATAGGGCGGACGATGATTCTGACAAACAGGCCGTCCTCCTGAATCTGTTCCGAAAAGGCTTCCAGCTTGGCCCTGGGGTAGGGGCGAAAACCGATATCCGCCGTGAAGAAGGATACCAGCTTGTCCAGCGGGAGGTCGCAGAGCTGGGAGGCTCCAACTGGTGCCTTTTCACGGAAAATCCGCTGGTAGGCTTCATCGCTGGTTTGTAACTCTGATGCCTGCTGGGTAGCGGCCATGCGCCGTTTCAACATATCGTTCATGTTCGCTTTAGGCAAGCCTCAGCACCTCCTCTGCCAGACTGCGGTAGGACTCAGCGGCAGCATTCTTCGGAGCGTAATCGAAAATGCTCTGCCCGGCGGCGGGACACTCCGCTACCTTGATGGAGTATTCTATGGGCCGCTCAAAAACATGAAACGTCTCGCCGTAGATCTCGCCCACACTTTCCCGGACGCTGCGGCACAGCTGAGGCCGGGACTGGTACATGGTCAGCAGGATGCCAGCGACCTGGAGTCTGGGGTTGAACCGTTCCCGCACTGACCTTACCAACTCCAGCACCTCCGGGATACCCTCGCTGGCCAGAAAGTGAGCCTGGACCGGAACGATACAGAAATCCGACGCTGCCAGCGCATTGACGGTCAGCAATTCATGCTTCAATCCGCAGTCGATGATAATGTAGTCATAGCAGGGACGCAGATGCTCTAACAGTTCAGACATGACACATTCGCTGGCCCGATCAGAATCCCCAACAGCATTGTACTGAGAGAGCTGCATGACCTGAAGCCGGGCAGCAGCATCCGACAGCCGGCGGTTGGCAGGGATGAGGTCGATGCCTGTGTCCGTGTGGATGATAGTCTTCCGCAAGTGAAAATCCAGATCCTCTGGGTAGTCGATGGCAGACAGTAGAAGGTTGGCAAGGGTGCGAGGCTGCTCGGCAGGGGTGTAGCCCAGCGACGCTGTGAGATTGCTTTGAACATCGTTGTCAATCAGGGCAACAGACTTCCCAGCAGCTGCCAATGCAGCTCCCAAATTTAAGGCTGTTGATGTTTTACCACAGCCCCCCTTAAAATTGCTGACGCTGTAAATAATTCCCATTCCGCACATCCCCTCATTTTTTATTTCAAATTTTTAACGCAAAAAATGGACCAAATCAGATAAAGGCTTCTTTTATAAGCACTTTCTGACTTGGTCCTAATATAGCACTATCATCTGTAAAGTGCCGGATATTGGTAAAGCCGTTTTTTCTTGCATAGTCCTCTAAAATCCGCTTCTGGTTCTCTATGCTTACGGATTCCCCGGCTCGCTCATCGTCATGGGAGAGTCTTTCGTATAGGGCGGTGAGTTTGTCTTTCTCTGTCTGCTTCTTCATGGTGTGTAACCTCCTTTCTTTGAGGGTGCGCGCTTCCCTATTATGCTTATCTGTGGGGATCAGTCACCAAAAAACTGCAATTCGCCTGCATCAAATTGGGCTTGCAAAAAAAGTGAGTCTTGCCCGCGCCGGAGCGCCGGTTCTCTTGGTGGAGAAATACAGTGCGGCCCCGCATTCATAGAGCGGCAGCCCCACAAGCATAAATTTGGGCGTGTGGGCCTTCCAGCTGATAGCGAAGGGGCGCTCCACCAAAACAGTGAAACGCCCCAGCGGGTCAAAAATGTTCATGCCATCCTCGTAAGCATAGGCCGCAATCGCCGCCGCCCATAGGACGGGGACCGCCAGCAGCACCCACGGGAGGATACCGCTGTCTTGCTGTTTGTTCATAGGCCATTCTACCTTTCTGGGGCGCAGGGTTTCATCCGCCTGTCCGATGGGGTCCGTTGTTTGACCTGAAACATGGGCACGTCCAGCTCCCGGAAGGTGGATTCTCGAAGATGCGCCATTTCCTCCCGTATTGCGCCGCCCTGGGTGATAACGGCGCCGGGCAGGTTCTGGATATTGCTGGCGGCGATTCTCCCGTAGCCGGCCCCGTCCAGCGCGGCCCCTCGGAAGTCTACACGCTCCATGGTGCAGTCCAGTGTCCGGCAGGATTTCAACCGGGCGTCCTGGAAGGACACAGACGCCATATCACAGTCCCCAAAATGGGAGTGGGCGATGCTGGTCCCGGTAAAGTTGACCATCTGGAGCAGCGTGGAGTGAAAATCGGTATCATCAAGGGTGGCGTTGTCAAAGACCGCGCCCCGGATGCCGCAGACGGAAAACTGGCAGCTCTGAAATTGTGAAAAAGAGCAGTCCACATTGTCGGGCATACAGTAGATGGTCACATGGTCAAAGTAGGACTCTGTGAAAAAGTCCGGGGGAAAACCATGCTCCGCCGCATGGTCGAACAGGGGCTGGCTGATGATCTTCAAGGGCCGCTTGGGGTCAAAGTCCCACATCTCATAGTGGTATTCCTGTGCGCCCGTCAGGGTATAACGCCGTGCGCGGTTTGATTTTTGAACACAGAACGCCTCCACATCCCGCCTGATTTTTTCTACCTGCCCGGCCTCTCCGCCGCACGTCTGCGCTAAAAGCGAATAGAGCATATCAAGGGATAATTCGGAACGGTCCTGTAAAATATCATTGGTCTCCCGGATGGTCTGTACCCAGTTCGCGCCGTTGTACTGCGTCGGGTCAGCCCGTTCCAGCATATCAGCGATACTCTGGCTGATTGCAAGGCCGCTGCGGACCGCTTGGAAATGAGCCATAAAATTTCCTCCTTTCTGGCATATTGGTTACTTTTTGCGAGAGTGCGAAAAATGTCGGGAAACGCGTCTCAAGTTGAGACGCATTTCCGACAAGGAAAAATTAGTAGCCGGTCTTGGGCAGGGGCGTGGGCTTTCCGTACACAGTCGTCACCCAGCGGGACACGGCCTGTACCCATACGCCGTCATGGGTTCCGCCCACGTCGGCCACATTCACAAAGCTGCTGCCGGGGGTCAGGCCGGACACGGCCTTGCAGTGGAGCATGGGGGCCTCCACCTGGCTAAAGCCGCCGGGGACCTGACCGAACACGAACATAATTTCGGTGACGCGCTCATTGGCCGCAAGGCCCAGGGCTGTGGGGGACGCCGCCAGTGTGTAATTCCGGCTGGTGCTGAGACTGTCGGCCAGGGTGCGGTAGTCCCCGGTGTTGTTGACGCGGTACACGATCTTATAGGTGCCGGGGAGATTGTAGGTGCCGGTGACAACCTTATCCAGCCGGACGGCGGCGGGCAGGGTGTCGCGCCAGTAGAACGACTGGAGCATGACGTTGCTGGTGTTGCCGATCCGGGAGAACACATAGCGGACAGGCTGGCCGCTGGTGGCCTCCTTGGGGCCGGTCTTTTCGATGGAAACGCCGGTGGACAGGCTCTTATTGGTGATTTCCAGCTTGACGATCTGGCCGCTGTACTCCAACACGGCGGTATAGGTTTCCGAGGACGCGCCGTAGTTGGCCGGAGCCTTTGTCTCCCGGATGGTGTAGCGGCCCAGGGGGAGTTGCTTGGAGGACGCGAGGCCGTTGGCCCCGGTTACAATGGTGTCCACCTTGTTCCCGTTGCGCTCGTTGTAAATCTCAAAGGTGGCCCCCTCCAGCAGCGTACCGGCGGGCAGGCCATTGGTGGGGTTGTAGTCGGCGGACTTCTTCACAATCTGGATTTGTCCCCGGACTGCGGTATTAGGCCAGGTAATGGTGGTACAGCCGCCGTACTGAACGTAAATCGTTTTGGGCTGGGTGTCCAGAATATAGCCGTCCGCACATTCAATTTCCCGGATGGTGTACTTGCCGTCCGCGAGACCCTGGTCGATATACACATAACCCTCGTTATCGCTCTGATAGGTCCCCACGGGGTTCCCCTTAGCGTCGGAGAGCAGGAACGTCACGCCGTAGATGCCCTCGCCGGTGAGACTGTCCACCTTATGAATAAGGGCGCTGCCGGTCTGCCGGTTGGTGATCTCCAGTGTAGCCGTGCCGCCGTCCTTTACCTCAATCTGATGAGGTGTGTCGTCCAACTGATAGCCCTTGGCGGCTTTCAGCTCCACCACCTGATACCAGCCCTTTTCGGCTTCGGGCAGATTGATAACGCCGTTTTTGTCGGTGGTGTAGGTGCCCACAATCTCCCCGTTGAGCTTGCGGACTTCAAACTGGACGCCCTTAATGCGCTCCCCGGTTTCCTCGTCCTTTTTGATGATGGTCAAACCGCCGATTTTGGTATTATACACGGTGATGGTCTGCGTGTCGCTGGCGTTTACCTTGACGGTCTGCGTCCTGGTTCCTTCGTCCATGACGTAACCGGGCAGGGGCTTGGTTTCGGTGATGACCAGCGTGCCCACCACGCCGGAAATGCGGATTTCGCCGTTGGCGTCGGTCTTATACAGGCCCTTGCTGGACAGGTGGCCGTAGTCGTCGTCCAGGTAGCTGCCGTCCGAGTAGGTGATCTGGAACTCCACCCCGGCCAGCGGCTCCCCGGTCTGCTTGTCCAGCTTCTTCACCACGATGCAGCCCTGCTTCTGATTGTAAAAGCGGAGGGTCTGCGCCTCGCCCACCTTGATTTTGATGGACTTGGGCGTGGTGTCGAGGACATAGCCCTCCAATGTCTTGATTTCCTTGGCGGTAATGGTCACGCCGGGTTCCAGGCCCTCAATCACAATGCGGCCATTCTCGTCGGTGATATACTCGCCGTTGGAGCTGCCTACCACCTGACCATTGGACTCCGTTACCAGGAAAGTTGCCCCTTTCAGCGGGTCCGTGGTCCCGGTGACATACTTCTCAATGACCAGCCGGGTCTTGGGGTCGTTCTCAAACGTCAAATCGTTGCCGCCGCCAGTCCCGCCGTTGTTCCCGGTATTGCCGCCGCCCGAACTGCCTCCCGTGCCGCTGGTGACACTATTGGAGCCGTTGCGGATACGTCACCATTCGCTACTTCATGTTTTTTCTCGCTATTTTCGTCATTTTTTCTCTATGATTTTTGTATCATAGAACCGTATCGCGTGGTACGCCAGAGATACCAGCCGGAAGATACGGGCGATTTTCGGCGCGAGGACGGCGGCGGGAAAGCACGTCACCGGCGCGCTGCCCTACGGCTATCTGCACGACCCGGACGACCGCCAGAAGTGGATTTTGGATGAGGAAGCCGCCCCCGTTGTCAGGCGCATCTTCCAGGGCGTTATCGAGGGCAAGCCCATCGCCAGAATTGCGGAGGAATTGACCGCCGAGCGGATACTCACCCCCGCCGCCCATTGGAGGGCCATCGGGGAACGGGTGAGCATGGGCGCGTCGGGCGCAGACCCCTACAAATGTGTTATACTGAAAAACAGAGGGGAGGGATTGGGATGAAGCTACACCGTGTTTTGAAGTGGATCGTCCGGCTGCCTGTTTTGCTAATGGCACTGGTAGTTCTGTACGAAGTGGTTGGGCTGGCCGTAAACCACGCCGCCAGCGCCCAACAGACCAGAGATATCGTCCGGACCCTGAGAGCGGGGCTGTCCCAGGTGGAGATTGTGGACCGCTATACCGAGACAGGCAACACCGCCGGAACAGGGAACCATGTGGATATGCTGTCTGCGGTCATCTTGCGGACAGAGTCAGGATGGGAAGAGATTATAAAAGTTTGCCAGAAATATGACGGCTTAGACGAGTGGTCGTTCTGGGTCAAGAGCATGGAAGAGGTCAAAGCTGCCCGGGAGAAGTACCCTGGCATATACCCTTTTCTGGAGGAGATGGCAGTCCCTGGGGGAGCGGAGGACTGCTGGCTCTTGTACATGAACACCAGCGCTCCTTTTGTGAACAACATAGAGGGACATTGATACGATAGGCATCCAGATCAATATTGCCGGACTGGATCAGTTCTTCCGGCACGCCACAGGAGCGGAGGTTGTTTGCAGCAAACTCCTTTATGCCGCTGCTTGGTACCCACTCATAGCAACGGAGGTTTTGTGAGATGTCCAGGGCAAATTTCAGGGTACGGCAGTCTTCATACTCCAAAGCGGCGGCAAACTTGTCCAGCCAGTGCGCTTTGCCCTGACCCTGCTCAGCCAGAACATAGCCGAGATTATCCCCATCCCGAACCAGATCGGTAATGCTGGAATACTGCTTCGTAAGGTCTCCGGCCTCGGGGAGAATACACCGGGCTTCCAGCAGAGTGCAGTCCTCCAGAGACTTGACCCGCAGCTCGTCCAGTGCCAGCACGACCTCGTCCGCGTCCTCCGCCATTTTGCCGTCATATCCCGGCAGACGGAGCCACACGCCCTCGGGGACCGCAGGGGAGGCCAGCTTCAGCTTGACGCTCCAATCGCTGTCCTCCGGCAAAAACGCGTTCTTTCCGGAGTAAGCTGGTTCTGCTGCCTTTTTCGGATATTCCACATAATAGCCTCCGATGAACAGTCCGGGGTGCTCATCCTCAAACTCCTGCCCGATGTGATCAAAATCCACATAGGGCAGGACGTCCTCCGGCAGGCTGGCCGCTCCTTTCTGGCTGTACTTGCCCAAATCCTCATAGCTCCCAGCCGGATGGAGCGTGCAGTCGGGCAGGCTCAAAATACTCTTGATGGCGTCAGCCGCCTTTTCGGGTGGATACCCCATCGAGACGGCGGCGAGGGCGTAGCTCTCCCGGACGCTTAACGTCTCCAGCTGCTCCTTCAACCACTCCTGTTCCTGGGGCGTACCGGGCAGTTCCAGGAATTCTTTGAAATCATCCATCATCACATCATCTCCATTCCGCCCTGCTGAGGGCTTTCTTCCATACCCTGGACAGGCTGTCCAGCGTCATCGCAAAGTCCGTTCACCTCCGTTTCCGCCTGAAGGCGAAAACTCCGTTCACTCCCTTGCTCTTCCGCTCCCCACATGACCCGCTCCGCTGGGCTCATGTGGGGACCCCGTGGCTCAATCAGGCCATAGGGAGTCAGAACGCCGCCGCACTTTTCGATCAGCGCCTGTCCGTACTGGTATAGATTCAGGTGTGGGGCGAGTGTCGCCGCGTCCGGCTCACAGAGGATAAGAGAAAGCTCCCCCTTCGCCACTTCGATGGGGGAGCTGTACTGGGGGGAGAAGACATAGTTGTCCAGCGAGTCCATGAGCGCCCCGGCTCCGTCCCCATGGGAGCGTTGGCCGGGTATGGGAACTCCACCCGGTTTCCGTCATATGTCTCAGCCAGGATGGTGTACGCGGGTTTTTTCGGCGTGAGATCCAGGGTTTTGTAAACCTGACGCGGTTCGCTGTGCCGCTCCACATAGCCGAAGCCGGTAAATGTACTGCCCTCCGCCTCCCGATGATTCTTCCCAATCTGCGCGTAGTCCAGCAGCTCAAGCGTGGCGTCCGGAATGGCGTCTGTTTCCGGGATAAACCCGTTCTCCACAAGGAACCTGCCCAGTTCCTCATCGGTCACGGCATCCTCCAACACATGGCAGCATTCCCCGCTGTAGGCGTAGTCGATCAGGCTGCCAATGGGGATCGTTTCCACGCCTTTCTGAATATCCATGCAGACCAGCCCCTCGAAGACGGCCATACCTCGCGTGTCCAGCTCTGCCAACCGCTTGGCCAGGGCATTGAGCGGGAAGATGTCTGTCTCCTGAATGCGCTCGTTCAAGTAGTCGTATTCCTCGACAGCATGGAACTCCAGATATGGGTGCTTTCCGTCCTCCAGCCGGAGCTGTTCCATCGCGTCGAGAAGTTCGTAATCCGTGGCTGGCAGATCCAGCTCCACTTCCTGATAGGCTCCGTTGGGGCTGCTGAATGTGCGGATATGGAATACCTTATCCAAGAGTCATCCCTCCCATCGGCGCTCCAGCCTCCATATCGGTGGGGGACTGGAGGGTCTGCTCATAGGTCCTGGGATCAGCGGCAGGGCAGTCCCAGCCATGCATAGACCCGGCCTCCATTGCCAGCCGCTGGGCGCCGGTGACGCCGAGACGCTGGTTGTTGTAGTCCGCCAGCTCCCGGTTCCGGGCGGGGACGCCGGTATCCCAGTCCGAGGGGTAATAGCCGCTCTCGCCCCGTTTGATACAGATGAGTGCCCCAGTGCTGGGCAGGACGGAAAAGCACAGTTCCGGCAGTCCCTCCGCCAACTTCTGTTCAGAAGCCGCTTTTTTCATCAGCGCCTGTTCCTGGATGTAGTGCCTGGGATCAGCAGCGGGGGAGTCCCAGCCACGCAGGCAGCCGCCCAGCATGGCCTGCTCTTGAGCCTTGCTGATTCCGCGGCATTGATTGCGGTAGTCCGCTATGTGCCGGTTCAGACCGGGTTTCTCACTGCTGTTCTCCGACACCTGATAGCCGGCGCCTCTGGTAATGCAGATCAGGGAGTCATCCTCCGGCAGGACAGAGAAGCACATATCCGGGAGCCGCTCAGAGAAGTGGGGATCGAAGCGGTCCTGCTCCGGCATGATGCTCCAGTTCTTGCTCTGCCACAGGTGGACATACAGCTCACAGCCATCTCCGATGCCAATATCACGCTGCTCAAAGCCCTCGCCCCAGCCATCAGACATCTGCCCGCTCAGATAATCAGTCAAAGTGTCCAGTTCCACAGGGGTCAGCGCTTCTGCTGCCTTGCACTCCACTACCGCCCAGAGCCGGCCTTCCCGTTCCTCTGTAGTGAAGAGAGCAGAGCGGACCTTGCGATCCACGGCATCATCTTTGCCGTACCAGTGCATAATGCCGCGCTCCGCTTCTTCCGGCATCCGTTCCCGGATCAGGGCGGCCAGGATGCTGTCCGCGTAGTGGCGAAGATCCCGCCCGTCCAAAGGAGTACCATCCTCATCCATTCCGCCGTATTCATCGGGTTCAAAGAGTTCCGCGGTCATGGGGGCGTACAGCTTCAGCGTCTGGAGGGGCGGGGGCAGGACAGAGAAGCTGTCCGCCCCCAGCACCAGGTTCAGGCTGCGGCCACTGTCCCAGTTCACCAGAAAGTGGCCGGCGTCGTCGATGCCCTTCAGCGTCCCCATGCTCCCCGGCTCCACCGGGTGGGGGTCGTCTTTCATCTCGCGGAGCTTGATCCGGCTGCCCACTGGAAACTGTTCCCGCAGAAAATCCAGCCATTCTTTTGGTATCCGGTCCATTTACATTCCCTCCATTTTTATATCAGTTTGCGGCCCGTTCCTCTGCGGGGGCCCGCCCTCACGGGCCTTTTGAATGTCAGGACAGTCGGAGAACCACATTGTGTGATGAGACTTCAGATGAAACTCCACAGCGCCCGGTTCCAGGTATTTTTCGCACAGGCGAGGAAAATACGCCTCGATCTCATCCCATTCGTAAGGATAGTTGACACCTTCGCCATAGACGATATCTTTTTTTAACGCGGCTACCAGTGCTTTGTATGCGTCCGGGTCCGTGTTTTCATAGGCGTCCTTGCCGGTCAAATGCTTCATCGTTTCGTTTCCAGTGTAGAGTAATTCCTCAAACTGGCAGCCTCCATAGGCTTCCACATCTGCCAGAGAGTCCGGATCAGCCAACGCCGCCATGTAGACCTCCTCGCCCTGGGCGATGAGCCATGCCCGGAAGTCGATGAAGCCGTCGTCTGAGCAGCCGTTTTCACACATCAGCGAGGCGGCGGTCCACAGTCCGTATTGATACGATAGATTCAGGTATCCGTTCAGAATGTCGTGGAAGTCCTGTGTCTGCTGGGGGCCGCGGGCAATGAGCTGCCCGGCCAGCCACTGGCTGGATGCGTCCATATTCTGACCGCATTCTTTCTTTGCTCCGGCGATCAGCTCCCAGAAATCGGACTTGCTCATTTCCATCCCCGGCTGCGCCGGATACCACTGTTTCTTCAGGCCTCCCGCAAGGCTGTCGCATTCCGCTGCCCACTGTTCCAGCTCCTCATCGTTGGCCCGCATCTCCTGGGCGTAGAGTTCCAAGCCGCTGAGGATATTCTGTCTGGTCTGTTCACTCAGCTCAGGCGCGCCGCCGGAGTCTCTGGCGGCGGATACCGCCTGATCGAATGTACTGCCGATTTGCTCCGCCATCTCCCGGTATCCCTTGGGCGTGTCATCATCAGTCAGCCCCCAGAACTCAGCCATATCTGTGATCAGTCTGCGGAATGTGGGCAGCTGTTCTTCCTGACCCTGTGCGGCAAGCCGGGCGGCGTGTTCCGTCAGGCCAGCGATGCACTGGCGCATCGTGTTTTTATATGCCTGATACTGCGGCTCCATCTGAGCGAGAAGTTCATCGACGGTATAGCCGCGGGTGTTTTCGCCCTGGGCCGGCGATGTCTGTTCTCTGTTATCCAAGCTGCATTCCTCCCATTTCAATACGTTCCGCCATATCCTCAGCCTGGATAGGCGGAGCCTCATAGAGCGTCTTTTTTCCGTAGGTGATTCGGATGATGTCCTCCGCACTGTAATTGGCGCTGCGGCCAAACAGCCGCTCAAACTCACGGCGATCCTGTGCGGGGATATCATAGGTGCTGTAATAATTCCTATGGCCTGTCAGGGAGTTTGCCGCCGTCTTGAAAGTCAGTTCCATGCCATCTTTCTCAACCGTAACGGTCACCGTTTTAGCGCCGCTGGCTTTTAACGCCTCTGTGATGGCTTTCATTCGGTGGATGGGATTTTCGGTATCCTGCATCAGCGCCTGATATTCCGCTAACAGAGCGTCATCTTTCAGAAATTGCAGGAGAAATTTCTCCTGATTTATTTTTATATATTGCTCCGCCTCTGTCTCAATGAAGCCCTCCGGGTCCTGGAGCCAGGCCATAAAAGCGGCCTCCGGCAGTTCATTCAGAATATAGTCGCTGTGGAACTGCCCATCTGGCGCCTGGTTGGCAAAAATTTGGCAGATTACCGTTTCTTTGGCGCCGTAGTCCTGATAATACTGAAGATCGCGCTTCGCTTGTCCGCTGGAGACTATCTGTGTGGGGAGGTTGCTCCGGTCATTCGCGATGATCTCCTCCACGCGCTGATTGATTTTGGCGCATATTTCATCCACCATAGAGGGGATGGCCCTGGCCGCAAACGGGGCCTGCCCGTCTGTAAGAATAGTTGACAGGCCCTTCGTCAGATACAGTGTCTTTTTTCCGATGTCGTGTACACCGCAAAACGTCAGGCCGTTTTTCCAGGAGATACAGCCATCTGCTTCCACGGCAGTCTGGTACAGATAGTCAACAGGCCTCTTTTCAATTTTGAGGAGCATCGTGACGGCTTTCTCGCCCGTGCAGATTGTCAAAGGCGCGTTTCCCCAGTCCAGCCACCGCTGGAAATCATTACGGGAAACCGTACATTGAACAAGGTCTTTCATTAGGTGATTCCTCCTATCGTCATGCCAGTACCGCCATAATCCTCCAGAGTGCAGGGGTTTTCTCTAAATTTGTTCCTCATAAACTCATACCCTCCATTGCCGGCGCTGCCTGCTGGGAGCGATCAGCGTCCATCTGCCACTCTGACCGCAGCTGTCTTTGCAGAGACACACATTCCTTGACCCAGTCATCCAGTTCGCCGTCGATTTCCAACTCCTGACGGTGAATTTCCAATGCGATTAAAATATCATTTTTGGCGCTGTCTGGCAGCGCGGGAGCCTGACCGGATCTCCGTGCGGCTGACACGGCCTGGTCAAATGATTCTCTGTACTGCCGCTCCAGCTGGATGGAGGTTTCTTTATCCGCGTAGGCGCCTCCATCCAAGCCCCAGAACGGCACCAATTTCTGAATAATCTCCCGCAGTTTTGTGATATCTTCCTCCTGGTGGAGCGCCGCCCGCTGTGCGGCGACTGTAGTCAGACCGGCAACACATCTTCGGATGTACTCCTCATACGCCTGATAGGTCGGCTCAATCAGTTTCAGAAACTCATCCAGATTATAAGAAGATTGGGGGGCTCCGCGGCCAAGCCACTGTTTCAGCGCAGCTTTGGGGTATAAAATCCGATCTGATTCACTCATCAGCCTATACCCCCCATCGTCATGCCGGTACCACCGTAGTCCTCGATCTGGCGGGGATTCTCCTCCCCATACAGGTCGCAGAACATATCGTCCACGGCCTTGCGGATTTCCGGGTCATCGGTCAGGGTTTCACAGCGGAAGCCGGTGGTGGCGTGGCAGGGCAGTTCCTCACGGACAGTCTGGAGGTACTTCTGCGGATCGGTATAGTTCCACTGTTCCCCACTGGCGAAGGTGACCCGCCCGACAGCCGGGCTTTCGTCCAGTACCTGCCGGAGATGGGCGGCAGCCTCCGCCACCACCGGGTCATCCTTGAATTCGTCCATCCTCAGCCGGTCCTCTGACAGCCACTCCC
>OFGN01001846.1_pt1 | contig 13257 bp, 8 predicted proteins | sample 1521821 | NCBI WGS metagenome assembly OFGN01 (sample SAMEA3504094, study PRJEB24116) | mouse gut metagenome | biome: mouse gut; feature: mouse-associated habitat; material: faeces | place: Denmark | collected 2011
GAGTGCGCATCCTCGCGGAGCGTTTTTATTTCATAGGACGCAATTTCCTATGAAACAAAAAACCGCCGGCCCCTTCAAAGGTTTTCCCGGCGCTGCCGACCAAAAAATGCCATGCGGCCCAATCTTTCTCCGCATGGCATTTTACTTTGGTATTTATCCGGCACAAATCCCGTTTTTACACAAACTGATTCTTTTCCGCATCGTAATGATAATTCACTGCCTCCAGTTTCGCCCGGACCTCTTCTTCGGAAATATCCAGATCTTCGCACATTGCGCCGAAACTTTCGTAATAATCCCGCAACTTTACATTGACAAAACTGAGTAACATAATAGGATCTGATGGTATCATGGATTCTTCTCCTTCTATTTTCGCTTTTTTCTCCGGTCTGTGACGGCAGCTTCCTTTACGCTCATAAACCGGCAGAACTTCCGGCTTCTCTTCTCGCCGTCAGGCCGCCGTCCTTCAGTTCAATGTGGATCACGTCCTTTTCATGCACCTCCCCCGAAAGGATCAGCTTTGCCGACAATGTCTCCACATGTTTCTGAATATACCGTCTCAGCGGCCTTGCCCCGTAAACCGGATCATACGCCTGCTCGATAATATGGTCCTTCGCCTCCTCCGAAAGAGCGATGCGCAGTTCCCTATCGGCAAGCCGTCTGTTCAGTTCATTGATAATCAACGTAATGATACCGCCGATATTTTCCTTTGTCAACGGTTTAAACAGAATCTGCTCATCCAGCCGGTTCAAAAATTCCGGTCTGAAATGGGCTCTCAACTCTTCCATCACGGCCCGCTCGCTCTCCTCACTGATGGAGCCGTCCGCCTGAATCCCCTCCAGCAGATAGGATGCACCGATATTGGAAGTCATGATCAGGATCGTATTTTTAAAGTCCACCGTCCGCCCCTGGGAATCCGTGATCCGCCCATCGTCCAGCACCTGCAATAATACGTTGAATACATCCGGATGCGCCTTTTCTATCTCGTCAAAGAGCACTACCGAATAGGGCTTTCTCCTGACCGCTTCGGTCAATTGTCCGCCCTCCTCATATCCCACATAGCCGGGAGGCGCCCCGATCAGCCTTGACACAGAGTATTTTTCCATATATTCACTCATATCGATCCGCACCATATTGCTCTCATCGTCAAACAGACAGGCAGCAAGAGACTTCGCCAGTTCCGTCTTTCCTACGCCGGTAGGACCGAGAAACAGGAAAGAGCCAATCGGTTTCGACGGATCTTTGATACCTGCTTTAGAGCGGATGATCGCCTCCGTCACCCTTGTCACGCCCTCGTCCTGTCCGATAACGCGCCTGTGCAGCTCCTTATCGAGATGAAGGGTTTTATTTCTCTCACTCTCGGTCAGCTTTGCCACAGGGATTCCGGTCCAGCGCGAAATGATCCGGGCGATCTCCTCCTCCGTCACCTTCTCATGTACCAGTGACAGATCCTTATTTTTTACGGCTTCCTCCTCGATCTCCAACTGCCGTTTCAAAGAGGGAAGTCTGGAATACTGCAGCTCACCCGCCTTCTCATAGTCGCCCTCCCTTTGAGCTATCTCGATCTGCCCGCTGACAGCCTCAATCTCCTCCCGCAGTTTCGACAGTTTCTCCACGGAGTGTTTCTCGTTATCCCACTGCGCTTTCCGCTTATCCAGCTCCGCTTTTTCCTCCGCCAGCTCTCTCTGCAGGTTTGCAAGCCGCTCCTTGCTTAAATTATCGTCCTCCTTTTTCAGCGCCGCCTCCTCGATCTCCATCTGCATCACATGCCGGTTCAGCTCATCCAACTCCGCCGGCATGGAATCCAGTTCCGTCTTGATCAGCGCGCACGCCTCATCCACCAGATCGATCGCCTTGTCAGGCAGAAATCTGTCCGAAATATACCGATTGGACAAGGTTGCCGCCGTCACCAGCGCCGTATCCAAAATTTTCACTCCATGATAGACCTCATACCGCTCTTTGAGTCCCCTGAGAATGGAAATCGTATCTTCCACCGTAGGCTCCTCCACCAGCACCGGCTGGAAACGCCGCTCCAGCGCCGCATCCTTCTCCACATACTGCCTGTATTCATTTAAGGTGGTTGCCCCGATACAGTGCAGCTCGCCCCTTGCCAGCATGGGCTTTAACATATTTCCGGCGTCCAGCGCCCCGTCGGTCTTGCCCGCGCCGACAATGGTATGCAGCTCATCGATAAACAGAATGATCTGCCCGTCGGATTTTTTCACATCCTCCAGCACGGCTTTCAGCCGTTCCTCAAACTCGCCCCGGTACTTGGCACCCGCTACCAGTGCGCCCATATCCAGCGCAAAAATCTTCTTATCTTTCAGCCCCTGGGGCACATCGCCCCTGACAATACGCTGTGCCAGTCCTTCCACCACGGCGGTCTTGCCGACGCCCGGCTCACCGATCAGCACCGGATTGTTTTTACTCTTTCTGGAGAGAATGCGGATCACGTTCCGAATCTCGTTATCCCTGCCGATCACGGGATCAAGCTTCTGCTGGCGCGCCCGCTCCACCAGTTCCTGCCCGTACTTTTCCAGCGTATCGTAGGTAGCCTCCGGGTTATCGCTGGTCACCCTCTGATTTCCCCGGATTGTGGACAATGCCTGCAGAAAACGCTCCCTTGTTATGCCGAATTCCCGGAATATCTCCTTGATCTCTTTGTTCGGCTCCTTAATCATCTCTAAAAACAGATGCTCCACAGAAACGTATTCGTCTCCCATCCGCTTCGCCTCGTCCTCCGCAGAGATGAGTACCTTATTCAAGTACTGCCCGATGTAAACCTGGCCGCCCTGCACTTTCACCCGCTTTTCAAGCGCCTGTTTTACACGGTTCACAAAATACTCTTTTTGGATCTCCATCTTCTCGATCAGTTTTAAAATCAGAGAATCCTCTATTGTAAGCAAACTATACAGCAGATGCTCCTGCTCGATTTCCTGATTGCCATACTCATAAGCCAGCTTCTCACATCTCTCCACTGCCTGAACGGAATTTTGCGTAAATTTTGAAATGTTCATAAAAGCACCTCCCTATTCCTGTTATTATGTGCCGTATTTCCTTTTTTGCTATTGCGATTATAAAATAACACCACTTGTTAGCCAAGTCAATAGATGAGTGCTAAAATTTTCTGAAAATTTTGTGAATTAAATTTATCAAGCCCTGACAAACAATCACACCATTAAGTGAACATTAAAAATAAGGCACAAAAGACTTTACATCTGATATGCCTTATCAAACTTATACTATATCCCATTTATGATCTGGTAATAACGGACTAAAATATCCTTTAATACAGTTAGGATTAACAACACATAATTGTACATGTGATTTTTCCATAATGCCGGATTCCGGATACACCGGATTACCCTCTATAAAAATACCTCTGACACTATCATAACTTTTATTATGCAATTCTTCATTATACTGATGAATACGCTGAATAACTGCACAGTCTAACTCCCTTAATAAAAGATCACTGTTTCCCTTCACATTTCTGTTAACCGGCAATTCCTTACCATGAAGCGACAACTCGTAAGCCAGTATCTCATATCCATTTTTCAGCACTTCGGAACTTCCATAATCTGTCAGGTTCAAACAGTGACCTAATGCAATTACTGCTCCGATAACCGCAGGTTTCTTCTTTTCCTTATCCGGATATTTTCTATGATTTCGCTCACAATATGCTATCGCCCATTCCTGTGCTCTGGGAAAACTGTTTTCCCAAAAATATATTCCATTTCCAAGCCAATCATAAGAATTAACACTTGGCAATAATGGTTCATGCTCATACAGGACTTTCTTATATGTCTCCTCATCGCAACCATGAAATGCTAATACTAAATTCGGTAAATTACTGTACATACAATATTACCTCTTCTGTACACTCATTCGCATATATTCATAGTGTTCTGTAAATTCCCCATTTTCACCAATTATCTTACTCTTTTTCAAATTCTCCAAAGAAATTTTTTTTGCCTGGCTTTGTTCCATACTTTTTAATTGTTTCAAGTATTCTTTCATTCCATTAATATAGGCTACTTTTTCACACTCAATCAGTTCAACAGACGGCATGATATTCACCTCCTTATCTTTTTTGTAAAAACTATCTACATCTCTGCTGCTCATAAAATTCCCCTTTTGACGGAATTATACAATATAAAACAGCATAATCTGTAGAAACAATGTGTGTATACAAATTTATTTAACAACATTATAAATCAAATATAATTAAAAAACAACAAATTCTGAAACAATATTATCTTTTTCCACATCACACCAAAACTTCTTCTTCCAAATAAAACGAATACAAAATTCTCTCCTTCACTCTCTTACCCGTCATTCTCTCAAGCGCCTCACCGTAATAGTCAAGCTGCACCCTATATCTGTCCGCCAGCTCCCGAGAAGATTCAATAACATCCGTTTTGTAATCCAGCAGGACGATCTCCCCGTCCTCCTCAAAGAACACATCTATAATTCCCTGTACCAGTACCTGCTCCGTCTCCGGAAACTCTTCCGACAGCCTGTCCGCACTGATCCCCAGCATAAACGGCTGTTCTTTCCACAACAGCCCCGCCTTCGCCGCGTCATGCATTCTCTCAGCGAGAGAACTATTTATAAAATAAAGGATTTTCTTTCGGTTAACAGCAGCCTTATATTCTTCTGATAGAAGTCCCGACGCGCACCATGTATCAATATCATCACAAAGCCGTTTCATATCGTATGCCAAAATTCGCAAAGTATCTTCCTTTTCCGATACCCGCTCCGCCGCTTTCAACTGCGCCTCCGGAGGCTTCTTCTCTTTTTCCTCCATATTTTTATACAATCCCCCAAAATCAATCAACTCCATCACCCGGTGCACGGCGCTTCCCCGGACGGCGCCGGTAATCTTTTCTTCCTCTTCCTGCTTCCGCAAAAATAACGGCAAATAAGGCGCCGGTGTTTCCTCCTCGAAAAGATGGGCTCCGCCCTCTTCTCCGTCAAGCATCTCTTCCGATCCATTTCCTGCCGGATTTCGGATCGCCGCCATCTTTAATTCCGACACCGTAGTCTTGGCATAGAGTCCCTGCAGATTCCGATGCGGGTAACAATATCCAAATCTATTTTGCAAGTATTCCTTCATTTTTGCATCTGTTTTGCTAAAATCCAGTTTTATTTTGAAGGATTTTATGTCATTTCTGATCTGCTGTTCTTCCCCTGTCAAATCCCCATGAATACTGGCATTTTCCATTATTTTACAGTGAATTTTATCCTCTAAAAAAATTTTTTGAGCTTCCGCCTCTATCTGCATCTGCGAAAAAATATTCTCCATCCCCTCTTTTCTCATAACGCATGCTATTAATAATTCCAGAAAACTCCCCGCGCCGCTCCTGACTGAGTAGGGAAGTGCCATATTTTTCTGCCTCAGGATTCCCCCTTTTCCGCGCAATTGCTTCGCCGGATCATCAATAACGCCCGTTATTATTAATTTCTCCTTCGCCCTCGTCAGAGCCACATACAGAATCCTAATCTCCTCCGCCTGGGAGTCCAGTTGTATCTTCCGGGAAAGCACCGCTTTCCGAAGCGTTTTCTGTTTTATGCGCAGCACCGGATCTACCAGATCCACCGCTATCCCCATTTCCATATCGGTAAGCACCGCCCCGGAGGCATCCCTCCGGTTCATCTTTCTGCCCATACCGGCTGCAAAACAGACCGGAAACTCCAGCCCCTTACTCTTATGCACCGTCATGATCCTGACTACATCCGCCAGCTCATCCTGTGTTCCCGCCTCCCCGTAATCTATGCTGTATTTTTCCATCTGATCGATATAACGGATAAAATGATAAAGTCCCTTAAAGCTGGTTTTCTCAAAAGCCGCCGCCTTCTGCAGCAGCATCTGGGCATTGGCGCGGCGCTGCCTTCCCCCCGGCAGGGCCGTCACATATTCCAGATATCTGCTCTCCTCCATGATCTTTGCAAGCAGCTCACGAACCGAAAGAAAGACCGTGCACCGCCGCAGTTCTTCTATCCTGTCAAGGAACCTGCGGCATTTCCGGGAAAGTTCTTCTGAAAATTCCTCCGAACATAAATCCCCTTTCCCACCTGAACGCTCCGCATACTTCTCCAGCTTTTTATACAGCTTCTGCCGGCATGGAAACGCTGCCGCAATCTGCGCCACCTCCACATCCGTAAAGGAGGCAAAGCAGGATTTCAGCACGCCGAACAGCGGAATATCCTGCAGAGGATTGTCCAGCACCCGCAGAAACTGCAGGATAACCTGCACTTCCGACGTCTGAAAATATCCGGTCCGCGAACTGATAAAGCAGGGAATATCCTGTTTTTCCAGTACTTCCTGAAACGCTTCATCCACCCCGCTGCTGCTGCGCAGTAAAATAACAATATCCCCATACCGCAGAGGCCTCATACGCCCGCTCTCCTGATCCAGTACCTCCATTTCCCGCATCAGCTTCTTGATACGCAGGGCGATGCATTCCGCCTCCTGCTCCGCTGCGGACTTATCCTCATCTTCCGGTTTTTCTATGATCAAAAGTTCCGTCTTATTCGCGCCTTCCGCTTCATCATAATACACCGCTCCGTAATGAAGCCTTGCATTCTCATCATAATCAATCCCGCCCAGATTCCGGGACAGAAGCTGGGAAAAGATCAGATTCACGCTTTCTATCACTTCCATGCGGCTTCGGAAATTCCTGCGCAGATCGATTCTCTGACAACACTCCCTCCCCCCGGCATAATCGTAAAACTTTTCCATAAACAGCTCCGGCCTTGCCAGCCTGAATTTATAGATGCTCTGTTTCACATCCCCCACCATAAAACGATTAAAATGCCCCGTATCTTCCCCTGAAATGCAGCTCAGAATACATTCCTGCACCAGATTGCTGTCCTGGTATTCATCTATCATGATCTCCTGAAAATACTCCCGAAGTTCCAGCGCAGCCGCGGTTGGCTCCGCAACAGTGCTTCCTTCTCCTTCCTTATGCCGGCACAAAATGCGAAGCGCCAGATGCTCCATATCCGAAAAATCTATTATGTTCTTCTCCCGCTTTTTCTCCGCAAAGCGCTCCCCAAAGCGCAGCGTAATCGCCGCCAGCTCCCGTACCAGCGGTGAAACCTGCCTGCACTGCGCAAAAACGGCTTCCCCATCCAACAGAAAAAACTGCTCCCGAATCTGCTCCAACTGCTTTTTCACACCGTTTCTCGCCTGTTTTACCGCCTCCCGCTTCTCCGGGTTCACAGACGCATCCTTTTTTGAGGACAGCCTGTCAAATGTCACTCCATCCAGCGCTTTTCGACATCCCGAAAAACCCTCCGCCTGTGCCGCCCTCTCCAGCGCCTCAAAACTCTTTTCCAGATTTTCCCCGTACATATACGGACCATCCGGTTCTTCACAGATCCTGATACAGTCCTTTAACTGCTGTGCCAACTCCGGCAGCATATTTCCGGTATACTCCATGAGATATTTCATAAAAGGAGCCCGCTCCATCTCCTCCGCCGTGGAAAATTCATAATCCTCCCCATGTTCTCTGAGCCACTCTTCCGGCCAGGGATAACTCATGGCAAAACGATACAGGGACAAAATGCTCTCTTCCAGTATGGTCTCCTTCTTCCCGGTGCCGTAGGCTTCCACCAGCAGTTGAAACGGAAATGCTTCCTTCTCCTCCTCTTTTGCCCTCTCCAATTCTCCAAATGCCTCTTCCAGCACATCCTCCAGCACATCCTGCATCAGCAGCCCGACTTCCCCCTCATCCGCCACCCGGAACGCCGGATCAAGCCCGATCTCCTGAAAATGATTCCGTATCACAAAAAGACAAAAACTGTGGATGGTTGTGATCTGGGCATTGTGGATCAGCGCGGACTGCCGCTGCAAATGCTCGTTTTCCGGCTCCGACGCCAGCTTTTCCGAAATGGCGGCAGTGATCCTCTCCCGCATCTCACCTGCCGCCGCTCCGGTAAATGTCACAACCAGAAGACGGTCAATGTCTGCCGGACGATCCCCTTCGCTGATCATCCGAATAATACGTTCCACCAGCACCGCCGTCTTCCCGCTTCCCGCCGCTGCCGACACCAGAATATTCTTATCCCGCAGCTCGATCGCCTGCTGCTGGCTTTCCGTAAACTGTCTCTTCATACCCTCTCCTGTCTCTTCCTGTAAATAGTCCTATCAAAACCGTATCCGTTCCGTTCTTCCGCACCACCAAAAATTATGCGCACCTCCGGTAACGATTCTACATTTCATCCCGCATTTTCTCAAAAATCTCCTCCCGCCCTTCCTCCGGCAGAGTGCGCTTCCTGCATCCCGGCAGCTTTTTATCAAACCCGCAAACTTTGCCATAGGGACAATAAGTGCAGGCTTCCCTGTCTTTACGGCTGTAGGGATGCATTCCGATCTCGCCGCTTAAAATGCTGCCGCCTAACTCCTTCAGTTTTTTCGCTGCAAAATCCGAAATCAATTCTATGTTCTCCCGACTCATCAGCAGGGAACTTTCCGCAAAACTCCCGTCCTTTTTTCTGCTCAGCGGCAGTACCTCCTTTGCCGTCCCCGGCGAGGCATCGATCTTCTCGATAATCTCCGCATCGTCATTTACGATCCCCGTAGGACGCAGCACCTTCCGCAGTTCCGCATTGATCTCCTCCGGCGTCTTTTCCTCCCGGATTTCCAGAACCGGATCGTCGATATGATAATACAAAATACCGGCTGGTACAATCTCCTTCCCGGGATCAGACTTTTTCTCATATTCCATCGCCGCGTTCAGATAAGTCACAAGCTGAAGCTGCAGCCCGTGATACAGCGCAACGATATCAAAACTGTTTTTTCCTGATTTATAGTCTATCACTTTTACATAACACTTGTTATCTTCCTCACAGGTGTCCAGCCTGTCAATCCGCCCTACCAGCCTGAGTTTCTCCTCCTGTGTCAGAGCCACATTGACCGCCTCTAAATCCTGCAGGGAGGAAAAGGACATCTCGAACTTTTTCGGGGTAAACTGTCCCTGCTGCAATTGATACTGCAATGTAAAGACGGCCCGCCTCATAATCCGCCCGATCCGTTTAAGCGCATATCTGCTTCTCGCCGTCTCATAAAGCACCGCATTCCCGTATGCCGCCGTCTTTGCCTCCAGAATCTCCTGCAGAAGCTTCTCACCCTCCTCCTTCGGAAAATCCAGCCAGCTATAACCCCTATCCGGGAGTTTTTCCGAAAATTCCGCTAACACGCTGTGGAAAATATTCCCCATATCCACCGCCGCAAAGCCAAATTCCTTCCGCTCCTCCAGAAGGAGTTCATATTTCAGAAAATGCTCATAGGCACAGGCAGCAAAAGTCTCCAGCCTTGTAATGCTTCCCACCAGATTGCTCCCGCAGAGCGCCAGCGCAAGCTGCTTCGGAAGCCGCTCCTCCTCATATCCGGCAAAAGCGCTCCCCATCAGCCTCCCGGCTTCTTCCGCCGTCTCCTCCCTCTCCTGCATCACCTTCAGCATCTGCACAAGCTTCTCTTCCCGCTCCCCGTACAGAGTCCCCGAAACCGCCTCCCGCAGAGCGTCCGCCACATAATCATAGCTGTCCTGCCAGGTCTCCAGCCGCTCAAATATAGTCTCTTCCTCCGGCGTCTCCACAACCAAATCAGGATACAGTTTTTTCACCGTCTCCACCAGATAAGCCGGACGCAGCGTCTTTCCGTCCTGATCACAGCCCGCCCATGTCATATACAACTTTTCGGAGGGCTTTGTCATATTCATATACAGATATAACCTCTGAGTATACATCTTCTGCCGCGGTGAGGGCGCCAGTTCAAACTCCGACTCCTGTAAAAATTCCCTGTCAATATCGGAGAGAATGCCGCCGCTTCCCACATTGCCCGGAATATTGCCGTCGTTGATGCCAAGAAATAATAACACTCGTATTTCTTTCAGCCTGCTCCGCTGCATGTCTCCTATCGTCACATGGTCCACATTCTGGGGAATCGTACCCACCTGCATCTCCGAAAATCCGGCGTCCAGAAGTTCCGCGAACTCCTGATCCGTCATTTCTTCCCCCCCGGATAATTCCACGATCTCCGAAAGCAGATCGATAATAAAGGGATAGATCTGATGGTACTCCCTCGCCCGCACCATCTCCCCTTTTTCCTCAAATTCTTTTTCAAAGGCGGCAAGTTTCTCCTGAATCCGGCTCTCCTCAATAAAATCGTAGAGCGCCCGTACTTTTTCGGAAGCGGTTTTTCCCATCTCTTTTAAAAATGCGGCACTGCGCACAATCTCCTGCCTCGCTTCATTTATACGGGCAAGAAAATCCGCCCCCTCCCCTTCTTCCTCCGTGGCGCTCTTTTGATCTACTCCGACAGGCAGCCTTGTAAAAAGCCTGTTCCACCTTCCGTAACCGTGAATGCCCATCTCCCTGATATAGTTGTCCAACTCATCCGCCGCCTCCAAAGAAAGCCCTGTCAGCCCGGTCCTGATATAGTGATTCACCGCATCCACGGAAAAATCCTGGCTGTAGAGCCGCAGCGCGCTTCGTATGAACTCCACAAACGGATTTAACAAAATCCCCCTGTTCTGGTCGATAAAAAAAGGAATTCCCAGCTTGGAAAACTCGCTGCTGATCACAGATTCATAATTTTCCAGATTGCCGCAGACTACTCCGATATCCCTGAAATAATACCCTTCCTCCCGAATCAGCCGCCGGACCATCCTCGCCGCGTAGCGCGCCTCCTCCCGCATCCCCGGCAAAAAGGCGAGATGAATCCCCGTTGGCTCTCCCGAAAAGCTCTTCTGCGGATACCGGAACAGATTTTGTTCCAGATGCGCCAGTGCCGGTACGTTGTTAAGGCGCTTTACCGGCACCTCCTTTAAATACAGATCCTCTCCCCTGTCCGTTCCCGCTTCCTCCGCACACTTCTCCAGCGCCCTGAAAGTCTTTGCCGAAAGGGCAAACAGATTCTGTTCTCCGATTTCCTGACGGGGTTCCTGATTTCCGTCAAAAAGCAGCGTAAAGCAGACCTCCTCCGCCACACTCATCAGCTCCCGGATCACCTGAAGCTGAATGGGCGTAAAACCGGTAAAGCCGTCAAAGGCAAGAACGCTCCCCCGCAGCAGGGAGGAGGAGGCTATTCTGTAAGATAACACCTGTAATGATTCCTCTTTTGTCAGATAGTGGTCCCTGATATACTCCTCAAACCCCCGATACAACAACAGAAGGTCTTTCAGCTTTCCCGCCAGCGCTCCCCGCTTTTCGGAAAAGGCTATGATCTTCTCCAGTTCCGTAAGCCCGATCCCGTACTGCATGAATTCCGAGATAGCGGACTTGATCTCATGGATATATCCCTGCTTTTTCAGATAGCCGCCCAGCACCTTAAGCTCCGGTTTCAACCGGTCCGCCACAATCCGCAGGATCAGATTTTTCCCCGTATCGTCTAAAACCGGCTGAGATACTCCGCCGGTTTCTTCAAAGACTCTGTATGACAGCCTGCCAAAGCTTAAAACATCTATGTTCATAATGCCGTGGCAGGGATGTTTTTCCACTAAAGACCTCTGTGTTTCCATTGTGAACTGATCGGGCACGAGAAACAGATACCTCTTCTCAGGATGTTTCAGGGACTCCTGAATGATCCGCTCCTGCAGTATGCTACTCTTTCCCGCACCCGAACCGCCAAAAATAAATGACAACATGTATTTCCCCTTTATGATAACAGGCGTTATATTTTATGCTTCATCCTCATCATCAATAAAAGTTTCCACCTTGGGCTCCTTTGCTTCAGCAGCCTCTTTTACCTCTTCCTTCACCTTCTCCGTAGCATCCTCAAAAAAATCTTCCGTTTTCTCCGCAGCCTCTTCCACTGCTTCTTCCGCTACCTCCACGGTATCCTGTACGGCTTCCGCTGCTTCCTCCGCCGCTGCCCTTGCGCTCTCTTTTCTTGCCGCGATGGTCTCTTTCGCCCCCTGGATCACGCCATGAGCAAATTCCTTCGCCTCTCCCGCCGCGAACTGGGCGAAATCCTTTGCTTCTTCCGCCGCCTTTTTCACGGTCTCCGATACCTTCTCCGGTGTCAGCGTCACATAGCCTCTCTCTTCCATCTCCTCATCCAGGTCTTCGCTGAAATCATCAAAATCATCATCCTCATCCAGCACCTGTTTTACAGTCTTTCCTTTTTCCTGCAGATAATAATAAGCACCTGCCGCCACTGCTCCCATCGCTGCCGTAACCATTAAAAATTTTCCGAATTTTTTAGCCATTTCTCTCTCCTTTATTCATATGGTTTTCTTGTTGTCTCTTACTAGTATCTTAATACGAATCCCCCAAAATGAAAAGAGGAAGATTCATTTATTTCACAGGGTGAAATTTCACAGGGTTAAGCTACTGCAATATTTCTTGATTGCAGTAAAAAAATGTGCTATAGTAAAAGAACTGACCGCTAAAGTCAACAACGGAAAATATACTTCCTATTTTTCCCTGTTGTCCGCAATTTTACACCCGAAGGAATGGAAATACCAATGAATGAAAAATTTTTTGACCTGAAAAAAGAAAAACAGGACCGCATGATCAACGCCGCGCTGAAAGTATTCGGTATGCGCGGCTATCCCTTTGCCAGCACCGACGATATCGTAAAGGAAGCCGGCATCAGCAAGGGACTGCTCTTTCACTACTTTGGTTCCAAGCTAGGGCTCTACGGCTTTATATATGATTACAGTGTCCGTTTTATGTCCATGGAATTAAAAGCTGCCGTACACGCGGATGAAACGAATTTTTTTACGCTGCAAAAACAGATCGAAGCCGGAAAGCTACAGGTATTGAAAAACTACCCCTGTATGCAGCTCTTTCTGGAAAAATGCAGTGTGGAAACTTCGCCGGACGCTTCCGCTGCCATTAAAGAAAAAAAGCTGGAGCTCACCGCTCTCTATGAATCTTTTGACGCCCAGACGGAACCCTCTTTACTCCCTGCCGATGCGGATATCGATAAGCTGCGCCGTATTTTGCGCTACACGCTGAAAAATCTGATGGAAGAGCGCTTCCTTTCCGGTGACTTTGACGCCGAGCTGCTTTATCGGGAAAATATTTCTTATATTGAATTTCTGGAAAAGTTTTTTATGAAAATATAGTTTAAAATACTCCGGAAAAACAGACCGGAAATTATTTTCTGATTTCCGGTCCGATCTCTTATCTGAATGCTTTTCACCGCTTTTTTATATCCATGTATTTTATTCTCTCATTCTCCGGAATTTTCAGCGCTTCCATCGCCTGCTGCGCCGTTAAATGCAGCGTATCCATCAAATTTTC
>OFGN01001849.1_pt1 | contig 13224 bp, 13 predicted proteins | sample 1521821 | NCBI WGS metagenome assembly OFGN01 (sample SAMEA3504094, study PRJEB24116) | mouse gut metagenome | biome: mouse gut; feature: mouse-associated habitat; material: faeces | place: Denmark | collected 2011
AGAGAAACAGAGATAGAGCGGAAATACGGGCTTTAAAGAGTTTCCGAGACTGCTCGATTTACAAATGGAATGGAGGTTTTTATGAACATAGCTGACCGTCTGAAAGACTTACGAAAAAATGCCGGTTATTCCCAGGAACAGCTTGCCGAAATGCTGGAGATTTCCAGACAGGCGGTTTCCAAATGGGAATCCGCACAGGGCTATCCGGATATCGAAAATGTAATCCGGCTGTCGCAGATCTATCATGTCAGTACCGACTACATTCTTCTGGGAAGTAAAAATGAAACATCCCCTGATGATGTCCTTCCGGAAAAGTCAAAAGTGAAGCGTGAAATGCATACGACAACCAGAAAAACACTCTGCATTATCGCTGTCATCGCGGCTACGGCACTGATCACTGTCTTATTTATCGCAGGGCTTGATCTGATAGCCAGTTTTTCCTATTAACGATATGCCTGGCGCGTCTGTGTCAGCGCCGCATCCACAGACTACCCGAATCTAATCCAACATAAAAGCGGCGCAGAAAGAAGGATCCCATGCACACCAGAACAACAGACAAAAAAACAGCCTTTCTCGAAATATCCCTGTTTTTCCTTTTTATGCTGATATTGACAGTCCTTATGCGTCTGTCTGAACTGCATTTTCCCATCAACGGATTTATAACAGGTATTTTATGTTATCTTATCCTCTGCGCCGCTTTGCTTTTTTACATGCTGCACCTGAAAAAAGAGCCGCTTTCTTCCATCGGCCTCAAAAAAATCTGTCTGACGGATATTCCGAAGGGGCTGCTTCTCGGTTTCTGCATGTTTATCGTACAGCAGATACCGCTTCTACTCATGAAATTTGATTATTCCGCCTACGCCATGGCCCCCGATCCCGGCTATATCTTTGCAACAACCCTCTACTGCCTTTTCTGTGTGGGTTTCGCGGAAGAACTGATCTTCCGCGGTTTTATCTTACACAAAACGCTGGCTGCCTGTCCTTCAAAAATTTTGGCCGTCAGCCTGAACATTCTGCTTTTTTATTTGATCCACTGGTCCGCCATGCAGTTTACCTTCGGAGAATTTTACAATCTTACCCTGAATGTAATCATCCTGTGCGTTTACTTTTTCTGCTCCAGGCAAAAAAGTCTGGCGCCGCTTATCATTGCCCACGGATTTTATGATGTTCTGACGTCCGTACTGCTGCCGGTTTTTGTTTATTACCGCGGACAATGAGCCAACCAACGGTTGGCCTGGATATTTGGCGGCTGCTGTGAAGTTCCGGCCAGTCCCTGACCTATCCTTTATCAGGGGCCTATTTATACAGAAACCGAGAGTTCTGTCCCCGTCTCCGATTTACTGACTTCTCCGGTTTTTGTATAAATCACAGGTTCTGTCCGCACGGATTCTGCATTTACTCCGGCTGCATCGCCCCCCGCGGATTCCGTGCCGTCCGCCGTACTCTCCGATCCGTTATTTTCTTTGCACAGTATTTTTCCCTCTGTACTTATCTCAACGGTATCTGCATTCTTTTTGCTCTCTTCCAACCTCTTTTCAAAGTCTTCCCGCTCCTCTTTGCGTTTCCGGATGGCGCTTTCCTGCTCTGCCTCCGCCTTTTTCCTGGCCTCCTTTACATCCTCCTTCGTCCCTTCATGGGCTTTCACCTTATATTCATCCGCCTTTTGCGTAAAATCACCGGCATACCCCATGGCCCTTTCCATGGCATCCACATCTCCTTTGCGCCTGGCCTCCCTAAAAACACGCATGGGCGTGCTTGTCAGCTCCATATTATTTTTTGATCCTACGATCCCTTCCATTGTCTTCGTGTTCATCCCGCTGTCTCCTTTCACAACCTTCAAAATTATTCTGCTTACACCGGTTGTTTCGGCAGTGCGGCAGGGGGGTGTTAGTTTCCTGTCTCAAACAGTTGTTTCGATGTCATATGCGGTTAAGAAATCGGCAACAGAATCGAAATACTGAAAACGCCTTCTTCCGCCTCGATCCGGATCGTCCCGTTGTACCGGCTCACCACATCTTTGACATTTAACAGACCAATTCCATGGCCCTTAGGGCTCCTTTTTCCTGTGGAACCGTCCCTGTATTGCTCCCTCCTGTCCATACTGTTCTTTCCCTCCACAAGAAAGCACTTTTTTACCTGCCTGGCTTCCATCTCAATAAAGCGCCGCTCCTCACAGGACAGCCTTCCGCAGGCTTCCAGCGCATTGTCCAGTATATTTCCAAAAAGGATACACAGATCAAACTCATGGATGCCGCAGTTCTTCGGAACCTGTACGTCGCACTCCCATTCGATCTGTTCCCGCTTTGCCTGTTGCCGTTTCTGATACAAAAGCGCATCCACCGCCCGGTTTCCCGTCAGATCAGCGCTGGCTTCCGGTATACCCCCCGCCATGTTCTCCAGATAAGCGCTCATCTTCTCCCACTCCCCGCCCGCAAGCAACCCTGACAGGGCTATCACATGATTTTTCATATCATGCCGCAGCCTCTCCGACTGTCTGTACTGCTCCTCAAGCATTCTGCAAACTGCGATCTGTGCATGATATCTGCCGCTTTTCTCCTGTTCCAGCCATACCCGGTTCATCCCAAACACGTAAGCCGCCGAAGCAAAGCCGGATAAAGCTGTCAACAGAAGAAATCCGAAATGGCTGAACATCTGGTCATAATACACGCTCATACTGCCGCCGCTCCTGACCATGATACCGTTGCCTGCGCCCCAGACAGCCACATCATTTACCGCCACCACCGCAAACAGCGGAACCGCCAGGAAAACATACCATTTCTCCGGCCTGCCGTAAAAGATATCTGTCAGGCATCCTGCCATCTGATGAATCGCCCCTAACACCAGGATCATGCTCACGGTCCCGATCAGATCAATCGTCCACCCCGGCAGATATGGTTCCGGTATTTTATTTACGGTATGCATCCAAAATAAAGCCGCACAAGAGAAAACAGAGGTAAAAAAATTCTCAAACAAGGTTATGACCGACACCGTAAAAGAGGCTGTAAACAGTTTTTTCCCCCTGCTTCCCTGAAACAGCAAAAGCACCCACCCGGTAAAAAGCAAATGCTTAAGAAAGATCAGAAAAACAACGGGAAGTGTCCCCCGCCTGCCCATACAATACAAAAGCAGCCTGCCTGCCAGAGAAAGCAGGATGAACAATGCCTCCCGCTTCCCGGAAATCTCCAGATGTTTTTTACAGAATCTGTCAGCTGCCCATGGATAACTGACACAACACAGAATCTCACTGATACTCATTTCTCCCTAACTCCCATTCATCCGCTTCTGCAGACACTCCAATCCGGATCGTGAAATTTTAACTTCACCCTATCCCTCCGTTGTGTCTCATATATCTAAGGATCTCTCTGCAAAATCCCTCATATCTTCTTTTTGCGATCAGAATTCTTTCCCCGTTGTCCAGAATCGCTTCCTGCCTGTTGTAACCATCCACATGTTTCAGATTGATCAGATAACTTTTATGGCAGCGAAAAAAGCCCTTTCCCTGCAGCATGTTTTCCAGCACACCGATCTGTTCATAGTAGGTGAAAACACCCTCCGTACCATGGGCATCGATCAGCCTTCCCTTTATCTCAAAATAACAGATATCGTCCAGAAACAGTTTTCGTTTCTGTCTTTCTCTGCTGACAATAATATACTCCTGCAGGCGTTTTTCTGTTTTCAACACGGCTTTCTGCAATACCCTTTTCAGCTTCTTTTCCGGAACCGGCTTCAGCAGATACTGAAAAGCCTCCACATCATAAGCTTCAAATACGTATTCTCTGCTGAAAGACATGAAAATCAGTATTTTGTCAAATGCCTTTTCGCGGAACAGCTGCGCTGTTCTCATACCGTCCAGTTCCTGCATGATAATATCGAGAAAAATGATATCATAACTGTCCGGAGATGCCAGCAGTTCCCGCCCGCTATAAAACTGCCGTACCATGCAGGGCGTTTTCATTTCCTTCATGATGACTTTTATTTTTTCCGCCATCTTACAGCATTCCATCACTTCGTCATCGCATACCGCTATCCACAACATTTCCATCACCTGCTTTCCCCAAATTTCTGCCAGAGCACAGCCGCATACCGCGCCTTCCGACATTTTTATGCGCAGGCCGCATAAGGGAATTTGCTGCCAGGACAGCATGCGGGCTGTGCACAAGCAGGGGAAAAATCTTCCCTATTTGATTATATCGGCATGACAGCAAACAAAGTTTCGACGCTGTCATAAACGGATGTATACATGTCATGACCGTATCGCAGCAGACCTGCCAGCTCTTTTCGTCCGCAGCTTTTCCTTTTTTATTTCCGCGGACAACGAGCCGGGTGGCTGCTTGCAGGCATCTGGCAACTGTTTCGCTTCGCACAGTCTCTTGTCCTCCAGAAATTTTTTCTTTCTCGGATCGCCTTCCGCACACCAGATCATCAGAGATTTCAGATCAAAGACCGAACTCCATACCGTCTCAAAATCCGGTTCCCTGTCATACTGGCAGATAAAGCCATACTCGCCCTTTAAGAGCCTCTTTGTTTTTTCCACGCAGTCGGTGCTGTTTTTCCTCATATGCTTTGAAAAACCGTTCATCACCGTCTCGTACCGCTTATGGGAATCATAGTCATTCCCATGAGCATCATCATATTTTTTCATCTCATCAGACGTAAAACTGTTGACCGTACATATTATCTTTTCTGCGCCAAAAACTTCTGCTTCCCGAATCCGTTTCAAAGCGGGTGTGCATTCCACCACCGTCATCCGGCCGTTACAGTCCGCAAACAGGATGTTGCAGTTGGATGCTATGGGCAGTTCCGAAAGCATCGCGACAGCCTGTTCCGTATTCCTCGCCTTTTCCAGCATATACCGCACGATAAAGCAGGAATTAAATCCCGCCCGGATCTTTTTCAGATCCGTCATAACAAAAGTCATGGCCACTGCAAGTCCGTGTTCGTTGATCCCCTCTTCCCCGTTGATAAAGGATGAGGTGGTGATATGGAATCTGTTTCCCCCGTCCGGCGTATAGATCTCACTCTTACAGCCCTTTCTCAGATAAGGCGGCAGATCGTTGTTTCTGCCGTAGATCACCCTGTCCCCGCTCGTGCAGGCAAAGGCAGTACATCCCCTGACCTCCACCGGGATATTATCCTCCAGATTATACATGCAGCACCCCATACATAACATCCAGGAAGCAAATTGCATATACTCCATGTCCACCGTATCGCTCACCCCTTTTATCTCCTCACAGACTTCCGGGAAAAAATATCGCAGGATCTTCTCACTTTCTGTTCCGTGTTCCAGCTGAAAATCATCCAACTGCAATGGAAAGGATATCCCGCTTCTGTTAAAAATTTTTCCGCGTTTTACGCCCATTCCGTAATGATCGCCCTTAAATCTTCCATGATACATCTTCTGTTTTCCTCCTGCTGCAATAAGATTTACAGTTAACACTTCTACTGTTTACTATATAATTTTACTCTGCTTTTGCTCTATAATATCTTTTCTGACCGGTCTTTTTCAAGTTTATACAAATATAAATTTTATGTCAATAGATTTATTTTATTTGCAAAAGCGTTTCTTAAAATCTGTCATATCGGTTTTCATCGGCAGATAAATACGGTATAATAGGATAACTTCTATTCAAAAAAGTAAAAATAAAATACTTTTACCGAGGATTAAACAAAATATGGCCCTCCCTGGGGGACGGCTTTATTTGGCATACTGTGAAGAGGAACCGGCCGGATGCATCGGTCTCAGAAAAATTGATGAGAAAACCTGTGAAATGAAGCGCCTTTATGTCAGACCCCGGTTCAGAGGCCGGCGCCTCGCAGAACAGTTAGTCCAAAAGATTATAGCAGATGCAGAGGACATCGGATATTCCTGTATGCTGTTAGATACCCTTCCCTTCTTAAAAACTGCGATCCATCTCTACAAAAAATACGGATTTTACGAGACGGAATGCTATAACAACAGCCCCATGCGCACTTCCATATTCATGAGGTTCGATTTAAATCATTCAGCCAAGATGAAGCAGAGATAAAATTCCGGTGTGTATCTATAATACTCTAATCATACAAATCTCAGAGCTTTTGTAAAATGTTCTGCAATTGTTATCACTCATTTATTTTTCTTTCGGATAGTGCCAAAGCAGCCCCCTGCTGATAATATGCAGAGGGTTATGTTTTTGTCAAATTTTATTACTTTATCCCTTTCCCCTTGACATTTGTATAACGAAGTGTTATATTTTAATAGTCAACAAAATGTTATACATCAAGGAGAAGCCACAATGCTGCAACAACTATCTGATGCCGAACTTGAAATCATGAAGATCGTATGGGAAAACCCGTCGAAGGTGACACTGTTCCCCTACATCATGGAAGGACTGGCTGCCAGAGGAAAACCATGTCAGAAAAATACATTGATCGTGCTTTTGTCAAGACTGATGAACAAAGGCTATCTGAACGCCCAAAAAATCGGACGGCGAAACGAATACACTACTCTCATTTCTGAGACGGAGTACCAGACCGCGCAGACGAAAAACTTTGTGAATAAGATCTATGAGGGAAACGTAAACGATCTGGTCTGCAATCTGATCTCGGGAGATCTGCTGTCAGAGGAAGAATATCTGGAACTGAAAAAGCTGCTGGAGAAAGGACGGGAAAGATGAATACGCTTTTTAAAATATTTTTGTCAATGTCTTTGTCCGGCGGACTGCTCATCCTGGTCCTGCTTCTCGGAAAACAGTTTTGGAAGGATAAGATCAGCAGACAATGGCAGTATTATATCTGGCTCGTTGTGATCCTGCGGCTGCTACTCCCCTTTGGTCTGGAAACAAGTCTGATGGGAAAGACCTGGCAGGCTGTAGATCAGGCGGTAACGCAGACTGCTTCTCTCTCTCCAACCCCAAAGCCGCTGCCGATCCCGCAGGATGTTCCCGCCTCTTCTGCTGATCCAGGGACAGCGCCAGTTGCTGAACAGAATGCTGAGCAGAGTACAGAATCGGATGCTGAACAGAATACTGAACAGGATGTCGAAAATACAGACAGCCCTGCCGGAGATCTGACCGCCGCCCTCCTTCTTCAGGATATCGCATCGCTGTTTACAGGCCATATCTGGCTGATCTGGTTTACCGTTATGTGTAGTCTTCTGCTGCGGAAAGTGATGATCTACCGGAATTATATCCGTTATATCCGCACCGGAATGACGCCGGTTTCCGACATTGAGATTTTGGATCGGCTGTCCGCGATCGCCGTACAGATCGGCGTAAAAAGGCCAATAGACCTCAGTGTCAACCCGCTCATCTCCTCTCCGTTGTTGATCGGTTTTTTCCGTCCGTGCATCGTTCTGCCAAAGACAGAGATTCCCGAAAAGGATTTTCTGTATACCATCCTGCACGAGCTGACGCACTACAGGCGATATGATATGTTCTATAAATGGCTGGTACAGATTACGGTCTGCCTGCATTGGTTTAATCCTCTCGTCCATCTGATGAGCCGGGAGATCACAAAAGCCTGCGAATTTTCCTGTGATGAGGCTGTCCTTGCAAAAATGGGGTACAGCAACGCACAGGATTACGGGCAAACCCTGCTCGACGCCATGGCAGCAGTCGGAAAATGCAGGGAAAAATGTGATGCTCTCACTCTAAGCGGGAATAAAAAGCTGCTGAAAGAAAGGTTAAGTGCAATTATGAAGTTGAAAGAACGGACAAAAACAGTAAAAATTCTGACTGCCCTTTTGACATTATCTGTGGTTTTGGTCGCGGTTTCTATCGGGGTTTATTCCGCTTCCACCGCAGACAGAACCGATCCGGCGGAGACGGAAAAATCATCGCCCTCTCAGACTGATGCATCGCATTCTGCAGACAGTTCACAGACGGCAGAGGCTTCGCAGGCGGCAGACGATCTCCCTGCAATGGAGACATTGGAGTTTGATGGGATAACCTATTATCTGGTACAGAACGAAGCCCAGCTGCGAGCCATCAGCACAGGGGCTTACGGCCTGGATCAAAATTATATGCAACAGGCCGATATTTCCTTATCCGCAGAGGAATGGGTGCCCATAGGGACAAGAGAGGATCCGTTTATAGGATCTTTTAACGGCAACGGTTTTGAAATCACAGGACTTACCATGACAGATCCGGACGCAGAAATTGTCGGGATGTTCGGTGTGGCTGAAAACGCCCATATCTACAATATTACCCTGCGGGATCTGGACATCGAAAGCGCAGGCAGAAGTGCTTCAAAAACGTCAGTCGGGTCGATCGCTGCTATCACGCGCGGGAAAGATGGGAGCGGCTGCAGGATCTATGACAATTTCGTTTACCCCAAAGAATCAGGCGGACATGAAACTGCCTGGAAGGCAACCGGAAATAGAGCGGTCATGAAAACGGCTGAGAATGACGAGGATGACGCTTCGAGGGCTGAGCGTTATTATGCGTCCGGCAGCCTGCCGTTATTTGAAATCGCCTTCTCAAAGCTGGATGAAAGCGCACAAAAAACATGGCTTGAAAAGCTCTATGCGAATGAAGACAGTATCGCTTTCTTCTCCGTCGCTGTAAGTGAACTCGACGCAGGCTCTTCTCTGCCCTCAGACTTTGCAGAAAAAGCGTACAGCGATGGCGAAATTGCATTTTTCTCCATCCTGACGGATTATTTAAGCGAAACGGAACTGGAATCCTGGTTAGACCGGGCGCTGACAGAGGAAGACTGGGCTTTTCAGTCCGTGTTGTACGACGCGCTGAATCGCGGCGCTGAATTTGATGAACAATGGGAGAAAGAACAGTTCGCGAGATATGAAGCGGTGGGCGTCACGACGAACGGCAAAAACTACTTCTATCAGGGACAGCCTGTTCATATTTTTCTGGATGTTGTACGGCCCGATCGGTCCTTATACACACTGCAGATGAACCCGGCGGGTACCGTCAACATCAAAATTGTCCGCAACGAAGAGAATGCAATCACGGGCGTCGCCTACATGACTGACGCGGAAGTGACCGAACTGCTCGGAGATCTGGACGATCCGGCTGATGAGTAAACCTCAGCGCGCTGCTGTACCTTAACGCGCTGAGGTACAGTTTTTCAGCAGTTCTCCTAACCTGCGGATCCCCTCCTCTATCGTCGCGCAGTCCGCATTGGTGAAATTCAGGCGCATTGTACCGACATTTTTTCTATCAGCATAAAAGGGATCTCCCGGGACAAACGCAACGCCTTTTTCCAAGGCTTTCGGAAACAGGGACATAGCGCTCACTCCTTCCGGCAGCGTCACCCACAAAAACATGCCACCCTTCGGTTTTGTGTATCTTACCATGGCCGGAAAATAACGCGCCATGGCATCCGTCATCGCCTGCGCCTGTTTTTGATACAACGTTTTTATCTTTGCAATATGTGCGTCCAGATCATTGTTCTCCAGATAATCCCACAGGATATACTGGGAGAAAATATTGGTGTGCAGATCGCAGGCTTCCTTTGCGACAGACAGATAATGCAGCAATTCCCTGTTTTCGGAGATGAGAAAGCCTGTGCGCATCCCCGGTGCGACTGTTTTTGAAAAAGTACCCAGCAAAATACTGCAAGAAAGTTTTCCTGCTCCGATATAGGGCAGACGTTCCCCCTCAAAACGCAGTTCACCATAGGGATCATCCTCCACTAAAACCACATTACGGCTTTTCAGGATTCCGCGGATACGTTCTCTGTTCCCGCCGGAAGCGGTGAGTCCGGTGGGATTTTGAAAATCGGGGATCGTATAGACCACTTTAACCGGATTTTGCAGCGCTTCCTCAAGCTGTCCCGGATCCATTCCCTCCTCTGTCAATTCCACAGGATAAAACTCCGGCTGCCGCATCGAAAAAGCCTGCAAAGCCGCCAGATAAGTGGGCCGCTCCACAACCACGCCGTCTCCTCTGTCAAGAAAAACCTTTCCGATCAGATCCAGTGCCTGCTGGGAGCCGGTTGTGATGATCACATTATCCGGCGTAAGAGATAACTGGAAAATCCTGTTATACCTGTCTGCGATATACTGGCGAAGCTGCGGCAGCCCTGCTGTGACAGAATATTGAAACACAAGACTGCCATAGGTTTTCACAACCCGTTTTGCGGACTCTGACAGTTCTTCCTTTGGAAAGGTGGCAGGATTTGGAAGTCCTCCTGCAAAGGAGATCACATTTGGATCGGAAGCCGCCTTTAAAATACCTCTGACAAAGGATGGCGGCGTTTCTTTGATGCTGTCTGACAGTAAAGTTTCCATATTCATAACTATATCCCCCAATTTTCTCTGACAATGCTGTTGGTTTGCTGGTAATTTCTTTCATTATAGTGTTGCGCTTCAAGAGAATACAATGTTAAAATTGTATGACAGACAATAATACAAATCACCAAATACAATCCGTACAAAAAAAGCTTGACAGCCAGGCCCTGAAGAAGTCTATCGGACGGCCACAAACCTGGCTGTCATAAAGGAGTTTATTATGCCCATCAATTCATTTGACAATTACCCCATGAGCTGGAAACCCGATGTAAGCGGAATATCCGGTCCCAAATATATTGCGCTGGCAAAACTTTTGGAAACCGATATCCGGAGCGGAAAACTGAAAGCGGGAACAAAACTGCCGCCCCAGCGGGAGCTGGCCGATTTTCTGGATCTGAATCTAAGCACTATTTCCAAAGTCTATAAACTCTGCAGCCAGAAAGGTCTGCTCTCGGCATCCGTCGGCAACGGCACTTATGTCTCATCGGACGCCGCCGCAGATCCGATGTTGCTGTGTGCAAAAGGGGACTCCCATATAATCGAGATGGGAGCCATCATACCCTCTGTGCCGGACAATGTAAAAGTAAAACAATATGTGGAGCGCCTGTTGAAAAAGCCGGACTCTTTAAGCCTGCTCTCCTACGGTCTGCCGGAAGGAACGGAAAGGCAGCGCGAAGCAGGTGTACTATGGATGAAAAAATCGGGGTTTGATACGGACGCAGCGCACATTGTTCCGGCAGCGGGCGGACAGAATGCCCTGGCAGCGGCGCTCGGCGCACTGTTTGAGACGGGGGACAGGATCGGGACGGAACCGCTGACTTTTCCCGGCATCAAAACGGCAGCCAAACTGTTTGGCATCCACCTGCTGCCTGTTCAAAGCCTGAATTATGAGGTGACGGAAGAAGGGATCCGTTACGCGGTGCAGAATGAAAAAATAAAGGGGCTCTATATCATTCCCGATTACCAGAACCCCACTTCCCATATCATGTCTGTCGTGACAAGAAAAATGATTGCCCGTGCAGCAGAAAAACAGAATCTGCTGGTGATAGAAGACGGCATCAACAATCTGCTGGAGCGATCCCCCATGCCGCCCATCGCTTCCTTCGCGCCAGAGCAGGTGGTCTATCTCTCCAGCCTCTCCAAAACAATCTCGCCGGGGCTTCGGACCGCCTTCATCCATGTTCCTCACAGATACCGTGAAAAACTGGTAGCTGCCCTGTATTCCATGAATATTTCCATCTCTCCGCTGCTTGCGACGGTTTCCGCCGCTCTGATCGAAGACGGCGGCGCCGATGAGATCATTGCACACAGGAAAAGGAGACTCCTTGAACGAAACCATATCGTGGATCAGATCCTTACAGGGTTTGTTCTGCCCTGCGAACCAACTTCACCCCTTCGGTATATACAATTGCCGGATCACTTTACCGGAAAAAGTTTTGAGATATGCGCCAGACAGGCGGGCGTGGAAGTTTATGGTTCAGAGCGTTTTTTTGTGGGAAATAAGGTTCCGGAAAAGGCGGCCAGAATCTCCATCGTGACGCCGCCTTCTCCGGAATTTCTGGAAGAAGGTGTAAAGCGACTGCGATCGTTACTGTTGCAGTGACACGTGATCAGACAAGTATCATCCCGTTTCCTCTTTCAACAGACGATATGCCCGCATTTTCATGGCATTCCGTCTGTTATTTTCCTTTCCGGGTTAAATCATAGCTCTCCGCGATCATCCGCCTGATCTCTTTGCCCGGCACCGTCCCATCCAGTATAATGGAATTCCAGTGCTCCTTGTTCATGTGATAGCCCGGTATCACGGAAGGAAAAGTCTCCCGCCAGAAATCTCTCCACTGGGTATCGCATTTCACATTGATCCAAATATGTCCGGCTCTCTCGAAGATGTAAGCAAACGTCTTTTGGTTCTTCTTATGCCGCATCACACACCAGTTCGGATCATGAAAAGGATAGTCCTCATATACATCCTGCAACGCCAGACAGCAGGCTATCGCCTCTTCACGCTCCGTCATGGATGCATTTTTCCACTCCTCTTTTTCATCCTTCCCCATAAAAGCCGCTCCTTCCCTTCTTTGTCCTTCCCTCTACTCCTCCAGATAATAGGCTTCCATCCCTGCAAGCACCGGTATCTTCTCTCCGCATTCCGGGCAGGTATATATTCCGAAAATATAGCGTAAATATTCCAACCCCATGTGATCCTCCAGCAGCGCAAATAAGTTATACAGCCATTGTTTTGCATCCCCCGGACTTTTGCTGTCCCCTTTCCCCGCGGGTATATCCGCCGGTTCAATCCGCTCCGAAAGATCAAAATAGCCAATTTCCATTTCCTCATCACAGTTATCACAGGCAGGACAAACCACATAGCAGGCATTCAGAGAAGAAAGAAACAGCATGTACGCCAGTTTTCTCTCCCCCAGAATCGCCGAGACCGCCACGGCAAATTCCGATCTCCGGTAGTCTCCCTTTTCCAGTACATATGCCAAATGCTCCGCCAAAAAGTTGACGGTTATCGCCTGAATCTGCTTTATGGCATTTTGATAACTCTCATACACGCTGATCTCCTTCGGCTTCCCATCGTATGTATCCGCCCAGGTCCTATCCTCCGCCTTATCACCGTACCTGTCCGCCTCAGATATGCCCTCCGCCTTATCACCGTACCTGTCCGTCCAGAGCATGTCCTCCTCACCGTACCTGTTATCCTCCGGCCGATCACCGAACACATCCGTAGCCAGAGTGCTTCCCGCAGCCATAATGCCCCGGAACACCCACTCCAGGTCTTCCTCTTCTTCCCATTTCGACATAATTTTTGCCAGATAGGGAATCACCAGCCAGGTCGCCTGATAAAAGCTCATCTGATGGTACAGATTTTCAAACAGATTGTCAAAAACAATCTCATAATTTGTTTTCGGTACGGTCTCCAGACGGCGAAGTTTCAATGCCTCAGATCGGAAGAGCACACGTCTGAACTCCAGTCACTGACCAATCTCGTATGC
>OFGN01001852.1_pt1 | contig 13207 bp, 10 predicted proteins | sample 1521821 | NCBI WGS metagenome assembly OFGN01 (sample SAMEA3504094, study PRJEB24116) | mouse gut metagenome | biome: mouse gut; feature: mouse-associated habitat; material: faeces | place: Denmark | collected 2011
TTACATCCTCAGCTTGGTAGCAGGCAGGCATGGTGACATCCGGGTGGCAGGTGGCAGGAGCAGCAGGCTATGGAGCGCACGCGGGCGCTGCGCCCCGACCTGCTCGAACGTTAACCGCCACGAGTTCCGTCCTCTCGCTCCGGCTGCCCTCGCGCGGGACAATACCGTCAACAGATGAAAGAGTCGCGTTACTTCATACCCAAGATAATCGCCGGTTATCTGCTGCTCGCAGCGATGTGCGCTGCGATGATAGCATACATATACCACAAGGTCGACTCCTCGACGGCTGTCGATCCGGTGCTGTCGGCCATAGAGAGCCGCAATGCGATGATCGACCGCACGCTCGTCGGCCTCTACCGCGCCGAGAGCCGCGCCCAGATGATTCTGGCCGGCGACGACAGCTATATAGCCCTTTACGACGAAGACGTCGAGGACTCGCTGGCCTGCATAGACTCTCTGAAAAATACCGTCATCCTATCGGACGATCCGGTGCGCGCGGCACGGCTCGACACGGTATCCATGCTCGTTAATCGCAAGCGGCGCGAGCTTCTGCGCCTCGCGCAGGGGCTGCGCGACGGCAGCGACGCGAGCCGAATCATCGAGCGCAACATAGCCCGCCTGGGAGAGCGCGATGCCGCAGCGCAGGATTCGCTCGCAGCCTCGCACTCCGATACGGCGCTGGTCAACATGCGCCGCCGCAAGTTTTTCCGTCGTGTCGCCGAGCTGTTCGAGATCGAGACGGATACGACCGAGCACGTCGCTCCCGCACCCGTTAAGCTGTCGGACACGATAGGCGGCCTGCTTGTCGACCTGCAATCGCAGGTCGAGAGACAACGCGAGGACTCCGAGCGTCGCATGACGCGCATAAGGCGCGAAGTGACCTCAGCGAACAACCAGCTCGACCGACGCATACTCGACCTTATAGACGAAGTAAGGCACGACTGGGACGCCCACCACGCCCGTCGTCGCGCCGAGCGCGATGCCGCACGACGCGACGCCGTCTCGGCACTGGGCATGGTCGCGCTGTCGGCGATCGTGCTGGTATTCGTCTTTCTTGCCGTCATACTGCGCGACTGGCGCCGCAGCCGGCGCGTCAGGGCGGAGCTCGAACGCGCCAACGACGAGAAGCAGCGCCTGCTCGACTATCGCGAGCATCTGATGCTGGCCGTGACGCACGACCTCAAAGCGCCCGCAGGATCGATCATGGGCTACGCCGATCTGCTGGAACGCCTCGACAACGATCATCGGCAGAGGCTCTACATAACCGGCATGAAGCAGTCGGCCGAGCATCTGCAAACGCTCATCGAGAGCCTTTTGGAGTTCTACCGTCTCGACGACGGCCGTGCGGAGAAGGAGTCGAAGCCATTCAATGCCGCGCGGATGATGCGCGACGCGGCGCGCGACGCCGCAGCCAGCCGTCACAGACGGCCTGAGGTGGAGATCGGCACGCACATCGACGCCTCGGCCGATGCGACCGTCATAAGCGATGCTATGCGCATACGCCGCATAGTCGACAATCTGCTGTCCAACGCCCTGAAATTTACCTCGCGCGGCACCGTGACGCTCGCATGCGGCATCCGCGGCGGCGAGTTGTGCATAAGCGTAACCGACACGGGATGCGGCATGAGCGCCGAGGAGTGCAGCCGAATATTCGACAGCTTCGTCCGGCTCGAATCGGCCGCCGGCGTGGAGGGCTTCGGCCTCGGGCTGTCGATCGTAGAGCGATCGGTACGTCTGCTGGCGGGAAGCATCGATGTCGAGAGCGGCAAGGGGCGCGGCAGCACGTTCCGCATAACCATACCGCTCGACACGCCCACCGCGACGCAGCCCGACATACGGCTCGACGGCATACGGCTGCTGGCTATCGACGACGACCGCCTGCAACTCGACCTCATACGCTCGATATGCCGCACTCTGGGCGTAGCCGCCGAGTGCAGCCTCCACGGCAGCCACGCCGCACGGATCGTATCGGACGGCGGCTTCGACGTGGTAATGACCGACTTGCAGATGCCCGGATGCGACGGGTTGGAGGTGCTGCGCAGCGTGAAACTCGCATCGCCCTCGCTGCCAGTCATAGCAGCCACGGCACGCAACGACAGCCCCGAAAACGCGCTGAGGGCGGCAGGCTTCGCCGCCGTCGTGCGCAAGCCCTATACGGTAACCGACATCAAGCGGGTCTTGAAGCGGACGCTTGGCGATGCCGGCACCGTCTGCCGCGACACCGGCCCTACCGCGCCGGCGCAGCGCGACTTCTCGGCCATAACCGCATTCGCCGAGGACGACGCCGAGGCGCAGCAGAATTTGCTCGCCGCATTCGTCGACGGATTGCATGACACCGCAGCAGCGATGCGCACGGCTGCCGACGCCGACGATGCCGAGACCATACGCCGCACGGCGCACCGCATACGCCCCAATGTCGAGCTGGTAGGCGACAGCACTCTGTCGCTGCGGCTGCACGCAATCGAGGACCCCGCCTCGGGCGAGGATGTCATTGCGGCGGCAGGCCCCGCAGCCGACGCTCTGGACAGACTCGCCGACAAGGCGCGCATATACGCCGCGGCACTACGCGGCGAGAAAACCGTTTCCCGAACCCGATAGCAGACAACGCCTATGGACAAGATACTGATAGTCGACGACGACATAACGCTGACGATGATGCTGAAAACGCTGCTCGCGAAGCGCGGTTTCGAGCCGCTCACGGCCTCGGACGCCGCACGCGCCGTGGAGACGCTTTCGCGGCACGAAGACATATCGCTGGTTCTGACCGACATGCGTCTGCCCGACAAGGACGGCACCTATCTGTTGGAGTGGCTCGGCCGTCAGCACCGGCCGCTGCCGGTCATAGTCATGACCGGATATGCCGACATAGACAACGCCGTACTTAGCATGAAGCTGGGCGCCGCCGACTACATTACCAAACCTATCCGCCCCGACATGCTGCTCGAAAAGATAGGCGAGGCTGCGGCCGCACGCCGCAACCGCGCGGAGGATGCACCCAAGGCCGACGACAACCGTCCGGCCGAAACATCTTCGCCCGCCCGAGCGGCGCAGCCGAGCTATATCGAAGGCCGCAGCGAAGCCTCTGCGCGCCTCTACGAGTATATATCGCTCGTGGCGCCTACCGACATGTCGGTTCTCGTGCGCGGCGCCAGCGGCACCGGCAAGGAGCATGTGGCGCATCTGCTTCACGAGCGCAGCGCACGCAGGCAAACCATTCGTCGCCGTAGACTGCGGCACCGTATCGCGCGAGCTCGCGGCATCGGAGTTCTTCGGCCATGTCAAGGGCGCCTTCACGGGCGCTGTCGCCGACAAGAAGGGCGCTTTCGAGTCTGCCGCAGGCGGCACGCTCTTCCTCGACGAGGTGGGCAATCTCGCCTACGACACCCAGATACAGCTCCTTCGCGCCCTGCAACAAAAGACCGTGCGTCCCGTCGGCAGCAACCGCGAGGCGGTTGTCGACGTGCGTATCGTCGCGGCCACCAACGAGGACTTGGAGGTCGCCATAGACGAAGGACGTTTCCGCAGCGACCTATACTACCGCCTCTCGGAGTTCACGCTGCAACTGCCAACGCTCAGCAGCCGGCGCGAAGACATCATGCTATACGCCGACTTCTTTCTCGACGAAGCCAACCGCCGGCTGTCGCGCCGCATAGCCGGGTTCGACGAGCATGTGCGGCGTATCTTCGAGCAGTACGAGTGGACGGGCAATCTGCGCGAGTTGAAGAATACCGTCACGCGGGCGGCTCTGCTGACCACCGGCCAATACATTACCGCGGAGTCGCTGCCACAGCATATCGTCGACCCGGCCGCCGCCGAGAGGCCCGCTGCCGACACACTGTCGCTGCACGATCCCGAGCGCGAGAGGCAGAGCATCGAACGCGCCCTGCGTCTGGCTTCGGGCAACAAGTCGCAGGCGGCGCGGCTGCTGGGCATCGACCGCAAGACGCTCTACAACAAACTCGCGTCGCTGGGTATCGAGTGAGGATAAATTCCACACCCTTTGTGGCGGCATTCCACACCCGGATCACGAACGGCACGACATGCCTAAAACATATTACACTGATTATCAACTATATATAATTACGCCGCCCGACGGCATCATCATTGACATAATCTCTATCGAAACCGGCACGGCAAACGATACGTGACACGGAAAGATGTTAAACCTAAACAAGAGAAGATTATGAAAAAGATGTTTTTTGCAGCGGCATTTCTTACGGCAGCAACCGTCGGTACTACATTCGCACAGGACGCAACGTCAGCAGACAATAACACGGCAGCCGTCGAGCAGGTCGTAGTCGAGTTCGTCGACGTAGATATCGACACCCTCCCGGCAGCCGTCATGGAGGCCGTGGCGACGATCGACCGCGAGGCCCGCATCGCCAAGGCACAAGCCAAGGAGCAGGATGGCGCCAAGATCTACAAGCTGACACTTGCCGCCGCCGACGGCACGACGCAGGAGCTCTGCTTCGACGAAAACGGCAACCGCATAGAGCCCGAGAAGGCCTGATCGACAGATCCGACAAAGCACACTGAATTTCCATCCGATCCGTCTGCCGCCCGCGGCAGGCGGATTCTTCGTCAGGCCGTACGACGGCCTATTTGCATATCTGGCGCAAAGAGCGTATATTTGTCATACGTATCGAAGCCGCCCCGGCAACCTCCCGCGCGAGCCGGCCGGAGAGCTTCGGCGCTATATGACTTATGCAAAACGACATCCGATGAAATACTATATCATAGCCGGCGAGCCATCGGGCGATCTGCACGGCGCCAACCTCATACGCGGGCTGCTCGCGGCCGACCCCGCGGCCGAGCTGCGCTTCTGGGGCGGCGACATGATGGCCGAGGCCGGAGGAGAGCGGAACCTTGCAAAGCACTACCGCGAGACGTCGTTCTTCGGCTTCGTGCAGGTGGTGCGGCATCTGCCGACCATACTGCGGCAGATCGGCCAGTGCCGCCGCGACATAGATGCGTTCGCACCCGACGCGGTAATACTTATCGACTACCCGGGCTTCAACATGAAGATAGCGCGCTTCGCACACCGGCGCGGCTACAAGGTGTTCTACTACATAGCCCCCAAAGTCTGGGCATGGAAGGAGCGGCGCGTCAAGGAGTTGAAACGGTATGTCGACCGGCTGTTCATCATATTCCCCTTCGAACGCGACTACTTCCGCGCGAAGGGCATCGAGCCTCTGTTCGAGGGCAATCCTCTTGTCGACGCTATCGAGAGCCGTCGTGCAGCATGGCCCTCGCGCGAGGAGTTCGCACGCCGCAACGCTCTGGGCGACAAGCCGCTGATAGCGCTGCTGGCCGGCTCGCGCCGCAGCGAGATACGCGACAACCTCGCAGATATGGCACGTCTTGCGGCCGAGTTCCCCGACTACCGCTTCGTGGTTGCCGGCGTCGACTGGATCGACCGCGCCGCATATGAAAAGTATCTCAGCGGCACAGGCATAGGCTTCGTCTGCGGACAGACCTACGAGCTGCTCTCGGTAAGCGAGGCGGCACTCGTGACCTCGGGTACGGCAACGCTCGAAACGGCACTTATCGGCACCCCCGAGATAGTGCTCTACCACATACCGTGGCTCTACGAGAAGCTGCGGCCTATATTCCTGAAAATACCTTACATATCTCTGGTAAATATCAATCTCGGCCGCGAGGCCGTCCGCGAAATCGTAGCCTCGCGCTTCGATCTCGACGCCGCACGCCGCGAGCTGCAATCCATTCTCACGGGCGGCAGCGACCGTGAGCGCATGCTCGGCGACTTCGCCCGGCTGCGCGAAATAATCGGCCCGGCAGGTGCGAGCGAACGGTTCGCCCGACGCATGGTCGGCATACTTAGAAACGACTCGAAATGAAGATAATATCCGTCATCAACAACTTCTGCGACGCGGGCGACGCACCGCGATGGTACTGCAAGGCCGACACGTCGCTGTTGCGCAACAACGACGCATTCTACATCCCCGACAGCATGGGACGCATTGCGGCCGAACCGCAGATCGTCATCCGCATATCGCGCCTTGCCAAGTGCATCGGCGAGCGGTTCGCCCCGCGCTGCTACGACGAAGTGGCACTCGGCGTCAACTTCACGGCCGTCGATATGCTCGACCGTCTGCGCGCCGACTCGCTGCCGTGGGAGCATGCCGTAGGCTTCGACCACTCGGCCGCACTCTCCAACAGCACTCTCGGCAGGGAGAGGCTCCGCGACGGGATGCGCTTTACGATCGACGGCGAGGAGCGTCTTACCACCGGCACCGATGCCATGCGCTTTACCGTCGACCGCATCGTAAGCTGCCTGTCGCATGCCATGACCCTGCGCATAGGCGATCTGATCTATCTCGGCTCGCCCGAGCGGTTCGACGTCGCGGCCGGATGCAACTACCGCGTCGCGCTCGGCGCGGACACCCTGCTCGATTTCGATATCAAATAACCCGCTATTATGGAATTTAACCCCAACGACTTTCCGCAATGCCCGTGGACGGACTCGCTCTCGGGCTGCGCCGTTACCGTCTGCGATGCCGGCTGCATCGTCATCTATCAAAACACCCGCTCGATCGAGGTCAACGGCGACGTGCGCGGCAAATCGCTCATACCCTGCCACAGCGAACGCTCGCGCCGCATCATAGCACAACTCCTCGACGAGGGCACGCCCAACGCCTACACTATCGACAAGCGCGGACAGCGCAAACTGATCTACCAAACCCCGTGGCACCGCGACAGCAGGATATGCGGTCTGGTCGAGTTCTCGCTCGAAATACCCGCCGACATGCCGCACTATGTAAGAGCGTAGCCAGTGCCCCACGACGAATGAACACGTGGCGGATGATCCCGCACACGTACATGATCCGGCAGACTACGATACCGCAGGCCGCCGATGCAATCGCTCGCGCCGGCCGAAAATATCGCTCGGCTCCATATGATATTATTCGCAAAAGTCATCCGTAGTAATATCGATACTGTCCGGCCGAAGCGATTTATCGGCAAGTTAAGGCTGCATGCAATGTAAAACAAAACACCCGGCGAAATATTCGCCGGGTGTTTGTGGATCCTGTAGGGCTTGAACCTACGACCCCCTGATTATGAGTCAGGTGCTACTAACCAACTGAGCTAAGGATCCGACGTTTTCACGCTTTTGTGGCACAAAGATAGGTATTTTGTCCGGAAATTCAAATTATTTCGCAAAAAAATATTCGACTGCGCCCCGTTCCGACTGCATCCGATGCAGACGACGATTGCGGCTTCGGGCGCAGTCCTACCTTGTTCGGGCACGGCGCCGGGGGATATGGAATGCACGTTCCCTACGGCCGCACGCAGACGCGATACATCTGCGGCTCGACGACAAAAATGCGATTCGAGTAAAATATCAGGCCATATGGTTGCGGCAAAGATATTTTTTGCTATCTTTGCCGCGAATTAAGTACTTAATTAAACAAAAAGACGAAAATGAAAAAGGGTATTCATCCGGAAAATTATCGTTTAGTGGCGTTCAAGGACATGTCGAACGACCACGTGTTTTTGTGCAGGTCCGCCGTTTCGACAAAAGAGACCATCGAAGTGAACGGCGAAACCTATCCCGTATACAAGATGGAAATCTCTAACACGTCTCACCCGTTCTATACAGGTAAGATGAAGTTGGTGGACACCGCCGGACGTGTGGATAAGTTTATGAGCCGTTACGCAAAACGTTACGATAAGAAGAACGCCAAGTAAACCGGCGCTCGCCGAAGGCGCCTTCCCGCTGAGAAGCGCCGATCGAAGTTACATCCCGACAATCGACAGATTGCCGGGATGTCTTTTTGTATGCCATGCTCGGCACACCATGCCTGCGGGCGAAGATAATCGTACCCGGTCGGCCGGGTTTGCCTATGATGCCGAAAGGCAATCGATCCGGCAAACCGGAGAACAGACAAGGACGCGATCGATTTATCCGGCTGTTTTGCCAAGCGCAACTACGATGAACGGCACCACCTACGCCGGCCAGCTCGCCGGCCGAATCGCGGATGCCGCCGCTAAGACTGACAGACTAAGCAAAAAAAACAGAAACTGTGCGAGCGACAGCGCAATACGCCGATGAACGGCTATCGACTCAACGAGATACCGTCCGCATCGCCTGGCCCCGTACCCCTGCCGATGTCCGGTCGGATAGTGCACGGATCGAGGACTATCGATGTATCGCTCAAAGGATTGCCGCAGCTACGCTTCGAGCGCTCCATACCCCGAAAGCAGCCTAAACCGACTCCTAATAGTAGGATTGCACCGACAAAAAAAATCGACCGCCTACATTGCTGTAAGCAGTCGATTTGGGAGTGGTACCACTTGGGAGTCGAACCAGGGACACAAGGATTCTCAGTAATTAATCAATAGCCTATCTGTGGCTAATAATCACTGTTTTATCCTCTGCATCAAGCAGCTTGGTTAAAACATTTTGGAAAACAAGATTGGTTGTTTTCTTGGTTAATAAATCAAATTATCTTTTGCACTTACAATTCCATTTATTTTATATAATAAAGAGTTATAAGTGCATATCTAGCAGGCATTCTTACCTTTATTTATACTGTCCATAATCCATTAGATATAGGGCATTAGGAGAAGAAAGATATACCCTAGCATAGCAGGATTAAGTATGCACTTCTCCTAATAAAATAGATAGTAGTGCATATTTGCCTAAATCTCTAACGAAACAGATTGCACACATAATTCTGTATCTTCTTGGAATGATACCCCTAAAAAGGTAAGTCTTCTTCATCTTCGTTTGTTCCATCCTCAACATACCAAGATTTTATCAATTGTTGCTCCATGCGGTTTATCAATTGGATGGTATTGTTTTGTATTTCATATTCACAAGTATCTATGTACAATCCTCGACAATATTCATAAAGATATGATTCATCTGGTCCTGTATCATATTCCTCAAACCAACAACATTCAACTTTAGCATAATTGTCATGCAGAAATACTTTGGGTCTAATAACCTCATTAATATCCGGTTGCCAAACATATGTATTTAGTGTTTCCGGTGAATAGAAGCACAATAAATCAACATAGTGAGCAATAAAAACATTAGCTTCGGTTAATATCTTGTTTGCATTAGCCATTAGATACACTTGCCATATATATTCCGGCTTTGAATCAAGGATAACTTTTGATATAATATCCTCACATATATCTTGTGGATTTGCTGTATCATAAAGGAAATATCTAGGTCCAATTATACATCGTTTGCGCCAATAATTTGCGGTTCTAATTCTGACAGTAGTTTTATTACTTTTCCCATACATACTGACACTTTATTCAAATCTAATGCTCCCATGTTGTTAATGCTTATTAAGATGGTTATATGGATTGTTATGTGCGGCATTTCCTAGTTGTCCAATTTGCCAATCCATATAGTTTTCAATTTCTTCTATCATTTTGTCTTGCGGATACCCATCATGAAAAATCCATCTATGATTAATTTTACCCAGCATCGGCATAAATCCATTCATCCGGACTTCCAGATTATTTCCAACATAATCTAATGTCCATGTCATACTTCTGGATGAAAGTATAACACTTGATTTAGTTACTTTTGACACTGATAATCCACCGGATTTTAAATAGGCTATTAGCACATCGTATTTCTCCATCATTCCACCAAAATTGGAAACATGAATTTTAACATGCTCTTTATGGTCTCTATTTATGCTATATATAATAAATCCCACTATACCAATAATCCACCACATAACAATTTCTTAATTAATTACTTTTTGTCTTATTGTAAAGATGCTTCATGGCTTGGTTCTGTTTACACAATCCATTGTCTTTATATCTCGTCATGTGTAATTTCATGAATAAACTGAATTTCCCATCGACAGTATCGACATCCACATGATGCGAGCATAGGAAGCCTTTGCTTTTCAAACACTAATCATATGCCTGTTCTTGCAGTGCTGCTATATTGAGATCAGTGTTTAGCTGTAGCTTAAAAGCATCACAAGACGGTTTTAACATTGATTCAATAGTGAATTGCTGCATCAATGCAGCGTCTAATTCTCGTGTGTCCATACTTTGTGTTTTCATTCCCTTGTGGTTTTTGATCGTGTGTAAAAACACAACAATAAAACAATCCCTGTTAGGCTTATTTTATTCTTACCAATTTGAGTCCAGCTTGGTACGAGTACCCTGGCAGTCTTAGCATATAGATTACATTCTTGTTGAATTTGACAATCTCATACCTATTTGCACTACCCTCCCCTGATATATAGAGTATACCATCTATGATTTCATAAGAAAAGTCACTTCTTGTCCCATCATAGTAAAGGTCATATCCTGTTCCATTTGGATTGAACGAAAAGTGCATATATACATCATCTATATTTGTGTCATTTAGGTCTAATACCTCCATCTCATCATAATACATTTCTCCTAGGAACTCTGATTTCCATTGTCCTACAATGACTTGGTTAATGTTTGTTGGGTCGACATCATCATCTTTATCGCATGATGTAAATCCCGTGCATACTGCAATGGTAAGCAGTATAAATGAGAAAAAATTTCTGTATTTCATTTGCTTAAAGTTTTTATTTAGTTTAACATCTAGTATGGGATTGTTTTACTATTGTGTCATTTTCCTGGCTTACCTAAGGACACAAAAAAGAGGTGCGGGCTAAACCTTGATTGCCTATCAGAGGGTATCGCCAAACACCCATAACCATACAAACAAGGAAAGCCCACACCTATCGTGCGAGCATTTACCTACTTGCGTATGATGGTTATATCTAGTTGAAATTGGCGATTTCTCTGATAACATCAAGCAAGAAGCAAACACTTCTTTTTCTAATATGTCTTGTTTAACTTTATATCATTGTCAATCTGTTTTGATTTCCATTGCAAAATTACACATAAATCCGCACATAGCAATAAAATAGCTTGACGAATTAAAGACAACAAGCCATATAGACACCACTGAGGCATGGGCTGTATTGTTTGTAATGACATCTAACGTTGTCATTTTCTAGAAAACAACTCCTGTTTTTCCACCTGTTTTAGCCACTATTGTAAAAGAAATCAAGCAGTTGATATTCTGACAACTGCTTGATTTTTAAGTGGTACCACCGGGAGTCGAACCAGGGACACAAGGATTTTCAGTCCTTTGCTCTACCAACTGAGCTATGGCACCATCGTATGTTGCCGGCACTTACCGTACCTTAGCGAGTGCAAATATAAGCATATTTTTTGTTTCTGCAAAAATTTTACTGAAATTATATTAACTTTGTTTTCGAAAACGGATATTAAACAATTTTACCTACTAATATATGTATATTACCGAAATCAAACAGGGCATCCATTACGTCGGCGTGAACGACCGAACCAAACACCGCTTCGAGGGGCTGTGGTCGCTGCCCTACGGCGTATCCTACAACTCGTATCTTGTCGTGGACGACAAGGTCGCACTGATCGATACGGTCGACGAGGCCTTCGCATCGCGATTCATGAGCAACATCGACGAGGTGTTGCAGGGGCGCGAGATCGACTATCTGGTAGTCAACCACATGGAGGCCGACCACTCGGCCGCGATGGCCACGCTGCGCATGCGCTATCCCCGCATGCAGATCGTCGGCAACGCCAAGACGTTGCAGATGATCGAGGGCTTCTACGGAATTACCGACAATACGCTCTGCATCAAGGAGGGCGAGTCGCTGTCGCTTGGCGGCAGGACATTGCAGTTCTATATGGCGCCTATGGTGCACTGGCCCGAGGTCATGGTTACCTACTGCCCCGAGCAGCGCGTACTATTCTCGGCCGATGCTTTCGGTACGTTCGGCACGCTCGACGGCGGCATCCTCGACACGCAGCTCGCGCTCGACCATTTCTGGGACGAAATGGTGCGCTACTACGCCTGCATCGTAGGCAAGTACGGCAAACCCGTGCAGGCCGCATTGAAGAAGCTGGGCGGGCTCGACATCGAGATGATCTGCTCGACACACGGTCCGGTCTGGACGCGCGATATCGCCAAGGTGATAGGCATATACGACCGTCTGAGCCGATATCAGGCCGAGCCGGGCGTAGTCATAGCATACGGTTCAATGTACGGCAACACAGAGCAGATGGCCGAGCGCATAGCCCGCACGCTGGCTGCATGCGGTGTCGGCCGCATACGCCTGCACAATCTCTCGTCGGCCGATATGTCGGTCGTGCTCAGAGACATATTCGACTACGACACGCTGATCGTCGGCTCGCCGACCTATAACGGAGAGTTGTTCCCCGAGGTCGAGTCGCTGCTCTCGAAGATCGTCGCGCGCGGCATCCCGCAGCGCCGCTTCGCGGCATTCGGCTCGTTCTGCTGGGCAGGTGCCGCCGTCAAGCGCATCGTCGACACGGCCGAGCGTCTGGGCTGGACCGTGCTCTGTCCTACCGTCGAGATGAAGCAGGGCTACTCGCACTCTGTCGAGCAGCAGTGCGACGAGCTTGCACGCAGTGTGGCAGCAGATATGCAATAATACGTAACCCGATAATATAAAACGATATGTCAACAAAAACCAATTTCGCCGGGTTGGAGCTTCGCAACCCGATAATCATAGGCAGCTGCGGACTTACCGCTCAGGCAGCATCCAACAAAGCGTTCGAGGAGGCCGGCGCGGGAGCCGTCGTGCTCAAATCGCTCTTCGAGGAGAACATCGCGCGTCAGACCGAGATGATGACCGACGAGTATGCCCACAGCGAGGCGTCGGACTATCTGCAAGGCTACATGGGCGAGCACATCCTCTCGGAGTATCTCTCACTGATCCGCGAGAGCAAGCGCCTCTGCACCATACCTATCATCGCCAGTCTGTCGTGCTACACCGACAGCGAGCGCATGCGCTTCGCCGCCGAGATCGAGAAGGCCGGCGCCGACGCCTTGGAGCTCAACATGATGACCATACGCACGTCGAAGGATTACTGCGACGGCGAGCTTGAACAGTCGCATATCGACATCCTGCGCCATGTACGACAGACAGTGCGCATACCCGTCATAGTCAAGCTCGGCGCCAATATCTCCAATCCCGTGGCGCTCGCCGACCGCCTGCGCGCCAACGGCGCCGATGCTGTCGTATTGTTCAACAGACTCTATCCTACCGATATCGACATCGACAAAATGGAGTATACCATGTCACACCCCTTTACCACGGCGGCCGAGCTCTCCAACTCGCTGCGGTGGGCAGGGCTGGTCTCGGCCGCCGTGCCG
>OFGN01001856.1_pt1 | contig 13184 bp, 11 predicted proteins | sample 1521821 | NCBI WGS metagenome assembly OFGN01 (sample SAMEA3504094, study PRJEB24116) | mouse gut metagenome | biome: mouse gut; feature: mouse-associated habitat; material: faeces | place: Denmark | collected 2011
TCTATCATACAGGTTTGCTCCAGTTTTGTATAGGTACGCACTATCTACCGTTTACGCTCAATCATCTGATTTGATGATTTTGCGACACCCCCAAGTAAAATTTTTTCAACTGAATCCGGAATTTATTATTAATTTTGTAAATCAATATGAAAAAGACTTTCGATTTCGGTTTTCATCAGGGATGAATGTTTTTAATGGCCGATACTTTTAGATACTTCGCTTGATTACGTTTCATTGGAGAGAGCAACCTGTGTCAAGTATTTTCGGCTAGGGCTAAAATACTTGACACAGACTGTTCTCTCCAATACCATTTCAGGGGCGAAGTGTCCAAAAAGTAGAAAAGTAGTAAAAGATAAAAAAATGGCGTCAAAAATGAATGTTTTGACAGCAAAAGCAATTTCATTGACAGTGTTGCTGTCATCAAAATAAATGAAAAATATAGTGGTGTCAGTATGTAATGTATTGAAGTCATAAAAAAATAGTTGGCGCTGGGAATAGACAAATTGCAGTCAAACAATAATCTGGTGGCGTCATATTTATGTTATTTGGCGTAATTATCTTAATTTAGCAGTATTTAAGGGAGTTCGGGGTACTCCCCGACAAGATTTAGAATTTCGTGCCCACGAAATGCGTATCTTGCGGCGTTGCGTGCAACGCCTTTTACATAAAAGAAAGGTAATTATGAAAAGTAAAAACTTTTTGGATACATGTACAAAATATGATTTTTTGAACACAGAAAAATATTTTTGTTGTTGAATAGTTATATAGTATAATGTATACTTTAAAATAAAAAGAAGCTTCAAAATTGTTAATTATAATGGTGGGTTTATGAAAAAGTTGGATATTGCAAAATCGGTTATAAAGGATAATGGTGGCATAGCAAAAACAGCACAATTAAATGAAGTGGGAATACGGAATTCTGAAATTGTAAAAATGTGTGAAAGTGGAGAGCTTGAGAGAATTAAACATGGATATTACCAAATAGCTGATAGAATGGAAATATCTGAGGAAAAAATGATAGCTACTTTTTTTAAGGAGGGTATTGTATGCATGGAATCTGCTTTGTTTTACTATGGATATAGTGATAAAACGCCTTTAGAATGGACTATTGCAGTACCAAGAACAATAACCCGAACAAAAATCAAAATTGATAATTTTGCATATAAAATTTATTTTGTCCAAAATGATAAGCTGACATTAGGAAAAGCTGAAGGTATATTTAATGGAATAAAACTCCCTGTTTATGATAGGGAACGTACAGTTTGTGACTGTTTTAAATATAGATTTAAAATGGATAATGAAATTTTTAATAAAGCAATAAATGCTTATGTTGCAGATGAAAAGAAGAATTTGGGAAATCTTTCTAAATATGCAAGAGAAATGAAGGTATACAAAAGAGTTGCGGAGTTAATGGAGGTAATGCTGAATGGGTGATGTGGCAGCTTCAGTACTTGCAAGATTAAAAAATAAGGCAAGGGAAAGTGGAAGAAGTTATCAGTTGTGTCTGCAGCTGTTTTGTCAGGAGGAATTTTTGAGAAGACTTGAAAAATCAAGATATGTAGATAATTTGGTTTTAAAAGGCGGCTTATTTATATATTCATTGACAGAGTTTGACAGCAGAGTAACCGTAGATATAGATTTTTTGTTAAAGAAAATACCTAACACTCCAGAGCAATTAAGGGGTGTTGTTGAAGAAATTATAGCAGTTAGAACGGGCAACGATTTTATATCCTTTGAAATAAAGGATGTTGCACCGATTGCTGTGGCTAAAAAATATGCTGGTATTGGGGTGACAATACAGTCAGTGATCAAGAATACGCGGACACCATTTAGTATTGATTTTGGGGTGGGTGATGTTATTGTCCCTAAACAGGAAAAACGTAGAATACCTACACAACTGGATGATTTTGAGGCGCCTATTATTAATACATATTCTATTGAGACTACAATAGCAGAAAAAATAGATGCAATTCTTTCTTTGATGGAATTTTCCAGCAGAATGAAAGATTACTATGATATCTATTATCTTTCACATAAATTTGATTTTGATGGGAAGGTTTTATGTGAAGCATTAGATAGAACGTTTACGAATCGCGAGCATGCTTTTTCATTAGAACAGTTTCAGCAAATTATGACATTTGCTTCTGATGATGGGATGCAGAAGAAATGGAAAGCATTTACAAAGAAAATTGATGTTAAAATAGATGGATTTTCAACGGTTTTGCATGGTATTAATGTTTTTTTGTGCGAACCATATACGAATGTCATAAATGGACATATATTTGAAAAAATGTGGAATGCGAATGAAGGCAAGTGGGATTAGATACTAGACTATAATAAGGTTATTTGAAATGGAGAGTAAAATGAGTAATACAATCAAAAAGTTTAGGTTAGGAGAATTATTTTGTGGACCAGGCAGAATGGTTTCATGTTAATTATAATTGTTCTTGCTGCTTGCATGACAGCCCAATATTTTTTACAATAAGTTTAAAGAGTAAAGTTCATGCGAAAGGAGAACGAAATGAAACATATAACAACAAGGCAATTTAGCGTATTAGCAGATTGTGGCAAAATCTATCAGTTTATGCTGGATATTTATGAACGTGACTGGAGAAATGGTGTGCCTGCCCCATTTTTTGAATATGCTTTTTCCTCTTTCTCCTATTGGATGGATATCACTTATTCTTACAAGAACCGCATTTGGGAAGATAACGGCAAGATTGTAGCATTTTGCTTTAATGAATCGCCTGTGACGGATATTTATTTCAGCCTAAAGCCCGGATATGAGGAATTGGCATCAGAAATGATCGCATATGCGGATGCCCATATGCCGATAAAAAACGGGGAGATACAACTGATTCTCTTTGAAGGGCAGAACGCATTGATGAATGCTGCAAAACAGGCAGGATATGATCAAAAATCAGAAATTTGGGATATGCAGTTTGATTTTGATGACGAATTGGATTATCCTTTGCCGGAGGGATTCCATTTCGTTAGTCCCAAGGAGTGTGATATGGACAAGATAAGTAAGTGCTGTTGGAAAGGATTTGATCATGAACAAAATGAAGGGGTATGGAATCACCAATACGAGCAAAATAATTATTTATTAGAGGTAGCACCACATGCAACGGTGGATATGGCAGTTATCATTGCCGATGAAAAAGGAGAATATGCATGTTATGCAGGAATGTGGTGGACTCCCGAAAATAAACTGGCTTATATGGAACCACTTTGCACAATTCCGGAATATCGCCACAGAGGACTTGCTTCGGCGGCATTGTCTGAATTGTATCGAAGAACAAAAGCATTGGGTGCAACGCATATGACAGGAGGAGTTAATGATTTCTACAAGGCAATCGGTTACAAACCGGCAGTGAAATGGACTTATTGGAAGAAATAGCTGTTGGACAAGGTTGCTGGCTGGATATTAGATTACAGCACTTGGTATAGGAGATATGGGACATGGATTTAAGGGTAATAGAAAAATTTGTAAATAGACAAAAAGTAAGCTTCATATGTTCTATTGACGAGAATGGTTTTCCTAATGTAAAAGCAATGTTGAAACCAAGGAAGGTGAATGGCTTAAAGGAATTTTATTTTTCTACAAATACGTCATCACTCAGGGTGAAGCAGTTTCGAAGCAATCCTAATGCCAGTATATATTTTTATCGTAAAGGGCTGATAAAATACACGGGCATTATGCTGGTGGGAAGGATGGAAGTATTAATAGACCAGGAAACAAAGGATATGATTTGGGAAAGAGGGGACACCATGTTTTATAAAAAGGGGGTAACGGATCCGGACTATTGTGTGTTGAAATTTACTGCGGAGTGCGGCAGATATTATTGTGATTTAAAGACGGAGAGTTTTGAGGTATAAATGGTAGGAATATATTTTAGCGGAACGGGCAATTCCAGATATGCGGCAGAATTGTTTTGTAATGAATATGATGAAACTGCTAAGGCATTTTCGATAGAAGACGATAATGTCATTGAGGCTGTGAAAAATGAGGATATGCTTGTATTTGCATATCCAGTGCAATATAGCACTGTGCCGAAAATACTGCGTGATTTTATCATTAGTAATAAAGAAGTGTGGAAAGATAAGAAGATTTTTATCATTGCCACACAGGGCTTGTTTAGCGGTGATGGAGCTGGTATTATGGGGCGGATTTTACAGAAATATGGAGCAGAAATACTTGGCGGCCTGCATTTGAAAATGCCGGATAGTATAAGCGATGAAAAAATATTGAAACGTTCGCTTGAGAAGAACAGGGAGCTTGTAAATGCAGCAGAGCAGAAAATCAGGAAGGCGGTTTCACATTTGAAATCAGGAAATCCAACGCAGGAGGGAATAGGCGTCTTATATCGTATGGCTGGTTTCTTTGGGCAAAGGCTGTATTTTGGGCATAAAACAAAGAATTATTCAGATAAACTGCGGATAGATGAAGATAAGTGTATAGGCTGTGGCAAGTGTGAGAAATTATGCCCTATGAATAATATAAAGGTTGTTGATAAAAAAGTGGTGCAGAAGAATCAGTGCACCATGTGCTATAGGTGTATTAATAATTGTCCGATGCAGGCAATTACATTGCTTGGAAAAAGGGTGGTGGAGCAGAGTGTAATTGAAAAATATATACGATAAGGATTAAGGACGATGTGAAAAAGCCAATAAATTTTCTTTGGACTTCATGTAATCTTCTACAATGATATTTTCTGAAACCCCTAAACGTTTTAAAAGCAATGCGGATACGACGCCCGTTCTATCTTTTCCTGCTGTGCAAAAATACATCACATTTGATGTGGTATTTAATATAGTTTCAAGAATGATGTTCATTTGTTCGTCTATCATTCCACGGTAAACCATATGAAGATGTTCCCTTGACTTTGGTGTATCTCCACCACCAGCCACAGGAAGATGATAATAAGTAAATCCGGCCATATTCTGTAACGGACATGGCGTGCGTTTTAGTTCCTCTGCCGAACGCAAATCTATAAGAGTGGATATATCATTATCCAATAGCCACTGAATTTCTTTTTCTGTCAAAGAAAGCGGAGCATCACTTCTTATGTATCGCATTCCGCCTACAGGTAAAGCACGTGTGTTTAATGTTGATTTCAATAATGAACCCATCTGTTTTATTCTCCTGACTTAAGTACAGCTTCAGGTTTTTCACTCAATATGTAACCTGTAACATGATGCCTCAAATATTTCACTTCCTATAGTACCACACATACTTCCTGTATTCTACCCATATTTTTTCCTTACGAGGGTTTGTAAAGGCTTACACAATAGGATCTGAAGAACTTTAAAATATAGAAATATTTCAGAGAAAGCGAAAAACTAAAGAGGGATTTTAACAGTGTTTGCTATTGCAACTGGATTGGAATGCTGGAAGAAGCGGTAAATCCAGGTTTTATTATATTTCCTTGTGTGATTTATAAACTTTACAATAAAACAGGTGGATAAGTGTGATATAATCAAAATATCAATGTTATTAGATGACAGAGGGATGAGATTAGTTGGAGGGCGGTTTATGAATGAAACTTTTTCACAAGAAGCACAAGAAATAATGAATGAACGGTTTGGGTTTGGCAACAATCGATGATAAGATACCAAATGTACGGACTGTTAATGCATATTGAATGGGCATAATAACTTTGATGATAAAAATACAATTATTTTATGTATTCAATTAACGGACGGCATTCTTTTTTCACATGGAACCAGATATGACATAGACTTTACAGATATTTGATTTTGATAGCCTCCAATTTGCTGATTAGATCACATTGACGTGACTGGGGGCATATGGTATTCTGATACGGGCGTAGCTGGTTTTCGTGGCGTAGTTATATAGAAATAATACGAACTGGAAGAGGTCTGCATGGAGGGCGTGCGTATGGATTATTCAAGGGAGTTTTTTGAACGGGCTGGTGAAAGTGCTTTGGCTGAGGGGGAGCGTAAGCAGCGTAGTGATATGCGCAGTGTTCAGCATTTGGAGACCGTCATTAATGAGGGGCTTCGCGTTGCCTTGCTGGAGGAAACCCCGGATCAGTCTCTGCAGGTGCTGCTGGAGCACTTGGGCAGAGCGCTTAACGGAGAGAGAACCTATATATTTGAACAAAATGAGTCCGGCGGCGATGATAATACATATGAATGGGTGGCTGAAGGGGTGGAACCGGAAAAGGAGAATCTCTAAAATGTGCCTCCTGAGGTATGTGCAGGCTGGTATCGCAATTTCAGCATCGGCAAACATATTGTTATTGAGAGGCTGGAAGATATTAGGGAGGCGGAACCTCTTCAGTATGAGAATCTGAAAAGACAGGGGATACACTCTCTTGTGGTGGTTCCTCTTTATAATGGAGAAAAATTTATTGGATTTTACGGCGTGGATAATCCTCCGATGAAACTACTGGAATACGCATCAAATATGCTCCAGACTGCGGCATATTTTATTGTATCATCTTTGAAGAGGCGCAACTTGTTCCGCGAGCTTCAGAAGCGGAGTTATAATGTGCTCCATGCTCTCAGTGTGGATTATCTGAGTATTTGTCAGGTGGATTTTGATACGGGAAAATATGAGATATACCGAAACAGTGATCAGATGAGTAAGGACTGGGGTGTCAAGTTTGAATACGACTATCAGACAACTATGGAGCGGTATATTTCCATGTATGTAGTTCCACGGGACCAGGAAAGACTCCGTGACCTGACGAAGAAGAATTATGTGTTGGATCAGCTCAGGACAAAGAAGAAATTCTATGTCCGGTATCAGGTAAAAGATAATTCTTATGGATTGAAGCATATGGAGATTCATTTTTCCACTACAGGGGAGACGAAGGAAAAGAACTGTGCAATTGTTGCCCAGAGGGATGTCAATGCAGTGGTGGAGAAAGAAGAGAAATATAAGCTGGAAGTAAGACAGAATCTGGAGGATATTCTGGAAGAAGCAAGGACCGGGATCTGGACGATTGAGCTGGAGGATGGGTGCCAGCCCAGGATGTATGGGAATCGGACTATGCGGATCTTATTGGGAGTACCGGATGATATAGAACCGGAGAAGTGTTATCAGCACTGGTTTCAAAACATTGATCCGGATTATGTTGAGATGGTACAGGACGCAGTGCGGGAGATTCTGGAAAACGGACGCTCTGAGGTGATTTATCCCTGGAATCATCCTAAGCTGGGCAAAATATATGTCCGCTGCGGCGGTGTGCCGGACAAAACATTTAAAAAACCGGGCACCAGTCTGAATGGCTATCATCAGGACATCACAGATACGATGGTTGCAAAGAATAAACAGGAGCAGTCTATTATGGAACTGCTGGAAAAGGTCAGACGGGCAAATTCGGCAAAAAGCGAATTCCTTTCTCATATGTCCCATGATCTTCGTACACCCATCAATGGGATTCTGGGAATGCTGGGCATCATGGAGAAAAGCCAGAATGATCCGGACAGGCAGAGTGAGTGCCGGAAGAAAATCCGTGTGTCAACGGAGCACCTTTTGTCTTTAGTCAATGATGTACTTCAGGTCAGTAAACAGGAAAGCGGAAGAAAAGCGGTGGTGGAGGAACCCTTTGACCTTCATGATATTTTGGAAAACAGCATCGCGCTCTTATCTGCCAAGGCGGAAGAAAGGGAGGTTCAGCTGACGCTTAGGGAAGTTGATTTGCAGCACAGCAGACTGATTGGAAATCCATTGCATGTGCAGCAGATTTTGATGAATATCATTGACAATGCGCTCAAATATAACCATCCTCAGGGTTTTGTATTTATACAGGCAAAGGAAATTTCCTGTCAGGATGGGATTGCGACCTGTCAGTTTGTGATTGAAGATACCGGGATTGGTATCAGAGAGGAATTCAAAAAGCATATTTTCGAGCTGTTTACACAGGAGAATCAGGGGGCAAGAACCAACTATAATGGTGTCGGACTTGGTATGTCTATAGTGAAGGAACTGGTTGACCAAATGAAAGGGAGCATTGAGATAGACAGCCAGATCGGTAAGGGAAGCGTATTTATGATTACCCTGCCTTTACAAGTTGATGGAACATGGGATTCAAAACCTGTGGAAGAGGAGCTGAATTTGTGGGACAATATTGCCGGCATGAAAGTTCTTTTAGTGGAGGATAATGAGATTAACTGTGAAACAATGGAGTTCATGCTTACGGAGGCAGGGGCGGAGGTTGTAACCGCAAATGACGGAAAAGCGGCTGTGGATGCGTTTGCAGCCTCTGAACCGGGGACATTTGACTGCGTGCTTATGGATTTGATGATGCCGGTTATGAGCGGATATGAAGCAACACGTGTGATCCGCGGTCTGGACCGGCCAGACGCAGAATCCGTTCCTATTATTGCACTATCGGCTAACGCATTTGAAGAGGATGTTGCGCTGGCGAAGGATGCCGGAATGAATGAACATTTAGCGAAGCCGGTGGATATCAGAAAAATGTTTAAGGTTATGGGCAGGCTGCGCCCCTGATTATTTTCAAAAGTGTATTGTACTTGTGACATTTTGCTAATGTCCTGCCCTTTTTGATTTACGTTGGGAATAAAGACTGGAAAATGGAGATGTAAAAAGTATGAAAAACATAGCTTTGCCGCGTTCTTTAAAAATCAACACGACAATAATCATTTGCCTGAATATTTTCGTATTTTTGTTCTTAGGAATGTCCATTAACAAAATGAGTGAAGGCACAATTGAGAATATAGGTACTACTTATATGTCTGGAATGAATGAGCAGGTATCGCTTCATTTTGAAACGATTATTGATCTGCGCCTTACAATGGCAGAATCCATAGCTCATATTGCAACAGGTAAAGAAGATTCCGGTTACGGTTCAAAAGAAGAAATAGAATACGGTGCAAAGGCAAGACATTTTTTATGTGCTGCATTATATTCCTCTGATGGCAGGATGGAAATGATTTTTGGCGACTCAGTGGAACTAAACCATCCGGAACCTTTTTTGGAGAGTTTAAAAAATGGGGAACGTAAAGCAGCATCTGCGGTAAGCAGCGATGGAAACGGTGTGTTATTGTTCGGTGTTCCCTGTGAATATCCCATGTCCGATGGAAGCAGCAGCCTTGCCATTGTTGTAGGTCTTTCTTCCGCATATATGAGTGAGGTTCTTTTTCTCACTTCAGAGGACTCGCTGGCTTACTCATATGTGATACGTGAGGATGGCAGTAACGTTGTCAGTGGCCAAAGCAATAAGGACGAATATTATTTTGACAATTTTTACAGCATTTTTGAAGGGCAGAATGAAGGTGCGGATTTTTATGTTGAGCAGATGAAGGCGGCTATGAATGCAGGCAGGGATTATTCCGTTATTATGCAAAGCGGCGAATCCCGCTACCATTTGTATTGCACGGATCTGCCTTATTGTGAATGGTATCTGGTGACAGTGCTTCCTTTCGACGAGCTGGATCATGAGATTTCAGGTATGAGCAGCCATTGGCTTATCATGGTTTATGCAGCTTCTTTTGTTGTAATTGCTATGCTTCTTTACATTTTTTTACAATATTTAAAGGTGTTCAGGGGTCAGGTAGCGGAATTGAAACGAATGAATACAGAAATGGATGCGGCACGAAAAGAGGCAGAAAAAGCACAGAAAGAAGCGGAACATGCAAATGCCGCCAAGCAGGATTTTCTGTCCAGTATGAGCCACGACATACGCACACCCATGAATGCCATAATCGGTATGACATCCTTAGCCATAGCCAATATAAATAATCAGGAGCAAACGAAAGGATATCTGCATAAAATTGAATTGTCCAGCAAACATTTGCTTGGGCTTATCAATGATGTACTGGATATATCGAAGATTGAAAGCGGCAAAATGACGTTGAATATTGAGCAGATGTCATTAAGGGAGACTATGAACAGTATTGTCAATATCATGCAGCCGCAGGTTAAGGGAAAGAATCAGCAGTTTTATGTGGCAGCTTATGAAATTATTTCGGAAAATGTGTGCTGTGACAGTGTACGTCTGAATCAGGTATTGATTAATCTGTTGGGGAACGCTGTTAAATTTACACCGGAGCAGGGCACGATTCAGGCAGTTGTGTATCAGGAAGTTTTGCCTGAGGATACTTCCTGCGTCCGTACCCATTTTATGGTAAGTGATACGGGAATTGGCATGTCCAAGGAGTATCAGGAGAAAATATTTGATTCTTTCAGCAGGGAGGACAACACCCGTGTGCAGAAAACAGAGGGTTCCGGCCTGGGAATGGCAATTACCAAGTATATAGTAGACGCTATGGGGGGTCACATTTCTGTACGCAGTGAGCAGGGTAAAGGTACGGAGTTCCACGTTATTCTTGATCTGGCAAAGGTAAATGAGCCGGAACCTGACTTGACGCTTCCGGCCTGGAACATGCTGATTGTTGATGAAGATGAACGGTTGTGCAGAAGTGTGGCTGACTCTTTAAATTTAATTGGCATCTATGCCGAGTGGTGCCTTAGCCTTGAAGACGCAACAGAAAGAATCAATGAGCGCCTATACAGGAATGACGCTTATCATATTATTCTTTTGGGATGGAAAATACCGGGGATGAATGGGATTGAAGCAGCCCGAAAAATTCGTATGCACTTTGGAGAAAACAGTCCGGCATTGCTGCTTGCGTCCTATGATTTTAGCAGAGTGGAAGAAGAAGCCAGACAAGCAGGAATTTCCGGCTTTATTTCCCAGCCTTTGTTCAAGTCCGCTTTAGTTGATGGATTAAAAGCATATGCCGGTGCTCCAGGCGAAGAAACTGTGGACACCACAAATACAGTTGACTTGGAGCTTAAGGGAAAACGCATTTTGCTGGCCGAGGATAACGAACTTAACTGGGAAGTTGCAAGGGAACTGCTTTCCATTCTTGAAATAGAATTGGATTGGGCTGAAAATGGACAGCTTTGCGTTGAAAAATTTGAGAATTCCGCTATAGGATATTACGACGCAATTCTTATGGATGTGCGGATGCCTGTGATGAATGGATATGAAGCTACCGGCTTTATTCGGAAGCTGGAACGGGAAGATGCGGCAATTCCCATTATTGCAATGACTGCTGATGCTTTTACAGAAGATATTCAAAAATGTTTAGAATGTGGCATGAATGATCATTTGGCAAAACCGATTGATATTCAGGATGTGGTCCGCAAATTAAAAAAATATCTGGGCTGCAGGAATTGTTAAAGTAAGAAGGCGTGGGTTAATTATGAAATTTAATAAACTGATACCGGAATTAACTGTCACTGATATTAATAAATCCAGAGAATTCTACACGAAAGTATTAGGATTTAAAATAGAATACGAACGTCCGGAAGACAAGTTTCAAATTGACACAGAAGATAAAGGATAAAGGCATGGAGGGAAAAATGACAACCATATATTTTGTCAGACATGCTGAACCCAATTATGATAATCATGACGATCTATCGAGAGAACTTTCAAATAAAGGATTACAGGACAGAAAACTTGTTAAGAAATTTTTGCTGGATAAGCGTATTGATGCTGCATTATCAAGCCCGTATAAACGGGCAGTTGATACAATTGCTGACTTTGCGGAATCGGTAAATCTGGAAATAGAAATTATAGATGATTTTCGGGAACGGAAAATAGGAAATGAATGGATAGATGACTTTAATACATTTAGCAGGAAACAGTGGGAAAATTTTGATTATAAGCTGACTGATGGCGAAAGTTTGAATGAAGTGCAAAGCAGAAATATAAGAGCGTTAGGTGAAATGTTTACGGTTAGAGGGAAGTAATTTCAGATTAGGCGGTATAGCCCCAATTACAAGGGCTGTACCGTCTTTTCGAGTTCCTATGCGCCTTGCCGTTTCGGTTGCGTGGCAGAAAGGAAATTGATTTCCCCTACAAAGTTGAAAACAATATCTACTTTCTGTACCCGTTTCCCGTCCACCTTTTCCGGCGCATGGACTATGATTTTCTTGATAAATTCATTGACGATTGCGGGGGTGAGTTCCTTTATCCCCACATACTTGCGGATAATCGCGGCGAAGCTGTCAAAATCGCTCTTGTTCTGTTCGTAGGTATCGACTTCCTGCTGGTCTGCCTTGACCTTTTCTTCCAGTTCCCGCTGTTCCGCTTCATACTCTGCGGACAGCTTCAAAAATCTGTCATGGCTGATTGCACCACTTATGTCGTCCTCATAAATCCGCTTGAAGATACGGTCAAGTTCTACAATCCGTTTTTTTGCCTGTCCGACTTCCCGTTTCTTGCGCTTCATTTCCTTTTTTGTTTCAGCGGAGCGTTGCTGATACATCATTTCATGGAAAGCCATAATGTCATCAAAGAAAAGGGCGGTCACATCAAATATCCTGCTCCACACTATCTGCTTCAACACTTCCTCGCGGATAAAGTGCGCCGTACAGCTTCCCGTATTGCTCTTGTACTTTGCACAGCGGTAATGGTCTTGTGAGCCATTAAAACTTTTGCAAGTAGCGAAATGCAGCTTACTCCCACAGTCCGCACAATATACCAAGCCGGAAAACAATCCCTGTCTGTCCGCTTTTGTGGGGCGGCGTTTGTTCGCTCTTAGTTCCTGTATCCGTTCAAAAACAGCGTCCTCTACAATCGCTTCATGGGTATTATAGAAAATTGCCTGCTGTTCTTTTGTGGTTGGAATCCGCTTCTTTAATTTGTGGGATTTGGAATAGCTTTTGAAATTTACGGTATGTCCGCAATAGTCCATACGTTCCAAAATGCCGACAATCGTGCTGTCTTTCCAGTTGTACGGATTTTCGGGAAGTGCTTTCCACTTTTTCTCGGCATAGTAGGCTTTGGCAGTCGGTACTTTATCTTCCTTGAGGATTTTTGCTATCTGCATAGGGCCTTTCCCACCGATACATAAATCAAAAATCCGTTTCACCACAGCGGCGGCTTCCTCGTCTACAATCCATTGCTTTTTGTCCGTAGGGCTTACTATGTAGCCATAGGGCGGCTTTGTCAGATGTTCCCCCGCCTGTCCCTGCGCCCTCTTGATTGCCCGTACCTTTTTGCTTGTATCTTTGGCGTAAAAATCGTTGAACAGGTTACGGAACGGGGTAAAATCGTTGTCGCCTTTTGCGCTGTCTACTCCATCATTGATTGCGATATATCTAACATCACGCTCTACAAAAAAGATTTCCGTATAGTAGCCGACTTTCAGATAATCGCGCCCTAACCTTGACA
>OFGN01001863.1_pt1 | contig 13132 bp, 8 predicted proteins | sample 1521821 | NCBI WGS metagenome assembly OFGN01 (sample SAMEA3504094, study PRJEB24116) | mouse gut metagenome | biome: mouse gut; feature: mouse-associated habitat; material: faeces | place: Denmark | collected 2011
TATACCCTCGTCCTTCTTGCGTGCTATGACATGCCTGCCGTTAAAATCCTTCATATACACTATGGCATTGGCAAGTGCCGCCTTGGCAGGCTCGGTCATATCAGACGGCTTGGCGGCAAAACCCCAATGGAAAAAGTTGCCGTGACGCCCTATGGCTACAGCATCAATGCTCTTGGCGCATACACCGCTCGAAATAATCTCCGCTTCGGGGGAGTCGGTATAGCCCCACGGACGCGACACCATGCCTATGCGTTTTCCGTTCTCAGGGGTCACCGCACTATGCACAAGCCACATTTCGGTCAGTTCAGGAAGAGTGTAACCGTAGATAGGACAATATTCTTTTGCATTTTCGGGAGTTGGCAGCATCTCTGATCTGATGCTGACTTTGAAGGGACCGTTGAATATGGCGTGATCCTTTTTCCAATTGTGGGCATAGTTATCGAGACACAGACAGAACCAGTCGTTCTTTGTGCCGACCGAGCGTCCCAGATCCTCGCTCATCTCAGCGATACATACTGCGGCACGGTCAAAATCGTCGGGGAGATAGGCGGGACGGATGTACTTTATGATCCTGCCTTTATCGTCAGTCTCACGTACGGCGGGACGTATCGCTTTAGGACGACCGTCAAACACTGTGACATCATATCCGTCCGACATTCCGGAGGTGTAGTCCTTGCCGTCGACAGCCCTGACCTTATTGAAACGTTGCTTCAGGAACTTTGTAAAATCGGCTGTACGCTCCTTCACTGACTTCGCGATCACAGCCGAATCGATGGAGACCCCACCTATGGTATTGATGTCGGGAGAACCTCCCACATAGAGAACACTCACGTCCTCCTTGGCTTGGGCAGAGAGCATAACAGCCCCTGAAGCCAATAATGCTATCAGCTTTTTCATAAAAAAGTTGCTTATGTCCGTTGTTGTATCTTTTCTTTTTTCCAAATGTGAAGCCGCGGCCAGAAGCCGCGAGACAACACATATATATTACTTAACGAGCTCGGCGAGCTTGGCGTCAAGTTCTTCTTCTCCGTCGAAGCGGCCTACCATCTTACCCTCGGCATCAACGATGAACTTAGAGGGGATGTACTGGATAGCATAGTTGTCGGAATTCTTGCCACCCTCGTCGAATACGTTGCTGTAAAGCTCAAGACCGCTGTTCTGAGTGTTGATGAATTCCTTCCATGCGTCCTGGTCACGGTCGAGAGACACTGCGAGGATAGCGAAGTTCTTATCCTTGTAAGTGTCATAGATGCTCTTTACGTGTGGGAGTGAAGCACGGCATGGACCGCACCATGTAGCCCAGAAGTCGATAAGCACAACCTTACCCTTGAGGTCGCTGAGCTTGACATCATTGCCGTTCTGGTCCTTTCCTGAGATTTCTGGAGCCTGCGCGCCGGGCTGGATAGCTTCAAGAGCGGCGATGTACTTGGCGGTAGCCTCGTCAGCAGCCTGAACCTCGGGAGTGAAAGAGTTGTAGATCTCCTTGAGCTCTTCAAGGCTAAGATCGTTCTTCACCTGCTGAAGCACCATGGGAGAATAGAGAGATGCAGGATGAGTCTTGAGGAAGTTCATCTGAGCGTCCTTCACCTGAGAGATGAGACCGTCATATACAGTCTGGAGAGAATCCATCTTAACAGAATCGTTCTGAGCAGCCATGAATTCCTGGCGCAGAGGCATTATCTGAGCATACACTGCCTCCTGGATGCTGCTGAGAGAGTCGTTCTGAGCATTGATTTCAGAACCTGAGATCTCAGCCTTGGAGTAATCGTCGCCATTGAGAGCGATGGTGATTGTACCCGGCTCGATGATCATCTGACGCATCTTCTTGTTAGTGTAAGAGGGCTCGCCAGAGTAGATGGTGCACTGCTTGGGAAGCTCGATGTTGCCGGTGAATGTGAAAGCACCGTTAACTACGGCTACGCTGTCCTTAAATACAGAGTCTCTGTCCACCATAAAGTGGAGACGTACCCACTCTCCGTCGGGAAGGTCGGTAGTACCGTTGATGGTGTACTCGGTAGAGGGCTTTGAGTTACAAGCACTCATGACAACAAGCATGCCGAGACCGAGAATTGATAATTTTTTCATCTTGTTATGGATGTTAGAAAATGATTGGATAGTTAGTTGTGTGTCCGTTGTCAAGAAAAGATACGAAAAGGGACATAAGCAACTTTTGAAAACAAAAGTACAATAAATATTTGTAACTTACGCCCTTTTCGGTAATATTTCTACTCCCAGAGGTCTATAAGACAGCGTTTATCTGAAGATCTCGGCAAAGCGTGCATCGAGCTCCTCGTTGGTATCCATCTTACCGATCACAGTGCCGTCGGCTGCAATCAGGTACTTGGTGGGGAGATAATGGACCGCATACTTGTCGCTTTGGTCGCCTGACTTATCGTAGCCGGCAAACTGTCCGTCAGGGGTGGTGTTCATCTTGAGTCCGCGAAGGATATTGTGATAATCCTCAATGCCTTCCTCCACAATCACCTCTTTCCATTTGTCCGGAGATGAGTCATTGTCTGCCACGCAGAACACCTCGAATCCCCTATCGTGATACTTATTGTAAAGCTCTCTGACATGAGGAAGGGCGGCACGACATGGGCCGCACCATGTAGCCCAGAAGTCGATAAGCACAACTTTGCCCTTGAGGTCGCTGAGCCTTATCTCCTTTCCGTCGGGGTTATTGCCGATAAGGTCAGGGGCTGGTTTTCCCGGCTGGATCGACTCAAGAACTTCGAGTTCCTGTGCCACCTCCTCTGCGGAAGCCTGCACTTCCGGAGTAAGACCATCGAATGCGGCTTTAAGATCGGGATAGGACATATGTCCGGCTGTCATATTCAGGAGGACAGCGGAATAGTAGGATGCAGGATGAGACTTGATGAACTCAATTGTCATTGTATCATAAATATTCCCGAGAGAGTCGGATTTTGCTTCAAGTGCCGGACGTGCAAGCTGATCGGCACCCTGCATAGCCTGACGCACCGACTTTATCTCCTCCTGTATGGGGCGTATAAGAGCCTCGTACTCGTACATCTCATCCTGAGTCCTTGAACCTGATATTTTCGCTCCGCTGAAATCCTCGGCAGTAAGACCTGTCACGGTCATCTCGGAAGGCTCAAGATATATGCCGGCACGTGTCTTGCTTTCCCAGTTCATGACGTCGCCCATGTAGAACGTCGCACTGACCGGAACCTCAGCAATGCCGGTAAACGCAAATGTCCCATCAGCAATAACAGTACTGTCAGTCTTTACCGAGTCATTCCGAGCATACACAAGATAGATAGTCTGCCCGTCGGCACCGTCAATTGTGCCTTTGAGATCGAACTGATTGGCAGGGCGGGAGTTGCAGGCTGTCAACACTGCGACAGCACCGAGTGCAAGAATTGATAATTGTTTCATTGTGATTGAATTAATATGCAGGGACACAGGGCGGAGTGTATATGGTGGAGATGTCTTGAAAAAGCTGTTTGTTTTTGTGTTTCTGAAGCTACAGCTCGCTCCGCCGGTGTGTCCCTGCAAAATTAAGATTAGTTCATATAAGGCTTGAAATTGGGATTATTGTTGATGACGTTCTGAGGTATCGGGAACACCCATAGTGACGACTCGGGGGTGAGAGTCATGTCTATTTCGACAAGTGTGCGCCTGTAGGTCTCCTTGTAGTCATCGAGCTGTGTCCAACGCTTCTTGTCGACGAACGACCATACCGACATCATGTTCTCTCCAAGGGCAGTGCTCTTGAGATGCCCGATGGCTGTAGCCTTGTCGTTCACGGAACCTTCGAGGGGAGCATACACCGAAGGGTCGATACGGTTAACACGGATCTTGTCAAGATGCCCCATGGCTTCATTGTAATGCCCCTCGCCGATGGCACATTCGGCAAGCACAAGATACATCTGAGTGGAACGCAGACCTATAACAGGCCACGAAGAATCCATATCCATAGTCATGAAAAGCCCGGGGACACCTATCATCATCTGAGAAGGATCCATAAGTCCTTCATATGAAGCATTAAGAGTGTTGAACCTGTCATGAATCAGATGTCCCGGTTCAAGCTGACCGACATTCAGCCATGTGTTGTAGAACTCGATATTATAGTCAGCGAAATAGTCCTCCGGACATTCAAGCTTCTTACGCAGGATAGCCTGATAAGGGGCCCCGGTTATACCTCCATAGCATGTGGTAAGCATGCTGTTATAATCGGCTACGGTGCTCTTTATATCCAAAGCCCTCCGGGCATCCTGCGCGGCAAGGTCATATCTCTGCATCGACATGTGCACGAGCGCGCGGATGGCATAAAGACAAGGCTTGCTGAAACGTAGCTGATTGACTGCCGACTCAGGAAGGGCATCAAGCTCGTCGGCAGCATCAAGGTCAGCTATGATATTGTCATAGAACACATCCAATGTCACCGGTTCGGTAGGTGACTTTATGTCCTGGTCCTCTTTGACATATGACAGAGCCACGGTATGAGACGCTGTGGCAGGATTGTAGGCAGGCGCAAATTTCTGAACAGCAAGAAAGTGGAAGTAAGCACGCACCACATATGCCTCAGCCTTCAAAGCAGCCTTGGTGGCCCCATCACCATCGGCAGCATCCACCATCGACAGAATCGGGTTGGCGATACGCCCTATGTATTCATAGCACCCTGAATACCATGCATCGGATGCGGTAAGCTCCGGAAGTTTTTCATCATGTCCGGCCTCATCCCATCCCATAATAATGGAATTGGTAGTCTTTACAGGCACTTTTAGGATGGTTGACAATGGAGAGTACGCATATATAAGGTCACCGCACACCTCCTGCATTGTCGTCGCCCTGAGGCTGTAGTCGGCATTAAGGAGCAGTTCAAGGTCCTGGGTACGGTTAAGCAAGTTCTTGCCTTTGGCATCGATCTCAGTGAAGTCCGAACATGATGACATTGCAATCGCACTTACAATCATACCCGCCGCTATATATTTGATTTTCATATTTTTCAAAATTAACGTATTGTTGATACTCTTTATTAATTTCAATCTCTAAACTAAAAATTATCAGAGATTAAGATTAAGCCCTACCATATAGGAGGTGGGCCTGCGTATTCCAAGTGTCTCAGGGTCAACGCCAATATCATTGGCAGTCCACAAAGCCTTAGGATTGTTGACCTGGAAACTGACTGTGAGCAGATTTATTCCGAAACGGCGCAGCCAAGTCTCAGGAATTGTGTAACCGAGCACAATATTGCGAAGCTTAAGGAATGAGGCATCGCGGACTGCGGTATTCGAGTAACTCGGCTCAGAGCCTATCAAGGTGGAAGAGTAAATGCCAAGCCCCGGGACATCGGTCTTATTCTCAGGGGTCCATGCGTCAACAAAGTAAGAAGCCATTGGAGATGTGAACGTGTTGAACACTTCCGTCTGAGCCAATGCACGCATTTTGTGTCCGCCATAATATGCAAGCACGAAACCAAGGCTCAGCCCATTCCACTTGAAGGTGTTGTCGATACCCATAATGTACTTGGGGTCGCTCTGTCCGGAGAATTCAAGTATATCTATACTCCTGCCTGAAGCGTTATGCTGCACAGCCCCATTCTCCACATAGAAAAGAGTCTGCCCCTCCTGCCCTATCTTGTCAGAGATGCCGGCGAAACGATAGCTCCACATGGCATTGACCGGATATCCGACCTTATAAGGCTTGCTGATAAGCTGATGGGCTATGGTTGCCGGGTTCTCGACATCGGTGACCTCGTTGGTATTGTAGGTGAATGTCAAACTTGTAGTCCAGGAGAAATCACGACGGCTACGAGGCACAAACCAGTCATAGCTTGCAACAAGCTCGACACCACGGTTGCGTATGGATGCTGCATTGGCGACAATGGAAGTGAATCCGGTTGTCGGATCGAGATTAATGCCGTTGAATATATCTTTGCCGACCTTATTATAGAAATCGAATGATCCGCGCAGACGATAGTTGAATAGGCTGAAATCGAGACCGACGTTGGTGGTACGGTTCTGCTCCCAACGCAAATCAGGATTGGCAGGAGAGGTCACTGTGCCAAACGGCAGATTGGTATTGCCGTTGATCTCTCCGGCTGAGGCTGTCATCACAGATGTAGCACCCTGATATATATTGCCTGTCACACCATAGGACACTCGCAGCTTAAGGAAGCTTAGCCAAGGGGCAAAATCCCGTACGAAACCCTCGTTATGCACATTCCATCCGGCACCTACCGACCACAGAGGCTTGCCACGGAACTTGGAATTGAGACCGAACACATCGGCATAGTCCTTACGGAACGAACCGAACACATTGTACTTCTCATCGTAAGTGTATGTGAGGTTGGCATATCCTGAGCCGTAACGGTGATTGACCTCGGGTACGAGACCCATACCATCCTCCATATAGGGACCGAACACAAACTGATTGCAAGGGTAGCCTCCGGCCTCCAACATGAATAGCGGGCTGTTGCGCATCTGGCTAAGCTTGCCGAAGTCGACAGTGTGAGTGGAGCTTGACTGCAACTGCTCATCGTATCCGAGAGCAAGAGCCTTGGTGCCCTTGCTGGTTGTCTCGCGGAACTCCAGACCGGCTATGGCTGCAATATCGTGCTTGCCGAATGTGCGGGAGTAGTTTAGCTGACCGCGGGCAGTCCAGTAGTTGCCCTCGATCTCATTGGTCTGAAGGAAACCGCCCGAGCGTGGAGTATAGTAATCCACTGTGCCCTCGGCAGTGCGGTAAGCGAATGCGTTACGCATAGATCTCGCAGCATGGCTCTTTTCCGTTGCAAGATGCTTCTGATTCTGAGTGTCAACCTCATAGATGAACTGAGCATTAGCAGTAAGACCGGGAAGAATCCTGAAGAGCAGATCGCCATGGTAACGCATGTTCTGACGACGGTCGGTCTGAGTGTTGTTGTACATCTCATCCACGACATTCACGCCAAGATTGTGCATACCTTCACCCGGATCCCACCATTCATTACCGTTATACCATGGGTACTGAAGCTTGATAGAGCCATCTGCATTATAGAAAGGATAGTAAGGAGCAAAAGCCCATGGGTTATCAGCCGAACTGTTATAATCAGATCCATAAGTACGATCGGTAGAGTATATAGAGTTGATCGACACTGTGGCAGTAAGCCATTTGGCAATATCGAAGCTACCTTTGTAAGATATGTTAAGCCACTCGGACTTGTGATTGATCATGCCGCTGTTGTCGTGCTTATAATTCAGGACAATGCTGTTGCGCGACTTGTCGGACGCACTGCGCAGGGCGATGTTGTACTGCTGGACCAACTGACGGCGATACACATTGTCGGCATAGTCACGAGCAAAGTTGTTGCCTTTCAGCCCGTCAATTATGCTGTTGAGCTGATTACGGTCAATGGCTCCTGTGGCAAGCTGATAATAAGAGTAGTCGATAAGACTCGGGTATGCCTGTCCGGTTTTCAATCCCTGAAGGAAACTTTTAATATTCTGCTCAGGGTCATTGTTGCGGACGTCATCCTTGACGAAATATTTGTATTCCATATATTCAGTCTCAGCCTTGATGTGCTCTTCGGGAGTCATATAGAAATTGTCGTGATAGTCCATGTTCCTGTTCTCGTACCATGTGAGGTTGGCAGAAAAATCTATATCGATCTTACCTTTCTTTTTAGCATTCTTGGTTGTGACCACTATAATGCCGTTGGCAGCACGCGCACCATATATAGCGGATGCGGATGCGTCCTTGAGCACATTGACACTCTCGATGTCATAAGGATTGATATCATCGAGGCTACCCTCGATAGGCAGACCGTCAACCACAAGCAGCGGAGCAGTAGAGCCGCTGAGGGTGCCGACGCCACGGATGATGGGCTTGCCCCCATAGGTGGATAGACCTGCGACACGTCCCTCAAGATTGTCAAGCAGGTTGAGGGTATAACGCTCCTCAAGCTTTTCGGAGCTTATTGTTGCCACGGAGCCAGTCATTTTTTCTTTCTTGATGTCCTGATAGCCAGTCACAACCACTTCGCTCATCATGGTGACATGTGTCTCCATATTGAAACGTATGTCGTGCATATTCTTAGGGGTCACTTTCACCGACACAGGCTTCATGCCGACAAACACTGCCGTGACCATAGGATTGAGAGCTGTGACGTCAGATATGGTGAATTTTCCGTCAACATCACTGACCGTTATCTTGGTGGTGCCGTCAATCATGATGGTGGCACCGGCGAGAGGCTCGTTCTCCTCGACATCGTAGACAACACCTTTTATATCACCTTTAACAATGTCGACACCGACATTTGGGCGTTTGAGTATGACAGTCTTATCAACCACTTCATAGTCGAGAAACATATTGACAGATATGACACGATTAAGCATCTGCTCAAGGGTCAGACCAGTGTAATTGCATGTCACCGGGCTTTTTGCCGCCTTGAGTATATCTTTCTGATAGACAAACTCCAGCCCGGTATCGTGCTTGAGAGTGTTGATCACAGCCTCGGGCGTGGCTTTGTCGAATGAGACATTGTACGCTCGCGCATAACCGTCGAGCGGCACAAGCAATGTGACCGCCAGCAACAGGGCTAATAGTACTTTCTTCATTGTAAGATTGTTTTTTGAAGGGGTTAAATAAAAAAGATTGATAATGATGTCTCTCTATATATAGGATTACAGTTGCCTTGTGATGAGGACTTTGTCGCCATGAGTAATGAATTTAAGACCGCCGCTTTTCTCGATTATGGAGATTGCCGTTGCGAAGTCGGCATAACGCGGTATGCTTCCCATAAACACGATATTCTCAAGCTCAGTTTCGGCAAACTCGTAAGTAATATCATACCATCGGCTCAAATCACGCATTATCGAGGCGAGCGGCTGCTCCTCGAACACAAAGCGTCCGTTTCTCCAGCCAGTGATGACAGAGGGGTCGACCACCTTCATTTCCACTTTTGGGTTGTTGCGGTCGAGCATTGCCTGATGACCCGGAGACAGCATAACCTCTCCGGAATGGAAATCGCGGCGAGTGAGAGATATCGACCCCTCCTCAAGAGTAGTATAGACTATGGGGTCGTCGGCATAGGCACGGACATTGAAGGAAGTGCCGTAGACGCGGATAGTCTGTTCGGGGGTCTCGACATAGAAGGGGCGCGAAACATCGTGCTTTACAACAAAATAAGCCTCGCCTGTCACCTGGACGCGGCGTTCGCCAGGACTGAATACCTCGGGATAACGCAGAGTGGACTCGGAATTGAGCCACACTTCGGTGCTGTCCTCAAGTACCACCTTGAATTCTCCTCCGCGAGGCACATCCAGGCACAGTTCCGGGACACGGTCGACAGGACAGTTATGCGACAGGAGTATCCGATTGCCAACCTGAGAAGTGTCCTGCGCACGGAGTGTGACAGCTGAACCTGACGTGGATGTGAGGCGTGCCCGGACCGAGCCCGGAAGGATTTCGTCAAGACGCCTGACCTTCACCGAATCATCCGCTTCCGCCATTGGGGCATTTCCGGTGGAAAGACTTATACCATCACCCACATTATATATATGACAGGCGACACCTATCCCGATAACCACTGCCACAACTGCCGCCACAGATACAAACCTTGACCACAGCCTGCGGCGCGAGGCAGATATGCGGCGTGACATATCCTCCATAGGACGCTCGATGCGCACAAGCTCGCGACGCGCGAGCTGGCGGGTGATATAATCCTCATCGGCAAGACGATGCAGGAGGGCCTGACGCTCGGGAGAGCCCTCAGCCCACCGACGGAGCTCTTCAAGCTCACCGGAGGTGCATTTTCCGATCATGTATCGGTATAGAAGTCTTTTTACTGATTCCATTTTTACTGCCTTTACACAGATAGAGCGCAATGGATGTGAAAAGGTATATCAAATTTTTACACTTTTTGCAAGAAATTTTGTTAATCATAATTTCAGGTTTGGGATATTGGAGAAAATCGTTAAATTTGCAATGTGTTTAATTACGACCACATCTATAAATCCTTCCGTTCAGGGAAGCTTGAACCCTTCTACGAGAATTTATATCCCGGGCTGCTTGTTTATGCCTCAAGGCAGCTCGGGGATGAATTATCCTATCTGGCAGAGGACTGTGTGCAGGATGCAGTGATGGATTCATTCAATGAGCGTCACAGGCTCGGGAATTCAATGGCATGGTATTCCTACATGCTTAAGAGCATATTCCACAGTTCGGTAAGCCTGGTGAGGAAGAATAATTCACGTAACAACTACCTTGATTCAGGGGTTGCAGAGCAAGCAACTCCCGACCTTGATGTGGCGATTCTTGAACAGGAGGCACTGGATATGCTCTACCAGGCAATAGAGACACTGCCACAGAAGTATCGTGTAATACTCAGAATGAGCTTTGTAGAGGGGCTCAGGAATGCCGAAATAGCCAAGAGACTGGGGATTGCTGAAATCACGGTAAAAAAGCAGAAAGCCCAGATGCTGGCAATGCTGCGCGACAAGCTGCAATTACCCCCCCCATTATATTTTCCTTATTATCAAGTTATTACACTTATATACAATAATTATATGTGACATGGTGGAGCATCGGTGTCTAAACATATCTTAACAATGAGATGTTTTAATTTCATAAAAACATCTCATCACTATGTCATCCGCAAATACCGTCCCGGCAACTGTGCCTGAAAGACCGAGAAGACCACGAATAATCGAGGTGATGAACCTCATCGTGCTAATACTGTCGGTGCTGCTCATTGTGTTCATTTCGGTAGACACCTTTAAGAAAGTCAATTTTCTGGAGAACCATTCCTATATGGTATTTCAGCTATGGGTGTGCATTTTCTTTATTGCCGATTTCTTTATGGAGCTGACCTATAGCGACAAGAAATGGTCGTTCGTGAGGCGCAGGCTCGCATTCCTGCTGCTGTCGATCCCCTATCTCAATATAATAAACCTTACAGGGATGCATCTGTCGGGCGATGTGCTCTACTTCGTGCGGTTCATACCTCTGGCACGCGGCGCGCTTGCCATGTCGATAGTGATCGGATATCTGTCGAGCAATGCTGTGACAAGCCTGTTCATGTCGTATATAGTGATCCTGCTTATGATCACATATTTCTGTTCGCTCATATTCTATGCAATGGAGCAGCCGGTCAACTATCAGGTGACCACCTATTGGTCCGCATTATGGTGGGCACTGATGAACATGTCGACTGTGGGCTGCGACATATCGCCAGTGACTGTAGCCGGGAAAATAGTAGCAGTGATCCTCCCCATAGCAGGGATGATCGTATTCCCGCTGTTCACAGTGTATCTCACAAATTTCCTGACGGGTTATGTGAAAGGGATGGCAGAGAAATAAACGTAAATCATATTGATTTTCGGTTTACGGGAATTTTTCGTACCTTTGCACCTTGAAATTTAGCGAGATAATTAATCGACATGATAGCTGTTAATAATTTAGGGATACAATTCGGTAAAAGAGTGCTGTTTCAGGATGTGAACCTCAAGTTCACTCCCGGCAACTGCTACGGAATCATCGGTGCGAACGGTGCCGGAAAATCGACTCTCATGCGCATACTCAGCGACCAGCTCAGCCCGACTCACGGAACAGTGACACAAGGACCTGGCGAACGTATGAGCGTGCTTGAGCAGGACCACTTCAAGTTTGACGACTGCACAGTAATCGAAACTGTGCTACGCGGGCACACCGTACTGTGGGACATCATGCAGGAGAAGGATGCCCTTTATGCCAAGGAGGACTTCTCGGATGCCGACGGCATACGCGCCTCGGAACTTGAGGAACGATTCGCAGAGCTCGAAGGATGGAACGCCGAGAGCGAGGCAGCCGCGCTGCTCAGCGGTCTCGGCATTAAGGAGGACAAGCACTATACCCTCATGCGCGACATGAGCGGTAACGAGAAGGTGCGTGTGCTTCTTGCCAAAGCACTCTTCGGCAATCCTGACAACCTGCTTCTCGACGAGCCTACCAACGACCTTGACCTCGACACTGTGGCATGGCTGGAGGACTACCTGTCAAAGTTTGAGAACACTGTACTGGTTGTGAGCCATGACCGTCACTTCCTTGATTCGGTGTGCACCCACACTCTTGACATTGACTATAACAAGCTGACACTTTTTGCCGGAAACTACAGTTTCTGGTACGAATCGTCACAGCTTGCCCTGCGCCAGCAGCAGCAGGCCAATAAGAAGGCTGAGGAAAAGCGTAAGGAGCTGCTTGAATTCATACAGCGATTCAGCGCGAACGTAGCCAAGTCAAAACAGACCACCTCTCGCAAAAAGATGCTTGAGAAACTCAATGTCGAGGAGATCCAGCCATCGTCACGCCGCTATCCGGGCATAATCTTCACCCCCAACCGCGAACCAGGCAACAAGATACTTGAGGTGAAAGGACTGTCGGCAAGCATTGACGGCGAAGTGCTGTTCAAGGATGTGAACTTCCAGGTGGAGAAGGGTGACAAGATAGCGTTCCTGAGCCATGACCCGCGTGCGATGACTGCCCTGTTTGAAATCGTCACCGGCAACCGGAAGCCCGACGCCGGCACCTACGAGTGGGGACAGACCATCACTACCGCGTATCTGCCGCTTGACAACACAGGGTTCTTCAACACCGACCTGAGTCTTGTCGACTGGCTGTCGCAATACTCCAACGATAACTCGGAAATATATCTCAAAGGCTTCCTCGGCAAGATGCTCTTCTCAGGCGAGGAGGTGCTCAAGAAAGCTTCGGTGCTATCAGGCGGCGAGAAGATGCGATGCATGATAGCACGCATGATGATGACTGATGCCAATACCCTGGTGCTTGACTCGCCTACCAACCATCTTGACCTTGAGTCAATACAGGCGTTCAACAACACACTACAGTCGTTCAAAGGCAATCTGCTGCTGTCAAGCCATGACCATGAGTTCATACAGACCGTGTGCAACCGTATCATCGAGCTAACACCCAACGGCACCATCGACAAGCTGATGGATTACGATGATTACATCACTGACGCGAAGGTGCTTGCAGCAAGGGAGAAAATGTACTCGTAAGGCAAAGAACCTCATATATACCACAACACCCCTCCGACCGTTAATACAAGTCGGAGGGGTGTTGTGGTATATATAAAACTATTACTGTCCGCTAAACTTTTTTAGTAGCGGTTGAAAATTAGGGCTGGCACCTA
>OFGN01001867.1_pt1 | contig 13099 bp, 11 predicted proteins | sample 1521821 | NCBI WGS metagenome assembly OFGN01 (sample SAMEA3504094, study PRJEB24116) | mouse gut metagenome | biome: mouse gut; feature: mouse-associated habitat; material: faeces | place: Denmark | collected 2011
AGGAATGATTTATTGTAATAAAATTGTAATATTGTATGGTGTGATTTAATTATTTGTGTGTTAGTGGTTTGTGTTTAGTTTTTGTATATTGTATATTCTTTGTTGTGATAATTTTATCATTTTTAAAAGAAGTTATCGTAACATATTTGTAACTTTGTATTGTAAAAACATAATTCAACTCACACTAACTATTAAGAATATGTCGTCTATGGATATCTGTAATAAGTTAATGCGTTTACACCCCAACCTGCTGAACTATGCTTTTATGTTAACTTCAAGCCGTGATGCTGCTAAAGATCTGTTGAAGGAGACTACTGCTATGGCATTGACAGCCGGTACAGGTGCTTCAGTGGATGATGAAAACCTGAAAGGGTGGGCGTTTGGTATTATGCGAAGTATTTTTGAGAAGAATTTCTCTCAAGGAGTGTCGCGTCAGCGTTCGGTTACAGTCTCTTCAAGAAGGGAGTGTGATATCCATGAACTTTCTTTTTCTCGTATCGGAGATGAATCCCTGCCTGAAGGGACCTATGCTTGTAGTGAGGTCACCTGTGTGCTGGAAGGGCTCAGTGAGGAGTACCGTAAGCCGGCAGAGATGTACTTTGCGGGATATAGTATGAAAGAGATTGCTCAGAGGCTTAATATTTCGACCTGTGTCGCAGAGCAACGAGTGTCGTACTCTAAAGGTCGGCTTCGTGCGGGTCTTGCCAAATGAGGCAATCCAAGTGGTTTAATAATTAAGAAAGGCGCGAGCTATAACAGCTGGCGCCTTTCGCGTATTATTTGAATGTATGGATTTGTCGTCGTTGTTGGTTATTTTTTCTCTTCGGGCTTGGTGTAGCGTGCGTTCAAGCCTTCGATCACTTCATTTGTGATGTCGAGAGATGGATTGAAGTATACGCCGGCGTTCTTGTACAGGATGGCATCATACTTCTTTGATGCGTTGTACTCCTTTATGAATTTCTCTATGGAGTCGTTGAGCTGGATCTGCTGCTGTGCGAGCTCGTTGTCGGCATTGCGACTGAGGCTGGCGAGATAGTTTTCAGCATCCTGCTGCATTTTCTGGAGCTTCTGCATATCAGCGTTGTAGCTTGCCTCGGTGAGATATCCGTTTGACTGAGCTTTCTGCTGTATTGAAGCGGCGAATTTCTGTATTTCAGTGCCTTTCGAGTTGCGTGCGTTGTCAATGCGCTGTACAGCCCGCATGGTGGCCTCCTGAAGATCTTTGGCGAGCTGGTAGTGAGCGAGCACTGAGTCGCCATCGATGTAACGGATGTTGATAGAAGAGGTGGTTGTCGCGCCATCGGCCGAAGTCGCTGTAGGGGCCTGTGTGGCTGAGCTCTTGTCGGTGGCAGAGTCTCCTCCGCAAGATGTCATGCTCAACGCCATTATGCCTAAGAGCAGCGAGGAAGCTGACATTGCTAACTTTTTCATATCGTAAATCTGAATGATAATGATGTAATAGAATTACTTTTGATGTTTCTGTGTGGTTGTGTGTGTGCGCGTGGCGGTTACATGTCATGGTGGCAACCTACGCCCCTGCGCCGGAGTTCGGCATTGTTGTGGGCATGCACCGAAGGGAATCTGCCTCCTTTGACGAAGAATATCTTTATTCCGAGCAATATTACAGCTAACGCTATCATGGCGATTGCAAGGCCTATGGTGGGGAGAATATTCATCGTTGTAAGAGTTTTTCCACTGCAAATGTAGCAATTTTAGCCTAATAATAGAGCTTATCTCAATTTTATTTTGTAATTTAGTGGTGCAATTAAGTATTTTTTATACTTGATTCACTTATGAGCTAAAATATTCTAAAAATACCAGTTAAAAACACCTAAAATTAAAAGACAAAAACCACCTTAAATAATAATTCAAAATATGGAAATCAAAGATCTTCAGCCCCAGGCAGTGTTCTCGATATTTGACGAGATTACACGTATTCCGCGTCCCTCCAAGAAGGAGGAGAAAATTCGCGCATATCTTCTGGACTTTGCCAGGGAGCACGATATAGCTGCAAAGACCGATGCAGTGGGCAATGTAGTGCTCAGTGTGCCTGCCACCCCCGGGCATGAAGATGCGCCCACGGTAATTTTGCAGGGGCATATGGATATGGTGTGTGAAAGCAATGACAAGAGTTTTGATTTCACCACCCGGCCCATTCCGGCATATGTGGACGGAGAATGGATCAGAACCAAGGGTACCACTCTCGGAGCGGATAACGGTATAGGAATGGCAGCTTCGCTCGCTATCCTCACTGATAAGTCGTTTGAGCATGGTCCTATCGAGGCACTGTTCACTGTCGATGAAGAGACCGGTATGACCGGAGCCAACAATCTCGGCGAAGGTATGATATCTGGCTCAATACTTCTTAACCTTGACTCGGAGGATGATGCTGAGATTTTCGTTGGCTGTGCCGGAGGTATAGATACCCAGGCATTCTTTACCTACAAGCGTTCGTTTGCTCCTAATGATTTCCTTTATTTCAGGATAAATGTCGAGGGGCTCAACGGCGGTCACTCAGGCGGTGACATCCATCTCGGACGCGCTAATGCCAATAAGCTTCTTGCTCGTTTCCTTTTCCGTCTTTCAGGCCAGCATGAGGTAGTGGTGTCGGAGATCGACGGCGGAAATCTGCGCAATGCCATCCCGCGTGCGTCGCATGCAGTGATAGGTGTGCACACTTCCAAGAAGGAGAGCGTAAGAGTTCAGCTCAACAATTATATCGCAGAGCTTGAGAACGAGTATGCCGGACTGGAACCTAATCTCAAGATAACGATGGAGAGCGTGGACGCTCCTGATTTCGCTATTGACCAGGAGACTTCTACCAGCCTTATACGTGCGCTCTATAGCGCGCCTCATGGTGTTGTGTCAATGAGCCGTGATCTTGAGGGTCTTGTGGAGACATCCACTAACCTTGCCTCTGTAAAGATGACATCCGACAATACAATTGTAGTAACGACAAGCCAGCGTAGCTCGGTAGAGTCGCGCAAGCATGATATCGCGGCTCAGGTGGAGGCACATTTCCTCCTTGCCGGTGCACGTGTGGAGCATGGAGAGGGTTATCCAGGATGGCAGCCCAATATGGAGTCGCCTATCATGAAGATGAGCCGCGATGCCTATGAGGAGCTTTACGGTGTGAAGCCAGCCATCAAGGCTATCCATGCCGGCCTTGAGTGCGGACTTTTCCTCACCAAGTATCCTCATCTGGATATGGTGTCGTTCGGTCCGACTCTCCGCGATGTGCATTCTCCCTCCGAGCGTATGCATATCCCTGCCGTGGAACGTTTCTACGGTCAGTTGAAGCGCACACTTGAAAAGGTGGCTGTGACCAAGAAATAACATAAAATATCCGTTAGATACAATCAGGTGGCGAGGATGTGTTGAAGCAGTCCACGCCACCTGTATTTTTTGATATCATAAGCCGATAAAAATATTTTTAATGGCTTATGCAATAATATGCATATAGTATACGTTATATGAAAGTTATAGCGTTCTCTCCAAATCCGTATGGTGCATGGGTTATGTCCCATCCGGTGAATGCTATGCTTAATTATCACCCTTTGCGCCATGGCCGGTGTACAAGGGCATTGTTGAACTAAAATCATTTTTATGCTACAACGTGCAGCCATGCTCGTAGCATCGGTGCTACTTTCCTCAGCTATATTCACCATCAATAGTGACGGACAGTCACGAAAAACCGACAAAGATGTTGACGTCAGTGAATCGCCGGTAGCTATGGCAAAACAGCTCACAGAGCCGAAAGACACAATTCTCGCATTGACCGAACAAGACTTCCTTGAAGTAGCCCAGTCGTTGGGTGTGGAAGTCGCCGCTATCAAGGCCGTCGTTGAAATCGAGGCCGGATGTACTCACGAGGGCTTTTCCGCTCCAGGCAAGCCGCTCATAAATTTTGACCTCACCATGTTTCGCCGATTTGCCAAAAGGCATGGGGTCAATCTGTCAAAGTATGGTAAATCGCATTCCGTGGTGTTCAATTCCCACCGTGGATCGCAGTTGCGTGCCAACCGCCGCCTTGAGGCAGCCAAGACCATTCATCCGCAGGCTGCTGTCGAGGGCACATTCTGGGGGATGTTCCAGATAGGAGGTTTCAATTGGAAAAGGTGTGGAGCCGAGAGCCTGGAGAACTTTGTGGAACTTATGTCGCGTTCCGAACGAGATCAGCTCGACATGTTTGCAAATTTCATCACGAACACCGGACTGGTAAAGCATCTCCAGTCCAAAAACTGGGCCGCATTTGCACGTGGATATAACGGACCTGCCTATGCTCGCCGTCGTTATCATACGCGTATGGCCTCTGCCTATGCCCGCCATAGCAAATGTGAGAAGCAGAAGACGACTGTAGAACCGGATTCGACCTCCGATTCTGAAGGATGATGCCCCGGAGTGCAAGGACATGATTCCGTAAAATGTCAACGACCGAGCACACATGTGTGCTCGGTCGTTGATGTTGTTATATATAGAAAGATAGGTTTGTAGCCTCTTCGTGGCTTTTATTAATAGTTCTCGGCCTTACGCTCGAAATAAGCCTGTTCCTTTCCGCATACAGGGCATTTCTTGGGGGCTGAGCTTCCTTTGTGCACATAGCCGCAATGCATGCATTGCCATTCCTGCTCAGGATTGTTGCTTGAAAATTCCTGGTCGTTGGTGAGGCGTTCGAGCAGACGTAGATAACGCTTCTCATGCTCGACCTCTACCTTTGCCACCATCTTGAATATCATGGCTATCTCTGGGAATCCCTCATCGGCGGCGGTCTGCGCGAAGTTGGCGTACAGGTCGCTCCATTCCTCACGTTCTCCTGCGGCTGCTTCGCGAAGATTAGTGATGGTGTCGCCTACCACTCCGGCAGGATAGCCTGCCTGGATGGTCACGATACCTCCCTCAAGCTTGCTGAAGAACATCTCGGCGTGACTCATTTCCTGCTTGGCAGTCATCTTGAATATTTTAGCAATCTGTCGGTAGCCCTCTTCCTTGGCTTTTTTTGCGAAGAGGGTATATCGTGAACGAGCCTGGCTTTCACCGGCGAAAGCTGCGAGCAGATTGTGCTCGGTCTGAGTGCCTTTTATTGATTTTTTATCCATGTGTGTAAATGTGTTATAGGATGTAAGAGAGTCTGGCGGCTGTGTTTATGTCCGTGACTCTTCAATTATAACAAGGGGTATCCTTGTATTGTTCGCATGAAGGTGATATTTTCTTGAAATATACGAATTGAAGAGATAGCCGATGGCAGGTTAATCTTTCGATTCATATAGAGAGAGGGTCTCATGCAGGGAGGATGTGACCATGGCTCGAAGTTCCGGTGGTGCGATCACGCACACATTCGGGCCTAATGACAGCACCTCCTGAAGAAAATCGGGGGTGAGGCGCAGGCGGTAATAGAATATTGAGTAGTCATCGTGTACCACCTCCCGCTGGGAATGATGAAGAGGGAGTGCTCGGAAATATTTTGCTTGCCGCGAATCGGTGCGCAGTGCCACATCCTTGGCTTCTCCCTGAGAGAACACTATGCCGAATGTGTCGCGCACATAGCTCTCTGCGTCAAAAGTCGGGTCCGGCTCAAATGTGTCATCGTCCAGCGTGACATCCTCCATGCGGTCGAGTGCATAGGTCTTCACTTTCTGGTCCGCCACATTGCGTCCTGTAAGATACCACCGCTGACGGAAAATTTTCAGGAAATACGGCTCCACGATGACTCCGTTGCTGGGTGTCGAGCGTGTGTATGGACGGTAGGTGAAATGTACGGCACGGTGTTCGCGCAGGGCGGATATCACCTGCGACAGATATAGGCGTGCGGACGGCACATCCTCAAGGAATATCCTCTCGGATATGTCGGAGGCGGTGGATAGCGCGTTGCTCATGGCAGCAGTGTTGAGCAGCCAGTCGGTGACCCCCTCCTGATGGTTGTCACCTGTGGCGATGGAGTATTCATAGGTGGCAGGGTCATAGTTGATTGATATTGAGAAAAGCTCCTCAATGGCTTCACGGTAGTTGTAGAATGTGCGGCGCGGGAGCGGTTCACCGTTTGAAAAAGGTGATATTACCCACAGCTCGTTAAGCTTTCCACGCTTTATGGAGCCGTACCTTCTGATGGTGTCGATGAGCCACACATAGCGGCCTAATAGATTTCGTGCCATAATTGTTCAGTGGGGGAGGGGGACCGGTTGCAAAGGTAAATAAATTTATGGATTTCCTGCGCCTTATAATGTCACAATTCATCAGATTTTTATTTGAGAGTAGTATCGGACTATTTGTGTAAACTCAAATTAAATATAACTACCAACATTCCAATATGAGAGTGTATTTTCTAATATATTGCATAGGAAATGTTTTTTTACTGCTATAAAACAGTTTTTTTGGACACTTGGAGAACCAATAGAGGTATAAAAAGAAAAAAAGAGTCCTAAAATGCTGATTTTTACCTGTCAGTGAGATACTTTTATGGGATTTTAACTACCTTTGTATTTGGATTGAGACAACTCTTTCCACGAAATTTTGAAATAATAAGAAGCGTTATGCTTATCTTGTGAATTGGAAACGTAGGAAATTTCACAATTACACACAAGGATGGCATAGTGGTTCTCACGCTATAGCGTGGGCTGCTATTACTACATTCGTGTGTACAGGTTTCCTACGACCTCCAATTCAGAACGTGGCATTTGCAGTTCCACGCTTCTGCGTGATTAACGGCTCAATAGGAACTAAAAGAGCCACTTGAATAAGAAGAAAATGAAAAAGCTCTTAATCACTTTAGCCATGCTCTTTGCTGTTATCAACATTATGGCACAAGAACATCTCTCTTTCAAAGGTATTCCCATTGAAGGAAGTATGACATCATTCTGTCAGAAACTCAAAGCCAAAGGATTTACTTCAATTGGTCGTGACAATAACATAACGTTGTTTACTGGTGATTTCACAGGGCGTAAGGCTACAGTCGGTGTTAAAGCAACAGACGATGGAAAAAACGTTTTTGCTGTAGTCGTTTTCTTTGAGCCAAGCGAAGAGTGGAAGACCCTTGTTTATATTTATGACTATTACAAGGATCTATATACTCGTAAATACGGAGAGCCTACAATTTCAAAAGAAAACAATCCTGCACATTCTGATTCCAATACTGCTTTAATGGCAGAAGTACATCAGGGAACTGTCGTGTATGGCAGCGCATGGGAAGTGACAGGTGGTGATATACAGCTTTCAATAGAAAAAACATCAGGTGTCTATGAGGGTGTGGTCATGATACGTTATCGGGACTCGCTGAATGCTGAAGCCAAAATCAAAAATGATTTAGACGACATCTAAAAACAGTGTAGTATGAAAAGATTTGTAACGCCCAAGGAAGAAGCAAAATAGCAGCTCGTACAAACGTATGACATAGGACGCTTCAAGCTCTTTCCCACACAAAATATGTGGACATTCATTAATCTTGACACTCAGGACAGGACAGATGTCGCAAGTGCAATATAGCGTCAAAGGTGATGAAGGACGCTTTGAATACGACTTAAATCCTAATCCGCTGGTCACGAGGTAAGAAAGTCAATGGACGTTTTGAACTTTATTCCACTCAAAACATCTATAACTTCATTCTCCTTGACAGAATAGACGGTAAAACATGGCAGGTTCAGTGGTTGTTCGATGAAGAAAACCGTGCAGTCGTACCTATTAACCATGCTGTCCCAGCCACAAATTAAATACGCCGACAGCCTAATTTATAACAAGTTGTAAAAATGACTCTATTGCTCACTTTAGGTTTATGTATCGCTGCTATAGCTATTGTTGCCATAGTAGCGATACGCATATTGTTAAAAAAGAATTCGAATGAGCTGTCTTTTAGAGTAGAGAGCATAACTCCTTTCCAAGCCAACCATGAAAGCAGGGAAGAAACACTAAGACAAGAAAACGAACACTTTTTTAAAGATATCGAGTCCAATTTGGAACAAACATTTAATGGGCAATACATAACATTTCGAGAAGAGAAACTGTTTACGGAATATTATACAGAGTTGTTCCATGAAGTAAATGACTGTCTTAAACGGCTTGAAACATTCCATGTGGAACCGTCTGAAACAATCGCAAAATTTGTATCTGATTTTGAGAATCTACAATGGCTCATCAAAAGCCATAATGACAGATTTATAAAAGAGGAACTTAACACCTATAAGGATTTTTTCGACCATTGTCTGAAATATCCGTTGGATAAGCAACAAAGACGATCCATTGTGTCAGGTGAGGACAACTGTTTGGTAATCAGTAGTGCAGGAAGCGGAAAGACATCGTCTATTGTGGGAAAAGTGAAGTATCTTATAGAAATTAAACATATTGAGCCTCAAAATATCCTCCTTATTAGCTATACCAACAAGGCGGCCGCCGAACTGACAGACAGAATGGGTATTGAGGGATTGCGTGGTTACACATTCCATAAACTTGCTCTTGATATCATCGGACAGGTGACAGGTCAGAAACCGTCGATATGCAGTAACACAGACGCACTGTTTTTGAAAATATATCAAGAACTACTTGATGACGACAACTTCAAAAAGAGTGTGGTTGAATACTTCTTTGATTACCAAATTCAAGAACAAGATTGGGAACGACAAAAGAACGAGCGTAGGCAACAGCTTTCAGAACAAAAAGAAACACGTTTGAAAGCGCAGTTTCCGGATATGGATGGGAAGACTGTTTACGTTCGAAGTGAACAGGAGCAGAAAATATGTCTTGCGCTGTCATTGCTTGGCGTGAAATTCAGATACGAAGAACCTTACGAACATTCTTTGGCAGATGAAATGCATTCGCAATACATGCCGGATTTCTCCATTTATTATGAACGAGACGGTGAAACAAAACGAATATATCTGGAACACTTTGGCGTGGACGAACACAGCCTTGTCCCTATGTGGTTTGCCAAAGACCGAGGTATTACCTATGAAGAAGCCAATCAGCAATATAATGACGGTATCACATGGAAAAAGGCCGCACATGAGAAATTCGGTACGGAACTATTGACAACCACAAGTGCTGATTTTCACTATTACGATATCAGGGACAAACTGAAGATACAACTGGAAAAGGCAGGTGTTCCTGTCAAAGAAAAAACGGATGCGGAATTATATGATATGGTTCTGTCTCCCAACAGCAAGCAGGAAAAATCGTTTATCCGGCTTGTCGTCACCTTTGTAACATTAATAAAGTCAAATTGCAGATCCATACATGAGGTTATAAGGGAAGTTAAAAGCATAGGAGATGAGCGTAACGAGTTCATTATAAAGAATATTTTTCAACCTGTTTATGAACGATATATTGAAGAATTAAGAAAACTCAATCAGATAGATTTTACGGATGCGATACTGCAAGCTACCGATATATGCCGTTCACTTCACCCTGTGAGATACGATTATATTATTGTCGATGAATTTCAAGATATATCGTTTGATCGCTACAATTTTTTGAAAGCTCTTAGAGAAGGTAATCCACCTGCTAAACTATACTGTGTCGGAGATGATTGGCAATCAATATATCGTTTCTCCGGCAGTGACATGGCTCTCTTTAATAGTTTCCAAGATTTCTTTGGTCATACTGATATAAACAAGATTGAAACCACATACCGCTTTGGCGAACCGTTGGTCAGCCTATCATCGCAATTCATACAACAGAACGGAACACAAATAAAAAAGGACATACATCCATACAATCCGGAAACCAAGACCGAATTGTTCTTTTACGAGTATGACCGAGCCAATTATTGCAACGTTATCGAACAGTTGGTTGCGTCAATTCCTTTGGACAAATCTATTTTTTTGTTAGGACGATATTCATTCGATGATTACTATCTGTCATACAGGTATCAATCCACGAAAGAGGGCAACAGATTTTACTACTTTATCGGAAACAGGAAAATAGAGTTTCTGACAGCCCATAAATCCAAAGGTCTTGAAGCGGACTATGTGATAATTCTCCAATGTAATAAGGACACATATGGATTTCCGTCCCTGGTCAATGATGACCCTGTGCTAAATTATGTTTTGACAAAGAGCGACCAATATCCTTATGGCGAAGAAAGGAGATTGTTCTATGTTGCAATTACAAGGGCGAAGATAAGGACTTTCGTATTATATGACAAGCGTTTTCCGTCTGTGTTTGTTGATGAAATTCTGCATCCCGAAAAAATTACAGAAAAAAGTTATGAAAAGCATCCAAATGCGAATAAAAGATGGACACGCAATGCCGATAACTTTCTAATGACGCTGTATCATGAGGGGAAAAGCATAAAATATATTGCAGCAAAAATGGGAAGAAGCCAAACATCAATAGTGATGCGTTTAGGAAAACTTGAAGGGAACAAATAACTAAAAACCATTGTGTATTATGATACCCCTTCGATATAATCGTATCGGAGGGGTATCATATGTCAGAATTTGAGGATGATTCCGGCATTTGCAACGAATCCGTCAAGGGGGGCGTATATGTCACGGAATTCGGGATTGCTGATGCTTCCTGTATATATGGTGTCAAAGCGGGTCTGTCTGCGGTCGGTGAAGTTCTCGAAGTTGGCGTATATAGAGAATTTATCCCAAATCTTCTGTATCATGAACCCCATCGTCACATAGTCCTTTCCCATCAATCCGTCAGTGAGATGCTGCTCGCCGACATAGTACAGCTCATATCCTATCCTCCAGCTGTCCTCTACCTCATACATCAGCATAGAGTTCAGGCGATGTTTCGGAGTGAGGGTTTTCCTGTGGTTCATGCCGTTTTCCTTTATCCTGGCATCGGTGTAGGTGTATCCGAGAAAGAGACTGAAATCAGAGTACATCACTTTTACGTTAGTCTCAGCACCTTTGCTGTTCATGTTGCCTGCGATGTTGTAGAAACGGTACAGGCCGTCGGACTCTTTTTTGAGTTCGAGCGGGTGACGGAGATAGGTATAGAAGAAGAGCTGATTCACAGTGAATAGTACACGTCCGTCGGCTATGGAGGTGCGGTAGTTGAAATCAAGGTTGGCTCCGTAGCTACGTTCGAGCTTATTGAATTCCTTGTCGATAGGGAGCACGTTCTCATATTGCAGCCTTTCGCTCTCTTCCGAGAATATTGACGGTGGCTTGTAGCCGAATCCTCCGCCTATGCGTGTGGAGAACTTATTGTTGAACCTGTATAGGGCTGATATGCGTGGCAGTATTGCAAAGCCGTAGTCGTGAACGTAATCTCCGCGCAAGCCGCTTTCAATTACCATGTTTTCGCTGATGTTGACGGTGTTCTGAACGAAGGCTCCGAAAGTGTTCAGGCTGAAGTCCCTGGCAGGGATGGATGTGAGCTGCTTTTCATCGAAGTGTTCGGTCCAGGCGTTGGCTCCGGCAATCCATTCGCATTTCTCTCGGGTGTTGATGTATGACAATTCGCTGAATGATGACCACTGGTCGCCTTTGAAGCGGTAGTCAGGGATCTCTAATCTGCGGCGGAACAATGTCACACTGTTCTTTACATTGAGACTGCTGTTGCCATTTAGCTTGTGTTTTACATTCAGTCGTGAGGAGTAGCGTTGGGAGCTGTTTTTCTCGAAATACGGATGGTCGGAGGTGTGACCGTGCTTTATGTAGTGTATGTCGCCTCCCAGACGGTCCTCGATCATAGCTTCTATGCCGAGGCTTGCGATGGTGTTTTCGCTTGGGTAGAGGAATATGGTGGGATTGAGTGTGAACCGGTCAAATTCAGGTATGGCGGTAAATCCTACATCGGATGGGTCATATGCCCAGTTGCGGTTGTAGGAGGCAAAGACTGTGGTGCCTGCTTTGTTGAAACGTTGAGAGTAGAATGTGTTCACATCAAGCCCTTTAGCTGTGGTGCCGTTGAGCTGAACCTGGAAATCACGCTTTTCTTCAGGGGTCTTTGACACAAGATTGACAAGACCTGCTATGGCTCCGCCGCCATAAAGCGTACTTGATGAGCCTTTGATAATCTCAACCTGTTTGAGATCAAGCGGAGGTGTCTGTAAAAGCCCCAGACCGGCAGCCGCGCCCGAGAAGACCGGAAATCCGTCTTTCAGTATCTGAGTGTATTTCCCGTCAAGTCCCTGTATCTTTATGAGGGAGTTGCCCGATATAGCCGATGTCTGTTGGGTCTGTATGCCGGTGCTTTCGCTGAGGAGCATACGGATGTCGCCAGGTTTCATGAGGCTCTTTTCTTCCAGTTCCTCTGAGCCGATGAACTCCACGCGTGTAGGGAGGTCATTGAATGTGCGTGTGCCGCGAGTGGCTGTTACCACCACCTCTTCAAGCTCGTTTTCTTCCTCTTCCAAGGATATTATGACAGTTTTGTCGGGTGATTGAAGCGGGAATGTGAATTTTTTTCGTTCAGTCTCGAATCCGGTGCATGAGAATATGATGGTGTGTGTGCCGTCAGGGATACCTGTGATGGTTACAATCCCTTCTGCATCGGACATTGCCCCTTTGTTGCTGCCTTGCAGGATGGCTGTGGCTCCGATAAGGGTTTCGCCACAATCTCCGTCGATGATTTTGGCTTTGAATATGTTTTGTGCACAGACTGACTGTAGCGATAAAAGCATTATCGCTATGAATATAGATAGTTTTTTCATTGTTAAGATGATTTATGATTGGTGTGGAAATACGGGTCACGACTGTATTAGTCATGACCATGTTATTACTGACCGATAATAGTCGTTTAACAATGGACAGGAGGGGGCGTGTCGACCGATATGAAAATGTAGGGGATCTTGTCGGATGCCGGTAGCAGGTAGTCTATGTGTGCATAATTGATATGGACGGCGGTTGTAGTCCGGGGTGTCACTACGAATCCCGAACAGGTGGTGCATGCTATGAACGGTGAGCAGCAATTGCAATCGCTGTCACATTCTTTTCCGCAATTGTCATCGGCACAGGAACACTTAGTTTCATGCAGCACACATGTGTCATGCTCAAATGCAGGAGCTGTGCACATAAGCATAATAAAGGTGGCTAATATGAATGAGATAAAGCGCATGAGTAGAGCGTGCCGTTCTGAAATCCGTCTGCAAAGGTACAAAAAATGTAACTATTCAGCGAATCGGCAATAGAGGTGGCCTTGGTCGATAATTCAATTT
>OFGN01001874.1_pt1 | contig 13071 bp, 12 predicted proteins | sample 1521821 | NCBI WGS metagenome assembly OFGN01 (sample SAMEA3504094, study PRJEB24116) | mouse gut metagenome | biome: mouse gut; feature: mouse-associated habitat; material: faeces | place: Denmark | collected 2011
TCACAATTATTGTCAATTTTTACAGCTAAATTATTTGAGGCTGATATGACTAAATTTACGTTTGTGTTTTCTAGTGGAGCAATGGTATCAGCTGTTATTAATTTTAGTTTTATTTATGTTATTGTTATGATCTTTAATATTATTACTTTAAATCGTTTTAAATTAATTGATTTATTGTATGCGAATCGTAAAAATGAAAAAGTTAAAATAAAGAATGGCTGGTTGATTGTTTCAGTAGTTTTAATTGGTTATGCATATAAGTTATTATATGATGGGGCTTTACTTGTTGTTGGAAGAGATTTTCTAATTATGATTATATTAGGTTCGATTGGAACATTCTTATTTTTCTTATCTGTATCAGGATTTTTATTAAAAGTAGTTCAGATGCGAAAAAAAATTTATTACAAGGGTTTAAATATGTTTATTTTAAAACAAGTAAACAATAAAATTAATACACATGTTGTATCAACAACTGTTATTTCATTGATGCTTTTACTTACAATAGGAATTTTATCTTCATCATTAGCAATGGCTTCAGCAATGAATGCTTCTTATATCGATAATTGTCCTAGTGATATTACAGTACTTTTTTTAGATATAGAATCATTACAAAAATTAAAACAAGAACCTTCTTATCAAAGAATTGTTAAACATGATTATCAATTTAGTTATTTAAACTTAAAAGGACTAAGTCAAGGTGATTTTATCAGTCCTAAAAATGATATGTATAAACAAATGGATATTTTAAAAGAACAGCCAATGAAGGTAATCAAAGAAAGTGACTATAATCAAATCATGTCTTTAAATGGAAAAACAGATAAAAATATTCATTTAGCAAATAATCAGTATCAACTAGTAGCAACATTACCAATGGCTTTAGAATGCTATAATCAGTTTTTAGAAGATGATAGTACAATAAAAGTTGGTGAAACAACATTAACTAGTTTAACTAATCAAGTTGTTGAATTATCAATTACTAATAGTAGTGGTAATGAGGGATTTATTGTTGTAAATGATGAAATTGTAAATAAATATGGTCAAATACCAAAAATGTCAGAAATTTATTTAGTTGGTAATTATGAAAGTGATAAAGAAGTAAGTGAAGAAAAATTTCAAGATTTTATATCTATTTTTAATAAACAAATAGAAGCTGAGGGACATCAAATTAATTCTTTTACTCGAATTGAATTAGGAGAGGCTAATATTGGAACAAGTGCATTATTTACTTTTGTGGGATTATATTTGGGAATTGTTTTTGCTCTAGCAAGTGGTACTGTTTTAGCGATTGAACAATTATCAGAATCATCTGATAATAAGGAGCGTTATTGTATCTTAGGACAATTAGGCGCAAGTAGGCCAATGGTTAATTGCAGTTTGTTAGTACAAATTGGAATCACTTTTATGTTCCCGTTAGTTGTTGCTTTAGTTCATAGTTTTGTAGCTCTAAATGAAATAAATTATATAATTAATTTAATGGCAAGTATAAATATAGCTGATAATATTTTAATCACGACTATCTTTATTATTATAGTATATGGTGGTTATTATTTAGCGACATATCTTGCAAGTAATCGGATTATTAATGAACAATAGATTATTTATATAAATAATTTTAGGCTATTGACAAAGTTAGTTTTTAAAACGATCTTTGTTATATAGCCTTTTATTTTTTATATATAGTATTTATATTTAATAAGTTGATACAAACTATATTGAACATTTATATATGTTATTAGATAATTATAATATGATATTTTGAAATCTTTACATTATTAATTGGCTATGTTTATAATAATTTAGTGGGGTGATAGAATGAAAAGAAGAAAACCAGTTATTTATGATTTAAATGAATGCTGTTTTCATGAAGTTGAAGATAATTATTATCAATGCTTATTTACAGAGAATCCATTAGGTTTAATAACTGTTAAAGATATGACAATAGAGGAGTGCAAGTTTGTAAAAATTGATTTTAGTTTGATTAAACTTATTAATACTCATATAGTTGATTGTATTTTTGAAAACTGTGATTTATCAAATTTAGAATTTAATAAAATTAGTATCCATCGTTGTCAATTTATTAATTGTAAAATGACAGGAGTGAATTTTATTAATTGTTCTTTACATGATCTTTTATTTAAAGGAGTACAAGGGAGATATTTGAATATCAGTCTTGGTAATATTCGTAATGTTGATTTTATTGATACAGTGCTTGATGAGAGTAGTTTTATGGAAGTTGATGTTAAAAATTTGATATTTAATCAAGTTAGTTTTATTGGTGGAGAAATTTTTAAAACAGGATTAAAGGGTATGGATTTTAAAACAACAAATATAGAAGGAATAAGAATTGATAATTATAGTTTAAAGGGAGTTCATGTTGATATGTATCAAGCAATTGCTTTAGCGAGTTTATTGGGAATCATAGTTGATTAAATATATTGATAAAAAAATAGAAATTATGGCTATATAAGCACCATTTTATCTCAATTAAAAAAAATAATGACAAAATGCAATTCTGTGATATAATGATGAAGTTATAAGAGAGGTTGAGTAAATGAAAATAAGAAATATTGCGATAATTGCCCATGTAGATCACGGTAAAACAACATTGGTAGATCAATTGTTAAAGCTATCAGGTACATTTAGAGATAATGAGCAAATAGCAGAAAGAGCAATGGATAGTAATGCAATTGAACGTGAACGAGGAATTACTATTTTAGCTAAAAATACAGCGATTAATTATAAAGATTATCGAATTAATATTATGGATACTCCAGGTCATGCTGATTTTGGTGGTGAAGTTGAAAGAATCATGAATATGGTTGATGGGGTATTATTGGTGGTTGATGCATATGAAGGTACAATGCCTCAAACACGTTTTGTTTTAAAAAAAGCACTTGCTGCTAAGGTTAAACCAATCGTAGTTATTAATAAGGTAGATAGACCAGTAGTAAGAATTCAAGAAGTAATGGATGAAGTATTAGAATTATTTATGGAATTAGGAGCAGATGATGCTCAATTAGAATTCCCAACAATTTTTACTTCAGCATTACAAGGAACATCTAGTCTGGCTCCTGAATTATCAACACAAGAACCAAATATGGATTGTTTATTGGATATGATTATAAGTGAAATTCCAGAACCATTGGTAGATGAAGAAGGACCACTACAATTCCAACCAGCTTTATTAGATTATAATGATTATGTTGGAAGAATTGGAATTGGAAGAATCCAACGAGGTAAAATAAGAGTTAATGAAAGTGTTACATGTGTACGTGCAGATGGTACACATAGTCAATTTAGAATCCAAAAATTATTTGGATTCATTGGATTACACCGAATTGAAATTGAGGAAGCTGAAGCAGGAGATATTGTAGCTATAGCAGGATTAGCTGATATTGGTGTTGGTGAAACCGTATGTACAACGGGGAAGGAAGAAGCATTACCTTTATTAAAGGTAGACGAACCGACAATACAGATGGTATTTGGTACTAATACCTCACCATTTGCAGGTAAAGATGGTAAGTTTGTTACTGCTCGACAAATAGAAGAAAGATTGTTTAAAGAAACTAATCGAGATGTTTCTTTAAAGATTGAAAGAATTCCTAATAGTGAAGAGTGGATTGTCTTTTTCCACGCCGCATTTGTGAATCATAAAATGTTTGATAGTCAAGTGCAGTATTTTAAGGATAAGTATAACATACTTGTTATTGATATTTTAGGACACGGAAATTCCATAAATGACAAAACAGGTGCTACAATTGAAAAAATGGCAGAGTACACTAACAATATTTTGGTAAAACATAATATCGCAAAAGCACATTTTGTCGGTGTGTCTTTAGGTGCGGTTATTGCACAAGACTTTGCTAATTTTTATAAGGATAAAGTGCAAAGTATGGCTTGTTTTGGTGGTTACGATATCAATGATTTTGACGAGCAAAAACAAAAAGCTAATTCTGCAGCACAAATGAAATTAGTGTTTAAAGCTATGATATCTATAAAGGCTTTTGCAAAAGCAAACAAAGAAATTTCTGCTTATACTGTTGAAGGTAAAGAACAATTTTATAATATCAACCTTGAGTTTAAAAAGAAATCATTAATGTATTTGGCAGATTTGCATAAACTTATAAACAAATATCCAAAGCAACCAAAAGAGTTCCCTTTGCTTATTGGTTGTGGGGAATTTGACTTGCCTATGGAAATGGAAATAATAGAAGATTGGGCTAAAAAAGAAAATTGCAGTAAAGTCATTTTTGAAGGTGCGGGACATTGTGTTAATTTAGATAAACCACAAGAGTTCAACGAAGTATTACAAGATTTTTGGAATCAAATCAGCAAATAAAACAAGTTAAAATTAAATAAAAATTGCAAAACAAAACTCACAATATAAGCTATTGTGAGTTTTTGTATGTTTAAAAGTGCATTGTAAAAATATTGTTATTTAAATAGTTTTTACTAATTATAAATAACCATAATAGTTATTAAAATTAAAATAGATATTGAAATTAGCAATTTTATATGATAAAATAAATGTATAAAAACTTTTTTAAAAGAAAAAAGCTACTCTCTAAAAGAGTAGCAATACCTTAAAAGGCTATTAGTGTAACATTTATTTTGACGCATAATATAAGTTTTGTAGGTAAAAGTTGGGGAAGATTATGGAAATTGTATTATTAGATAAGGGAAAATATGAAGGGCATAAGTTGGATTTTTCCTATGTTTCAAACTTTTATTATGATTTGAATATTGATAGTATTGTTGGAGAGTACAATGTCAATTTGGTGAAAAAAAAGTTTGATAAACCTTTTGTAAATCCGGATAGGGGTGTGGACTGGTTGTATGCGGATTACTGGCAAGGTGCAAAAGCGTATGGGATTGAGATAGACAATAAATTAATAGCTGTAATTGAACTTTTTTATGAAGAATGGTCAAATAGATTAAGAGTTACCGAACTTTGGTTGGATAAAAATTACAGAAGACAAGGTATTGGAACAAGCCTAATGGATTTTGAAAAAGAACAAGCGAAAAAAATGGGCGTAAGATACATTATGTTAGAAACGCAAACAAGCAATTCAGACGGCATAGCTTTTTATTTGGCACAAGGTTTTCAAGTTATAGGCTTTGACAAAACTTGTTATGGCAATAGAGATGTTGAGCGTGGGGAAGTAAGATTAGAGCTTGGCTATAAAATTAGTGATTGATTTAAGTTTTTGCAAATGCTAAAAATAATTATTAAAGCATAAGAAGCTAAATAAAACTTATTTAAAGGAATGGCAAAATGATTAACATAGCAATATGTGATGACGAACAAGTTTATAGAGATGAAATAGAGTCATTGATTTTTGAGTGCAATGCCGATTTTTGTGCTGTGGACAAGTTTTGTTGCGGAAAAGATTTGTTTGAAAGCGGTAAAATTTATGATTTAGTGTTTTTGGATATAGAATTACCTGACAATCTTGGCGTTGATATTGCAAAAAATCTAAAGGCTATAAATAAGGATATAATTATATTTTTTATTACCAATTACACCCAGTACATTTCTGAAGCGTTTAAGTCAATGCCTTTTCAATATTTAGTTAAGCCGATTGATAGCAAGTTATTTAAAGAAGAATTTAATAGAGCATTAAAACTATATTTTTCTTTAAATGAAAGTCTGCATATTACTTGGAATAAGCAAGAAATAGTGTTAAAAATAAAAGAAATAGTGTATATTGAACATTATTCAAGAAAAATTAAGATAAAAACTATATCTGGAAATATTCAATATGCAAGTGGTAATATGGCGTATTTTGAAGATAAGTTATCACCATATTATTTTGTTAGAATACACAATGGCTTTTTGTTAAATTTATGATATTTAAAGCAAATTATAAAATATACTGCAGTAATTGAAGGTGGAGAGTTGCCTATTAGCAAAAAATATATAAAAAATTTAAAAAACAAATATTCTGAAAAGCTTACAGGTATAAAAATATGACGGTAATGAAAGCTATCATAATTTGTATTTCAAGTGTACTGCAAGCTATTATAATTGACGAAATATTTAAATCCTTTGGCGAGAGAAGATATAACAAGAGATGGATATATATAGTAAGTGGTTTGTTGTATGCGGTAATTAATACGCTATTTAATGTGTATATTCCGTGGCAAGCTGTTTTTGTGCTGTCCGGTGTAATACTAATGGCAATTTTTACCTTGTTATACAAAGTGTATTTTTGGAAGAGAATATTTTTGCTTGCTTTGACATTTATATTGCTTACAGCTTTTGAGATTTTGATTGGATTGTTAGTAAGTGCATTTTTTAAAAGCAGTGTGGAACAAACGCTTAATAATATAGGTATGTTTGTTCCAATGTCAATTGGTTCAAAACTAATATTGCTGGGATTGGTAAAGGCTTTAACACATTTTACAAACAAGAAAAAAGCAAAATTGCAATGGCAAACATTGCTTATGCTTGTTATGTTGCCTTTATTTTCAATAATTGTTTTTATAGTTTTGTCATATTTTATATTCAGCGATAATGATATGACGAGCATTATACTTGTAATAGTATCTACTTTAATGTTGCTTATAAGCAATATTGTAGTATTTTTTGTTTTTGACTTTATTGAAAAACAAAAGGAAAAAGAGATTGAAATTTCTAATCAAGCCGTGCAATTGGAACTTGAAAAGCAATATTATTTTGATTTAACGCAAAAGTATGTTGTTTCCAATAAAACTTATCACGATTTAAAACATAAATTGTATGCGATTGATAATCTTATTGATTCGGATATTAACTCTGCAAAAAATGAGATAAAAAAAGTTTGTAATTTAGTAGAAAGTGCAAATTGCATTAAGTATACGGGAAATGATTCTGTCGATTCGCTTTTGAATGCAAAAATAAATGTTGCAAAAGAAAAGAATATCGCTGTAAAAGTAACAAGTTGGTTGTCCGATTTTTCAGAGTATAATATAATCGATATTTGCGTGATACTGGGCAACATTTTTGATAATAGTATAAAAGCTACAAATGTAAATCAAACAATAGAACTAGATATTAAACAATTAGAAGGCCATCTTAGCATAACTATGTATAATCCTGTTGGGGAAACTAAAAATGAGCCTAGGCAGGAAATGGATAAACTTATTCACGGCTATGGATTAAAAAGCGTTCAAGAAATAGTGCAAAATTACAATGGTTATTGCCGATATGGAATAGCTGATAATAGATTTGTAATAAATATACTTTTATGATTTAATAAAGTAGATACCGCTGCATTAGTAGCGGTGAGTTGTTTTTATGTCGGTTTTAGGCTTAAATTGTAACTTAATCTTCCAAAATAGACATATTAATTTCTAAAATTGTAAACGGGATTGACGTTGCTGATATTGTATGCTTTAATAAATTAATAATTTTTATAGGTGTTTTATGATTAAATTAAGTGGAATAACCAAAAAGTTTATCAATGGCAATAATGAATTTTGTGCATTAAATGATATTAATCTTATAATAAATAATAATGAGTTTGTATCAATTGTGGGAAAGTCAGGCAGTGGCAAAACCACACTTTTGAATATTATAGGAACGCTTGATAATTTTACAAGTGGTAGCTTAGATATAGATGGGTTGCAGATTGAAAATTTAACCAATGATAAAATATCTGAATTTAGAAATAAAAAACTTGGCTTTATATTTCAAAATTTTTATCTTGAGCCAGAGTATACTGTTTATGAAAATATTGAATTACCGCTTATTATTGGTGGCAGTTTTGGACATAAAAATGAGCAAATTATAACTGAGATAGCTAAAAAAAGTTGATATAGAAAGCAAACTTAAAAACAAAGTCAAAACTTTATCGGGCGGTGAGCAACAAAGGGTTGCAATTGCTCGTGCAATTGTTAAATCGCCTGAAATTATACTTGCAGATGAGCCTTGTGGCAATCTTGATATGGAAAATAGTGCAAAAATTATGGCAATTTTAAAGACTTTGCATAATGAAGGGAAAACGGTTATTTTAGTCACACACGATGAGCAGGACGCAAAAATCGCACAAAGGATAATCACTCTGCAAGACGGCAAAATTATAAGTGATAACAATTTAAGTGGTATTGATTAATGAAAAAATTATTTTGGCTCATTAAAAAAGAAATTAAATCGGTTTATAAACTTTTGATACTAATAACAATTATTATCACCTTGTTTTTGTCTGCCTTAAATGGAGTTGTTAATATTTTGATAGACTACTCAAAAAACTTTGAGAATTCATTGAATGAAGATTTAAAAGGTTTGTCATTCTCCGTTAATGAAACTGATTTTGATAGTTTAAAAAAATATTGTGACGATGCCGTTTTTTTGCAACATTGAAAAACTTTACATCTAGTACAACTTTGACTTGTAGCAATGGTAATCTATTTGAAACAGAGCAAAGTAAACAAGAAGGAGATGTTACTGTTTTATATTCATTTAATGGAAAAATCGTATATAATCCATATAAACTTAAAGACTTGTATGAAAAGTCTAATATTGGTTTGCAAGGCAGATGGAATGAAAATGTTGACGAAATTATGCTTAGCACTTTTGTAGCTAGAGAGTTACAAGCACAAGTCGGTGATAAAATTACTATATCAAATAGGGCTTTTTCAGTTTGCGGTATTTATGATTTTGACTTATTAAATGATACGGAAGAATTGGTAAATATAGGATATTATATGATATCTGTGTCTGATAATATTGTGGCTGACTATATTGAAGTACAATTTGATAAATCTTACGATACATATAAGGTTTACAACAAACTAAAACACAAAGGTTTTGATGTAAGTATCTTTTTTGCATACGAAACATATTTTGAAAATGTCAGACTTATGGAAATGGTATTATCTATTTTTTCAGTTATTATATTTATTGCAATAATCATTGTAATATATAGCTTTGTATCAATTTTGCTTATGAGCCGTAACAAATATATATGTCAGCTTAAACTATTGGGACTTACTGAAAAAGAAGTTTTTGCAGTATATTTTTTGATAGTTTTATTTATGCTTATTATCGCAACGATATTTGCAACGATTATTGGCTACTTTTTCAATAGTTACATAATGACCCTTTGTGCAAAATTGTTTGATATGAAAATAAAAGCTACTTTAAATATTTATTTGCCATTTGTGTTTTTGTTTTTAACAGCTATTGTCACTATTATTGCATACTTTTTGAATATAAGAAAATCCAAAAATAAAATGGTTGCTCAAATGATAAAGGAGCAGTTATGAAAGATGTTTTGATATTATCGCTAAAAAATATAAAAGCATACAAGAAATTTTATATACAATTTGTTGTAATTCTTGTATGTATGGTGTTTATGATAAGTTTGTTTTCCGTGTTTAGCGTGGCGCTTTCAGACAAGCAGAATGAACTTGCGGAAAAGTCTATTTCGGCAAACTATTTTATTTCTAATAATGATAATGAGTTTGATGGTGGCAAAATAGATGCTAAATTTGAAAGTTTAGAGATTGTTAAAAACACTTTTTTAGTAATGAGAATTTATATTCGGGATATGGCTCGCTATACAATCATTTGATAAAAATCAAATTTAACGGAAAAATTTATACAACAGAAGAATATGGTAGTTTTGAAGTTTTTGGAGCAAAAAACAATAACTTTTTTACTTCTAATGACTACAAGGAAGCTAAAGTAAAATATGGCAATACTGATTTTATTACTGGTAATTTCCCGCAAAACAATGATGAAATAGTCCTTTCTTCTTCATATCTTGCTTGGTTTGGGATAGGCGAAGAAGTTTTGGGAAATGTTATAGATTTTGTGTCTGTAAAAACTGATTCGCCCGTAATTACAGGGGTAAAAGTAGTAGGGATTTTAAACGATAATTATTGCAGTTTGGTAGGTCATCAATATTCTCATTATTTTCACCCGATTGTTATAGCACACATTGAAAATGACTTGTTTAAAAACAGCATAGATAAAGAGAAATTTTATATCTACGATTTTGAAAATTGGCCTAGTGAAGATTTAGTATCCTATCTGCAAAAGGAGTATAATGCGCAGTATATCGGTTATAGCGTTATGTCGGATATACAAAATATTACTGCAATGAAGGAAGTTGCAAATGTAATATTTTTACTTTTAGGCTGCACCTTATTGATTGGTTTGATGCTCGTTGTCTATTTGGTAATAAACAAGTTTGCTCAAATGTTTTACCGCAATAGTGGAATATTGCTTGCAAACGGAATGTCTAGACGCAAGTTGTACCTGTTGCTCTTGTTACAATTGTTGTGGGTAAGTTTATTATCTTTTGTAATTGCGATAATTTTTACTATCTGCGGTTTTTATATTTTAAAATATGCAATGAGTACAGCATTTTCAATTAATTTGCCTATTACTTTTATGAGTATTGTTGCAATGCTTGGTGTTGCAATTGCAGGCGTTGTATTTTTTGTAGCAATTATATACGCGTTTATTATTTATAGACTAAAAAACAAAAATGTGAGCGAATTTTTAAAAAATTAAATTGCAGAATATTAATTAAAATATATTTATATATAATAAAAACACCGGTTTATTCCGGTGTTTTTTGATTGTCATTAGCGGTTATTCCACGCTTTTGATTAATACGCTCTGTTTCTTCTTTCATTAAGTTACTAAATGTATCGTCGTCAATTTCCATACTTTTTTGAGCAGATACTGATTCGTCTGCAAAGGCATCAAAAATATCTTGTTTATGTTTTAACACTTTAGTCAATTTTTCGTCAATAGTGTCTTCGCAAAGTAGCCTGTGTACAAGCACATTTCTTGCTTGCCCCATTCTGTATGCACGGGAAATTGCTTGGTTTTCAGTTGAAGGTTTGAACTGTGGCTCGCATATTACTACAACACTAGCGCATTGGATATTAAGACCTGTGCCGCCTGATTGTATTTGTGCGACAAGTACGCTGCCGCTTGGGGCTTTTTCAAACTCGTCGATTATCTCTTGTCTTCTGTTAGGTGGGACAGCGCCTGTGATAGGGCCGTAGCATTTACTGTCTAACATAAGAGCAATTTTTTGTATAGTGTCTAAAAAGAAAGAAAATACAATTACTTTTCTGCCTTCTTCTTCGGCTTCTTCAATAATTTCAAGCAATCTGTTTGCTTTTGTTGACTTGCTCAAATCGTCAATATTAAATGACACCCTACGACATTCTGCATATTGTTGCTCAATTACAGAATTTTCGTATATTTGTTCTTCTTCAAAAGAAAGTTCGCACCATTCTTCGCTTTCAATAAGTTCTGGAAGTTCTGTAAGTACATCGGTGCGTTTTCTTCTGTAATAAACAGGTGCAATTTTTTCTTTAAATTTTGGAGCAGAAGCAATTACCGTAATATTTTTGACGGAGTGTGCGATTTCAGGTTGAAGTATATAAATAAGCGATATCATTTCTTCAACTTGGTTTTCAAGGGCAGTACCTGTCATAAACAATAAGCTTTTTGATTTGTTACATATCTTTTTTGTGTTTTCTGTGCGTTTAGCTTCAGGATTTTTTATGTAATGTGCTTCGTCCACTACGGTAAGCGAAACTTTAAATTGGTCTTCAAATTCAAAAATGGATGTGGTCTCATAAGTGGTAACAGCAACTCCGCCTTTGTTTAACCATAATTCTAAATTCTCTTTTTTATCTTTACCGTGAATTTTTATGGCTTCTAAGTCGCTGTGTTTTTGTATTTCTCTGCACCAATTTGTAAGTACGCTTGCAGGGCAAACAACTAAAAAGTGCTTTTCTCCGCCATTTCTCATTGCAACCATTGTGGCAATTGCTTGAATAGTTTTTCCCAAACCCATTTCGTCACCAAGCAAAACTCTTTTTTGGTGTAATATGTATTTTACGCCCCATTCTTGATATTTTCTCAATGTGCATTTTAAACCTAGTAAATCTAAGCTTTGACCTTTTACTTCTTCGGCTAACTCTTCAGGCAACCCTTGGAATGTGTCATTTGAACCTATTAGCCCCGGCACAATTTCTTCTAGAATAGTAAGGTATTCAATACTATTCTTTTCAAAATCTTCCCATATATCATTTGCCGAAAAACTAGTTTGCTTGTTGTTTTCAATAATTTCTTGAATTTTCAAAAATGGCTCTGTTTCAAGCGCGCATTTTAATTTGTTATAAGCATCAATAGCCGCTGACTTTTGTGATTTTGATGTAAAAAACCATTTGAAATTGTTTGTCATCGGCAGAGTACTTTCTGCTAAAATTCTTATTTGATTGTAATACTTTGAATAGAATTTTCTGCAATCTTTAACTGCGTTTAAATTGTATTTATATAAATAAACATTTTTAATTAGAGCAGTAGAGTATTCGGTTTTGTTGTCTGCACTAAGCCTAATTTTTGTTTCTTGAGTAATTTTGTTTTTAACAAATGCCAAAATCTTTTTTATTGTTAGGGCAGTTTCTTGACTTATTCCGTTTATATCAATAAGTGCTCTTGTGGAAACTTTTTCCAAGTCCGCAAAGGTATTGACATTGTTGTTTAGTAAAGATTTTACTCTAATGCCGCTTTTATATCTGCTTAATTCTTCTACAGATACTGTATCTAAAATTTTTGATACTTCTGCTGCAACATAAGCTTCCGCTGCTTTTTTGCTATCAAATTTAGCAGCGTCATTTTGTTTAATAATCTTTATTGTTCCGTTTAGTATTGATTGATGTGTGTTTAATATTTTTTTGACATCAATCGGTTCAAAATCTTTCACAATCATTCTCCTAAATAGTAGTTGCTTTATTTGCTATTATAAAAGTTTATCCATTTGAATAAAATTATATAATATTTTTTTAATCTTTTCCTAATTAAAAATTATACCATATATTGAAATAATAATCAAGGATAATATGTTTGGTATGGGTGATGGGCGAAAATTTAGCGTATATAAACTGATAAATAATCATATTGTATGACGGACATTTGTCAATAATGTTAATCAATTTATCGTTAAAATAGATAAAAATTAGAGTTTAAAACATAAGAATATATCTTTAAATGGGTTTTGTTAGAATCAATATGGCTGAAACCGGGTGATTTCGTAATAACAAGAGAAATGTAAA
>OFGN01001877.1_pt1 | contig 13038 bp, 9 predicted proteins | sample 1521821 | NCBI WGS metagenome assembly OFGN01 (sample SAMEA3504094, study PRJEB24116) | mouse gut metagenome | biome: mouse gut; feature: mouse-associated habitat; material: faeces | place: Denmark | collected 2011
AAGCCAATCAGATTTAGGATTGGCTTCATAAAACAACCAATTTCACGGATTCAGGGATTATTTTGCTTCTTCATTTTTTTATACCATCTCCGCGCCAGCAAAAGGGCTATCATTATCTTAAACAGCAAGATTGCAATATCCGGTTTCGGAAAAACGGAATGCAAAAACACTACAAATGCAAAACTCAAAAATGCTTTCAAAAAATAGAAACCATATTTAAGATTCTCCCTCAGCACATAAAACATATCCTGCCTCCCCATCACTGCCGGAAGAGCCATCCCGGCAGACTCTTGCCATCCCACACCTTTCCCTGTTCCAACCTTATCCTTTCCACATCCAGTTTTGTCTCCCAAAAGCAGCGTCACAAAAACTGTCCCTGTCACAATAATACCACATATGTCCTGCTCTGTCCCTACAAAAAAATTGCACAATTTTTTTCAGATTTCTATATAACCGTATGACAGCAAAAACCGCCGCACCCCGGTCAATGCCGGGAATACAGCGATTTTTCTCTAAGCAGCCGTCAAAAGTATGTTTCTATGGCAGTTATCTGTCACTCAGCAGTCGCTACCCCTTTCAGACACATCCCCCCGGCAGACTGCCCGGTTCTCCACCGCCGCCCAGACGCACCGCCACGGCCTCCCAGTTCTCTTTCGGCCTCCAGCGCAACATCCTCCCTTCGATCCGCAGATCCGCCGCAGTATAAACTTCTGCGGCATATACCTCCGCCATGCTCTCCGGGCAACCCTTCGGCAGAGGAATCTCAATGGCCTCCGGCAGTTCCCCGTCAAAGGTGTGGAACACCGCATAAGCCTCCCCGTCCTTTCCAACCCGGAGCACCGCCTGCCAGCCCTTCGGATGGCGGGCACTCTTTATCTTCGGTCCAAAGCGGAAAGATATGCCGTTTTTAATAACAGGCGCTATTTTATGATAAAAAGCAATTCCCCTGTCAATAGCATCCCACTGTTCCTCCGTCAGCTCCGTCACATCCCCAGAGATGCACATCCGTCCTAAAAACGTGTTCGCCACCGAATAGACGATCCTCTTTACGGAGTCCTCCTGCCGGATCACCGCCCAAATCTGGCTCTGTGCCGGATGGATCAGCCTGTGCAGATTCGCCGCAATGATCGGAATCTCCGGGCACTCATGGGCATCCGAGAAGGACGCCATGCTCATCCGCCCCATCAGTCCCGGTTCCAGCCTGTGTCCTCCTGAAGAACAGTTTTCCAGCACGATACCCGGAATCTCCCGCTTCACCCTCTCGATAAATTCCGCCGAGGCTTCCATATTCTGTCTCAGTCCCTCACCCAAAGACTCCGCCCCGTCGCAGCCCATGCCGATCGTCTCATTGTAATCGATCTTCATATAGCCGAAACCGTACTTTTTCAGTGTACCGATCACCTTTTCACTCAGATATTCCCGCACCCACTCATCTCTCATATCCCAGAACCGCCTGAAATAGCTGGTCAGTACCGCGCCGTCCTTGTGCAGCAAATGTTCCGTATTCTGATAGGCACCCGCCGCACTGCCCACGGTCTCTATCTCAAACCAGAGCCCCGGCACCATCCCCGCCTCCCGGATTGCCTGGGTTGTCTTCTCCAGCCCTTCCGGAAACAGTGTCTTCGACACCTTGTAATCACCCATACCGATGTCCCAGGGCACGCCGTCCTCCTTATACCAGCCGCAGTCAATCACAAAATACCGAAAGCCTTTCCCCTGAATATGGTCCAGTATCTTCCGAATATTCTCATGGGACGGATTTCCCCATGTAGTACAGTATTCATTAAACAAAACGGGAAGCTCCCTCTCTGGCTCCGGCGCCTTCTCGAATCCCTCCAGCGCAGCCCTGGTCAGCCTTTCGGTGAAAACATCCAAAGAGTCCGTATGGGCCGCCGAAACAATTGCCTCCGGCGTATGAAACCTCTCTCCGGCTGCCAGTGTCTTCATCCAATGCCCAAAATCCCGGTCCGCCAGCCCGCCGCTCAGGGCAAGCCCTTCATCCTTCCGGTACAGTTCCATCTGCCAGGAAGCATGATGGGCGATCTGCGCGCCCCAGAACACATGGTGTTCCGCATCTTCCACCGCCGCAAACGGAAAGAATTTATTCACCGGCATGGAACCTGCCTGCCCGAATTTCTCACACCGCACCGCATGAGGCTCCCACGCCGGCTCAAGCTGCAGATCCTCTGCGGCAAGCCGCTCCATCCGTCCTTCCTGGCTCCACACACTGCGGGCGCGATATATAAAAAGCCGTTCATGTCCGTCCCCCTTCTGATAGGGCGAAAGATTTCCCAGAGAAAAACTCTCTAACATTTCCATCGTCAGCGGTTCTTCTCCGATATTTTCCAACATACAGGAAATTCTCACATAACTGTCACCCTGCCGCCAGGAAAGCCGGTGTGTTACCTCATATTTCCCCGGCGCCTCCATCACGGTCTCTATCCTCAGTTTCCCGCCTTCATCCGCCGCACGCTGTTCCTTTAAGACAAGCCGCCGCACACTCTCCCCGTTCCGCATGGAGTTTCCCAGCGCATATGCCTCATTATAAATATCCCCGGTGAGCTTTAACTGCACCAGAGAGTCCACCGCCTCTTTTTTTCCGTAAAGTTCCTCAAGGGGCATATCCGCAGGAAGAAGCATCAGACCAACCTGCTTTTTCTCCCCGTCCGTCACATACCGTGCGATCATATCCCCAAGCGGATAATCCCGCAATATCTTCATGCCCATATTTCTACTCCTCCCATCTCTGTATCCATATCCCCCGCCTCCGCACTTCAGCCGAAGTCCCGCATACTCCCACTGATTGAATCACCAAAAACATACTTATTCTGATATTTTCATTCCTTCCATCATGTCCGGACGCCCTTCCGGCAAACCATCTCTACCCCTTCACCGCTCCAACCGTCATCCCCTTAATAAAATACTTTTGCAAACTCAAAAACAGCACCGCGATCGGCAGCACCGATATCACAATTGCCGCCATCGCCGTCGTATAATCACTGCTCTGCGCCGAAAACAGCGACTGGATCGCCACTGTCAGCGTCTTAAGCTGCTTCTTGCTCACATACAGACTCGCCAGCAGATAATCATTCCAGATCTGAAAAGACTGCATAATAACAAGCGTTGCCATCGCCGGCTTTAACAGCGGCAGCACCACGGAAAAGTAAGTTCGGAACACCGAACAGCCGTCGATCCTTGCCGCTTCCTCCAGTTCAAGCGGGACCGTTGACATAAAACTGTTCATTAAAAACACCCCAAATGATATCCCTGTCGCCACATACATAAAAATAATGCCGTGCCTTGTATTCGTCAGATTCAGTCGGAAACCGATCATGTAAATCGGCAGAAACAGCGCCTGATAGGGAATCAGAATGCCGACAATAAAATAGATATAGGCAAACTTAAAGAACTTCCGGCTGCACCTGGCAATCGCCCATGCCGTCATCCCGCACAAAACAGCCAGGATCAGCACACTTGTCACCGTATAGAACAACGTATTAAAAAAAGTGGTCCCCAGATCCAGCTTTTTAAAAGCTGCCGCATAGTTATCAAAATTCAGGCTCTCCGGCAGCGCCAGCGGACTGCTCAGATAAAGTTCCCTCTTCCCCTTAAAGGAATAATTCAAAATAATAAAAAGGGGCGCAATAAACAGGAGGGCCGCCAGCGACATAATGATCTGGACAACAAGGGTTCCCTTTGTATAAGGCTGGGACGGCACAAACTCCTTCTCCTTTTTCCTTTTCACGATACGCATTATACCTGCACCTCCTTCTTTTTCAGTCCCTTCACCTGTACCATCGCCACAAGCAAAAGAGCCAGCACAAGCAACAGCCCTGCGGTCACCGACATGGCACAGCCATAGCCGTACTGCCTGCCGTTGATCGCCGTCGTATACGTCTGATAGATAACGGAAGTGGAAGCCCTTCCGGGACCGCCCTTCGTGGAGGAGACAAGCAGGTCATAGACTTTCAGAGAACCCGTTGTGATACCCACCACGCAGATTGTGATCGCCGGAGCCAGCATCGGCAGCGTCACATTGATAAACCGGCTCACCGGTCCCGCACCGTCCACTTTCGCCGCCTCGTGGAGCTCCCCCGGCACAGACTGCAGCCCCGCCAGATAGATCAGCATCCAGTACCCGATCCACTGCCAGTTATTGGCGATCAGAAGTCCCCTAAGCACCGTCCTCTTTTCTCCAAACAGCAGAAAATTGATATTGGTCCCAAGCGCTTCATTCAATGCCGGCAGTACGTTAGAAAACATTTTCAGCCATACAAAGCCGACTACCAGCGCGCTGATCAGACAGGGTACAAACAGCACCGTCCTGTAAACCTTCTGTGCCTTGATGCCGGAATCCAGCGCCACCGCGAACAGCAGCGCCACCACGTTCTGAATGATCGTATTCCAGATCGTAAAGCGCAGCGTAAACCACCAGGCATTCCGAAATTCCGGATCTTTTATAAGATCGATATAATTCCGAAACGCAATGAACGGTTTCTCCGCCGACATGCCGTCCCAGCTTGTAAACGAATAACGGACTGCCAGGATCAGCGGCACAATCAGTCCTATCGTAAAAATGATAAACCCGGGAAGCACCATCAGAAAGTACTGCCTGGACATTTTCTTTTCCATATAATTTATTTTCTTTCTCTCATTCATAGACATATACCCCTCTTTTCCGATCATGAACCTGTCGTAAACTTCCCGAACCTGATGCACCGGCAAACTGCTGACACACCGGTATGTGCATCAGAAAAGGGGAAAAGCCCTCGCTTCTCCCCTCTCAAAACCGCTTTAGTTCGCAGAACTTGCGTCCACTCTGCCATCGGAAGCTTTCAGGCAGTCTTCAAAGGATTCATCCCCCTGCAGCCATGCAGCGATGTCTTTCGCATTTTCCTCCTGGAAACCGCCCCATACGAGCTGGTTATTTCCAAGAGTTACGTCCACGATCATATTGTCCGCCGCATAAGCATCGATATCAGCCTGGCTCGGATTTGTGAAAGTAGGCGTCACATCCTTCAGCATGGAAGCCGTCTTTGTGTAATCCAGAATTTCCACTGCCAGTTCCTTGTCGGAAGTCAGCACATCCAGCACCTTGTTTACCGCATCCTGATGCTCCGTTGCCGCACTTGTCATAATCGTGATATTCGGCTCAAAGATCAGTTTGGAATCACCTGTCTGATTCGGGAACGGGAAGATACCGAAATCAAAACTCTCATCGATATCCAGGAAGTTCTGAATGGACCAGGAACCGGAAACTTTCATTGCCGCCTCACCAAGCACCATCTTCGCATCGCAGTCCGTCTGCTCCGTGGAGAATGTCTCGGGATAGGTATTGTCAAAAATCAGCTTGTTATATGTATAAGCTGTCTGCGCCGCTTCATCTTCCGCAAAAGAAACTTCTCCTGCGCGGAATTTGTCGCCCCATGTGGGATCGTTGTTGAATACGTCATTCATCATAAACTGCATGGTCACGTTGCCGATAGACCAGGTATCTACCATATGGCTCGCAAAAGGCGTAATCCCCTTTGCCTTGCAGTCCTCGATTATCGCTGCCAGGTCTTCCTGCGTCTTCGGCACTTCCCAGCCGTTCTCCGCGAACATGGTCTTGTTGTAATAAACACCCTGATACAGTGCGTTGTATACAAGCCCATAGGTCTTGCCGTCGATGGTCACGTTCTCTCTCGCCGCATCCAGCCCCTTGTCCAGATATGACGCATCTATCTCGCCGAGGATTCCTTGGGGTGCATAGGTTGCCACATCCTGCGCCTTGCCGATCATAATATCAGGCAGACCGGACTGCATGTACTGCTGCATCTTCGGCTGGAAATCATTGCCCCAGTCTACACATTCCCATTCCAGTGTCACTTCCGGGTATTTTGCCGCCAGCGCCTCATCAATCATATCCTCAATACCGGCGTCCGTTGTGGACTGGCCTGCCAGCACGGTCAGAGTTACCGCCTCATCCGAAGAACTCTCCGCAGCAGGCGCCTCCGCCTCACCGCCGTCCGCCGCCGGTGCCTCTGTCTCCGCCGCCGGCGCTTCTCCGGTATCCCCGGAACTGCCGCAGCCCGCAAGGAGCGCCGCTGTCATACATGTCGCAAGAAGTAAACTCAGGTAACTTTTCTTTTTCATTTTCTTTCCTCCTATTCCAGTTCCGCATATCCCTTCTCAGTACCTTCTCTCTCAGAGAAATTTCTGATCGCTTCGCGCTCATAAATTCTCTGGGCACTGTTCCGGGATATGCTGTTTGATGATCTTATTATACTTGTTCTTTTTCATGGAGCATTAGGAAAAATTTGAAATTATAAGTTGGATTTTTCGTCATAAAAAAAGTGTAAAGCCTATGATTCTTTCACACACTTTACACTTTGACCATAATTTTTATTCCGTTATAAATTACAAATCCAAATCACTCGTAATAATACCAAAAGATTCCAGTTTTGCCTTTAATATCTTTAATTGATAATTGAGTTCTTTTTCGGTATCATCTGCCTTTTTTATACGCTGCAAACTCGTATAACTGTCAATTAAATTATTGATCATCTCTTTATCGCTCGGCATACAATCACCCGCTTTCCATATCGCGCCTCATATTAATTGTTACAAGAAAAGTATAACACAGAAGATACGCAAAGTCTATTCTCCCGTCACACATTTTTAAGGAGTTTGCAGCAAGTGCAAACTCGTACGCTGAACTGTTACACCTGCTCTCCGTTTTGCCTCTCATCTTCTTTCGTCAGCCCCATTTACTCCTCCTCGTCAGTAAACGCATCCACATCCAGCGCGATCATGATTTCCACCCTTCTCGACGCGTCCCTGTCCTCATTCCCGCCCTCATCATAGATCAGCCTGTCGCCGGCATAGCCTGCCGTCTCGATATAACCGCTGCTCAAATGCGGGTACAGCTCATAGCAGTAATCGTCCACAGCCTCTGCGCGCATCTCGGAAAGAACCTGATTTTCCTCGTAATTTCCGGTGGAATCCGTATGACCTTCCACAAAGATCGTATCAATATAATCCCCATAGCCTTCTTCCCCGATCACCCGGTCCATCGCGGCAAACAGCAGCGACAGGTACGCCATGCCTTCTTCCGAAAGTTCAGAACTGTTCACATCAAATAACACGCCGTCCTTCAACGTGATCTTTCCCGTTCTTTCATTAATATTAACGACATCTTCCGTCGTATAGCCTGCCGCGGCAAACTCTGCCTCCATCGCATCCTGCATCGCCGAGAGCATCTCCCGCTTCGTCATGCCCATCTTCTCCAGCACTTTCGTTTCCACTTCCGCATCGATCACGGAATCTCCTACCAGAGCCGCATAGTATTCCTTCTCCGTTTTCTGATAAAAATAGTCCCTGTCATCTATGCGCAGAATATAGCCCAGATAATCACAGTCCAGATAATACGCCGTGAGCGAGCCCGCTTCCTCCTTCCTCGCATAGGCATCCTCCGAATTTCCCTGTTGTTCCCATCGTATCTCTATCCGGTTGCCCGGTCCCATTGTCCCCGTCGCATACTCCGTTCTCCATCCGTCCGTAAAGTAAACGACCGCACTGTCCGCAACAACCGCCTTATCTGTATCTGCAGAAAACCCTGATTTCTCCTGATCATCTATACGAAGCCATATGTTGGAAATTCCCGACTTCGCCTCCGCCGGATTGTCAGTATAACCGCCATAAGCGCCGATCACGTAATGTTTGTTGGACAGCATCCTCTGCGGCTGCAGTTTTCTCGTTATATTGTCTTTGGAAATCATCAGGGTACTGTTTGAAAAAGCAACTTCATAGGGAAACGGACATAACATAAGCTGCCCGTTTTCATCCAGATCCAGATAGGAAAATTCCATAACGGAATCCTTTACTTTATAATATCCTACCAACGATTTTTTCTCCAACGCCCGATTTACATATACCAGTTCCGCCGTATCTCCCTGTCCTTTGATGTTCTCTTCATAGAACCCGGGAATATCTGTTGTCACCGCATCTCCAAACAGCGTATAAACGATCCCGTCAAAAACCTCTTCTTTTGTCATACCAAGGTCGTCCATATAAGTCCGGCTTGCATAGGTGCTGCCAAACTCCGCGCCATCTCCCCCGGTTTCGTCTATCAGTTCCCACAGCGTCTCGGTCCGGTAAAGGGTTCCCTCCGGGAAGCAGTAAATCTCACTCGGGATCACTGCCACTTCCACCCCCCCGACCATCATCGTCTCCATATCTTCCAAAAACGCCTTCTCAACCTCCCCGTCAAACTCCCCGATCGTATAATGCCCATACAAATACTGTTCGGACAACGGTACAAACTCTTCTTTTGCTGCCGTATCTGCAACATCCTCCATATCGATTCCCGTCAGCAGATCATCGTACTCTCCCTCCTTCGATGTCTCCATATAGGAAAATCCGTCAAACTCACCTGACGGCACCGTACTTCCCCCTCCTATCCTTGTCACAAGAAAGACCGCTGCCGCAAGCAATGCCGCAATGATACCTATCACTATAAAAATTCCTGTTTTCTTCTTTTTTGTTGCCTTCTGCGCAGCGGGTGTTCCGGACTGCGCCGCCGCAGATGCGGGTACAGGCTCCGGTCTGATATCCTCCGGCTTTTTGTCAAACATGGATACCGTAGAATCCTCATCCTCCATCGTGTCATCCCAATCGCGGCTTTCGCTCTGCGGCATGAAACTTTCAGGCTTTCCGGACTGCACCGACCTCCCCGGCTCCTTTGGACTTTCGCCTGTCGGCGCAGTAACCGGCTTCCCCGTCTCTTCCCATGCCGACACCGTTGCCGTCTCCTCCGGCTCCTCCCACGCCGACACCGTTGCCGTCTCCTCCGGCTCTTCCCATGTCGGCACCGTCGCTATCTCCCGCGCCGCCATCGCTTCCGCCCCTGGCGCCGTCACAGCATCTTTCTTCACAGCCGATGGAAACGGAACGGCAAAAGCCTCCTTCGCAGCATTTTTTTCCGCCTCCGCAGATTCCGTATTCCTCAATAGCTTCTCCAGATCGCTCTTAAACTGCGCGGGCGTCCGGTATCTTGCCGACGCCTGATAGGCGCACGCCTTTAAGATGATCCGCTTCAGTTCCTTACTGCCGCATGCCGGCACAGGCATCGGCTCCTCACTGATACGCCTTGTCAGGGAAACCTCCCTGTCGGAAAAGCTGATGGGCTGCGGATAGGGAGGCAGAAACGGCGCCCTGTTATAGTTCATAAACCGGTACATCACGATACCCAGCGAATAGATATCCACCGTAGCGTCGTAGGCTTCGCCTTTATAAACCTCCGGCGCCATGTATGTATAGGTTCCCTTCTTCGAGAGATTGCTCATGGTCTTTTCCGCCGTTCTCGCAATCCCGAAATCCCCCAGCTTAAATTCTCCGAAATTGGAGATAAAAATATTTTCCGGCTTGATATCCCTGTGGATGATATTCATCTTTCCACAGACCTCGAGCGCGTTGCAGATATCCATGCCGAGCCTTATTACTTCCTCCTCCGTCAGATTCCGCTCCGCCGTCAGCGTTTTTAATGATTTCAGCAATTCCATGCGGATCAGGATATCCCAGCCGACATTGTCCCCATGGGGTATTACCAGATGATCCTCATAGCTGACGATATTGGTATGCCCTTTGAGCTGCGCCATCAGCTTAAATTCATTTACGATCTCCTCCACAAAGCTTTTGAAATAGCTGGTCACGCTCTGCTCATCCATCCCCTCGCTCAGAGCATCCTCGATCTCTTCATTTGTCTGGGGTATGGTGATCTTTTTCATTGCCGCCTCATACCGCGTGCCGAACTCCTCCCTCTCAATGCGGTATACCCTGCCGAATGCACCTTTCCCCAACAGTTCTTTCACGGTCCAGTTGGTAAATACTTTTTCTTCCGCCCCTTTTTTCATTCTGACCTCCTGTTATTCTCTATTGATTTCCGCAGACAACGCCGCGTGCAGACTTTCCTCCACCTATAAACAAATGTCCGCCTCCCCCTCCTGTTCGCCTCCCGCAACAGCCCCGTACAGACTTTCCCACACGTATGAACGAATACCCGCCTGTTCTCAGGCTATGATAACGGCTGGCGCAGCCCGTATAAACAATACGATCCATGCCTTTTTCGGCACTCTTTTCAGTATCTCGATGATGCGCTCAAGTATACCGCCCTCCGCCGTTTTCACCCGCAGCACCAGGGCTGTCACATTGTCCCTTCCGCCGTTTTTCAGCGCCTCCTCCACCAGCCTCTGCGCCGTCTCGCCGGCCTCCTGCGATCCCCCTGCCAGCTTTGCCAGCACATCATCCATCACCATATCGGTAAGCCCGTCGCTGCACAGGAGAAAACTGTCCCCCTCCTGCAGCCGGATCTCCTCGCTGAAATGGGGTTCCAGCATAAATTCCTCCGGAAAAATGCCGAGATGCTGCGTTAATTTATGCCAGCTTTTACTCTTTCTCGCCTGCTCCTCACTCATGATCCCCATGCGGATCATATTTTCCCCCTCACTATGATCCACGCTCAAAAGTTTCAATGCGCCGTTTCGTATCAGATAGCACCTGCTGTCACCCACGTTGCAGCACACGGCTTTTCTCCCATCCATATACAAAAGCACCGCCGTAGTCCCCATCCGTCCGCCGCCTCTTTTTTGCATTTCGGCGCAGATGATGCCGTTGACGTCCGCAACCTGCCGCACGGCCTCCTCCTGCACATTTTCCAGCGCGCAGGGGCAAAACGACTTTGCCGCAGTCAAAGAGGCGACCTCCCCCGCCTCCTCACCGCCCATGCCGTCATACACCGCAGCAAGAAGCCGCCCCGCAGCAACCGTCCTTCTCTCTGTTTTTGAATCGACATTCGTGTCATGTTTGTAATGCCCGAACAGACAGTAATTATCCTCGTTCCCCCTGCGCCGTTTCCCCGCATCCGTAGCCACGGCGCCTTCTATTTTAAAACCCAAACTCTCTCCTCCCGCCTTCTCCGTTACTTCAGCATCTTCGCGCCGTCCGGATACCACAGGCTCGTTTCCTTCTGTATTGTGTAAGCATCCAGCGTTTTGATCTTTCCGTCCGCGGAATCCGCGATCAGAATATTTTTTTGAAATGCCTTGATAATAGCGCTGCGCTGTTTGGTGTAATCCTTCGCCGACTTGTTCAGGGAGGAAAGCTGTTTCTTAAATGCCTCTATATCCGTCCCGTTCTTCAAGCCGATGCAGGAGACGGTATGGCCGTCCCTGCCGGTCTTTGACTGCATCCGTACCCCGATGGGCGTGCCGTTCACCAGATTTTTATAGATCGTCTCCAGATACTGTTCCTCACCCTTATATTTCTTTGATGCCGTATAAATGGAAGCCGGGTTTGTCCTACTGCTGCTGTTCGCCGCCCCCACCGGGCCGGTCCACGAATCGGTAGGCTTCATACCCTTTATCCCGTTCAGATTCGTCGTTCCCTTATAAGCGGCAGCGATCGTCCAGTACGTGCAGGATGTACAGCCTCCCCCCGCAAAGCCCTCCGGGCTTTCATAACTGCCCTGCCTTACCACATATTCGGGCTTCATATTCGGCACAATGGAATAGTTTGAATAAGCCCCCGCCGTTTTCCCCTTAAATTTATTTTTATCGAAAGCGGCAAGTTTGTCATATGCCTTTTTCGCCGTCGTCGTTGACGCCGCCGGCTTATTTGCCGCCGCACCGCCCGCCGCGCTGGAGGGCTATACCTTTGTGGGATGGCGGCAGGATGATTCCGCAGAGAAAAAAGTGCTTTCCGAGTTTATCATCAGTTTGGAGGAACCCGTCACGCTTTATGCGGTGTTCAGAAAGCAGATGACCATCGGGCTGATGCCCAACGGCGGCACCCTTGCAGAGAGCGGGGCGGAGGAAAGTTTCACCGCTTTTTGTTATTACAACAACGGGAATGCACAGAGCGAACCCACCACGGTCCCGGCAAACCCCTACACGAGAAAGAATATGTCCTTCTGCGGATGGAGCATTGACTCCCTTTCCACGCCATCTTACAAACCGGGGGAGAAAGGGGTATTCCCTGCGGAGGCTGCGCTCTATGCCATGTGGGTGACCACGGAGTATGACTTCCCCTACACAGGGAATTATGTGCAGTTTGTTATCCCCCAGGACGGCATCTATGAGTTTGAGGTATGGGGCGCATCCGGCGCTGCGGCGAAGGTGGATTCCCTTACGGCAGAAGGCGGACTTGGCGGCCATTCCAAAGGCTATAAGAAGATGAAGAAGGATGAAGTGATCTATGTCTATAACGGCGGATCACCGAAAGGCACATCTTATGGGGCAGACGGAGGCGGGAACGGTTACAATTATGCCAGCAGCAAGCAGTACGGGGCAGGCGGCGGCGGTTCCACCCATGTGGCCACAAAACCTTATGGACTTGGCACGAACAGTTCCAGCGGGCCGTCCTACGCCAACCGCTCCAGCATCCTGATCGTGGCGGGAGGCGGCGGTGGCGGCGGGATAGACAACGGCACAGCCCACAAGGGAGGAGACGGCGGAGGGGAGCGTGGCGGGAACGGCTCCGGCGGTGCGCTGGGAGGCCGGCAGATATCCACAAGCAGCAGCCCTTCTGAAAACTTTGGCATTGGGGATTATTATTCATCAAGCAGTGCCGCTTCTTCCGGCGGCGGTGGCGGATGGTTCGGCGGGAACTATGGCCTGCGCGGTGAGTCCGGGGCAGGAGGCTCCGGCTATGTGGACGGTGTCGCGCCATTCACCCATAACGGGAAATATTACCCCGCAGAAACCGAGGCAGGGGTGAACGAAGGGCACGGAAGGGCATTCATCCGGTATGTGGAATGTGCGTAAACAGTAACTACACCTTTCGGGGTGTTTTTTTAATGCAGATTTAGAAGGAGGAATTGGAATGAAGAATTTTATCGAGGCGGCGCAGTATGCGTTCGCGGCGCTCGGCGGTGCGCTGGGTGCGGTCATGGGAGGCTTTGACGGCTTCCTTTATGCGCTGGTGGTATTCGTCATCGTGGACTATGCCACCGGGCTGATGGCGGCAGCGGTGGAGAAGAAGCTCTCCAGCGAGGTGGGATTC
>OFGN01001881.1_pt1 | contig 13001 bp, 10 predicted proteins | sample 1521821 | NCBI WGS metagenome assembly OFGN01 (sample SAMEA3504094, study PRJEB24116) | mouse gut metagenome | biome: mouse gut; feature: mouse-associated habitat; material: faeces | place: Denmark | collected 2011
GCCCCCGTGCCCGGCCCGGGCAGGGCGTCCACCAGGGCGGTGAAAACCGCCGCCAGCAGGGCGTAGTCCAGGCCCATCCACAGGAAGCCCCCCAGCAGGACGACGAAGGTGGACAGAATCAGCAGCAGCTCCGCCCGCAGCCACTTGAGGATGGTGGAGCGGAAGCAGCGGGCGGCGTCCCGGCACCTGGACTGCCACGCCGCCGGCAGCTGCCGCTTGAGAAAGGCCAGGATGCCCGGATAGCTCAGGCTGGTGAAATACACCGCCAGCACCGTGGTCACCAGAAACAGCCCCGCATCCGGCAGCGCTGCCAGCAGGGAGGACGCCGCCCCCATCAGCCAGGCTCCCACCGTTCCCGCCAGACCAGGCCCCTCCTCCATCAGCTGGGCCGCCGCCGTGTCCAGGGCCGAGCGCAGAAAGGCCGGGCTGGCCGCGTACCAGGCCCCCACCCGGTCCAGCAGCCCGTTCCACAGGGCCGGGAACCGATCCACCACCTCCGGCAGCCGGGCGGACCAGGCCCGCAGCTCCATCCCCAGACGCACCAGCACCAGCGCCACTCCGCCCCCCGCCACCAGCAGCAGCGCCGCCAGAACCGCCCCGCCCATCACCGGCAGTACGTTCTTGGGGTGCTTGCCGAACGCGCCAAAGCCCGTCATGGCAAAAATGCAGCACACCAGCGGACCGTTGAGCCGTACCCCCTGAGGGTACAGGGCCAGCAGATACCCGAAGCCAATGGCCCCCGTCAGGGCCATGTTTACCAGCGACAGCCCCGGCCCGTCCAGCAGCACGAAGTCCGCCACGGCACGGCCCGAGTGGCGCAGGACCCGGCGGTAGGCCCCCCAGCTCCGGCAGCCGGCTGCAATCCCGGCCGCCAGCAGCATCAGGAGTACCGCGGCTGTCAGGACGCACAGCAGGCTATGGCCCTCCTGGCTCCAGGCGTCCCCGGCGGCAAATTCCACCCCGAATCCTTTCAGCACGCTGGCGATGCCCAGACCCAGAATGCCAGCGGCAAAGCCCACGTTATAAAGGTTGTAGCCCTGGTGGATGCGGGTGGTAAACCGGGCAATGGCGGGCAGCAGAAAACCGATGACCAGACCGCAGGCCGCCATAGCCAGCCAGCGGAAGCCAGGCCGCACCCGCACCAGCAGGAAGCTGACCATGGGGGCCAGACAGGTGCCGTACAGCGTCAGATACACGTACCGGGCGAAGCGGTCCCGCTTATATAAGGCGTGCAGCCAGCCGCCTGCCACGATGGGCGCAATGTTCAGCAGGTTTTTCCCCAGCAGGGAGAAGCCCGCCATGAGAAAAAGGCACGCGAGGGCCGCGCCGGTGAAGGGCAGCTTCATCCACCGGACCAGCAGGGTACTCAGCAGCAGTATCACCGCCGCGTTCAGCAGAGCTGCCCCCACGCCGCCGGTGACCATCGGGTCGGTGATAAGTCCCGTTTCGTTGATCTGAATCTCCCAGAAGCCTCTCAGCAGAGCCGCCGCATCCGGCTGGGCGATAACAGCAAAAACCAGCAGCAGCCCCACCAGCGCCAGCGGTACATGGTACAGCCGCTCCCCCGGTATCTTTACCCGTTTGTCCGCCGTTTCCGCCGCCATATGCCGTCCTCCTTATATTCGCTTTCCCGGTTTTTTTCTATTGTACGGTACCCGCCCCCCGGCTGTCAAGAGCAGGAAAGCGGGATATCTGTACCGGCCGCAGGAATACAATAGATAATGGACAACAGCGGAAGAAAAAATAGAAGGATGCGGCCTCATCGGTTAACGTTAAGTCGTCACACTTAACAGCACCGAGAGGAGGCCACATCCTGCAATGTTTTGCGGGCTCCCTGTAAGCCTGTAGGGCAGAGAAAATGTATGAATAAAATGGCAGGTTTCCAAAGTTCCTGCAGCCTCACGGGTTCATTGTTGAATTATGACTATAGATCATTGCCGACACGACATCCCGGTTAACAATCTGCGTAAACGCTTCTGCTCCAGCAGTATTCAAATGAATCAAATCCATAAATAATTCCCGTTTGTCTGCAAAAACACCGGCATAGTCAAACACTCTTATCTGGTCACTTATTTCTGGTAAAATATGTTGTATGATCTGATAAAATTCATATTTCTTTTTGGAATAGGCCTCTTTCGATTCCGGGTCCAGAGCGTTCAAAAAGAATGGAGGGACTATCAGCGCTGGTGCAATCCCATTCTTTATCAACCCTCTTAAAAATACTGAAAATAGTTCTATATTTTCATGAACGGTTTCGGTATGGCTGTGAAACCATAGATTTTCCAGTCTTGCTGATCCCACTTTCATTTGGCAGATATCCCGATTCTGCATTTCATATCTGCTCAGATGATAGAACGATGATACTTTTTTCCCAAACATTCTATAGTTGGCCACGTAATCCCTTCCGGCCGGGACTTGCTCATAATGATGCCAATCATCCAATCGCCAGGTAGAGAATATACGTCCATTCTCATACTGCCGCGGAGATAGGGACATATCGTAATCAAAATAGTTATAAGGAAACACAAGAAGTGCCAGCTTAACCCCTGTCAGCATTTGATGCTCTTCCATATATTGAAAAATGCGATAATTATAGTACAGGTCTAAACTGGACCAGGAGCAATCATAAAAAGGTATTTCCAACGACCTGATACATATATCCCTTTGCGAGTATGACAGCCCAAAAATCAGACCCTGCATTCCATGACAATTGAGACAAATATCCTGAATCAAATCCAGTTGGTATTTCTCGGCATTTCTATGCAAAAAAATTGTAGGAGCTATGATTTTTTCCGACCGTACATTCAGCGAGAGCAAATACTCCCGCATTTGAGTCAAAACAGATTCCTGAAACGCAAGTAAAACTACATAGTCAACAGGTTGATGACAAAGTGCCTCCGGCGGATAAAAAGCCGCACCATCCAGGCTGTCATAAGAATAATGACTGTCCGAATATCCAACAATTTCATACTCGTCATCCATGAAATATTCCGCATCTCGACGCAGCTCCACACTCCCAACGCCATAGAGAATTACTTTCTTCACATTGATCTCTCCTTTGCTCCGCAGAGTACAGAACATCTCTTCTTCAGCTGTGCGCCAATTGCGCTCCGTTCTGCCCACAGTTCTTCGGTCTTCTGCGGCAATACATCGCAGTCTTCTACCGGGATGACCCAGCGTTCCATCCCGATGTCCTTCCCGATTCCTCTTGATTTGACAGAATATCCAACTACCAACGTAGGTATGCCAGTGGAATACCCTGCGATCGAAGCATGTGTGCGGCAGCAGATCAGCATTTCACATTGCGATATGAGATATTTCCGTTGGGCTGCATTGACATTTTCTGGGACCCAGCAGAGCCGGGCTCGCTCCTGCGGTTCCAGTTGCTGTGCCAACAGCTCCAAAGCATATTGATCATTATCCGCCGGCATGGTAACATGGGGGACCAGCAGCAGCGTATCCACCCGCGCCAGCAGCAAATGGGCCGCCGCCGTAAAATGCTCCAACAATCTATCCGAGCGGCGGAGGAGCATGGGGCTGAGGTTGAGCGCAACAGCACAGCCGCAAAATCCATCCGGCAGTATGGTTGGTTCCGGAGGAAGGTGGAAAGCCGGGTCCGGTACCTGCGTGATTCGGGTTATTCCATGAGCCCGCAGCGCGTTGGCTGTCAAGCTTTCCCTGGCATAGATGTGGTCGTGCCCCTTGAGGACTTCGGTCATGCGATCATCCATCATCTCCGGCTGGATGGAACAGCCCCACAAAACGCTTGTCCCTCCCCGTCTTTTCACGGTTCGGTGGAAAACGCTCTGACGGTGCCAGTTGGGGTAGCAGTAGTTGTCCCCGCCTACCGCAATGCAGACCGTATCGCCATCAATTTCCGATAACGCTGCGCGGTATATTTCTGCTGCCAACTGTTCGCGCTCTTCAAATGTCTCTGCCATCCGCTCCTGCGAAACCAAAGTGAAATCAGCCGGAATTAAGCGGTCTACCAGTTTATCCAAACCGAACTCCTGATCCTGTACCGGGAAATGGGTAGAGAGCAGAATAGGGCAGTCAGCCTGACGCAGTATGGAGATACTTGAACGGAGGATCGCCTCTGCTCCATGATTATATGCGCCGCCGTGACCATATAAAAGAAGTTTCTTCATCAAACGGCTCCGCTTTTCTTTGCAATATACTGCTCGCGGAGACTTGCAATATCGGGATCATCTGGAAGCATCTGCTCCCAGTCGGCAAGTTCCGCTTCTGCATCATCGTACATGTTGTTTTGAATCATCGCTCCTATCAGGCGTTTTGAATAGAATATATATGCCTCCTGATTCTGGAGCAGCGCCGCCAGAACTTGCGCCAAGGATGCGGGGATAACATGGACGGGCTCCTGCCTCAAAGCGGCTTCTAAAGTTTTGGATGCCGCCCAGTAGTCCCTTGCTGCCAGATCAGCAAGTACCTCAGGAATTTTCTGCATATACCACAAAACATGATCTGTGGAAACTAGCTGCGCAAAATCCGGATTTAACTCGGAGTAAATTGCCGTTAATAGGGGTGCATGTTTTTGTGTATAATATTTTGCCAGCTTTTGCAGCCATCGGAGAATTCCTTGAAGGAGAGCCTGTTTTGTCTGTGTATCCAAACCGAACGATGTCGTATCAGCCGAAAATATTTCTTTTGTAATATCATAAGACAGCAGCTTCTGGAGGTTTATCAGTTTATCTGCTAAAGATAGCTGAGACTTGACCAGCACAAGCAATGTGTCTTGAATCGCAAAGAAATACACGTTATAGAGGAATAGAAGATTCTTTCGGGATACATCCCCACAACAGTCCTCTAAGAATTCGAGCGCTTTTTCATGGAGAATTTTGTCTGTCTCCTCTCGCCCGGGTATCCAGCGGTACGACGTGGATTGCGTGGAGCATGAGTAATTATGTAATATCTTTGCATATACGCCAAAGTGCCCTACCGTTTTAACGCAGTGCATTACATTTATTGTATCTCCGCCATATGCTTTTGGGTACCATTCTGGTAATTCTGTTTCATAGCGGGCTGCCGCCGCCCGGCTGCTGTAAAGTTTTCCCCACACTTGACGGAGATTCCAGTGGATTATAGGAAAATACGCGTCCAGCAGCTTTCCGCTCTTTGCTACCACGTTTTGAAACAGCAGACACTTTCCAACAAGTGCGCCGGAATAGGCATCGAGGAATCTGCTGCCGCAGGCGGCCAGCTCCAGGTGATTTTCTTCCATAAATGCCAACATTTCTTCAAAAAAAGTCGGTTCGTAGAAGTCATCTGCATCTAAAATGCAAAAATAGTCACCTTCCGGGATACAATAGGAAAGATTCCAAAAGTCAGGGTTTTCCTGAAAATTTCGGTTGATTTTATTGTAATAGGGAACGATCCGCTTATCACGTTTCGCATAGTCACGAATAATTGCGCCTGTACCGTCTGAAGAGCCATTTTCCAAAATGTGGTACTCAAAATTCTGATAGGTCTGCTGTAGGATGCTGTCAATTGCCCGCTTCAGCGTTTTTTCCGCATTATATGCGCAGGTGCGAACATAAATCATCACGATTCTCCTAACTTAATGAACGCAGATATGACCGGTCAAGCCAGCGCTCTCGTTGTAAATTCCGCAATATACCGCGGCAAACTTTGTGGGATTAAACTCCGAATAGGGCAGGAATCTGCTGACCCGTGGATTATGCAGAAAAATATCCCGATACTTCTCTTCTCCTACCACAGTAAAGCGTGCAAACCGTTCCCGGATATACAGCTCATTGAGAACGATGTCTGTCCAGCTGGGGGAAAAGCATTGCAGCACAGCAACGGACCGGTACTGCGTTTTATCTGTATGAAAGAGTTTTTCTGCGTTGACTATGGGGCGGTCAAATATATCCTGCACAAAGCCGCCGCGTCCCTCCGGAATTTTTACACGCATCATCTCCAGCAGCGTAGGATAAATATCCAGAGTTCGCATATCCTTCACTTCGGTATGCCGGATATCCGGCCCCGCCGCGATGAAGGTCCCCTTTAGCCCGTGAGCGGTAAAGAGCAGAGCGCCGTTTTTGGCTTCGAAGGCGATATAGCCATTCGGAAGCCAGATTACATTATCCCGGGCCGCAAAGGCTTCACGGCGGACGCGCTCGTCAGAACACTGAACCAGGTCCTTAAAATTGGACATACCGTGATCCGACAGAAAAATCACATTCTCCGGCTGGAGTGCATCCAACCACTTGCCTACGTATTGGTCCAGCAGTTGATATGCCTTTACCACCACGTCACTATTGTCGCAATACATAGCGCAATGTCCAATCAAATCCGTAGTCGGCGTATAAAAATATAGAACATCCACCGGATATTTCTCTTGGGCACTGCACATCGCCTGATAGAAAAATTCTAACTCCTGAGCAAAGTTTTCCAGCGCGTCCTGAAAGTGATATTCTTCAATCTTTCTCAGTGCTAACTCCGGGTCTTTCTGCATCTGCGTAAAAGAAACTCCTTGCTGTTCCAATGTACGTGGGTACAGCCTGGGCGGGGCTTCGCCATGGATCAGGTCAAGGATACGCTGATCCTTCCTGCACACCTGCAAGGTCCGTCTGGATGTCCGCACCGGGTCTGGGGTTTCTAACGTCTCATAGCGGGCTGAAACCACATAACCGTCTATCTCGACTGGCTCTACACAGCAGACTGCAGTCCATAGCCCTACGGTCATACCTTGGGCATTAAAAATCTGCCAAAACGGGGCAAGGTCTTGGAAATTTTCCATAGATGGGGCCTGGCGATGTCCGTCTGCGCCCTTGACCGCAATATTGTGTTCCCAAGGTGCCAATCCAGTATAAATGGAGGACCAGTTCATTTCGCTAAGATAAGAATCATGATAACCCTTCTGTACATAGGCCGAATAAGATGCGAAAGCGCCGCATCTTGCCAGCCTGGTTAAATTGGGATACTGTTCAGACTTATCGAAAATGTAATCCGGGCAAACTGCGTCTGCCCCAATAAATAGCAACTTCAGCATGTTAGCTGCTCCCCAGCGGGATGGCGCTTGGCGGCATCCTCCGTTCCATAGTCCCCATTGCAATAGTCGCAGGCAATAATCATATGCACCTGCATCAAGGCCTCCAGCCCTTTCCGCTTTTCCTCCAAAGTGGTTGCAGGATCAAAAATATCCAGATAGTCTTCTTTCCGCAGAGGAATCTTACCCAACTCCGCACCTCGGATGGAACGGCCGCACCAGTGCATTTGCCCATTGCGAACATACCAGGAGCCGCCCCGGCATACATGGGAACAGGCTGAGAATATCCTCTCATTTTCCTTATCTGTACGGTGATGCGGAACAAAATCTCCATTATCCACCCAACCGTCACAATATTGACTGTCTCCGTAATACTTCAAATATTTGTGCGGGATATGCGCCGCAGCCAATTGCTTCAGATTCTGCTCAGATACTTCCGGGCGAACACCATAATCAGAACAATGGACCACCACTTGATCGCTGTGGACCTTTAAGATGTCCAGCACATCGTTTCGAAATGGAACAGCACAGTTGGAAAAAAACCACATTTCATCAAATCTGTCTGTATATTGAAAGCATATCTTTAGTAATGCATCCAATTGCGGGTGCAGCAGCGGCTCCCCCATGACGTGAAGATACAGGTATCCCACATGTCCCCGCAGCTTCTCCGCCAGCAGGCGGAACCGCTCCGGCGTCATGAACTCCTTTTTCCGTCCGGTGCCCGGACAGAAGGAGCAGCGGAGGTTGCACATATTGGTGATTTCAATATAAGCCCGCTTCAGCATTGGCCCGCGCTCCTTTGTGTTGTGGGGATATTATACCATAAACCGTCGGAATTGACAATGCCTGGACAGCCCCGTAAAGGCCCCTCCTCCCCCTTACGGCCCCTGATCGGGGTTCGCCTGCAAATCAGCACAAAAATGTGGACTGCTCCCCGGAAAGCTGATATACTGTAACAAATCAAGCGCAAAACATGGAGGGGAAACCAATAATTTCCCCTACGCAAGTTATAATTGCCTTGACGCTGGCAAAATACGTAATTATATTTATGATACAGGAGGTCGATTTATGGAGCAGGGAAAGACCTTGGCTCGTCTTCGGGAGGAGAAGGGGTTGTCACAAGCGGAAGTGGCGGAGGAGCTGGGCGTGACCAGACAGGCAGTCTCCGGCTGGGAATCGGGAAGGACCCGTCCGTCTGTGGAAAAGCTGGTCGCCGTGTGCCGGTTGTACGGGGTGCCGGTAGAGGAACTGTGCCGGGAATGGGTGGAGGAGGCGGTTGAAGAAGAGATATCCCCTGTAGAGGAGGCGGAGGAGAATGTACCGGAAGCGGACACTTCCCCCAAAAAGGGCAGTACAGGAAAGAAAAAACTTGTGCTGCCTGCGGTCCTCGCACTGACATATGTTTTGGTGTATACGGCGGGTATATTGACCCGCTCAAGAAGCATGGCAACAAGTACTCTGTTTTTGCTGACAGCTGTCATTGCGCTTATATGGGCTCTGTTCTGGCTGCGCGATATATTTAAGAAAGGATATAAAGACAATGAAAAGAATTCTGAAAAATAATCTGTCTGTCGTTTTTGCAATATGGATGCTCTTTGCTGTCTGTCCATCGGCATTGGCGGCGGAACGGCAGCCAAACGCTTTCAGAAGCGGCGAGGAGGGCGTTACATTTTCCGGCCTTTTGCTGCTGGAATCCGGAGAGAGCATTGCGTATGAAACAACCGGTCCGGATGGAAGCAAAGCGGTTATAGGAATCACACGGGTGGAAAATCACATGCGGACTGCCGGTGAAGTCTGGCAGGTATGGTATACCTGGCTGGCAAATCACGTCGAATTCTATATGACAGTGAACGATAATAAAGTGACCTCCGTATACGATTACTCAATTTCCCTGATTGGCAGCACATATGAGGATGCCAGGCTGACCAAAACAACCACTTATGGAAAATTGACCTTCGAGCAGATATCCCTCGGCGGGCTTGCCGCCTCCACCTGCTGGCTGAAGGGTACGGTCACCGGCGAGAACGATGAGATCGACGTGACCTGGCAGATGTAAGCCCATTTTATACTGTATTTAACGGCTTTTTCCGTTGAATAAATACATTTATAAGGAGAAAAACAATGAAGAAGACAAAGAAACTGGCTGCTCTGGTACTGGCCATGGTGATGGCCTTCTCCCTCATGGCCGTGACCGCCGCCGCCTACGGCGCGGATGAGCATGTCCATGACGGGACCTGCTGCGAGGAGACGATCCAGCCCAGGAAGCCGGCGGCTCCGGTGTGCCCGTACTGCGGTACGGTGACGACCGATATGGGGTTTAAGTGGGAGAATGGCATCCGTTACATTATATTTGAGTGTCATGGATGCCGTGATTTTTCCACACGGGTTCGCTATTAAGTATGAAACCAGCTCAAAATAATTTTATACTTTTTACTCTATGCTTGATATTCGTTCTGGTTCTCCCCGCCTGCGGGGAGAACCAGCGTCCCCCGGAACAGGACGAGGGTGTTTTGATTTATGCCGCATTGAATCCGGTATCCAGTGAGGTTCAAAAATCTATAGAATTTTTCAATAATGAACACACAGATATACAGATCGAGATACACGATTACTCGGACGAGGGCGGTCTGGAACGCCTTCAAACAGAACTGGTATTGGGGAAAGTTCCGGATATTATGGAGATGCACTATTTCGGAAAAACCGGGCCAAAGGTAGCCGTTGCTGATTCCTATTATGTTTGCCCGGGAAGTTACGCAGAGGCGGCGGACGAATACTGGATGCCCTACCGTCAGATGGCACAAAGGGGGTATTTGGAAGACCTGTGGCCCTACATAGAAAGCGACCCGGAGCTTGGCAGAGACGGAGTTTTGGAAGCGCCGCTAAAAGCCGCCGAGGCAGACGGCGGCCTTTATATTCTCTTTCAGGATGTTGTTATTTTTACACTAATAGGGCGGGAAAGCGTTGTGGGGAGCCGGTATAGTTGGACAATGGAAGATATCATGGAAGTTCTGGCCGGGATGCCGGAGGGCTCCACCATCTTACGGTATAATATGACCAGGCGGGACGCATTCTTCAATCTGCTCCGGTTTTCACTGGACCGGTTTATGGACCGGGAGGCCGGGGAATGCCATTTTGACAGCCAGGGATTTCTTGATCTGGTTCAGTTTCTGGAGAATTTTCCAGAAGAAGTTGATTTTGAGGACCCTGTAGAGGCGGAGGAAGAGGTTAGGCGGCGGATCAAGAACGGACAGCAAATGCTGGAAGGTAAGATGGTCGACTGGCAGAAAGAAATCGCTGTTGCAGACGCGATCTGGCAGGAACGTGCCGCCTTTCCCGGTTACCCAACTACAGGCGGTGGTTCGGGAAGTTTTTTTTACCCGACAAGAAGAGTTCTGGCCATGTCCGCCGCCTGCCGGTACAAGGACGCTGCCTGGGAGTATATTCGCAATCTGTTGAAACCACGTGTCAGCCAAAATCAGCCCCTCACTACATCGAATATCCCAATCAATGCTCATGACTATGAACTGCTTCTTTGGGGAGAACTGCAGCAGACAAACAGACGTATTGCGGAGGTAGGGTCTGTAGAGAAGTTCCTGAAAGATGGTTTTCTTGCTAGTCAGAGACATTTTAACCATGGACCGGAGGTCCGTATGATGCGTCCTCTGACAGAAGAAGAATCCCAGCGGCACCGAGATCTGGTCAATCACACCACCCTCCTCTACTGGCCTGACGACGAACTGTCCGGTATCGTATGGGACTCTTTAGGCCCCTATTTCGCCGGGGACTGGACGCTGGACCATACCATAGATATCATCCAGAGCCGTGCCACGCTGTATGTCAACGAGCAGCGGTAGAGGCGGGACCGCGCATACGGCCCCGCTTTCCGCACACAGTCCTTGACTCTTTCGATTTAACGTATTAAAATCACAATGAAAAAGGGGGTGTCGTATGAAAAGAGATATAAAAATGCAATTTCTCATGCTGCTGGCGGCGTTGTCCTGTGTTCTGGTTCTCCCCGCCTGCGGGGAGAGTCAGCTTCCCCCTGAACCGGAGGAGGGCGTTCTGATCTATGCCGCACTGAATCCTGTGGATGAAAAGACTGAGATTTCTGTAAAGAAGTTCAACGATGCCCACGAGGATGTGCAGATCGAAATCCGCGATTACTCGGACGAGGGGGGCATTGAGCGTCTTCGCACAGAGCTGGTTCTTGGACGGGTCCCGGATATCATGGAGATGCATTATTATGGAAAATCCGGCCCAAAGGTGGCTGTGGGACATAAGTATTACGTTGTCCCGGGAGCTTACGCGGAGTCAGAAGACGAATATTGGATGCCCTACCGCCAGATGGCGCAGAAGGGATATCTGGAGGACCTGTGGCCCTACATCGAAAACGACCCGGAGCTGGGCAGGGACGGCGTTCTGCAACCCCCGCTGGAAGCCGCCGAAGTAAACGGCGGCCTTTACATTCTCTTTCAGAAGTTTTGCATCTTCACCCTGATTGGCCGGGAGAGCGTGGTAGGAGACCGGTACAGCTGGACGCTGGACGAACTCATGGAGGCCTTTGCCGCTATGCCGGAGGGGTCCACGATCATGCGGTACAGCATGACGAAGCGGGATGTTTTTTTCAACCTGCTCTGCCCGTCACTGGAGCAGTTTGTAGACAGGAATACCGGAGAATGCTCCTTTGACAGCAAAACCTTCCGTGATCTGGTGCTGCTTTTGGAGGGATTTCCCGATGAAGCCGTCGAGGAAGACCCTGCGGCAGCGGAGCAGGAGGTCAGATACCGGATTGAGGAAGGGCTGCAGATGCTGGAAGGCAAAATGGTAGACTGGCAGAGAGATATTGGCTTTTCAGATGCGATCTGGGGGGAACGCGCCGCCTTTCCCGGTACTCCGACGTCGGATGGCAGCTCAGGCGGCTATTTTTATGCGCCAAAAACGATCCTGTCCATGTCCTCAGGAACAAGGACGCCGCCTGGGAGTACATCCGTGAACTTGTCGCACCACAGCGAAACAGTCTTGAGCCGATCACCATATCCATGAACATACCGGTCAACCGGGCGGATTACGAATGGCTTATCCGGGGAGAACTCAAGCAGCAGTCCGATGGTCTTCAACTCAGTCCAGAGATTTTTGAGCAGCCTGATATACCGATTTTTGAAGAGCAGCACTTTACCTTTGGACGTCCAATCCACCTGTTGACTCCTCTGACAGCAGAGGATTCCCAGCGGCACAGGGATTTGATCGACCATACCAACCGCCTCTACTGGCCCAACGGGGAACTGTCGGACATTGTGTGGGAGGTGTTGGGGACCTACTTCGCCGGGGACCTGACACTGGACCTGGCTGTGGAGCGCATCCAGAACCGGGTGGGGTTATATCTGAACGAGCAGAAGTAAGGCGGGACCGTGTTCCTTCCCGCAAGACAGCTCCTGCCCTCCCTGCGTTTTTTTTTCAGAATTCTGTTGACAATTTCCAAAGCATGACGTATAATGCAGGCACGCAAAGCAATCCCACAATTGAATACCTTATCAAGAGTGGCGGAGGGAACGGCCCGATGAAGCCACGGCAACCTGCGAACGCAAGGTGCCAATTCCGGCGGTCAGCGAAAGATGAGGAGTGATATACAACCCTTCCGAAGCACGCCGCCAGGCGTGCTTTTTCTTTTGCACGCCAACAATACCACACAAATCGAAAGAGAGGAACTTACTATGGCAAACCGCATTTTCACCTCCGAGTCCGTCACCGAAGGACATCCCGACAAGGTCTGTGACCAGATCTCCGACGCCGTTCTGGACGCCATTCTGGCCCAGGACCCCAATGGACGGGTAGCCTGCGAGACCATCACCACCACCGGGATGGTGACCGTGATGGGCGAAATTTCCACAAAATGCTACGTGGACATCCCCCACATCGTCCGCCGCACCGTGGACAAGATCGGCTACAGCGATCCCGCCTACGGCTTTGACGCCCGGTCCTGTGCGGTGCTGAC
>OFGN01001885.1_pt1 | contig 12979 bp, 15 predicted proteins | sample 1521821 | NCBI WGS metagenome assembly OFGN01 (sample SAMEA3504094, study PRJEB24116) | mouse gut metagenome | biome: mouse gut; feature: mouse-associated habitat; material: faeces | place: Denmark | collected 2011
GTTCTGGCCGGCCAGATCAGCGACAAGACCAAGACCACTGTCACCGCCGTTGTGGGCAAGGGCTCCAAGGGCAACATCGAGGCCATGAACGTCAAGGACGCCCAGCTGGGCTTCGTCCAGTCCGACGTTATGGCTTACGCCTACAACGGCTATAACGAGGCGGTTATCGCCGCCTTACGCAATTTGGGCGTCACATATGCCCGAACTACCGAGGCAACGCACAGCTTTTCGCTTCCGCAAAGCTGGCTAAGGCTAAACCCCACCTGCCACCATAACGACCCGCTTTTTTGCGCGCTTGCGGATAAATTCGTAAACGGCTCGCCTCTCGGCGCGCCCAAGCACCGCGAGCCGTGGCTGTTTTACGTCTGGGGTCACAGCTTCGAGTTCGACGACAACGACAACTGGCATATAATAGAGGATTTTTGCAACCGCATTTCCCAACAAAAGGATATCTGGCTTGCAACCAACGGCGAAATTTACGACTACATATCCGCATACAATTCGCTCGTCTATTCTGCGGACGGCGAAACAGCAAAAAACCCCTCATATATGGGGGTCTGGGTGGAAATCCGCGGCAAAATTTACGAAATTCCCGCGGGCAAAATCGTCAAATTCGATAAATAAACCTATATAAAACGGCTTAAAAGCGTCAATAAAATCGATAAAGGGGAAATTATGATTTTAGACAAATTCAGCCTTAAAGGCAAGGTCGCAATCGTCACGGGCAGCAACACGGGGCTCGGTCAAGGCATATGCCGCGCCTTTGCCGAGGCAGGCGCGCTCGTCGCGGGCGTCTCCCGCAGACCGAGTACCGAAACAGCTCAAATGCTGGGCGCAGGCTTTCACAACATAATCGCGGATTTAAGCTCCTCCTCGGTCGCGGACGGCATAATCGCCCAAACGGTCAACCGCTTCGGCAGGGTGGATATCCTCGTCAACAACGCGGGTCTGATAAAGCGCTGCGACAGCCTCGATTTTTCCGAAGAGGATTGGGACAGCGTGCTTAACGTCAACTTAAAAACCGCGTTCTTTCTTTCGCAGTCGGCGGCAAAGCAGTTCATAAAGCAGGGCACAGGCGGAAAAATAATCAACATTGCCTCTATGCTCTCCTATCAGGGCGGCGTAAGGGTGCCGTCGTATACGGCCTCTAAGTCGGCTATCCGCGGAGTCACTATGACGCTCGCCAACGAATGGGCGCGTTACGGAATAAACGTAAACGCAATAGCCCCCGGCTATATGGCTACCAACAATACCGAAGCGTTAAGACAGGACGAGGAGCGCAGTGCGGACATTCTCGCCCGCATACCCGCAGGCAGATGGGGCACGCCCGCCGATTTAGAGGGCGCGGCGGTCTTTCTTGCTTCGGAAGCTTCCGACTACGTCAACGGCTTCACGCTCGCAGTCGACGGCGGTTGGCTCGGCAGATAAATCACGCTTTTATATCAAACAATTCGTTTGGTGAAATGTCCAGAATATCGCAGATTTTAAGAATTTGGTCGTAATTCAGCTCAAAAATACCGTTTTCAAAACGGCTGTATTGCTGTTGCGTCATATACAGCATATCGGCAAGTTCTTTCTGGGTTAATCCCTTAAATTTCCTTGCCTCTTTTAAGTTTTCTCCAATCTTTTTTGAAACTTTCATATTAAAAACTTGCCACTTTGTGATGTAAAATTATAGACATACACCATAAAATGATGTATAATAATAAAAATACAAAAGGAGGACGGGTATGGCGGACAATAAAAATCATATATTTTTAACCGAAACGGAAAGCGCGGCGGGCAGCTTCGATTACAGGGTCAACGCTTCCGATTTGCTTCTGGACTTAAAAGTGCTTTTAAAGGAATACTACATCGCAACCTTCACAAGCGACGGCAACGCGCTTTTAATCAATTTCAACAACGGTCAAAAATTCAAGCTTAATGTAGAAGAGCTCAACTGACAATAACGGCGGGCGGCGCAAAATTCTGCGCCGCCCGCCTCATTTTTTCACCGCAATCCAAAGCTTGTCCAAATGTCCGAAAAACACATATCTGTATCCGTTTTGTACATAGACTTTGCACGCCCGTATATATATAATAAGGTTCGGGTATAGTTTAAATACTTCCAAAAAACAACAAATATTTTTTATATATTCAAGGAGAAAAATTATGAAAATCGTAACCATGGGCGAAATTATGCTTCGTCTTTCCACCCCCAACAATGAAAAGTTTATTCAGGCAGACGAGTTTGACATAAACTACGGCGGGGGAGAGGCAAACGTAGCCGTATCCTGCGCAAACTACGGACATAATGCCGAGTTTGTAACCGCCGTGCCCGATAACGAGCTTGGCGAGTGCGCCGTTGCGGCGTTAAGAAAATACGGCGTCCAAACAAGTCATATCGCCCGTTGCGGCGAAAGGCTCGGCATTTACTACCTCGAAACGGGCGCGTCAATGCGTCCCTCCAAGGTCGTCTATGACAGAGCGCACTCCTCAATCACCACCGCAACCAAAAACGACTTCGACTTCGACGCAATTTTCAAGGGCGCGGATTGGTTCCACTTCACGGGAATTACACCCGCAGTATCAGACAGCGCGGCAATTCTCACCGAGGACGCTCTCAAAGCCGCCAAAAAGCACGGCGTAACGGTTTCCGTCGACCTCAATTTCCGCAAAAAGCTGTGGTCGAGCGAAAAGGCTAAGTCGGTTATGACCAAGCTTATGAAGTATGTCGACGTATGTATCGGCAACGAGGAGGACGCGGCTCTCGTCCTCGGCTACAAGCCCGGTGCAACCGACGTAACCAAGGGCGATTTAGAGCTTGCGGGCTATCAGGATATTTTTACAAGAATGTGCAAGGATTTGGGCTTTAAGTACGCCATATCCTCGCTCCGCGTAAGCCATTCCGCTTCGGATAACGGCTGGTCGGCGTGCATATATAATGCGGAAACCAAGGAATTCTACCATTCCAAAACCTATAGAATTTCCCCCATAGTCGACCGCGTAGGCGGCGGCGACAGCTTTGCGGGCGGCGTAATCACCGGCTTTTTGGACGGTAAGGACTTCAAGTCCGCGCTGGAATTCGGCGTAGCGGCGTCCGCGTTAAAGCATACAATCCCCGGCGACTTTAACCTCGTTTCCCGTAAGGAGGTAGAAGCGCTTGCGGGCGGCGACGGCTCCGGCCGCGTTCAACGCTAAAAACGCGTATATACGTCGCAACCCAACCCCCTGCCTTTGGCGGGGGGATAAAGGAGGGCAGGCGCTCATTTTTTTCAATCAACATTTCAGGCGGTAATATAAATGCAAATCGCATTCCGTACCCACGACCTCGGCGTCAAGGGCCTTCAAAACGCAATACAAAAAGCGCGTAACTGCGGCATATCCGCGGTGCAATTAGTCGCCTATAAATTTATGGACGAAATAAAATACGCGCCCAACCAGCTCAATGCGGAAAACGCCGCCGCCATAGGCGCCGCGCTTAAACAGTCGGGCATATCCGTCCCGCTTATCGGCGCATACTTCAATCCCGTCCATTCCGACAAGTCAAGGGTCGCAAACGGTATCGCCGTTTTTAAGGAGTATCTTCGATACTGCACTGCCCTCGGCTGCAATATAGTCGGGTCGGAAACGGGCAGCTTCAACAACGATAAATGGACGTATAACCCCCTCAACCGCACCGAGCAAGCTCTTCAAACGGTCATTCACACGTTCGGCGAGCTTGCCGAATATGCAAAGCAGTACGGCGCATATGTCGGTATGGAGGGCGCGGCGGGTCACGTCTGCTGGAACGTTGCAACGCTCAAACGCGCAGTTGACGCAATCAACGCCGACAATATCAGAATTATTTTCGATATATACAACTATCTTGACGCTTCCAACTATCAAAGCTATCTTGAAATTTTGGACGAGGGCTTAACAGCCTTCGCGGGCAAAATCGCGGTTTTCCATATCAAGGACTGCGTATTTGAGGACGGAAGGCTTAAACAGGTCGCCGTCGGCAAGGGCGTTTTCGACTATTATAAGCTCCTCGGCAAAATCAAGGCGTACGATAAAAGCGCCGTGCTCGTGCTTGAAGGCACCACGGGCGACGACATTGTGCCCGCCATAGAGCTTATCACATCAATCTGGCGGCAGGTATAATAAATAAAATTAAAAAAGGTGTAAAAATGAAATTCGATATCCGTTATTCAAACCACCCCGACGATTCCAAGCGCTACGACACCAAGGAATTGCGGGAAAAATATTTAATCAAAAAGCTTTTTGAGGAGGACGAAATTCTCCTCACCTATTCCCATCAGGACAGAATAATCGCGGGCGGCGCAATGCCCGTCAAAAAAACGCTGTCCCTCGGCACCTTTAAGGAGCTTGCAACCGCATACTTTTTAGAGCGCCGCGAAATGGGCATAATCAACATAGGCGGCGCGGGCATAATCACCCTCGACGGTAAGCAGTACGATATAGACCATAAAGAGGGCATTTATATCGGAATGGGCACAAAGCAGGTAGAGTTTGCTTCCAAGGACGGTAAAGCCCCAGCCAAATTCTATATCAATTCCTGCCCCGCGCACAAAACCTATCCAACGGTCAAAATAATAAAGCCCGTTGAAGGCAAGCCCGCCCCCGCAGACGCAAAATACTGCGTGCAAAGGCACCTCGGCTCGCTCGAAGGCATTAACAAGCGCACGATTAACCAGTTTATTATCGGCGACGTGTGCGAAAGCTGTCAGCTCGCAATGGGCATGACCGAGCTTGCCGAAGGCAGTGCATGGAACACCCTGCCCAGCCACACCCACGAGAGGAGAATGGAGGTGTATATGTACTTCGAGCTGCCCGAAACCGAGGCGGTTATACACCTTATGGGCACCCCGAAGGAAACCCGCCATATCATTATGCATAACGAGCAGGCTGTCATCTCCCCCAGCTGGTCAATCCACAGCGGCGTAGGCACGCACAACTACACGTTTATATGGGGTATGTGCGGCGAAAACCAGACGTACGACGATATGGACAATATCGCCACGTCCGATTTAAAATAAGCGTCGCAGTACATTGCCGCGCTCCGCGCCCCCAACCCAATCAAAATCTATATGTAAAGAGGAAAAAATCAAAATGTCACAACTTCTGTTCAAAGACGTAAACAAGGTATACCCCAACGGATACCACGCCGTGCACGATTTTAATATGGAAATCAAAAACGGCGAGTTTATCTGCCTTGTCGGCGACTCCGGCTGCGGCAAGTCCACAACCCTGCGTATGATAGCGGGGCTCGAGGACATCACCTCGGGCGAGTTCTATATAGACGGCAAGCTCGCAAACCAAATGTCCTCGCGTGACCGCGGCATCGCAATGGTTTTCCAGTCCTATGCGCTCTATCCGCACCTCACCGTGTACGAAAATCTCGCCTTCGGACTTATGCTTGAAGGCATCGACGCGGACGTAATCGAGGAAAAGGTTCAGGCAACGGCAAAAATTCTCGGACTTACCGACTATCTCGAAAGATTTCCCCGCGCCCTCTCGGGCGGACAGTGCCAGCGCGTCGCCGTCGGCAGGGCGCTTATAAGAAAGGTCAATATCTTCCTTATGGACGAGCCGTTGTCCAACCTCGACGCAAAGCAGCGCGTTACCATGCGTTCGGAAATAAAGCAAATCCACCGCTCAGTCGGCGCAACTACAATCTACGTCACCCACGACCAGACCGAGGCAATGACCATGTCCGACAGAATAGTCGTAATGAAGTCGGGCGGCTACGTCCAGCAAATCGGCACCCCGTTCGAGCTGTACTTCTACCCCAAAAACCTATTTGTCGCGGGCTTTATAGGCGAGCCTCCCATGAACTTTATCCGCGGCACGGTCGAAAACGGCATTCTTAATGCATGCGGTCTGCAATTAAGCCTCGCCCCCGTCGTCAGGGACGTAAAGGCTATCGAGGGCAAAAGGGTAGTGTTCGCATTCAGACCGGAGGCAATCAAGCTCGAAGAAGCTCCGGACAGCTACAAGCTCACCTCGAAGGTAGAGCTTACCGAGCTTTTGGGCGACACCACCAACGTCTACGCAACAGTCGGCGCGGGTGCCGAGCGCACAAACATAATTTTAAAGGTCAACCCGCACCACACGCCCGAAATGGGCGACGGGTTCAGCTTTAACGTGCCCTATATTTCCGCGTACGTGTTCGATGCCGAAACCGAGCAGATTATAGAAAACGACATAGAAAGGCATTAACGGGAGGGGATAGCTCAGCTATGGAAGTAATAAGCAAAAAACTGTTTGCAAAACCGCAAAGACCAATCAAAATCATGCAGTTCGGCGAGGGTAATTTCCTCCGCGCGTTTATAGAATGGTTCATTCAGGACCTGAACGACAAGGGCGCAATCAACGCAAACGTCGCCCTCGTTCAGCCCATGCCCTTCGGCAGAGTTAACGAGCTCGCCGCGCAGGACGGGCTTTATACCCTCCGCTTAGAGGGGATAGACGGCGGCAAGCGCGTCAAAAAAAGTCAGGTTATCGACGTTATCGGCGACTGCATAAACCCGTTTACGGAATACGAAAAATTCCTTAAATACGGCGAAAGCGAGGACCTGCAGATAATCATATCCAACACAACCGAAGCGGGCATAGCCGTCGACCCTACGGATACCGACCTTTCACAGTGCCCCAAATCCTACCCCGGTAAGCTGCTCGCGCTTTTAAAGCGCCGCTACGACCGTTTCAAGGGCGATATAGCCAAGGGACTTGCCATTATCCCGTGCGAGCTTATAGACGACAACGGCGACGAGCTGTATCGCTGTCTTACAGAGCTCGCCAAAATCAACAAAATGGACGCGGCGTTTATAAAATGGCTGCAAACGGCAAACCATTTCACCTCCACGCTCGTGGACAGAATAGTCCCCGGCTATCCCAAAAACGAGATAGAGGAAATTCAGAAGGAAACGGGCTATATCGACAATAACGTAGTCAAGGGCGAAATTTTCCACCTTTGGGTATTAAAAAAGGAGCCGTTCGTTCAAAAGGTGTTCCCCGCGGACAGCACGGGGCTGAACATTATCTTTGCGGACGACATTCACCCCTACAAGCAGCGCAAGGTCAAAATTCTCAACGGCTCGCATACCGCAATGGTGCCCGTTGCATACCTCTGCGGCATTGACACCGTCGGCGAGGCGGTCACCGACCCCGTAATCGGCAAATTCGTGCGCGACTTTGTTTTTGAAGAGGTCAACCCCACAATCAACCTCCCGCAGAACCAGATGACGGCGTTTGCAAACAGCGTGCTGGAAAGGTACCAAAACCCCTATATCCGTCACGAGCTAATGTCAATCGCCCTCAACTCAACCACCAAATTCAGAACAAGAATACTCCCCACGCTCACGGACTATGTAAAAATCACGGGCAAGCTTCCCTTGCATGTGCTTTTCTCGTTCGCGGCGCTCGTCGCCTTCCACAAGGGCAAGCGCGGAGCGGAGGATATAAGGCTTGCGGACGACCCCGCATATCTTGCAAAATGGAAGCAGCTCTGGGCAGACTTCAACGGCGACTATGCAAAGCTTGCCAAGACCGCGCTCGGCTGGATGCAGGCATGGGAGTGCGATATGAACGCAATCCACCCCCAAATCACTTCAACTGTCGCAAAATATCTTGAAGCAATCGATACAAAGGGTATGAAGGCGGCGGTAAAGGAATTTGTAAATGGCTAAGCAGACAATAATAATCAACCCGCTCGACAATGTCGCGGTCGCGCTGTGCAATCTGCAAAAGGGCGGCATATACGAGGGGGTAACGCTTGCAGAGGACGTCGCAAAGGGTCACAAATTCGCCCTGCGCGACATAAAGCAGGGCGAAAATATAATCAAATACGGCAGTCCCATTGCATGCGCAACGGCGGATATAAAAAAGGGCGGTCACGTCCACACCCACAACGCAAAAACCAACCTGTCGGAAAATCTCGAATATACCTACAACAAGGCCCCGACCGAATTAAGCAAGGTCGCCGACCGCATCGTCAAGGTATATCCCCGCGCCAACGGCGAGGTCGGTATCCGTAACGAGCTGTGGATAATCCCCACGGTCGGCTGTGTCAACGCGCAGGCAAAGCTTATTGCGGAAGCCTTTAAGTCGCAATACGGCACGGACGGCTTCGACGGCGTTTTTACCTTCACGCACCCCTACGGCTGTTCCCAGCTCGGCGACGACCACGAGCGCACAAAGCTCATTCTTCAAAAAATGGTTCGCCACCCCAACGCGGGCGGCGTGCTCGTGCTCGGCTTAGGCTGCGAAAACAACCAGATGTCCGCATTCCGCGAGGGGCTCGGCAGCATTGACGAAAGCCGCATAAAATTCCTCGTCGCGCAGGAGGTAGAGGACGAGGTTGCAGAGGGCGTAGAGCTGTGCAGACAGATTGCGGAGGTCATAAAGCGGGATAAGCGCGTCGAACGCAGTATATCCTGCCTTAAAGTGGGCTTAAAGTGCGGCGGAAGCGACGGGCTTTCGGGCATAACCGCCAACCCGCTTGTAGGACTTTTCTCCGACTATATAGTTGCTGCGGGCGGCACAACCGTATTGACGGAGGTTCCCGAAATGTTCGGCGCGGAGCAGCTTTTAATGAACCGCGCAAAAGACAAAGCCATCTTTGAAAAAACCGTAAAATTAATAAACGATTTCAAGGACTATTTCCGCAAAAACGGACAGACCGTCTACGAAAACCCCTCCCCCGGCAACAAGGCGGGCGGCATAACCACGCTCGAGGATAAATCTCTCGGCTGTACTCAAAAGTCGGGCTCGGGCCCCGTTGAAGACGTTGTTTTCGACGACGGCTTCATTACGAAGAAGGGCCTCAACCTTCTTAACGGCCCCGGCAACGATATGTGCGCCGTAACCAACCTCGGCGCGGCGGGCTGTCACCTCGTGCTTTTCACCACGGGCAGAGGCACCCCCTTCGGCGGCTTTGTGCCCACGCTTAAAATAGCCACCAATTCCGAGCTCGCCTCAACCAAGCGCGGCTGGATAGACTTCGACGCGGGCGCCGTGCTCGAAACGGACTTCGCAACCCAGCTCGAACGGCTTACCGACCTGATAGTCGAAACGGCGAACGGCAAGCCCACCAAAAACGAAATTAATCACACCAAAGAAATAGCGATATTCAAAACGGGCGTTACACTTTAAGCCAAGGGCGGTAACACCGATATTATGAGGAGAATTTAATAATGAAAGCATTCATGGACGCAGATTTTCTGCTCGATACCGAAACAGCCAAAAAGCTCTACCACGACCATGCAGAGCATATGCCGATAATCGACTATCATTGCCACCTGCAACCCAAGGAAATTTACGAGGACAAGAAATTCCGCAATTTAGCGGAGGTCTGGCTGGGCGCAGGCGACAGATACGGCGACCACTACAAATGGCGCGCCCTCCGCGCCCGCGGCTATGCCGAGGACAGCATTTCCGGTCCCGACGACGACTATAAAAAATACCTTCAATTCGTCGAAAGTATGCCATACTTCGTGGGCAATCCGCTTTATCACTGGTCGCATTTAGAGATGCGCAGATACTTCGGTATAGACGAAATCATAAATAAAGAAAACGCAAAAGTCATTTGGGATAAGGCGAACAAGGTGCTTGAAAAGCTCACCGCCCGCGAAATGATGTACAAATTCAACGTCAAAACGGTCTGCACCACGGACGACCCCGTGGACAGCCTCGAATGGCACAAAAAAATGAACGCGGACAAAACCTTAAAGGTCAGCGTCCGCCCCGCGTTCCGCCCCGACAAGGCAATCAACGTCGAATTAAGCTGGTTCGCGGCTTGGGTCAATCAGCTTTCGGGCGTCGTCGGCAAGCCGATAGCAACGCTTAACGACCTCTGCGCCGCCCTCGCGGAAAGGATAAAATTCTTCGACGAAATGGGCTCCAAGCTCTCCGACCACGCTCTGGACGTGGTTCACTACGCGCCCGCAACGTATGACGAAGCGAACAAAATCTTCTTAAAGGGAATGAAGGGACAGCCCGTTTCCGTAGAGGAGCAGGACAAATACAAGGGATATATTTTGGTTTTCCTTGCAAAGGAATACGCAAAATACGGCTGGGTTCAGCAGTACCATATCGGCGCTTTGCGCAACAATTCAAAGAGCATGCTCGAAAAAATCGGCCCCGATACGGGCTTCGACGCAATTGAGGACGCGGTGTATATGGAAAAGCTCTCCGCACTCCTCGGCGAGCTGGACAAAAACGGCGATATGCCCAAAACAATTCTCTATTGCCTTAACCCGCGCGACAACTACGCGCTCACAGTGCTTGCGGGCTGCTTCCAGAAGGAGGGAGTGAAGGGCAGAGTGCAGGTCGGCACCGCATGGTGGTTTTTGGACCAGCAGGACGGCATGAGGCAAAACCTCGAAACATTAATGCAGGTCGGACTTGTCGCGCAGTCGGTCGGTATGCTCACGGACAGCCGTTCCTTCCTCGCATATCCCCGTCACGAGTACTATCGCAGACTTCTGTGCCAAATGCTCGGCAGACTTGTGGAAAGCGGTCAGTACCCCGCGGAAGAGCTTCCCCGCCTCGGCAAAATAGTGGAGGATATCTGCTACAACAACGCCGCGCAATTCTTCGGCTTTTAAGCTTTAACAAGTCATAAATAAACAATCAGCCGCCCGACGGACTTCTCGTCCGTCGGGCGCGCCTTTATGTCATATTACTTTTTAAAATACTCGCGTATCTCGTTTTCCACGTTTAAATTCACAACCTTGTTGTCGCCGTTTATGCGTTGCGAAGGGAACAGCCTTATAAAAGCTTTCTCTTCTCCGCATTTGGAGCATTTGCATCTTAATTCCGCTTTTTTGTCGGTTCCGTTTCTTGCCGAAACAGTTCCGATAATTTCATAACTCACGTCAGTGTCAAAGTTGTAGCGTGTTTTGCATTTTTTACATTTGGTTTGCTTTCCCCGCTTTATTTTCGTAACGGCAAATACGATTATTCCTACAATCAGCGCCGCCGCCAATACCGCAACTATAATGTTTCCCATTTAAAAATCTCCTTACTGCGTAGTCTGCTACCATTTTGGTAGTTGCTATTTTAATTTACTACCATTTTGGTAATATGTCAAATAAAATGAAGACGTATTTGGGAAAAAGATTGAAAGAGCTGAGGGAAGAAAGGGGTTACACGCAAAAACAGGTTGCCGACAAGCTTGGGCTGAACAGTGTAACTTATCTTCACTATGAAAAGGAACAGCGCGAACCTCCGCTTGCTTTGCTTGCGGATATGGCGCAGCTTTACGTCTTGCGTCCGTTTGTCCGGTATATGTGCTTTTTCTCTCTGACATAGGTACACCCTCTTTCTTTGTTGTAATTGGGCGGCGAAAAATAAAGGCTTCTTTTCCACCTTACACTGATATTATATCACCTGTAAATATGTGTGCCCATATACAAAATAAACAAAGTTTTCATGTATGTGTACCCATGTATTTAGTCATTCTGTCAATAGACATATGTGCCCACATGCTATACTTATATTATAAACAAGGAACAAAACAGCCGGGAGAGCCGAAAGCACCCGATACCGAAAGCCATATACCTGTGAGTGAGCAACGGAGCAATACCAATAGTCAGGAAGATTCTTTCGGGGCTGAAATTCCTTTAAATTGAAAGGAGAAGTCACCATGACAGAAAGAATGATTGAGAATCGTATCAAGAAATTATCCGCACTGGAAGAACAGATTGCACAGCTTCAGGAGCAGGCAGACATAATCAAAAGCGAACTGAAAGCAGACCTTGAAGAAAAGGGGCTTGACGAACTTAAAACAAAGAATTTCCTTATCAGGTGGAAAGAGATTGTCAGCAACCGCCTTGATGGTAAAGCATTAAAGGCAGCATTGCCGGAGATTTACAGCCAGTATTGCAAGCCCACAAGTAGCCGGAGATTCACAGTAGCATAAATGAAAAGCCCTTATCAAAGCCGGTAACTTTGATAGGGGCAGTAACCCGATAACACGTCAAATTATGGGTATGGGGAAATTATAACATTTCCTCTGCCCGGAGTAAAGAGAGGATTAGGAAATTGATACAAGAAACGTTAAACAAGGCAGCAGCAATAGAACTTTTTGAGAAAGAGGCGGTTTTATTTGGCACAAGTGATGCCGTTCCCTTTTATCGGGCAATAGAACTTTTCGGAGAATCAGCAGCAACGTTCTTTGATAGAACAATTAAGTTTGAGGGCTATTTAGACGGCGGCGCAGATTGGAACGCATGGGGCGCGTGTACTGACGATAGACCAATGACAAATTATCTTTATAAGGCTGGCTTTCTGAAATTGGTAACAGAACATAACTATTTATGCGTAATAAAAGCTCATGCAGAAAGCGAGGGTGGGCGCATATTTGATAAATGTTGGGAGGAACGCAGCCGAAGACTGGAAGAGCGGGAAGCAGAGGAAGAACGCAAGAGGGCAGAGCGCAAGGCGAAACGTGCAGCAACTAAAGCCGCGAGAGAGGCAGCAAAGAAAGAACAGGAGGGGGAGCAGTAATTCAGGATAAAGAAAAGGCAAAGCGGCGAGAAAGCGGCGAGGAAAGGAGGGGCGGCATGATGGCAGAGCAGAAACAGACTTTTGCAACGGAGATCATCAATGAAATAGCAAAGCAGCGGAACCGTTGGATACTGGCATTTTGTATCTCACTGGTCGGGAATATCATTCAGGCGGCAATATGGTTTTTCAGGTAACGGAAATAAGGGCGTGGGCGGCTTATATGACTGCTGCCCTATCCCACATTATAGAAAGGCGGTGCTTATTATGGCAGAAAAGAGGAAAGACAGCCGGGGAAGAATATTAAGGGATGGGGAAAATCAGATGAAAGACGGGCGTTACCGCTATCAGTACATGGACGGCAGAGGAAAGCGGTGTGCGGTGTATAGCTGGAAACTGGTGGAAACAGACAGAACGCCACCCGGAAAGAGGGATGATATAAGCCTACGGGAGAAAATAAAGCAGATTGACCGGGATGTTGAGGACGGTA
>OFGN01001890.1_pt1 | contig 12955 bp, 10 predicted proteins | sample 1521821 | NCBI WGS metagenome assembly OFGN01 (sample SAMEA3504094, study PRJEB24116) | mouse gut metagenome | biome: mouse gut; feature: mouse-associated habitat; material: faeces | place: Denmark | collected 2011
TGTGAGAATGAAGTTTACCAGCATATTTTTCTCCTGGCAGCATAAAAACATGGCAAAAAATGCCCCTGTCCACCCAGATTGTCTCCCAGGCCTCCTGCGGCAGTTTTCCCATGCTTTTTATACAGTGTCAGCGGGCTATTCCCGCGATTTTTCTAAACCACTCCTCCAGACAGCACTCTCCGCTCAGGCTCCTGCCGCCTGGAATGCCCCTTCCATCAGCTCCCGCTTATGTTCCATGGTGGAATGCACATACAGTCCCAGCGTCACCTGAACACTGGAGTGTCCCAGAACCTCGCTGAGACTCTTCATATCAAATCCACGCCGAATACACCGGCTGGCAAAATAATGCCGCAAGGTATGGAACTTAAAATGCCCTATGCCACAGGCTTTCAGCAGCGCTGCAAAACGGTACTGCACCGTTCTGGCCTCCGCCCACTCCTTCTTCTTTCCCTCCACCAAATATACGTCAGGCCTGCGCCGGTTCAGCTTCAGCAGACGCAGCAGAAACCCAGGAACCGGAATACTCCTGGCAGAGGTGGGGGTCTTGGGAGCCTGGATCTTCACTTTGGTGCCGGACTGGTCTGTCCCACAATTTCTGACGCGCTGCATATTTCTGCTCACCCGCAGCACCCCCGCCTCCAGATCAATGTCGCTCCATCTCAGGGCGCACAATTCCCCGATACGAATCCCCGTACAGCAGGCCAGAAGTACCCCCAGACAAGTTCCATCCTCCGCATGTGCCGCCAGATACTCCATAAGCTTTTCCATAACCTGATCTGTGGGTACCTCCACCTGGGGCCTTCTGCCCGTCTTCCCCGCCTCCAGCTCCGGCAGGCTGCACCCATGCTCCCGGGACATGTGCCGGAAAGCCTGACGCAGCACCGTCCCAATGCTTCTGGCATAGGCGGCTGAAATCCCTGAACCGTCACGTTTTTTCCGGATCCCTTCCAGAAAATTTCTACAGCAGACACCTGTAAACGTCCTTCCCTCCTGGTTTCCGATCCTCCGAATATGCCGTTCCACAATCTGAAAATAGCAGGCATAAGTGGACTCTTTCCAGGTTCCCTTTCTCTCCTCAAGCCACTTGTCCACAATTTCACCTATGGTGAGAGAACCCGTCTGCTCACTGGAAGAAGGCTGCTTTGGGGTCAGAAACTGATCTTCGACGCACTTCTTCCCACCCTCCTCTTTCTCCCGGGCCAGTTCCCGGGTCAGGGTCAGCACCTTCTCCCGGACCTCCTTATAACTGTGCCCGTAGACAGAGCGATATCCCGTCCCTGGCATCCCACACCGCACCCGTCCCTCCCATCTTCCGTCTTTCCTCTTATAGATATTTAATCCCTTTTTTGCCATGGTTCTCTCCCTTTCTCTGACCAGATTTTTGACGGCTCACAATTTTTTCCGCTGCAGCATTAAGCAGATTTTACTATGTGCCACAAGGTAGCTTTGAAGTAGCCACCTGTTTAAGGAATCGCTTCGGTATGTTATATCGAAAATAGTTGCGTAGTATTTTTAAAAAATAAAAGCCAAACATTTAGTTTGGCTTTTTTGTTTTAATTTTAACTTTGTTGTTATATCAATTATTATCTCTTTATTTTATTGGTTAATTTGCGATAAACATTTTATCACAAATTTGACAGGTTGGTTATAATTGCTTTTATTATATTCATATTATTTATAAAGGGATTTATAGGTATAAGATGATTATAAGAAAAGAGCATATTATTGTTACTAGCGTTTTTATTATGGCGATTATTGCTACTATTTTGTGTGCTATTTATGTGCCAGTAAATAGTACTATGTCTAAAGGGGTTGTAGTTATTGATGCAGGACACGGCGGTATGGACGGCGGTGTATCTTACGGAAATATGATTGAAGCAAATATAAACTTAGAACTTACAAGAGAACTTAAAGAAATTTTGCTTGATAGGGGATATAAAGTTGTACTTACAAGAGATAGTGCTAATTCCTTGGGTGGGAAAAAGAAGGACGATATGCAAAAGCGTAAGGATATTATATTAAAAGCAAAACCCGATTTAGTTGTAAGTTTACACGTGAATAAATATCAAGATAGTAAAAGGCGTGGCGTACAAGTTTTTTATGACGATACCAAAAAGAATAAAGATGTTGGGGAAAGATTTCAGTATTTAATAAATAGCAATGTCAATAAAAAATATGCGGGTAGAGACGATTTGAAAAGCTTAGGCGGTGATTATTTTATTTGCAAGTGTTCCCCTTATCCTTCGGTAATTATTGAGTGTGGTTTTATTTCTAACGAAGGCGATAGAATGCTACTTAATGACAGCAAATACAAAACACATTTAATGACAACAATAGCAGACGGAATAGATAGTATGATGCTAAGTAAAGTATCTGCATAAATTTAAAAAAGTCTTTGATTAGGCAGAAAATATAACTACAATTATTTACTAAATAACTATTAAATAAAATGCAAACAAAAAACACTAAAAGCAAAACTTTTAGTGTTTTTAATATTTAATATCGATTTTTGAACTACTTTTTTATTTTTCTCTAGCTTTTATTACACCAGTTTTTAAGTCGTCTCTCATTCTTTCTTTATGGTCAAGTATCTTTTTGCGGATTCTTATTGATTGCGGAGTAATTTCAAGTAGTTCGTTATTTTCAATAAATTCAATAGCTTCTTCCAAAGAGAAAACTCTTGGTCTTTGCAATTTTAAAGCATCGTCACTGCCTGATGCACGGGTGTTTGTAAGATGTTTTTCCTTGCAGACATTTACAACCAAATCTTCTGCTTTTGGTGAGTAACCAATAACCATTCCGCTATAAACAGGGTCGCCAGGATTTAAAAATAACACGCCGCGTTCTTGTGCAGCATTTAAGCCGTAACCTGTAGCTTTACCTGTTTCAAAAGATATAAGTGAGCCATTGCTACGTCTTGGAATGTCGCCTTTGTAAGGCTCAAAACCTGCAAACAAAGTATTTATAATTCCTTCACCTTTTGTGTCTGTTAAAAAGTCACTGCGGTATCCGATAAGTCCACGAGTAGGAATTGTAAATTCAAGCCTTATTCTTGATGCGACAGGTGTCATATTAACAAGCTCTGCACGCCTTGTACCAAGTTTTTCCATAACGCTACCAACATAATCGTTTGGCACGTCAATAATTACTTTTTCGATAGGTTCGTATTTTTTACCGCCTATTATTTTATTCATAACTTTTGGTGTGCCAACCATAAATTCATAGCCTTCGCGTCTCATATTTTCTATTAAAATAGAAAGATGAATTTCGCCACGACCTGCTACCATAAAGCTATCTTTTGTGTCTCCGTCACGAACTCTCAAGGAAACATCACGAAGTAATTCCTTATATAGTCTGTCACGAAGATTTCTTGAAGTTACAAATTTACCTTCTTTGCCTGCAAATGGACTGTTGTTAACCAAAAATTCCATTTCCAAAGTAGGTTCTGACACATTTACAAATGGCAATGGTTCAGGGGTAGTAGGGTCGCAAATTGTGTTACCAATATTAATTCCTTCAATACCTGAAACGCAAACAATATCGCCAACAGTTGCAGTTGTTGTTGCAACTCTGTTTAAATTTTCTATTTCATAAAGATTGCTTATTTTTGAGTTATAGCTAATAAAATTAGGGTTGTTATCGCAAATTACAACATTGCTGTTAACATTACAAGTACCACGAGTGATTCTACCAATACCGATTCTGCCAACATAGTCATTGTAGTCGATAGAAGAAATTAATAGTTGCAAAGGTGCTGTATCATCACCTTCTGGACAAGGGATAAAATCCATTATTGTTTCAAACAGCGGAATTAAATCTGTACCCGGAACGCTTGGGTCAAGGGTTGCAGTACCGCTTCTGCCTGAGCAATATACGATAGGGTAGTCAAGTGCTTCGTCGCCTGCACCTAAATCAAGTAACAAATCAAGCACTTCATCTTCAACTTCGCCAAGTCTTGCATCTGCTTTATCAATTTTGTTAACGCAAATTATAACTTTCAAATTCATTTCCAAAGCTTTTGATAGTACAAATCTTGTTTGTGGCATTGTGCCTTCATAAGCATCAACAAGCAATACAACGCCGTCAATCATTTTTAATACTCGTTCTACTTCGCCGCCAAAGTCAGCGTGTCCCGGAGTGTCTATAATATTGATTTTAGCGTCTTTATATCTTACAGAAGTATTTTTTGCAAGGATAGTAATTCCCCTTTCTTTTTCTATATCATTGTTATCCATAACTCTTTCAGGAGCAATTTGATTTTCCCTAAAAGCACCGCATTGCTTTAGCATAGCATCTACCAAAGTGGTTTTGCCGTGGTCTACGTGAGCTATGATTGCTATATTTCTTAAATCTTTTCTTACCATAGTATGTCAGTTCCTTAAATTTCTTTTCCGTAAATAAGTATACACCATTTTATATAAAAAGCATAATAATTTTATTATAATTTTTAAAAAATTTATAAATTTTGTATGTTTATGTTGGTTTTAATGCGTATTTTGTGTTACAATGTAAAGGTAAGGTTATATCTTATATAATAAATTTTGGTTTTTTTGTGCAAAATAACCGAAAATGGTGGAAATATGTTTGATTTTTGTATAATCGGTGGTGGTGTAAGTGGTATGTACGCAAGTATTTTGCTTGCAAAAAAAGGATATTCTGTTGCTGTTTTGGAAGCTAATTCCAGAGTCGGCAAAAAATTGCTTGCAACAGGTAATGGCAAATGTAATCTTTCTAATACGATAATAAATGCGGAATGTTATAATACTCCGATTGCGTTTAGCGTTGTTAAAAATTTTGATATGCAAAAACAAATGTTGGAATTGGGATTGGTCACTAAAGTAAAAACCGGAAGAGTTTATCCGTTTAGTGAGCAAGCAAATAATGTGCTTAATATTATGCTTTGCAATATGCAAAAGTATGGTGTTAAAGTGATAACCGATTGCTTGGCTCAAGAAATAAAAATAAATGATTGTGTCACTATAAAAACTAGCAAAGGTGAATTTTGTTGCAAAAAAGTATGTTTAGCAACAGGTAGCAAAGCATCTTTTGGCATAGATAGCTTGCATTTGTATGAAAAACTAGGTCATAGTGTTGTCAAAAACAATCCTGCACTTGTACCGCTTATTGCAAAAAAGCCTGAGCAAATCAAAGGATTAAACGGAGTAAGGCAGGAAGCACAGGTTAGCCTTTATGACAATGGCAAATTAATTGCAACTGAATTTGGCGAAGTGCAGTTTAGAAAGGACGGAATATCCGGTATTGTAATTTTAAATATGTCATCTAAAATGTGTAGATATAATATGGAAAGTGGCGTTTGCTATCTTGATTTTATGCCTGAATTTACATCGCTGCAAGTGGAAGAACTTTTAAAGAATGACATTACAGCAGAGTTTGGTGTGCTAAATAAAAACTTAATGCAAAATGCGATTAAGTATGGTGCAAATGGAATTAAGAAATACAAAATAGATGTTGTAAAAAGTATGGACGAAAAGCTAAGTCAAGTTATGAGTGGCGGACTATACGTAAATGAATTTGATTTTGACAAAATGCAATCTAAAATAAACAATAATTTGTATGCAATAGGTGAAGCACTTAATGTGGACGGAATTTGTGGCGGTTACAATTTGCTATTTGCTTTTGCTTCAAGCTATAATTTTGCAAAGGAGTTTTAAATGTTACAAAAATTAAGTAATTTAAGATTGCCTATAGGTTTTGATAATGAGACCATTGCTCAAGCTGTAAAAAAGAAGATTGGTGGATATAAGTTTGTAAAACTTGACAAACTATCGCTTGACAGCAGAAGGAAAAATGACATACATTATGTTGCAAGTGTTGTTGTGGACGGAAAACCTAATAATAATTTGCAAGAGTATAAATCACCAAAAACAAGTGTAAAGCAATTGATAGACTGCATCGTCAAATTAAAAAGCAGACCAATAATAATTGGTAGTGGTCCTTGCGGTATGTTTGCAGGATTGGTACTGGCTTACGCAGGACTATGTCCAATAATATTTGAAGGTGGCGATAAGGTGGAAAACCGCTCAAAAATCGTTACTAATTTCAATTTAGGGGATTCCTTAAATGAAAATACAAATATACAATTTGGCGAAGGTGGAGCAGGTACTTTTTCAGACGGAAAGCTTAATACTGGTATATCTAGTGAGTACATAAGTGTAGTGCTTAATGAGTTTGTAAAGCACGGGGCTAGCGAAGATATATTATATTTATCCAAACCGCATATAGGTACAGATATTTTAAAAAATGTAGTTAAAAACATTAGACTAACTATTGAAAAACTGGGTGGAGAGTATAAGTTTAATAGCAAAGTAGACGAAATAATTATTAACAATGACAAAGTTTGCGGAGTTAAAGCTTGTGGCGAAACATATTATTCTGACAATGTTATTTTAGCTTGTGGACACTCTGCACGATACACAATACGCAAGTTATACAAACAAGGCGTTGCTATGAGTGCCAAAGCTTTTGCCGTAGGTGTAAGAGTCGAACATAGTCAAGATTTGATTGACAAAGGGCAGTACGGTAATACTAAAGGTTTGCCACCTGCAGATTACAAGTTATCTCATAGACTAAGTAATGGCAAAGGCTGTTTCACTTTTTGTATGTGTCCCGGTGGGTATGTTATGCCTTCAATGAGTGAGTTTGACACCATTGTTACAAATGGTATGAGTGAATACAAGCGTGATAGCGGATTTGCGAACTCTGCCATATTGGTTGGGGTAGAGCCGAAAGATTATGGAACAGGTGTGCTTGACGGTTTTTTGTATCAAGAAAAACTGGAAAAAGCTGCTTTTGATATTGGCAAAAATTATGCAGCACCTGCCGTCAAAGTAACTGACTTTATTGCTGGAAAAACTTCAAAAAATATTGATTCCTTTAAAACAACTTATGCAAAAGGAGTTGTTAGTGGCGATTTTCAGCGTATTTTTGACGATTTTATTGTTGACGGAATGAGAGAAGGGCTTGTGCAGTTTGGAAAAAAAATTAATGGTTTTGATAAGCAAGGTATATTGATAGGCGTGGAGAGTAGGTCATCATCGCCTGTAAGAATTGAAAGAAATGAGTGTGGAATGTCAAATATATTTGGGCTTTATCCTAGCGGAGAAGGTGCAGGCTTTGCAGGCGGTATAACTTCAAGTGCAGTGGACGGAATAAAAACCGCTTTAAAACTAATTGAAAATAATAAGTGATTTTTTAACTAATATGTTATTAGCTTTGCATTTAGTTTATAAAATAAACATTACTATGACAAAATGTGCAATAAATAATTAAATTATAATTTTCATTATATTTACTATCTTTTATTATTAAAGTGTGGTACAATAATGGCAATTTAATAATATGGAGATATAAATTGAAATATACAGACGAGCAGCTTGCTGAAAAAATAGAAAAATTGCCAAAATATACGGCAAGAGAAGAACAAATTAATGTAATAACTCATTTTATCGGTATGATTGTAGGAGTTATAGGATTAGTTGCTATGTTTTCTTTAGCGGTAATAAGAACGGCAAGAGATATAAATAATTTTATTGACATAATTTCATCTTTTGTGTTTGGTGGGTCTATGGTTGCACTTTATACAATGAGCACCATATACCATAATGAAAAAGATTTGAAAAAGCGTGTTTTTAGACAAAAATTTGACCACTTGAGTATAAATATTTTGATTGCAGGCAGTTCGACAGCATTTATGATTTCTGGCTTGCGTAATAATATTGGGTATATTTTAATAGCTTGTGTATGGGGACTTAGTATAATAAGTATGGTGTTAAACTGGGTTAATGTTAAAAAGTTCCGTGCCGTTACAATGGTTATTTATATCCTTACCGGTTGGGCACCTATTTTTGTTGTTAATTATATTATCTCGCTTTGTGGTATAGGCTGTTTTGCAGTAGTGCTATCAGGCGGATTATTTTATACTTTCGGACTTATTTTTTATGCTATAAAAAAGGAATTTATGCACTCTATTTGGCATATATTTGTGTTGTCGGGTAGTATATTGCATATAATAGGTGCGTCAGTATATCTTTACACAATCTAAAAGTATATTAATGGCTAAAAATAAATAATTTTAAGAATTTTTAATTAAAGTATAGACAAACTTAAAATATTGTGGTATATTAGTATAAATAAAATGTATAACAAAAGGAGAAACTATTATGGCTTATGTTATCAGTGATGAGTGTATTTCTTGCGGTGCTTGTGCAGATACTTGCCCTGTAAACGCTATTAGTGAAGGCGACACTCAATACAATATTGATGCAGATACTTGTATTTCTTGCGGTGCTTGTGCAGACCAATGCCCTGTAAGTGCAATTTCAGAAGAATAATTTAATTTTTAGGACGAGCAAATTTATTTGCCGTCCTAAACTAAAAATTAAAGCAAGTGTTAGTAAAACTTAAAATATGCACTAAAATTTTTGATAATGTCTGGTTTTATCCCAAGCATTATTAATTATTTTTTTATGTTTGATAGCAAAAATTAGTGTAGACGCATAATATTTAATGTTTTGATTTTATTTGCGATTAGGCAAATATTTTTATTTTTAATATGTAATATATATCATATTTAATAGCTAGTTTGTTTAGTTAGTATGAATTGGAGGAGTTATGGCAAATACTACTATTTTAACCAAAGAAGGTTATGAAAAACTTTGGGCAGAATATCGCGAACTTGTAGACGTTAAACGTGGTGAGGCATCTGAGAAGATAAAAGTTGCAAGAGAATATGGCGATTTAAGTGAAAATGCAGAATATGACGCTGCAAAAGAAGAACAAGCAATGATTGAAGCACGCATTAAAGTGCTTGAGAGTCAACTTTCTAACTATGAGATTATCGATAACTCTAAAATCAGCAGTGATGAAGTTAGTATTGGCTCATTTGTAAAAGTTCTTGATATGGAATTTGACGAAGAAGAAGTTTACCAAATTGTTGGTAGTACTGAAGCAGATATAAATATTAATCGTATTAGTAACAATTCGCCTATGGCTACCGCTTTGCTTGGTAAAAAGAAAGGCGACTGCGTACGTGTTGTTACACCACAAGCTACATTTGAAGTTAAAATTTTGAAAGTAAGTAAGGATAAAATCGATTAATTTACAAGGAGTTTTTATGGAAATCAATAACCAAGAAGAATTGGATTTAAATGACATTATTAAAGCAAGGCACGAAAAGTTAGCAAGACTTGTGGAAATGGATAAGAATCCTTATGAAGTTGTAAGATTTGATAAGGATACCGATGCTATGGAAATTAAAAATAACTACGATAAATTTGACGGCAAAGAAGTTACTCTTGCAGGTCGTATGATTAGTCGTAGAATTATGGGTAAAGCAAGCTTTGCTAATTTGCTTGACCAAACAGGTAGTATTCAGCTTTATATTAGTAAAAACGATATTGGCGAAGACGATTATGCTGAGTTTAAAAAATTTGATATTGGAGACATTATCGGTGTGACTGGTAAAGTTTTTACAACTAAAACAGGTGAAATCAGCGTTCACGCAACAAGTGTTAGTTTGCTTTCAAAATCACTTTTGCCGCTTCCTGAAAAATATCACGGACTCACTAATACCGATATGCGTTATCGCCAAAGATATGTTGATTTAATTGCAAATCCAGAAGTTAAAAAGACTTTTGTTACAAGGTCAAAAATCATTAGTAGCATAAGAGCATTTTTGGATAGCAAAGGCTTTTTGGAAGTAGAAACACCAATTTTAAATACTATTGCAGGTGGTGCTAGTGCAAGACCATTTATCACACACCATAACACTTTGGATATTGATATGTATATGCGTATAGCTCCAGAGCTTTATTTAAAAAGACTAATTGTTGGTGGTTTTGAAAAAGTTTATGAAATCGGCAGATTGTTTAGAAATGAAGGTATGGATACAAAGCATAATCCTGAATTTACAACTGTAGAATTATATCGAGCTTATACTGATTACAATGGTATGATGGATTTGACAGAAGATTTGTTTAATTATATTGCAGACAATGTTATAGGTAGCAAAACTATCACTTATCAGGGCGTTGAAATTAACATTGGTGATAAGTGGAAACGCGTTTCAATGCTTGACTTAGTTCGTGAAGAAACAGGTATTGATTTTGAAAATATGCCACTTGAAGAGTGCATAGCAAAGGCAAATGCAATTGGCGTAGAATTTGCAGATGATGTAACTTGGGGCAAAGCACTTTACGAAGTGTTTGACCAAAAGATTGAAGAAAAATTGATTCAACCTACTTTTGTTACAGATTATCCAGTTGAAGTATCTCCACTTGCAAAACGCAAAAAATCTGACCCAAGACTTACTGAAAGATTTGAGTTCTTTATCACAAGTAGAGAAATGGGCAATGCCTTTTCTGAGTTAAATGACCCAATTGACCAAAAGGGTAGATTTATGGCTCAAGTTAAAGAGAGAGAAGCAGGTGACGAAGAAGCTCAAATGATGGACGAAGATTTTGTTACTGCATTAGAGTATGGTATGCCACCAACTGGCGGACTAGGTATTGGTATAGACAGACTTGTTATGTTGTTTACCGATGAAGCAAGTATTAGAGATGTGTTGTTGTTCCCAACGATGAAACCGCTTGCGTAATACGACTTATATTTGGCTTTTGGCTATTTGCCAAAAGCCAATTTTTACTATCGATTACGCGCGCTTCGCAAGACAAAGCTATGTCTTGCGAGTAGCACGCAAGCGTGCTAAAAAATAAGGATAATTTTTACACTATCTTTTATACACCCCTTGTATTAAACCAAGGGGTGTTGTTATGATAGGCGGGGCATCGTTTTCGTGCAACAAAGCTATGTCTTGCGAGTAATAGGCTAATGCTTAATATAGTATTAAAAATAGAATACTCTTGACTAATAGCAAAAGATATGATACCATAAAATTAATAAGAAATAAAAAATGGAGATTACAAATGAAAAAGAAAATAGTTGTAGTGTCATTGATTTTATTATTAATTGCCACATTATCCTTAACTTTAGTAGGGTGCGTTGGCAGTCAATATGATTTCAGTGATTTTTTTGCCGATGTGGAAGATTATAGTTCAAATGTAACATATTCAGTTAATTATGATATGTATACAGACGAAATAATTAATCAAAAACATTTATCAGGATACCTATATGAATTGCAATATTCGTCAAGTTATATGGGGGCATCTCAGTATGCTATGTATAATGCTTTTAGTAAAAGAATTATTTTGTCTCAAACAAGTCAAGAAGTTTCAAAATCTAGAGTTGTAAATGGTATAATAGATATTGTTGTGCGTTATAAAGATGGAGAAAATAACAATTATAAATATTATTTATCTGACGGTCAAGAATTGTTTGCTAATAATAATTATTCTCAACCATATATTAATCAAACAGCGGAAAATAGCTATATGATTGAAATTGGTGGTCAAAGCAAGATAGTTATTTTGGAAGATAATTATTACATAATTTCTAAAGACGAAAGCGAGTATAATATAAATGTTGGTGAGCATATTGGTAGTTTACAAAACAAGAATACTCAGGAATTAGTAAAATCATTAGGACTTAGTAAAGGATATGATATTGACATTACAGACAATATTATGTATGTGTTAAAAAATAAGAAAATAGTATCAGCTTTTTGTTTGTCACCAAGCGATAATTTTATTGCTATGAATAAAGGCCATATTTTTTATTTTGAAAAGATTGCTTTGCCTAGTGATAGCGAACAATATGATGTAATAGTTGATGGGGAAAAATTCAGCTTTCAATATAAATCTTTTAATGTGAAAAATGGAAAAACCAAAAATATTAAGGCAGATTACTATATTAATGATGTAGTAAAAACTGGTGTGAATGGTGATTGCTTGGTTGCAATGAGCAAGATTAATAAGGACAAAACACTATCTAATATACCAGAATGTTTCGTTGCAGGTGGCAAGGGGATTATTGCAAATGTTAACACTTCCTTTGCTATAATAGACGAAATTTATCGTTTGAATAACAAAGAGTTTTTGGTTCAAACCGATAAGGGACTTTATATAACAAATAGATATTTGAATATTAAAAAAGATTTTACTCAAGTAAATTTGGTTGATGTTTTTGTCGGACAAAAGACTATTGTTGTTAGTCAAAATATCAAAAATGAAACTAAATATGGTGCAATTGATTTAAATGGCAAAATCATTGTTCCTTTTGTGTATACTTCTTATTCTAATCTTGGAAATGGCTTATGTTTTAGTAAAAATAACAGTATGCCTAAAGAGTATGTTGTATACAATAGCAATAATTTAAATAGTGTACAAGTTTATAGTCAGTATGATTATTTTGCAAATGGAGTTGTTGTAAATAACGACAGATTGATTGCCGCTAGCACAGGTGAGATTATTATTTCAAAAACAGATTTGAAGGTAAAAGATTATATTAATTTTAATATGGGTAAATCAAAATCAATGATATTTACAATTGAGTATACAGAAAACGGAGTTACTAAAAAAGCAAGTATAATTAGTAAAGAAGTTAGAACTGCTATTGAAAAATAAAGTTGGACTAAAAATTATATGATACTATAAAAAAGATATCCACCGACCAGTCGGTGGATATTTTTATACATAATATGTAATTGCAAGATTTGAAAAGGTGAGTGTACACCAATTCGTAATTATCTCTTGCTGAATTGTGGCGCTTTTCTTGCTTTCTTAAGACCGTATTTCTTACGCTCTTTAGCTCTTGGGTCACGAGTTAAGAAACCAGCTGCTTTAAGTGCTGCTTTGTATTCTTCAGCATTTGCAACAACCATAGCTCTTGCAATACCGTGACGAATAGCACCAGCTTGACCTGTAAAACCGCCACCTTTAACATTAACGATAATGTCAAATTGTTCAGTTGCACCTGTTAAAACAAGTGGTTGACGAACGATAAGTTTCAAAGTTTCTAAGTCGAAATACTCATCAAT
>OFGN01001891.1_pt1 | contig 12954 bp, 16 predicted proteins | sample 1521821 | NCBI WGS metagenome assembly OFGN01 (sample SAMEA3504094, study PRJEB24116) | mouse gut metagenome | biome: mouse gut; feature: mouse-associated habitat; material: faeces | place: Denmark | collected 2011
AGCGGATTTTTTCTTTTTGCTTCTTTTTCTTTTTTGTGAGAGGTGGGTTTATGGGTAAGAGAAAAAAGGGCATTAAGCCTGTTGATAGCAAGACTGTTCGTCAGTGGGCCTTATTGGGGCGCACTCCGCTTGATGGGGCGATTCCAAGTTATATTTGGGATACATTTGAAGGGCCTTCTTCGATTTATTACTTGGAAAAAGATACGAGAGATATGACGCAGGAGGAATATACAGCCTTCGTGGTGGACATGAAGGGCTATTCTGAACGGTTTTTGAAAATGTTTTCGCAGAATTGGTTTAAGATTAAGCGGGGGGAGTGGCATGATAGTTAATTTTCGGGGAACGGTTGAGGAGTATCAAGCCTTGTATAAGGAAAAGAATGCCCATCTGGAGCAGTTTTTAGAACAGGTTTCGCCGTTTGAGTTTTACCGGGAGATTTTCCCGGAAGGGTCTTTTGAGCGAAAAGGGCATTATGAAGATAAAAAGCCGAATGGTATCGCTGTTTCTCTGCCTGGTAAGGGCGGTTCTGTCAATGGGATTGCCCTGGGGATTGAGGGGGATGGTAAGGCAAGGCGGTATATTATTACGGACGATTTGAAGATGCTGGAAGAGTTGATGGATACCGATTTTACCATCATGGCGCCGATTTCATATTACGGGAAAAAGAGATCAGGAAAATTTGCCCGGTTTCTGTATGCCCTGGTTTTCGATATTGACGGGGTTGGTATGCCGCAGCTCCGGGATGTGCTGCATCAAATGAACAAGGATATTTTGCCGAAGGCTACTTTTGTGGTGAACAGCGGGACAGGGCTGCACCTGTATTATGTTCTGTCCGAGCCGGTTCCTATGTATCCGCAAAACCAGCATTATCTGAAGGAACTGAAGTATTCCCTCACTCGGCAGATTTGGAACAGGTACACGTCCTCTATCAAGCAGCCGCAGATGCAGGGTCTTATGCAGGGGTTCCGGGTAGTCGGTTCCGGGACGAAATTGGGTAAAGGCTATCCTGTGGTGGCGTTTCAGTTTGGGGGCCGGGTGGAGCTGGATGATCTGTTGGAGTACATACCAGCATCAAACGGAGAACGGCAGAAGTTGCAGGGCATTTTGAAAAAGAGCAGTATGCCTCTGGCGGTAGCAAAGGAGAAGTACCCGGACTGGTATGAGCGCCGGATTGTGAAGGGCGAGCGGAGAGGTCGCTGGACGGTGAAGAGAGATCTCTACGATTGGTGGCTGCGCCGTATCCAGGACGAGATCCGTGTGGGCCACCGCTATCATGGAATAATGACCTTGGCGATCTATGCGAAGAAGTGTGGGATTGAGGAGGAGGAACTTCGCCAGGATGCCTATTCTCTCCTTCTGCCTTATGACGAAATGAGCATCGAGGAGGTCAATCGCTTTACCAGGGAGGATGTAGAGGCTGCTCTCTCGATGTTCAATGAGGACTATGTGACGTTTCCCAGGGATGATATAGCAAGGCTTTCCGGGATGACTATGCCGGTTAATAAGAGAAATTGGAGGAAACGGGGGCTTCACATTCAGTTTATGAACCTTAATAGGCAGTTTAAAGTAGCATCAGGGGAGTGTACGAATGGTGGGCGACCGTCAGCGCAAGAGCAGGTCTATCAATGGCGGCGGCAGCATCCGAATAGGCGTAAGGCCGACTGTCACCGAGATACTGGTCTTGACCCTAAGACTATACGAAAGTGGTGGGACTGTCCACCTACGCCGCTGCGGTTTGAGGATGGCTATATGGCTGACGGCGGCTCTGGCCCAGGATGAACCAGGTTGATTTAGTATCACAATCATATAAAGAAAAATTCTTGATTTTTTCTTTACTTTGGCGTATACTATGGATGTGAAGGGAGTGTTGTATATGGCTCAGCCTGTGAATGTAAATTTTAAGTTGGATGCAGATGTGAAAAAGAGGATGGAGTGGGCTTGCTCTGAATTGGGGCTTTCCATGAGTGCTGCGTTTACAATTTTTGCGAAGAAGGTCGGCAGAGAGTGCCGTATTCCTTTTGAGGTTTCTGCTGATCCGTTTTACTCTGAAAGTAATATTCGTTATCTGGAACAGAAAAAGAGGGAGATTGATGAAGGAAAGGCGCATTTTGCGGAGCATGACTTGATAGAGGAGGCCGATTGATGCGTCTGGTGTGGGAAGATGATGCGTGGGAGGATTACCTTTACTGGCAGACGCAGGATAGGAAAATACTGAAGCGGGTCAATCTGCTTATTAAGGACATTCGTAGAAGTCCCTTTGACGGGATTGGAAAGCCGGAGCCTCTGAAGCATAATCTTAGCGGATGGTGGAGCAGGCGGATTGATGATATTGATCGGATTGTTTACTATGAGCGGGATGGGATTATCTATATAGTTTCTTGCCGGGGCCATTATGATTGAAAGGTCATTGAGAAAGGAATGATAAGTATGTTTGATGATAGGATTGCTCAGCTTCAGTTACCAGACCCGGCAGACGCCGATCCGCACCCCCGGCTACTCCTGGAGGGGCGGGGCATCCATGCTGGGAAGGGGTTCACCGCCCTGTTCCCGGATGGGTGGCACGACATTACCCTGGAGGTGAGCTGGGAGCCGACCGGCCCTGGCTGCTGGTACATCTCTACGCCTGGATTTAGAGATATCTGCCCTATTGGGTTATTCGTGAAGGTGTAAAAGAATCCCCGGCCACGTTATGGCCGGGGATGTATTTTCATACATATCTATAAAAATAGAAAAACAGTAAAATACTTTTATAGATTTCTTGTTTTCTGTATTGATAGATTTATATAATTGTAGTAAAATAGCAATATAGAAATACAGAAAAATATTTTTGAAGATTTGTAGAAAGGGAGCGTGAAGAATGTGATTGTAGCAGTGGCCAATCAAAAGGGCGGCGTGGGTAAGACCACTACTGCCCAGGCTCTGGCTGCGGGACTGGCAGAGCGGAAGTACCGGGTGCTGGGCATCGATCTTGACCCCCAGGGGAATTTCTCAACGGCCTGTGGTGCGGAGAACTACAACGTGCTGACGGTCTATGAGGTGATGAAGCGGGGGGCAGATATCCGGGAGGCCATCCAGCACATGAAGGGCGGCTATGATGTGGTTCCAGCGAACATCATGCTGGCTGGGGCGGAGCAAGAGCTTTCCCAGACCGGGAAGGAACACCGGCTGAAGGAGGCGGTTTCCGTTGTGGCCGGGGAGTATGACTTCATCGTGATCGATACGCCGCCCTCGTTGGGTGTGCTGACGGTGAACGCCTTTACCTGTGCAACTGATATCCTGATACCGACTACGGCGGGAATTTTTGCCACGGCGGGGATTTCACAGTTGAACGAGACAGTGAGCAGCGTCCAGAAGTATTGTAACCCTGGCGTGAAGATACGGGGCATCCTGTTTACCAGGTTCAATCCCAGGGCGAATATCAGCCGGCAGATCAAGGAACTGACGGAGCAACTGAGTGAGTACATATCGGCGCCGATTTATCAGACTTACATCCGGGCGGGTGTGGTGGTGGAGGAGGCCCAGGCCAACAAAGCCGATATATTTAACTATGCGGGGAAGTCCACCGTAGCCGAGGACTACCGGACGTTCATTGAGGAATTTCTGAAAGGAGTAGATGCGTGATGGCAGGGAAAGCGAAGTTTGACCAGGAGGCAGCGTTTAAGGCCATTGTCGGTGCGGATCATCAGTCAGCGCAGGAGCCAAGTGCCGCCAGTCGGCCGGTAGCGGGCGGAGGGAAGAACAAAGACCGGGTACAGAGGTCTTATTTTATAGATCGTGATTTGGATAAGGCTTTACGGAAGATGGGGCTGGAAGAGGATAAGAAGTTGACAGAGGTGGTGAATGAGATTTTGAGGGTGGGGCTTCAAAAATATTTATAGATACTATATTACTTTAGCGAAGGATTCCGCAGGAAAAATTCCTGCGGAATCCAATTTTAGAGAGTTCTTTAACTTGTAATGACAGTAGATAGAGAATAGGTTATCGTAACAGGGCAAGAACTGGAGCCAGTATATATGGGGGAAACGTATGCGTTCGTCACGTTGTTAGACCCATGAGAAGGGGTATTTGCAAAAAATTTGATTATGGTGGAATATCTATTGCTGGGAACATCTCCCCCAAATGGAGTAATTACATTAGAAGAGGTCTTTGTCACAACTCGTACAGAGGCATTCCCTTTTGCCTTGTCATTAAAGCCTACAACAATACTTAGAAATGTTGCATCGCTGCGCTGGGCCTCGAAGCTATAGGGCTGTAGTCCATAGCTGTAGAGTAGAACGGATTTACTCCCGCCTGCCGTGGAAGGTGTAGTTTCAAACATATAGTCATTGACCCAGGTAGCTCCGCTGGGAATTGTTTTTTGAAAAAAATGCTTTGGAAGAGTAATATAGGCTCCTAATTTTTTAAATGCCTCAGCGAATGAACCAGATTTGTCATATTGCTGAATTCCATATGTGATGCAACTTTCTAAACTTGTTTCATTTGTTGGTTTGATAGAGCCAATGCGAATATATATGTTGCGTATTGTGGCCGGGCCACCATAAGCAACATCAATCGCCATTGGCAACACTCCTGCACCATATTGAAGATTGGCATTAAAAACTGACTGCCGACAATTCTCAAAGTATTTATCGAAGTGTCCTTTAGCACGCTCAATAGACCCGGAATATCTTGCGGCAAACCATACCGCAGTTGCTTCTACAAACCATGAAGGAGTGTTTCCTGCTTGATACGCAAATTGAACAGTGTGGAAATATTCATGTGCAACAGTTTCCTTTTCTTGGCTACTCAATGTACTGAAATTCCATATAGTAATCACGCTAGAACCAGATCCAGTCGGATAAGTTATGCCTCTTGTCAAAGGATTGAACTTTGGATTTGGATCAGCACATTTTTCGGTGGATAAGTACACGTTTATTTGATTGCCACCAGCATCAGATATAGGAGCTTTGAACCCTGCACTGAGGCTTTTGCTTCTCATATCTAATAGAAAACTTGCAACTGCTTCTGCACTGGTTTTAGTTGTTTTTTTTGCGTTATAATGAACCTTGAAGTAGTTGTTATGTACCTCAGAGGTAAGAGTTGCTATAGATTCTTGTACCTCTTCAGGAAGAGTTTCGAGGCCATAGGTGGATACGTCACTACTCAAAGGGACACCGCAGAAGTCAAATGTACCATCATCCTCCATCATCTGCATACATTTTTCCAAATATTCATCTTCAGTAATTATGCCAACACTAAAAAGTTGATTGATTCTATCAAATGGATCAGTGCCTGATAGATCAACTGTTGTGGAAGGGGTAAATTCAATTCCACCATTGATTTTTACTGCTCCAGAAATCTCTACTCGGTTTGAATTATATACGTCTTGGCTATATGTAGGTGAAAAATCAAAATCGGCATAGATTTCCTCGTTACCCTCATTCAAGATAGTAATATTTGGATAGTCATAGAGAGAAGAAGAGGTCAACTCCACATCGCTGATTTGAGAGAGTGTGAATACATTTTGGTCGTTGTTAATACCGTAATATAGTTCGGTATGTTTATCAATGCCGAATCCTATGGGCAACGTATCCATTTGAACAGTCAAAGAAAAGACAGAGGATGGGGGAGTGAATGTAAACACGCCGTCGTGATTCGGATGAACCGTAAATGCAAGGGTTTCGTCATATTCAGTAACCCACTCTGTTGCGGTTTCCTCTCTGGGTATAGACTGGTAAACATTGATATTTATATTGGTTAAATCAATGGACTCGGAAGTAGAATCAACCTCTATTTTTCCAGAGAATGAAGATTCAACATTGGCAGCTGCGACGTTTGAAATGGAGAGCAACAATGAAAGCGATAGTAATGAACAGATGAATTTTTGCAGAGTTTTCATAAAAACCTCCAATCTTCTTATGTGGTTTCTGATATGAATTGGTTTATTGCGTCATATATTATACATATATCATCTCCATCCTTAAAGTATTGAAGCCCATCTGGATTTTCTAAATCGAGAGAAAAAGCCATATTCTCTGCACCCAAAATAGACGTTATACTATCAGCAGAAAAATTACCGTCAATGATAGGAAGAATTGGCCATTTTCCTAAATTATAAACTATAACACAGGGGGGTAATTTCAAAAGGGTTAATCCATCGTGGTAGAAATAGTTGATACATTCTTCCCCTAATTCGGCCTCCAATTTTTTACATAGCGCAGAGTTTTGAGTTACATAAGGAGTAAATTGATATCCATATATAATGACTGAATCGACAGATTCAAAAAGCGAAGTTAATAGAGAAACTGTGTCTGAATTATACTCACTTACATCAATCCAAAGCAAGATTGAATCGTCTATTGAAATAAAATCAAGGTTAGAGTTTGTAGAAAAAGATTGAAAGAAAATATGTTTAATTTTGCATTCAATTAATAGGCATTCTTTAGAAGAAGATTTGGAAAAAGTTCCAGAAAACACCTTATTAACTGTTACATCATAGAATCCACAGGGGTTAAGCCCTGACAGGTTGTGCGTTTCACTGAAATAAACATCACGCCAAGCATCAGCAGAAGAGTTTGGTTCAGGAAGGGATGTGCTATTAGATTGTATTTGACATGCGGAGAGATTTATAAATAACAGTAGAATACAACATATACCATGCAGAGATTGTTTCATACAGTATTTTTCTCCTTGATGTGTGCAATGGGATTAAGGATAGACTATAGTTATTATACAGTGTGAGCGGTGATGTGTCAAGGAGCTTTAGCGGTTTACCCGTTTATATAATGAACGGGTAAACCGCTATGACTGTATTTTTAGAAATATGTTGACTGCCCCGGAAACTTATGCTATACTGAACGTGGGAGATGAGACGCCCCCCTGATAGCGGCTTTTCTGGGGCCGCTGCCGGTCGATCCCGATGTGACGTCTCTCCCCCGCTACTCGTCTGGGCGAGGATAAACAGCTAATTAGGCCCAGAGCGTCCCGGCTCATGGCCGGGGGTTTAGCAGTTTGCTAATCAGAAGCCGTTTAGGTCTGATACACCTATGTGGTACGTGGGCTTGCCGTAGTAACCTTTGTGAAATGGAAAGCGTACCATTGACCCTGATGTGAGTAATCCTTTTGAAAGCTCAGGTAAGTAAAACGTATCATGTCCCTTCCCACCCTCTGAACGTGGCCGGTTGCACTGTATAAGATGACCGGAGAGCTGCTCCCTCGGATCGAGGAGCCGACAGAATCCTAACTGCCGTAGATGTTTAATAAATAGGGCTGCACACATAAGCAAGAAAAAAGTGTAGGGAGTTTTCCCAAACCCGTCACACATAAGACGTTAAAAAGTGTACTTTGCCGATTGTCGAGTCTCCGATGGGAGCTGGCAGGAGGCGGCTTGGCTTTAACGAGTTATAGAAAACAAGAGTTATAGAAATGTAGTTTTATATTTATCTGTAAAAATAGAAATTTATATTTATAGATAAATATTATTCTACATACCGAGGAAAGGGGCCGAGATGGGGCGGAGAAACAAATCATACTCGAAAGACCTTCACCAGCAAGCCTATGACCGGCTCACAGGTATGCTGGCCTTTGGCGAAAGCAAGAAGGCGGCGGTGGCCGCTGGGACGGACAGAGATAAGATTTTCTCCATCAGCACCTACAAGGGGTATTGGAAACACACAAAATATTTCATTAAGTACATCAAGGAAAACCATCCAGAGTGTACCACGCTGAAAAGCGCAAAGAAGTATGCCAACGAATGGCTTCAAACACGGGTTGACCAGGGCTTGTCTGCCTGGACTGTCCAGCTTGAGGCGAAGGCCCTGGGTAAGTTGTACGGGATTGCTCCAGACGATGATAGTTACTTTAAGCCGCCCAAGAGAAACCGACAGGACATCAAACGGAGCCGCGGCGACCGGGTGCGGGATCGTCACTTCTCCAAAACGAACAATGACGAGCTGATTAAGTTTTGCCGGGGAACAGGGCTGCGGCGGAGTGAACTGGAGGCCCTGAAGGGGAAAGACCTGGTGACCAGGGCGCAGATCGAGGCCGGTATCGCCAGGATCGAAGCAATCCCCGTTGACAAACGGACGTCCCAGGAATCGAAGCGGCTGGATATGCTGAAGGATACCAGGATGTTTCCGGGGGAGTATTTCACGTTTGTCCGCCAGGGCAAAGGTGGCCGGGAACGGGTGAGCCCCATTATCGGGAAGAACATGGAGCAGATCGTGGCCAGGATGAAGGAGACACCGGCAGAGGAAAAGGTATGGCAGCACGTTCATAAGAGTGCGGATATCCATTCCTACCGGGCCGAGTATGCCACGGCCATCTATAAAGCCCATGCCAGGGCAATCCAGGATATCCCCTATGACAGAGTAAATAAAGGCACCGGGCGGCGGTATCAGAGTGAGGTCTATACCTGTCGGAAGGATGAGGCCGGGAAGAAGCTGGACAAGGCTGCCATGCTGGTGTGCAGCAAGGCCCTGGGCCATAACCGGATCAGCGTTGTGGCCGACAACTACATCCGGGGTTTGTGAGAGGAGGGGAGATGTCATGGCCAGATATGTCAAGCTGGGAACTCTTGGGGGTTATAAGGATGTTCCTGGTGGCCAGTCTGATCCGGAGTGTACTCATGTAATCTTGACCAAGAAAGAGTATGACCAGATTTATAGTGAGAAGGCAAAGGCAGAGCGAGAAGTCAGTAGTACAAAATATGAGGCTGAGAGGGCGATAAACGACGCAAGACGAGGAGCCCAGTATACGGCCCAACAAGCCGCTGCTGAGGCCCAGAAGAAGGTGGAGGCTATGGAGGCCGACCTGGCTGCTGAAAGGGCTGAGAGCGCCCATCAGCGGGCGCTGAACGCCAATTTGCTGCGGATTGCCAAGGAAAGGGCAAACGCTGACAGGAAACTAAAGCCTAAGAAAGAGCATACGGGTTACCTGGTTGTGTTCTCTGGAGAAAAAGAACACCAATTCAAAGACGGGAATAGACGTGTGAAAAGGGTGTTGCTCTGGGAGACGGTGATACAAAGTCCGTATGTGGTGGATTTTCCGGAGGTGCAGATTCGCAAGCAAATCCTGGAGGAGCTGCTTCGGAAGGATGAAGATGGATACCGGCTGATTGATAGGCTGGGGATCAATGGGTATTACGGCAAAGGGTATGGCAGCATGATCGAAGATCGGGAATGGTGTGCAGAGCCTGAGCGGTTCAACATTATGCTGAAGCCGAAATTTCGGGCGAATTTTAGAGCGGGCTATTGGGAGGTTGTCTGTCTCCATACAAAGCCCCTGGGTGTGGTTCCAAAGGATATGAGGGTCTGCTAAAATAGCCTGTCCAGAGGGCTTGAAAAGCCAGGCAGGACAGGCTATAATAATAGCAAAAAATAGGGAAAAACTCATTGATAATAAACGCCCCCCTAAGCCTTAAAAACGTTACTCTTTTTCTCTCTCGGAAAGGGAGAAAGTCGGAGGGGAATAGGGGGGTGTGCGGAGGCTGTGGGAATGTGGTAAACCCGTAGGGTTTTCCATCATTTCCATAGCCGGAGCGAGGGGGGAAAGGGGGAGGTGACTTTCTCTTTAAGGCCCCGTAGGGGCCGCTCTTTGGCTCCCCCTTTCCCACCTGCCGCCCAAAGGGCGGCTCCCTCGTCCCCGCCGCAGCGGCCCTTTTCTTTTTGCTTCTTTTTCTTTTATTTACGGTGTGTGTGTTATTTACATTATGTGGTTTATTTAAGCTGCTGGAGGTGTTTTTATGGTGGGGTCGCTTCACGGTACAGTTGAGGAATACCGGGCTTTGTATGAAGAGAAGAATGCCCATTTGGAGCAGTTTTTAGAACAGGTTGAGCCATTTGAGTTTTACCGGGAGATTTTCCCGGAGGGGTCTTTTGAGCGGTGGGGGCATATGGGTGACAACAAGCCGAACGGAATTGCCGTCTCTCTACCTGGTAGGGGTGGTTCTATTAATGGTATTGCTTTGGAGATTGAGGGAGATGGCAGAGCCAGACGGTATATTGTCACTGATGATTTGAAGGTGTTGGATGAGTTGAGGGGTACCGATTTTACAATCATGTCCCCTATTTCGTATTTCGGCAGAAAGCGGTCGGGGAAATTTGCTCGGTTTCTCTATGCCCTGGTCTTTGACTTGGATGGGGTGGGTATGCCGCAGCTCCGGGATGTGCTGCACCAGATGGATAAGGGGATTTTGCCGAAAGCCACTTTTGTGGTGAATAGCGGGACGGGATTGCATTTGTATTATGTACTGTCTGAGCCGGTTCCCATGTATCAGCAGAATCAGCGATATCTGAAGGAGTTGAAGTACTCGCTTACCCGGCAGATTTGGAATAGATTCACGTCCTCCATCAAGCAGCCGCAAATGCAGGGGCTTATGCAGGGGTTTCGGGTGGTCGGTTCTGGGACGAAGCTGGGCAAGGGCTTTCCTGTGGTGGCCTACCGGCTCGGTGATCGTGTGGAGCTGGATGACCTTTTGGAGTACATACCGTCATCTAACGGAGAACGGCAGAAGTTAGAGGGCATTTTGAGAAAGAGTACTATGTCCTTGGCTGAAGCGAAAGCAAAGTATCCAGATTGGTATGAGCGGCGGATAGTTAAGGGAGAGCGGCGGGGCCGCTGGACGGTGAAAAGAGATCTCTATGATTGGTGGCTGCGGCGTATCCGGGATGAGATCCGTGTGGGCCATCGCTATCATGGGATTATGACCCTGGCTGTCTATGCAAAGAAGTGCGGAATTGAGGAGGGGGAGTTGCGCCAGGATGCTTATTCTCTGCTTCTGCCTTATGATGAAATGAGCATCGAGGAAGTCAACCGCTTTACCAGGGATGATGTAGAAGCTGCTCTCTCCATGTTCAATGAGGACTATGTGACGTTTCCCAGAGATGATATAGCGAGACTTTCTGGATTGCCTATACCGGTCAATAAGCGTAATTGGCAAAAACAGCAGGAACACCTTGAAGAGGCACGTATGCTGCGTGATTTGAGAATGAAGCGTCAAGGTCGGGTGTGGTGGAGTGGCGGTGGTAGGCCGTCTGCCCAGGGGATTGTTTTTGAGTGGCGGCAGAAGCACCCAGGGGGTCGGAAAGCTGATTGTCAGCGAGATACTGGCCTTGACCCTAAGACGATACGGAAATGGTGGGAATGTACGCCAGCAGTGGTTAATTAACATCACAACCGGATAAAGAAATTTTCTTGATTTTTTCGTTACTTTAGCGTATACTATGGGTGAGAAAGGAGTGTTGTATATGGCTCAGCCTGTGAACGTGAACTTTAAGCTGGATGCGGATGTAAAAAAGAGAATGGAATGGGCTTGCTCTGAATTGGGACTTTCCATGAGTGCTGCATTTACTATTTTTGCAAAGAAGGTCGCCAGAGAGTGTCGTATCCCCTTTGAGGTTTCTGCTGATCCGTTTTACTCTGAGCGCAATATCCGTTATCTGGAACAGAAAAAGAGGGAGATTGACGAAGGAAGGGCGCATTTTGCGGAGCATGACTTGATAGAGGAGGCCGATTGATGCGTCTGTTGTGGGAAGACGATGCGTGGGAGGATTACCTTTACTGGCAGACGCAGGACAAAAAAATGCTGAAGCGGGTCGATGCGCTTATTAAGGACATTCGCAGGAGTGCCTTTGAGGGGATAGGGAAGCCGGAGCCGCTGAAGCATAATCTTAGCGGATGGTGGAGTAGGCGGATTGATGAAACCAATCGGATTGTTTACTATGAGAAGGATGGGATTATCCATATTGTCGCTTGCCGAGATCATTACGATTGAGATAAGAGTGAGGAGTTGGAACGTATGGCAGAAGAAAAGAAAATTGCTCAGATTCAGTTACCAGACCCGGCAGACGCTGATCCGCACCCTCGGCTGCTCCTGGAGGGCCGGGGCATCCATGCCGGTGAATGGTTCTCGGCTTTGTTCCCGGATGGGTGGCATGACGTCACCCTGGAGGTGAGCTGGGAGCCGACAGGTCCCGGCTGCTGGTACATCTCTACACCTGGTTTTGAGGACGTCTGTCCGATTGGCCTGTTTGTGAAGATTTAAATTATATAATATGATTGCAATATATAATAGAAATAATTGAAATAAAAACGGTGCTGCCTTCACTTGACAGTACCGTTTTAGTTTGACAGGGTTATGAATATAAGATATAATTTACATATATTAAATAGAAAGGATAATATATATCAATTATATAAAAGAGGAAGCGGGTGTTTCCGGTGAACATGAATAATTTGTGCGGAAAGAGTAAAATGTACTTGCAAAGCAAATGAATATTGAGTACAATGGTGGCGAGAGTAGTAATTTGGAAGGAGCGATTTTTATGGCGAATAAAGAGAATACGACACTTCGAATTGAGCCGGATTTGAAAAGACAGGCTGCTGCTCTTTTTAAGGCATTGGGGATGGATTTAAGTACGGCAACAGGAATTTTTTATAGGCAAGCGTTGCGGTACCAAGGATTGCCGTTTGAAGTGCGTCTGGATGAGCCGAATGACGTTACCTATGCTGCGATGGAAGCGGTGGAAAAGGAAGAGGACATGTATGGGCCATTTGATAGTGTGGCTGATTTAATGGAGGCTTTGAATGCTTAGGCCGGAGTTTTCGGGGCAGTTTAAGAGAGATTATAAGCTGGCGGTCAAAAGGGGCTGTAATCCGAAGAAATTGGAAGAGGTGATTGTACTTCTGTGCAATGAAAAGCCTTTGCCGGAGAGATATCGGGATCATGCGCTTATCAATTCGAGAGAGTATAAGGGGATGCGGGAGTGCCATATCCAGCCGGACTGGCTGCTGGTTTACAAGGTTGTAAGAGATACTCTTATTTTGAAGTTGATTAGGACAGGGACGCATAGTGATTTGTTTTAATTTTGTCAAGACACAGGAAAAGTTAGAGCGTATTGCAGATAAAATGAAAATTGCTTAGATTCAGTTACCAGACCCAGCAGACGCTGATCCGCACCCTCGGCTGCTCCTGGA
>OFGN01001895.1_pt1 | contig 12933 bp, 9 predicted proteins | sample 1521821 | NCBI WGS metagenome assembly OFGN01 (sample SAMEA3504094, study PRJEB24116) | mouse gut metagenome | biome: mouse gut; feature: mouse-associated habitat; material: faeces | place: Denmark | collected 2011
GCGGGCCGTTCGCGGGGGCAAACCCCGGAACGGCCCACCGGCTAATGGGTTGAATGCAGCATGGTGCGGCTGATGATCTCGTCCTGCACGTCCTTGCACAGTTCCACGAAAAAGGCGCTGTAGCCGGCCACGCGCACCACCAGCGAGCGGTATTTTTCGGGGTGGCGCTGGGCGTCGAGCAGGGTTTCGTTGTCCAGATAGTTGAACTGCATTTCGCCGTTGCCGAGCATGCAGGCCGTGCGGATCAGGGTGATGAGCCCGTTTTCGCCCTCCTGCGAGTCGAGCAGGCCGGACATGATCTTGAAGTTGTGGACCATCCCGATGTTCATGCTGTCGTTGGCCATTTTGGACACGGACTTGACGATGGCCGTGGGGCCCTTGCGGTCGGCCCCCTGCGAGGGGCTGATGCCGTCGGAAAGCGGCTTCCACGCCCGCCGCCCGTTGGCCGAGGCCCCGAGGAGCTGGCCGAAGGGCGTATTGTTGGAGATGGACAGGGTGCCGTGGCTGAGGACGGAATAAAGGGTGCGGTATTTGCGGTGCTCGTGCTCGGTGAAGCTCACGAGGTCCGCCGCGATGAGGTCGGCGTAATCGTCGTCGTTGCCGTACTTCGGCGCGGCGAGGCAGTCGGCCAGCACCTTTTCATAGCCCTCGAAATCATTGCGCAGGGCGGCGTTGAGTTCTTCGAGCGTGTATTTTTTGTCGTCGTAGACGAGCTTCTTGATGGCCGCCATGGAGTCGGCATAGGTGCCGAGGCCGGACCAGACCACGCCGGGGCCGAAATTGTACATGGCGCCCCCGGCGGACACGTCCGCGCCGGATTCCATGCAGCCTTCATACATGATGGACATGAGCGGCTTGGGGGCGAGCAGGCGGTGGACGCGCTGGGAAATGACCGTGGCGACGCTCGACCACTTGGTGATGTATTTGATCTGTTCCTTGACGGCGGCTTCAAACTTCTCATAGGTGTCGAAGCGGCTGAGTTCGCCCATGTCCGGGCAGACGCGCTTGCCGTACCACAGCGGCACGCCCCGGTTGAGGACCAGTTCGATGCAGATGGGCCACTGGGTATAGGCCGTGGAGGTCCACTGATAGAGGCGGCCCGACTTCTGCGGCTCCACGCAGCCCATGAGACAGTAGTCGCGGGCGTCTTCGATGCTGACGCCCTTGGCGAGCATCATCTTGATGTGGGTGTCGTCGAAATGGATGGCCGGAAAGCCCATGCCCGAGCGGATCACGTCGACGATCTTGCGCAGATAGGCGTGCGGGGAGCGGTTGTGGACGCGCGTCGCCAGCGAAGGCTGGTAGATGCGCACGTGGCGCACGGCGTCCATGAGCAGATAGGTCAGCTCGTTGGTGGCATCGAGGCCCTCGCGGGTGAGGCCGCCCACGCACATGTTGACGAAGGGCTGATAGCCCGCGAAGAACTTTGAGCCGCCTTCGCTGGTGATCCACATCATTTCCGACATCTTGATGAGCATGCAGCCCGCGAGGTCGAAGGCTTCGTATTCGGTCAGACGCCCCGCATCGAGATCGGCCCGGAAGAAGGGGTACATATACTGGTCGACGCGCCCGATGGACATGCCGGTCTGGTTTTCCTCCACCACGAGGAGCGATTCCACCGTCCACACGGCTTGGATGGCTTCCCAGAAGGTGCTCGGCCTGTGCGCGGGCACGCGCGCGTTGACTTCGGCAATCTTGAGCAGTTCCGCGCGGCGGCGGGGGTCGCTTTCCCGCGCGGCCAGTTCCGCCGCGTGCTGCGAAAGGCGGCGGGCGTAGATCATCACGCCTTCCGCGGTTTCGATGACGGATTTGTAAAAGTATATCTTGTCAAGGTCTTCGGGATTGGCGTAGTCGAGCGCTTCCAGATGTTCGCGGGCCTCGCGCTGGATGTCGAGCATCCCCTTGTTCATGAGGATGACGTCATACCCCGGGTTGGAGTCGCCGCCGCCGTTGATGGCGTGGTAGGAGCAGTCGGTGACGAAGGACTCGGCGGAGAGTTCCCACAGGCCCGCCTCGCGGTACTGCGCCTCGCAGTATTCGTCCACGGACTTGCCCTTCCAGAAGGGGAAAATCTCTTCGCGCAGGATGCGCTTGTCCTCTTCGGAAATGAAGAAGGGGTCCTGGGGCCGCTTGCCGATGGTTTCAAGCTCCTGCTCCATCCAGCGCCAGGCGATGTCTGGCGAGAAGGCCCCGGCCCGGGGCGCTCCGTTGGGCGCGCCCACGATAAGCTCGTGATCCTGAATCAGCAGCGGGGCGGTTTCGCAGCAGCGCCGGAAGCTCAGGGCGCGCAGCAGGCTTTTGGGCATCCCGGGGTTTTCCTTCGCCATCTGGGTAAGCACACGGGCGCGGTGGATGGTGATGCGCGGAACCTGCTTCAGGAAGTTGTCCTTGAGCTTGCGGTGCCTTTCCGTGGGGCCGTCCGGGATGCCCTGAGGGACGCCGGGATCGGCGGGGAACGCCGGGGACACGTGAGACACGTAAGACGCATGGGATGCGTGAGATGCGTAAGATGCGTCAGACGCATGGGACGCGTAAGATGCGCCCGCTTCCGCCTCGGACGGCAGCCGCCGGACGATCTCGGCGGAAAGGCCCTCAAGTATCTTTTTCAGCGTGGCGCGATCCTCGGGGGCCAGCCCCCGGGCGGCCTCGGCAAAACGGCTGGTAAAGCTGTCCATATTCACCTCGTCTATATAGATTAACAAATCTTGCACATGCGAACGTTGTCTTTACGCTGGTGGCGCCTTCCGGCTGGGCCGGGAGCCCCCTTATTTGGGAAGCCCCCTCAGCCGCGCCAGCCCTCCGCAGGCGGCCTGTCCGTCGGGGCCGCATCCAGCAGGCCCGCGAGATGGCCGAAAAGCGCGCGCACGGCCCGGGCATCAAGAGGCTTTTCGTCCGCCGCGTCCCGCGCGTCCCCGCCGTGGCCGCTCCCCGCGAGGCTTTCCCGGAGGTTTTCCGGGAGGCCGGGCAGGACGTCTTGCGGGAGGTTGTGCGGGCGCACCCCGTAGCCGACCTTGCGCTTCCGGATGAAATGCAGGGGGGAAACGCTGTCCGCCGTGATGCCGTAGCCCGCCGAACCGCTCCCCAGCGTCACGGAGGGGGGCAGATGCGTGGTCATGCCGATGGCCCCGAAGACGGCGGGCGTGTTGACGAGCAGCCGCCCCACGGGTTTTTTCAGGGCGAATTGGCGGATGACCGCCTCGTCCCGCGAATGGATGGTCAGGGTGTGGCCCTTGTGCTCGTGCAGGAGGACTTCCACGCACTTTTCGCACGCCCGCCGCCAATCCCTTTCCACATAAAAGCTCAAGACCGGGGCCATGATTTCGCTGGAGAAGGGATCGGCCACGTCCACGTAGTCGCGTTCGGCCACGAGGAGGCGCGTGCCCTGCGGCACGGCGAAACCGGCGCGCCGGGCGAGGACGTCCGCGCTGAGGCCCATAACGCCGGGGCCGCTCCCTCCGCAGGTCCGGATGACCTCCCCGAGGCGGAGGCGCTCGCCGTGCGTCATGAAATGGCAGCCCTCGGCGGCGAGGGCGTTGCGCACGGCCTCGGCCACGCACAGCTCGGCCACGACGCATTGTTCGGCGGCGGGGGCCATGCCGTTGTCAAACGCCTTGCTGCGCACGATGTCGCGGGCGGCCCGGCCAATATCGGCGCTGCACTCGATGAAGGCCGGTCCCTGCCCGAGTCCGGCGTAGACGAGCGGCTTGCCCGCTTCCCGGGCCTCGCGCAGGAGGGAGGGCACGCCCGTATTGACGATGAGGGCGATCCCGCCGTGCCGCATGAGTTCGCGCGCCCCGCTGCGGCAGGAAGGCGCAAGGCAGGCAAGGCAGCCTTCGGGCAGGCCCGCCGCATGAGCGGCCTCGGCCATGATATGCACCGTGCGCGCCGTGCTGCGGGCCGCTCTGGGGTGTGGGGAAAAGATGACGGCGTTGCCCGTCTTGACGGCCATAAGCGCCTGATGCGCCGTGGACGCGGCGGGGTTGGCGGCGGGGACGAGGGAGGCGATGACCCCGAGGGGGACGCCGATGTCCATGAGCCCGCGCTCCCGATCTTCCGAGAGGATGCCCACGCAGCGCAGACCCAGCAGCGCATCAAGCGCCTCCCCGCAGACGAAGCGGATCAACGCCAGCTTGTCGCGCTGGACGCCGCAGTCCGTTTCCTTCCGGGACAGGGCGGCCAGTTCTTCGGCCCCTTCCGCCACGGCCCGGCCCATGGCCCGGACGATGGCGTCAAGCCGCTCCTGCGGGAGCGCCGCCAGCGCCTTTTGCGCGGCGACGGCGTTTTCCGCCGCGATCCTCGCGTGCTGGATGGAAAGCAAATCGTGGTCCACGAGCATGTGCGTACTCCGGTTTCTGCGGCCATTCAAAAGCCGAGGGGGTGTCGTCGTGAATTTTTCAATATATTGATGTCATTATAAAAACAGCACTGGTGCCGTTTGCGGTTGTGGCAATACCATCAAGAGAGTCCCTGCCTTTTGACGACACTGCCTAGGCCAGCCCCTCAAGCGAGTAACGGCTGAGGATGGGGGCTATCTGGGGATGGGGGGAGGGGATCACCACGGAACTGTAGACCTGCGCGCCCATGCGCCCGACCGCCAGCACCCCGGCCTCCACCGCCGTGCGGCAGGCGGAAACGTCGCCTTCCACCAGCACGGAAATGTAGCCGGAGGCCACGTTTTCGTAGCCGATAAGCTCCACGCCGCTCGACTTGATCATGGCGTCGACGGCTTCGAGCACGTAGACGATGCCGAAGGTTTCGATCATGCCGAGGGCTTTCAGCCGCCTGTCGGGGAGGGCCTCAATGCCGTGCGTGGCTACGATGGCGTGCACGCCCCGCTCGGGGCGCGGCATGACGTTGTGCGCGGTGAGCTTCCCCACGGCGGCGGCGGCGGCCGCGCCCGCCTCGGCGGAAGCCTGACACGCCGCCACGTCGCCGCGCACGATGATCGTCACCAGCGTCGAGCCCACGTTTTCGTAGCCCGCCAGTTCCACATTGGCGGCCTTGAGCATGGCGTCCGCCGCGTAAATGGCCGGGACCATGCCCTGAGTCTCCACAAGGGCAAACGCATCCTTGAAGTGCTGTTCCATAGTTTGTCCTTCGCTTGTGCTTCCACGCGCCGCGCGCCGACTGGATGGTGTCGTCATGACTTTTTCGACATATTTATTTCATTTAAGAAACAGCATCGGCGCCGTTTGCGGTTCTATCAATACGCTCACTAGAGCACCTGTCTTTTGACGACACTGCCCCGGGCGGACGGGCAGGCAGTCTGGCAGTCTGGCTGGCTGGCTGGCTGGCTGGCTGGCTGGGCCTTTTTCTTCGTTGGCCTTTGCCGGGCGTGCTTGCGCGCCGCCAGCTTCGACCGCTTCGATCACTGTGAGCCGCCCTTCACCTCGCGTCATGGCGTGCCGACCGCCCCGCTCCCCCGCCCGCTTCAACTCCTGTGAGCCGTCTTTCTCGTCTAGTCATGGCGCGCCGACCGCGCCGGACGCTTGGACCGTGGCCGCGTGGCCGCATGGCCGGACGTCCCCGACGTCCCGCTCCGGCTGTGTCGTTATAAAATTGCAACGAATGTGCCACCGCAGGGCCTTTTCCCACTGTAGGCAAAGCCCGGCGGAAACCACGCCTCTGAGGGAGGGCCGCACTGCCGGACGCGGCCTCATGGCGGCGCGGGTAAGCCGGAGGAGACGGACTTGACCCCCTCCCCACGCGGCCACCAGCGGCACGAGCAAGCCCTTTCCGCGCGTTATACGACAAAAATGTCGTCAGAGGCGACAGGATGCGTCATCCGGGCCGTGCCGCCTGCGTTCCCGACAGGCTGCACGGGCGGCGAGGAGGCTTTGGGCCGCCGTGCCGCCGGATCGTCAGAGGCACGGTTCTACGATATGACCATGTTATGGTTTTCACGAGGCTGCCCGGCCTTCCGCCGCAAGCCGGGAAGAAGTGGCCGCCGTGCCGGACGCGACGCTCCCCGCCGTCTCCCCGTCCCACGCCGGAAGGGAAAGCGCGACAATCTTGTCGCCTCGCACGCGGGGAGGAGGTCACGTCCGCGAAGAAGGCGGCGGTCATTCCGTCGCCTCGCGCATGGCGGAACAGAGAGAGCCGCACAGCACGCGCCCCGGCTATTCGTCGCCCTACGCGCGGTGGAATCCGGCATAGACGGCTATCCGCCTTTTGACGCCGGGGGCCAGAGGCGTTTCATTTTGAAACCGCTCTGGCCACACGCAGGTGTGGCCCGCCATAAGGTGGCCTGGATTCTGCCAAAAACGACGTTTTTTGGTGGAATGCCAACTTTGGCTTTTGTAAAAAGTCCAAGCTCATCTGTTCTAGAGGGCGGCTTCGACCTTCTTTCTGCCGTAGCCGGTGAGGGCGAAGGAGAGGATCAGGCTGCCGAAGGCGTCGACGGCCTCGTCCTCGGCGCGCACGATGCCCACGGCCTTGAGCGCGCTCAGGTGCGCCTCCACGGTGGCGGGGGAAAGCTGGCGTTCGCCGGGGTAGTCGGGCGCGAGGGCCTCGAAGACGGCCTGTGCGGTGCGCGGCGTCCCGTCGAGCAGGAGCGCGGCGATGGCAAGGCGGAGGGGCGGTTTCATGCCAAACATGGCGTACCTCACTGCACGTTGCGCAGGTTGACGATGTCTCTGGGATTGCCGATGACGAGGCACATGCCCGTGAAGATGGCGGCGGCCCCGATGACGAGGCTGCGGGTGATCTCGGCGTCGGTGAACAGGGCGCTGAAGACGACGCCCCAGAGCGCGTAGGTGATATTCAGGGCCATGGCGCGGCTCACGCCGGTCATGTTCATGGCCTTGTACCAACAGAGATAGGTGATGCAGCCGATGACGCCCGCCACGGCGAAAAAGGGAAGCCCGGAACTGGTGAAGGCCCGGCCCGCCAGACCCGTGATGTCGTAGCCTCCGAGGGACAGATGCAGCAGGGCGGCGGGCACGATGATCAAGGCGTAGAGCAGGCTTGAAACGATCTGATAGATGTTCAGGGCGACGGCGGGCTCGATGAAGTCCATGCCCGAGGTGACGCAGACGCCTTCCGCGGCCCAGCCGAAGGCGGCGAGGAAGGCAAAGGCGATGCCGAGGTAGAACGCGCCGCCCCCGGCGGATTCCGGCGGCGTATAGCCAATGGCGACGGCTCCGACCACGCAGAGCGTAAGGCCGAGCCACGCGCGGCGGCTGATCCGTTCCTTGAGGAAGACGAGGGCCAGCAGAGCGGCGATGGCCGGATAGAGGGAGGTGATGGGCAGGACGTAGGCGGGCCCGGCCAGGGAAAGGCCCATGAGGAAACCGCCCATGCCGAGGGGAGAGCCGAGCAGAGCGCCGAGGATGCACAGGCGGCCCGGCTTGCTGAAGAGGGTGCGGATGATCTCCCGGCCCCGGCCCTGCGTGCAGTTCACGGCGAGGCAGAGGCAGGCCGCAAAGAAATCGTGCAGGCCCGCCGCCAGCAGCGGGGCGAAGAGCCACAAAGCGGGCGCGTCGAAAGGCCGCTCGGCCAGCCCCTTGCCGAGGGCCAGCCCGTCAAGGCTCCAGATCATGCCCGAGAAGAGGGCGAGGGCCAGCCCCTTCTTGGCGAAACGCACTTCCTGCCGCTCGCGCAGCCGTGCAAGATCATTCATGTGACGCTCCTCCGGGAAAGGAAGGCCCAAAAGGAAAAAGACGCTCCTCCCCCGCTCTGCGGAAAGGTTTGACGGACGCGGGTTTCTGCTGCCCATCCCCGCCCGGAAAGGCTCCCGCAGTGGACGCCTTGCCGAACACGTCGCGGCGGCACCCCGACAAAGGCCCGTGAGCCGGAAATTCGTTGGACGGCCACCATTCCCCCGCTGAAGCCCGGCCCCCCGCGTTGGGGGAAGGTTGGGCCATACGGTCTTTTTTTTCGGCGGAGACCCGGCCCCGTGCCTTGGGGGAAGGCTCTTCTTCCGCCCAGAACAGGGAAGCCGCCAGCAGGCCGGTCCCCACGCGCAGGGGAAGATGACCGCGTGGGCCGCTCGCTGCGCCATCAGAAAGGCCGGGCCCCGCGCGCAGGGAGAAAATTCGGTGAGCGCGGACGGCGGGTCCGACGTCATTCACCCGACCCCGCGCGTTGGGGGAAGATGCAGGAACTCGCAATTCCTACCGGGCTAACTCACACCCAACCCCGCGCGCAGGGAGAAGATTCCGGGAAGCGTTCGCGGGCGATGGTGGCCGAGTCGCCGGGCCCTACGCGCAGGGGAAAGTTTCTCAGTCAACACCTTGTAACCGTTGTAGTGCAGACCCGGCCCCGTGCGCAGAGGAAAAGTCCCGTGACACTCAATGACACCACGATTACTCCTGACCCAGTCCCGCGCGCAGGGGAAAAGCTTCGGCGCCGGGATGTCCGGGATGTCCTTCGCCGCCGCGTCCGCCGGGAAAGGGCGCGGGTAGAGAAGGACATCCCGGATGCGGAAAGAAAGCTTTCCGCGAGGCTTACGCGCCGAGGAGCTTACGGTAGGCGGCGGCGTCCGGCAGGGCGGCGACGGCGGCGGGGTCGTCGGGGCGGATGCGGATCATCCAGCCTTCGCCGTAGGGGGAGACGTTCACCAGCGTAGGGGTACTTTCCAGTTCCTCGTTGACGGCGAGGACTTCGCCGGAGACGGGCATGAAGAGCTGATTGACGGATTTCAACGATTCGACCGTGCCGAAATCGGCGGCGGCGTCGAAACGGGAACCAACCGCGGGAAGGTCCACGAAGGCGATTTCGCCGAGCTGATCCTGTGCAAAGTCGCTGATGCCGATGACGGCTTCATCGCCGTCCATGCGGGCCCAGACGTGTTCGTCGGTGTAGCGGACGGATTCGGGAAGGTTGAGTTCTGCAAGCGTTTTCATGGAAGGCTCCTTTGAAGGCGTATCCGGTTGAAGGCGTATCCGGTCGGAAAAATGTTTTCGGAAAAGTATTTTTGTGCCGCTCCCCGGCTTGAAGGGGAGGCGGGTTCCTCTGGCCTCTTCGGGGGGCTGCCTCACGGGAAACCCTGTCCCGCAGGGGGCGGCGTCCCCTTCTGTCTGTCCTGAATGCCCATCCGGGCCTGTCCAGCCGGGAAAGGGCTTTCCCAGCTGGTGCGGCGGCGTGCCGGACGAGGGCGGGAAGCGCCACCCCTTTGCCGAACATTCTTTGCGGACCCGGCGGGGTGAATAACAAGGCCATTCCGCCGTGGGCCGTTTCCCCCGCGCGGCCTTGGCTCCCGCCCGGACGTGTGAACGGAGACGGGTTTGTCCCCCGTGCAGTGCGTATGAACGGAGGCGGTTTTGCCTCCCGTGCCCGGCCTGCGGCATTACGCACTATACTGCGTAATCGGGACGCGGGGCCGGGCTGCGGTTCGTCTTCAACACGCTGCGCTTATTAATGAAAAAACATCATCCCCCTGCCTCGGTACAGGCCTCGGCACAGGCGATGGATGCGCCTCTTCAAAGCGCCCGTCCTCAGTGGTCCGCGAGGGACAGGGCGGCTTCGTAGAGCCCTTCCGCCAGCGTGGGGTGCGCGTGGATGGTATCCGCGATGTCCCGTACCGACGCGCCCATACGCAGGGCGAGGGCGGCTTCCGCGATGAGGTCCGTGGCATGGGCTCCGGCGATGTGCGCGCCGAGGACCTTGCCCGTGGCGGCATCGGCCACCAGCTTGAACATGCCGGGCAGCTCGTTCATGGCCTGCGCCTTGCCCAGTTCGCGCATCTGGAAGGTGGCGACCCGGACCTCGTGCCCCGCAGCGGCGGCCTGCGCCTCGGTGAGGCCCACGCAGCCCACTTCCGGCGAGGTGAAGATGCCGGAGGGGACGACCGCGTAATCCATGCGCGCGTCCTGCCCCAGGCAGTTGCGGACGGCGCACAGGCCCTCCACGGCGGCGACATGGGCCAGCATGATTTTGGAAGGGCCGAGCACGTCACCCACGGCGTAGACGCCGGGCAGCGAGGTAGCCATGTATTCATCGGCCTGAATCCAGCCGCGCCCGTCTACGGCGATCCCGGCTTCGGCCAGACCGAGGCCCGAGGTGTTGGGCGCGCGGCCCACGGTGACGAGGACGGCTTCGGCCTCGATGGGCGCTTCCTTGCTTTGGGCGGGCGTGGGCTCGGCAATGAAGGGCGAGGGGCCGAGCACGGCCTTGACCGTGCCGCCTTCCACGCGGAGGTCCTTCAGGGTGCGCCCCAGTTCGCAGCCGATGCGCCGTTTCTTCATTTCGCGCTGGAGCAGGGCGGCCATGTCCGCATCCACGGAAGGCAGGGGAAGAAGGCGGTTCTGCCCTTCCACCACCGTGACCTTGGCCCCGAACGCCTGATAGATGAAGGCCAGTTCGCAGCCGATGACGCCCCCGCCCACGATGACGAGCGAGGAGGGCACGCGGTCGAGCGCCAACGCGTCGTCGCTGGTGAGCACGTGGCGGTGGTCCACGGGCAGGCCGGGCAGTTCCAGCGCGCTTGAGCCCGTGGCGATGATCACGCGGTCGCCTTCGATGCGCAGGGGGCCTTCTTCCGTGGCGGCTTCCACAAGCCCCGCGCCGAGGACGCGGCCCCGGCCCCGGACGAGCGTAACGCCGAGGGCGGCGCAGGCTTTTTCAAGGCCGCCGCGCAGGGTGGCGCAGACCTTTTCCTTGCGGGCGAGCACGGCGGCGGGGTCGGCGCAGGGCGTCCCCAGCCCGGCAATCCCGAACTGGGAGAGGCGCAGGGCCACTTCCAGCGCGTCGGCGGACGCCTTCAGGGTCTTGGTGGGAATGCAGCCGTTGTTGAGGCAGGTACCGCCGAGGCGGTCGCTTTCCACGAGGGTGACGGACATTCCGGCGCGGGCGGCGGCAAAGGCCGCCGTGTACCCGCCGGGGCCTCCGCCGATGACGGTCAGGCGCAGGGACATGGCTTGGCTCCTAGTCTTCGTCGCATTCAAGGTTCAGGTTGTATTTCACCGGGAAAGCCGCTTCGAGCGAGCCCGTGATCAGGCAGCCCTGCTTCATGATCTTTTCCACGCGGTCGAAAATGAATTCGTATTCCTGATCCATGAATACGGTAACGTCCAGATCGATGCCGGTAACGCGCCCCCGGCCCTTGTCGTCGGTGCCGGTGCGCACAGTGGCCTTGCCTTCGATGCGGCGGTATTTGGCGCTGCGGGTTTCAAGGGCCTTGTCGAGCGCCGCGCAGTAGCAATAGAGCGCGGAGGAGGCCAAAAGCTTCTTGGCGGTTCCGGGCCGTTCTTCGGCGGGGATTTGCTCGCCGTCGATGGAGATGACGCCAAACGCGCCCGATTCCATATCGAGATCGATCTTGCTCCCCTGACGGCTGATGGAGACGCTGAGTTCGTGAGACATGTTATCCTCCCGGAGGCATTGCGGAAATGAGGCGGTTCGGTACCGCGTTGCCTGTATCCTATGCATTTAGAGTGCCAAGCGCCCCGCCTCAATCCCTTCCGCCGCCCGGCCCGGCCCCGGTCTTTGAACGTTTCCTATCCGCGTATGATTCATGGGAAAAAAGGAACGCATCCGCCGCCAGCCCCCGCCTTTCCCTGAAAACGGTTGCCGTTTCGCATCCGCTGTGCCATACTTTACTCTATAAGCGACAAAAATGTCGCAAAAAGCGACAGTACATTCAGGGGGAGCCTATGGAACTGTACGCGTCCGTACCGGGCCTCGGGGTGGAGGAGAGCTATATCCGGCTGCTCAACCACCTGCCGGGTCTCGCCTATCGCTGCCGGGTGACGGAAAACGAGTCCTCGGTTTTTGAACGCATTGAAAATGTTCTCGAATTCGCAAGCCGGGGGAGTTACGATCTGCTGGGCATCCCTGCCGAGGAGATGGTGCGCAACCAGTACAACACCATCGAGCGCATGACGCATCCCGACGATCTCCAGAAAACGCGGCGGGAAATCTATGACAGTATTGTCGCGCATCAGCCCTATCAGGTGATGTACCGCGTTTCGCTCCCTTCCGGGCGGCTGAAGTGGATATGGGATCAGGGCGAAGGGGTTTTCGACGCCGACGGCAAGCTGCGCTATCTCGAAGGGCTGATGATGGACATCAGCGAGCAGAAGTTTCAGGAGCTGGAACTCAAGGAAGAAAACCACCAGCTCAAGGCTTCCGTGAGCAATCTCTACGGCTTGGGGAACATCGTAGGCAAGAGCGACGCCATGCGCCGGGTCTACGGGCTCATCCTCAAGGCCGCCGAGACGGACACCAACGAGATCATCTACGGCGAGACGGGGTCGGGCAAGGACCTCGTAGCGAAGGCGATTCACGAGTACAGCGCGCGCAAGGGCAACTACGTCCCGGTCAACTGCGGGGCCATCCCCGAGCAGCTTCTTGAAAGCGAGTTTTTCGGGCACACCAAGGGGGCCTTTTCCGGGGCGCACGCCAACAAGGAAGGCTACATCGGGGCGGCGCACAACGGTACGCTTTTCCTTGACGAAATCGGGGAACTGCCCATTCATCTGCAAGTGAAGCTGCTGCGGGCCATCGAGAACAAGATGTATACCCCCGTCGGCAGCAACACGCCCAAGGTATCGTCTTTCCGTCTGATCGCGGCCACCAATCAGGACCTTTCCCGCATGGTGCTGGAAAAGAAGATGCGTTCGGATTTCTATTACCGGGTACACGTGCTTTCCATCACCTTGCCGCCCCTGCGCGAGCGCAGCGGGGACATTCCCCTGCTTGTGGAAGCCTACATGGAGCGCAAGGGGCTCTCCTGCGTTCTGCCTTTGCAAGTGCGTCTGGCGATGGAGCACTACGACTGGCCGGGCAACGTGCGCGAGCTGCACAATTTCCTCGACCGCTACACGGCCTTCGGGGACGTGGCGCTCGAATCGCTCGGGGATGCGGGCAAGACGGACCTCCTTTTCCCCGATTTGGCGCACGAGGGTCTGACCCTTGAAAAGGCCACCCTTCAGCTTGAGGAGCGGATGATCCGGCAGGCCCTCGCCCGCTGCCGCTGGCGCCGGGGAGAGG
>OFGN01001901.1_pt1 | contig 12883 bp, 15 predicted proteins | sample 1521821 | NCBI WGS metagenome assembly OFGN01 (sample SAMEA3504094, study PRJEB24116) | mouse gut metagenome | biome: mouse gut; feature: mouse-associated habitat; material: faeces | place: Denmark | collected 2011
TTTCTTGCGTTCTGGCGCCTGCTGCCGGGCGGCGCTCTCTATATCCCGTGTACGGCGTTCATTTGACAGCCAAAGGTTACCGAACACGCATATAACGGACGTCCAAGACGTTCGCTTTCCGCCTTCACGATCTGCCTGCATTTCGCTATAAAGTAATATTGACGCTGCGGTTCAAAATCAGGTGGACTGCAAGTAACATCGACCTTATCCAGTTCTACGTTCTTTAATTCTTCTGCCGCAATATTTTTCAAATCAATATAACAATCCATCTTTTATCCTTTTCTTATCATTTATTGCCTGCTTAATCCCAGTTTATTGCATCGTGAGGAATTGTCCCGTTTTTTGCTCTGTCCTTTCGTCCTTCCAAAATTGCTTCTATTTCACCTTGTTCAGGAACTACCTCTGGAATAAATTTAATGATGACTCTATAAAGAAGCTCAACATCTTCTTCCGGTACTAACTCTATCAGATTTTTCAGCATTTCTTTACTCATCGTTTTGCCTCCTGAATTTTACTGTCTTCTTACTATACTCAATTTTCAAATTATTCACACACACTCTTTTCCGGGTTCGGTATTCATCTGACACCTGAAATTTGTGACATTACAAGTGAGCTCACGCCCCTTTCTTTCTTTTATCTCCTGCAGAAGCAGGCGGCATAGTTTCCCTTTATCCTTCTCCCCGAATCTTCCTGTTTTTGCGTTCTTCCAGTTCTTCAATCTGCTGCATCAGACAATCCGGAAAAGTCCCTTCAAACGGCACAGCCTCCCCTGTTGTGTAATGATCAAGAAGAACGATTTTATTCTCTCTGTCAAAACAGAATATTTCATCGCCGTTCCCGATAACGGAAAGAAACGGTATAAAATCGGTGAATCCCTCATCATGCAATTCTTTTGTTTTTACCCTGATATCAAGAAATTCAGGTATCTCCTCCGCAATTCCGTAGACTATGATCCCGCGACAAAATGACCAGAACGGTCCGACCTCATACATTTTCGCTCTTGGCCATATCTCTTCCCGTACTTCCATATAAAGCCCGCCGAGCGGAGACATGGTAAATTCTCTGAAATCAACAGGAAGTTTTATGTTATATTGATCCTCAAACACTTTTATGTCCTGCCTGGACGGCTCATTTCCCATACAGGCTACGACCTGATAAGTCTGCTTGTCATAATGATGGAAATACTCGTATACTTTTTCAAGTGACATGATAGCGCCTCCCTTTTTGATCACAATGATATCATAGCATAGTTCCCCTTTTTTTACAAGAAAAGTACCTATCGCGCCCCAAGTCGGATCAACTTCTCATAGACCGGGATCATATCCGGCTCCGTCACTTTTTCCCGGATCTCCGGGACCGGAATCCAGCCCACCTGAGAGTTTTCGTCCGCTTTGATATGCAGCGTTTCCTCCTCATCCGCCTCAAACAGATAACTGTAGTTCAGATGCTGGTGGGCACAGACATACTTCCCCCGTTTCACATGTCCCCAGACAGGCAGTACGTCCACCGCCGCCAATGGTCCTTCCGCCGTAGTCTCCAATAATACCCGCAGATTTTTTACGCCGGTCTCCTCCGTCGCCTCCCTCTTTGCCACGGGCAGCATCTCCTCCTCACCGTCCGCATGTCCGCCGGTCCAGGACCAGGAACGGTAGATATTGTGATAGACCATCAGCATCTTGTCCCGCGCTTGATTGAAAATCATCGAGGAAGCTGTCATATGGGCGAAACCGTTCTCCCGGGTGAGGATCGTATCGGGAAAAGTCTCGATATACCGCAGGATCATCTCCTGATCCGCCGCCTCCTGGGCGTTTTTCGGGTTATACTTTTTCAGTTCTTCTATATAGTTCATATGTACTCTCGCGCTCCTTCGTTTTACCGTTTCCTCCGGTGCAGATTCGACCGCCCTTTCTTCCCGATCAGTTCTGCAACGCCTAAATCCCGCAGGATCAGCAGGCAGGTCTGCGCCGTGCCTCTCGGAATATGGGCACATTTTGCCAGATCTCCGGAAGTAAACTCTTCCGGAAGTTCCTCCGGCAGAAAACGGGCATAGTCGCTGATGTGCTCGATCCGCACAATATCCCGCAGCTTCCCCGGCAGGCGGTCATACCGCGAAGCGCCTCTCTTTTTATCCCTGCTCCGGCCGTTTAACAGTTTATACTCCTCCATATCCATCAGGACAATATGAAATGAAAGGTTGGGATCTCGCAGGTACGGACGGATCGCGTAGAGCTCATGGAACACATTGTATGCGCTTCCCTTTCTCGGAGAGCGCCTGCCCCCTGTGATGGCTCCTGTCTCCTGATCCAGCCAATATATCTTTTTTTCCACTGCCACCGGATAGATCACCGTCACATGATACTCTTTTAAAAAGGCAGCCAGTTTTCCGCGAAGTCTGTGAAAAGCCTTTGTCTGGATCTCCCAGATCTCATGGTCCACGGCGATGTCCGCTATGTAACGCCCCCTTCTCTGCTCCTGAAAGTCATGGTCGTAACAGTAAAAATCCTTGATCACCTCGTGGATCGTCTTTTCCTGCAAGGTGCCGAAACCGTTTGTCTCTTTCTCGCGTGAGAGCAAAAGATCTGTGATCTCCCCGAAATAACGCCGGTTTTCTTCCATATCTTCCAGAGGATATCTTTTATCTTCCGTCATATCCTCAGCACCGTATCTGGCCGTCGCCGTAAATCTGATATTTGTAGCTTGTCAGTTCCTTCAGCCCCATAGGCCCTCTTGCATGAAGCATCTGGGTACTGATACCGATCTCCGCGCCAAACCCGAACTCAAATCCGTCCGTAAATCTTGTGGATGCATTCACATACACGCAGGCGGCGTCCACCTCCCGCAGAAACTTCTCCGCATGGACCTTATTTTCGGTGATGATCGCCTCAGAATGTCCGGTATTATAACGGTTGATATGAGCGATGGCTTCCTCCACGGAACCCGCTGTCTTTATGGAAAGGATATAGTCCAGATATTCCGTCCCGTAATCCTCCTTCGTGGCAGGCACACAGTCAGAAAGTACCGCACATACCTGCTCGTCTCCCCTGATCTCCACCTGCTTCTCTCTGAGCCTTTCCGCCAGTTTCGGCAGCAGGGCATCTTTTACCTTTTCATGGATCACCAGGGATTCACAGGCGTTGCAGACGCCGATCCGCTGGGTTTTCGCGTTGAAAATGATGGATACCGCCATATCGATATCCGCCGCCTCATCCACATAAATATGACAGTTTCCGGTTCCTGTCTCGATCACCGGAATCGTACTGTTTTCCACCACGCTGCGGATCAGTCCGGCGCCTCCTCTGGGGATCAGAAGATTTACAAATTTATGCATCTTCATAAATTCCGCCGCCGTCTCCCTGCTGGTATCCTCTATCATGGAGAGGACATCGGCGGATATCCCGTTATCCATGAGCACCCCCCGCAGCACCTCCACGATCTTTTGATTGGAACAGAACGCGTCGCTCCCGCCCTTTAAGATTACCACATTTCCTGTTTTAAAACAGAGCCCGAAGGCGTCCGCCGTCACATTGGGGCGGGCCTCATAGATAATGCCGATCACGCCGATGGGCACACGGCATTTTTCAATGTGAAGCCCGTTCGGGCGGTCAAACTGTTCCATAACCTCTCCCACCGGATCGGGCAGCGCCGCGATCTGATTAAGCCCTTCCGCCATACCTTCGATGCGGACCGCATTCAGCTTAAGCCGGTCCTGCAGCCCCTGGGGCATTCCCTTCTGCGCCGCTCTCAGCATATCTTTTTCATTTGCCTCGAGGATTTCTCCCTGACGCCGGACCAACGCCTCCGCGCTCCGGCAGAGCACCTGATTCTTTTTTTCCGTGGATAACGTCTGCATCTCATATTTTACAGCCGCCGCGTTTTTACAAAGTTGTTCCAGATTCATATTTTTCTTCCTTTCCGCATTGCTCTTATTATAAAACCATTTTTACAGGGGTGCTTGCAGCTATTGCGCGTCTCCCTTTATCCCGGACAGGATCTTTATTACCAACACCTGTGTATCCTCCGACGCACCTGCAAGGCTTTCCTGAAACCTCTCGCGATATTTTTTCTTTGACAAAATCCGAACGATCCCTTCACAGCCGCAATGATACCCTTTTTCCGGTATATCATGTAAATACTCCAGTAAAATCCCGATCCCATCCGGTTTCTGCCGGGATGCCGCGTAAACACACGCCTCGCACAGATACTCCATAGCGGTCATCGCCATGGGGGACGGTACCCTGGCCTCATCGTTGAACAGTTCAAACACGTTTTTGAAACGTGACAGGTCCCTGATGTCCCAGAGCCCGGACATCGCCACCCTGTAGTTCTGATAATCTTCCGTGAAGTTTTTCTCCTCATCCCTGTAATCGTTCAGTTCCTTTCCGCAAAACACATCCCGCAGAAAGAAAAGCTGTTCCTCAAAGGGCTTATCCGCAAACTCCCTGACTTTCGGGCTTCTGTACCACTCCTTCACTTCATCTGTCTCTGTCAGAGTAAAACATCCGCTTCTCTCGCCGGAAAAGACAAATTCCTCTTTGCTCCGGTACATGTCCTTTCCGATATAGATCGGGGTATTATACTTTATCCTCACACAGTTCTTCTTTACTTCCCGCACAAGTTTTTTGAACAGTTCACCGGAAAATTCCGTCTCGAGGTTTCTGGCAATGTGGATATAATAATCGTATGTCAAATCCTCATGTTTTTGCATTCCCTTTAACATCACGCTGTTTCCGTTTTCCGTATAGATCATCCGATATCTCTCGATATCATCCCTGTCTTTTAACGCCTGCCGGTATCTCTTCATCGTCTGCGTTTTCGGCGCGATCAGATAAAACGGCTGAATAGAATGAGCGGCATGACAGTCGTCCGCGATCTCATCAATGGTATCAAACTCCATTTGGGGCATCTCACCTCTGCCGGCTTCCCTATCTGCTTCCGTCATGCAGTATTTGATGTCGAACTGCCGTTCTATCTCGTGAAAGATATTGCATATATCTGTTTTGGATGCGAAAAAATAAATAGTATCGATCATAATATCCGCCTTATTCCGTGATCACATGATCCACTTTTTTGTCAAAACGCTCCGCCGGAAGCGTTTCCACAACCTGCATCTCATAGGCAAGTCCGATCTTTTCCAGCACCACTGGCTTTCCATCGGCCAAATGCTCCCATCCGGCGAGCCACCTGTCATAGAAGCCGCCGCCATAGCCGATCCGGTTCCCTTTTTTATCAAAAACCGCCCCGGGAAGAAGCATTCGCAGATAAATCTTTTCCGCCCCATGTCCCATATCTTTTTCTGATTTTGCAAGCCATTCCCCAAACGTTCTCCCGGGCAATATTTTCGGTTCCCAAATTCCCTGATACCCTGTTTCCAGTTCTTCCCACCCGTGGATCTGAAAAAAATCCATTTCCGTCCGTTTCTTCTCCGCCTCTTTAAAAGAACAGGATATGTTCCCTGGATGAAAAGAGGGATCAACGAAAACTTTCGGCACAAAAACGGTTTTCTCCTTTTCTAAACACCAGAGTATAAATTTTTTTGTAGAAACTTCACTCTTATAATTGACATAAGATAAATATGCGGCACAGGGCTCTTTCTCATCATACCGGATAAGCTCCTCAAAAATCTGCTTATCCATCCTGTGTCGTACTTCTTCGGATAAACTGTTTCGCTCTTTTAGTATTTGTTTTCGCATCCTGGCTTTTCGTTCTTTTTGCTCTTCCATCTCGCCCTTCATTTCTGTGTGATACTATCTGTGCATCCTCTCCACAAACAGCGGCAGATCAAACTTCTGATCATACCCGGATGTACGGAACAGCGTCCCAATCTGTGCCCCGGCAAGCAGCCGGTGTATCACTTTGATATCTTTGCTGTTGGCAATCAGCATATCTATCCCTGATTTGGTGGCGATCTTTGCCGCCAGCAGTTTTGTATTCATGCCGCCCGTTCCGCTTGCGCTTCCGGTGGAAGCCTTCCCCATCTGCATGGTCTCCTGATCAAGCTGGTTTACTTCTTCCACAAACTCCGCGTCAGGGTTGGTACGGGGATCATCGGTATAAAGCCCGTCGATGTCGGAGAGCAGTATCAGCAAATCCGCATCGATCAGCGCCGCCACAATGGCGGAAAGCGTGTCATTATCCCCGATCTCAATCTCATAGGTTGCCACCGTATCGTTCTCATTGACAATCGGCACCACCCCCAGCTTCAAAAGTTCCCGGAACGTATTCTGGGCGTTGTAGCGATTTAAGTTGTCCACAATCGTATTTTTCGTCATCAGAATCTGTGCCGTCATCTGATTGTACTCGGCAAAGATCTTCTGGTAGATCATCATCAGTCTCGCCTGCCCCACCGCTGCACAAGCCTGTTTAACGGCGATACAGTGATCTTCGTCCTCATCTTCGATCTCTGTGATATGCACCGCTTTCTTGCCCACGGAGATCGCCCCGGAAGTCACAAGCACCACATCCTTCCCCATATTGCGCAGATTACAGATTTCCCGCACCAGCACGTCCAGCTTCGTATAATCCAGATCCCCGGTCTCAGGATGCTGCAGGGAAGAGGAACCTATTTTGATTACAATCCTTTGTTTATCCTTTAAAAATGCTCTTTTGTTTTCCATATTTTATATATACCTTTCTATATTTTTATATAATAACTTTATTTATAACTGTATATTTTTCATGGTCTCCAGTATTTTTTCTCTTATTTTATCATTAAAATAAGATGGATTTAAAGCGTGTTTTGAATATTTCAAATAAGTATCTGCTGTTTTATCTGTTAACAACGCTGTAAAAAAACGCTCCCAGCTAAAATACTTTTTACTTTCAATCCATTCGCCGGGAGTATCAAGAATCTCCTGTATCCCTTTCCCATTGACCACGCCGGATTTTAAGATGATCCACTCAAACGATTCCGGCAAATACAGGTACAATTCCCTGTTTTGATTCATCAGACGACTCATTTTTTCCATCTCAGAGCCAAATGCCGCACCATCTGCAATAACCAGTATTGTACTGTCAAAATTCTCTTTCAACATCTTTGCAGTTTTGGCAAAAATTCCGGATTTTCCTCCCGCACTTACGCAGATCGTTTCCTTATTATCCACAACTCCACAAAAAAACTGATAACCGGAATTGGAATCTTCGACAATAACCCGATTCGGCCTTATGCATGGTTGATATGTTCCTTTATGATAAATATGATACCACTCGTTATAAGTCTGCTTCAATGTACCATATTTCCCGGAATTTCTGATGCCATAGATTTCCTCTACACTATATGGCAAAGACGGAATACCCTCCCTTGTTACAATTACAAAATAGTGATCCGTCTGCTGAATGTATACTGAAAATTCATCTGTAAAGACAAACTCGTTTCCTTCATCAATAAAAATAATACTATCCTGCATAAGCGCGATATCGCTCTTCCAGTTCCGTCCGGATAGCACCATGCATTCTTTGTCTGCCTGTAGCTTCACACCGCTTGATTCGCCGTTTTCATAATAATCCCGAATCATATCGATCAGGGTAGTCTTACCGGTAGCACTCTCTCCCCGCAGGATCGTCAGATTCCTCCTGACCTCAAAATCATACCGGATACGCTTATTTTGCACTACAATTCTGTGTGTTCCTTTCATACGCACTCCTTTTCAGACATATAGTCCTGCCACGGGAACAAGTTCTTTCATACTGTGAACTATCTGGTCCGTATTTAAAATTCTGACGGCAAAAGGTTCCGTACCAAAATCCATTAAATGTCTGAGATTGATCGTAATATCCTGCTGGTCGGCAATCTTTAAAATCCACTTTGCACAGTTATCCCCGCAAGTTGAAGCATTAAATATGGTCTGAGGTTCATTCTTTATTAAAATCAGTGTTTTCACCCCGCCGGAAAGACTTACAGGCGCTATTTTGCCAAGGACCGGACTGTCAATTACCGCGCTGCCCAATACCGTTGAACTATCTATATCCAAAATCATTTCTTTCGCAAAGGAATCCGTGATCCAACTGTCTTCATATACATTTTTAAAGTAAACGGACGTATTAAAAATTGCCTCCTGCATTTTCCCATAAAATATATTCAACATAACCCTTTCCCCTTTTCCGAAACAGATTTTTCATCTCTCACTCCTCTAAAACCGGCACATATCCGCCGCCCTTCTGCCATTGGATCGTAAGCGGCGAAAGGCTGTACTTTGTGACGTTTACTCCGTCCGGCAAAGGCGCTATCGTAAAAGATGCCATGCCGCCCTTTGTGCAGGATTTCTCCGGCTGGGCGCTGACGAAATTCCCGATGGAATAATACACCAGCATCTTATGCCCGTCTTTGCCTTCCAGCATCTCATAAGGCTGTATTGTATGAGGATGGGTTCCCACCACCACATCCACTTTCTCTTCCAGAAAGATCTGTGTCCACTTTTCCTGAAAGGCATCCACATCCCCGCTGTTTTCCGTTCCCCAATGGGCAAACACAATCACGGCATCCGCCTCTTCCCCGGCCTTTCGGATATCCTCCCGCATCTGTCCTTCCTCTTCCAGAAGATGTACCATATACGGATATTCCTTTGGCAGGGCAATCCCGTTTGTGCCGTAAGATACATTAAACAGCGCCAGTTTCATATTGTTGCGCATCATGATCTCGTAAGGACGCCTCTCCGTCTCCCCGGGCGCCTGAATGCCGAGACACAAAACGCCATGGTCCGCAAAGAGTTCCTTTGTAGTATGAATCCCTTCGATCCCTCTGTCAAGTGCATGGTTGGTCGCACAAGTGACAACATCAAATCCGGCATGTATCACAGCCACCCCCACTTCTGCCGGCGTTCCGAAACAGGGATAATCCCCGTACTGCTCCGGCTTCCATACAAGCGGCGTCTCCTGATTTATGACGGATATGTCACTTTCCGCAATCATATCCCTCACATTGTCATATAAAAAATCAAAACCGCCTTCCCTGTTCAACCCGTAAGTGTAGATCGGCTCATGGATCAGATTGTCCCCGAATACCACGAAGGAAACTTCCGCCTCTTCCTTTGTAAACCCCCAGGATTCCCAGTGCCAGTAACTCACCGCTCCCTCGGGATCCGTCAGAAAAAGCCTTTTATGGCAGCTTTTATTCCCGCCGAACGCCATCTGTGCCACGTCCTGCCCGATGTAGGAAGACATCCATTTTGGATACATGGTATCCTCCGCATACTCATATACAAAAATATGCTGAGACCAGTTTTTTTCATCCTCCTCAATCCAGAAAGGCATGTATTTCCCGAACCGCCCTCTTTTCCAGCAGAGCAGGATCAGTTCATCCCTCCCGTCCCGGTCCATGTCACAGGATAAAATCTGCTGGACTTTTACCCCTTCGGGAGAGTCCCAGATTCTCTCTCCTCCCCGGGTTACAAAGACTTTCTTTCCGGCGAGGGTAGTTTCGTAACTGCCCGTATCGTCACAGACACTGCCCTTTGTCCAGACAATCCACCGGGGCAGAAACGCCCCGGCTCTCCACAACGCATACAAAACGGCGCCGCTTGCGGCAAGCGCCATTATGATATAAATTGTTTTCCGAAATTCAGATTTCATTCACTCAATACCGGTAACTCTGCGTCCACTCCGGCTGTTTTACCGGCAATTCCGCATCATATCCTATATGATTTCCGTTTTCATCCGCCTGATAGCCCATCATATAGCGCCACTTGGAATCGGTCAGCCTGTCGTTCATATCCCAGGGGAACTGATAGAAAGAATATACACTGCCTCTTGCGATCTTGATCACGCCGTCCACATTTACTACCACATAGATGGCGTCAGGAAGCCCTGTCGCTATTTCCAGTACCTGACCGTTGGGATCCGTTGCGATATCCGTTACAATGGCAGAAGGAAGTTCCTTCGCATCTTCAATACCCTTGGGATCTTTCACCGCATCGATCCAGAAATGCTCCAGATTCCCGCCGTAGGCTTTGATAAATTCATATTCTTCATCCGTCAGCACCTCATCCAGCAGTTCCTTGTTGGAAATAGTGGCCAGCCTCTGCGCCATTTCCGAGAGCCTGAGCAGATTCTCCTCATCCTTGGAATCCAGCATACCATACCTTTTTAACCCCTCTGCCGTGGACTCTGCCAGGTGGTAAAATCTTGAAAAGACAAGAGGCTCCGGTTCCACATAGCCCCGATCATCGGGCTCTTCTTCCATACCGCCGCCCATTTCCGCCATCACCTGTTTGGTATAAAGGACCGTATCATGTTTCAGTTCCGCAAAGCTGCCTGCAAAACATTCCAGATTTTTCTTCGTCCACTCCTTATTTTGCATGAAAACAGGGTAGCCCTCGCCCTTTTGATCCAGCAGCGGACGAAGCGTATTTAACCAGTTCGCGTAAAGGCTTGCCGACCACAGCGTTTTGTTGGAAGCGGACAGGCCTTCTCTGAGCGTCTGCATATTTTCCGAATAATTCCGGTATCCGGTATCCCCCTGCTCCGTCAGAATCTCAAGAGCCGTATCGGAACCAAGCGCCGCCGGGACATCCAGCACATCGGGAAGCATACGCCTGTTCCCTGATGCATCCTCCCGTACATTCTGATAGATCAGATTCTGCATGATCGCTCCGTCTATCGTAAACCGTTGTCCCATAAACCGGAACCCTCTGATCACGTTGTCCTCCCCGTCCATGATCGGAACGGAGTTGATCCGGGGCGGAGTAAGGTTCGCCGTCATCTCATGAAACCGATCAAAAGCCTCCTGATTTCCGGCGAGATCACCGGCGGAAATATTTTCGCCGTAGGCTTTATCGATAAGCGGCCCGTACTCACAGACACCGGAATCATCGCTTGCCCCTGCAAAGAAGGAAGTCACCGCATAAATGCCTTCCCACAGCCCATAGCTTTCCTCATCCTGCGTCAAAGCCAGTGTGATCAGCAGCGCGCTCCGATCCAGTTCTTCTGCCTCCTGCACAAAATTTACCCTGCCATACCACATCATCGCCTTAAAATACCGCTCAAGCTGTTCATCTCCCTCGTAATATCCCCTTGGAATATACTGGGAATAATCTTCCTTCTGTCCGGTGATAACGGATTCCCCGATGCCGGCGGCCTGGTCAATGGCACTTAGCTCCTGAGAGATCAGAGATTCCGCATAGTCATATGCAGGCACTTCAGCTCCCAGCAGCCTCGCCCCAACCGCAAAGAAAGCCACATTGCGGGCAGCGGCCTCCTCCCATTCGGTTCCCTTCAGTTCCTCATACTGAGCCGCGCTGCTTTCGGTCATTTTCACACTGAGCTTAGCCAGGTCATCCGCCAGATATCCTTTCTCAACCTGTTCCAGCAGATAGCTGAAATACAGATGATAGGTGTGCATCATGGAATCCACCGTCACAAAGTTAGGAATCAGCGAATATCTGTTCCATTCATAAACTTCAAAAAATTCATTTCCGGCATCGTCCCAGACAACAAATCCGTTTGCGGAGAGTTTTGCCGCCATCTCCTCCGTCATATAAAACTGCCAGAGATTTTCCACATTGCCAAGATCCGCATCCACCGTATAGGGGGAAACATTCGGCGTCACCATTTCCTCTATGGGCGCCTCCATACTCAGCAGAGACGGCCTGCCGTTTCCATTCGCAGGGATATCCTCCGGCAGTTCCGTTACGGCCTCTTCCGCATCCGGTTTCGTCTCTCCGTCATCGGCGTCAACATCTGTTTCCTCTTCCTCCGGCGTAAAAAACGCATCCGAATCATCCCCTCCCCGAAACAGATCGCCAAGCTCCGACATACCGCAGCCGCTCAGCATACATGCGGCAAGAAAAACCGCCATGATCCGCTTTAACATGTTCTTTTTCATAGTCACTCCCTCTTTCCTCTTATAACCATTCGCTCAAAACATCGGCTCTTCCGATACCGTTACATATCTTCCGGCTCCTCAAGCACATCAAAAGCCGTTCCCTTTGCCCAGGGACTGCCTATATCGCAGCATCCCAGATGATACTCGCGTTTCGCTTCGCCCGAAGCAAGTTCCTCCGATACGTTCAGCTTGATCCGCCTTCCCTCCGCGGCGCAGAAACCGTCCAGAATTTCCAGTAAATTGTCAATATCCTTTTCCGGTGTATGATCCATAACCAACTCTCCTGTCGCATAAAATAGCATAACTGCTTTACGCAACAGTATACTACAATCCGCTTACATTTACCAGTTTAACTTGCTTCACGATCCGGGGAATCAGTACCACCGGCTAAGCCGGTGGTTTGTTTTTCGCCCTATAAGGGCTCGTTTCCGGCATTGGAGTCTAAAGACTCACCGAAAAGTTCGCCAGCCGCAACGTCAGTTACCCGCTTAGCCCCTTGGGCTTATTTTTTCTTGCTTTTGTTTACTGGCTCACCCGTAAACGGGTCGATATACTCTTTCAATGACATCTGGTCATATTCCAAATCTTCCTTAAGTTGATTCCGAATATACTCTTCTATCTTTTTTGCATTTTTTCCTACTGTATCCACGTAGTATCCTCTGCACCAAAAGTGTCTGTTGCCATACTTATATTTGAGGTTTGCATGTCTCTCAAATATCATCAGGGTACTTTTTCCCTTTAAGTACCCCACAAAATCTGATACACTCATCTTCGGCGGTATTTCTACCAACATATGGACGTGATCTGGACAGATTTCTGCCTCAACTATATGCACTTCTTTGCGCTTGCATAACATGCTTAAAATATTTGCTATGTCCTGTTTTAGCTCTCCATATATTATTTTTCTTCTATATTTTGGTGCAAAAACGATATGGTACTTACAATTCCACGTTGTGTGTGATAAACTATTATTGTCCATTTGGACTTCCTCCTTTGTTTGATAAAACGGTTGGCGAACCTGTTTTTATTATATCAAGGGAGGTTTTTTACACAACGCTAAAGCTATTC
>OFGN01001902.1_pt1 | contig 12861 bp, 20 predicted proteins | sample 1521821 | NCBI WGS metagenome assembly OFGN01 (sample SAMEA3504094, study PRJEB24116) | mouse gut metagenome | biome: mouse gut; feature: mouse-associated habitat; material: faeces | place: Denmark | collected 2011
CGTGTTGAGAAACAGCGGGTCAATGTTGGTCTTGAAGTTCCGGCTGTTCATCTGCACGGAAAACTCGTCGCCAAGGACCAGGGTCACGGTGAGGGTCCCATGCTCATTATCATACTCCTGGTTGCGCTCCGCTGCAAGCACAATTTGCTCCAGACTGACCAAATCTTCGTAAGGGATGGACAGCGAGACGTTGGAGATCACCTTGATTCGCTGGGTAACAAGCTGCTGCGGGAGCACCAAACCTTTTTGCCGTTGTAGCGCCGGTAGGAACTGACCACCTTATGGACGGCGGAAAGGGTCTTGCCGCGACCGAACAGGCCGGTGTAGGCCACCAGTTCACCAGAAGGGCAGAGATTATATTTCTTGTGCTTGAAGTAGAAAAACAGGTCTCTTGCGCCGGACCAGACCAGGAGAAAGGGATGGAGTACCGCACAGCGGAACGTAGGGAAGAGCACCAGGGCCACCACAGCGCCCACAATCACAACTAGAATCATAGTGCCTCCTTACCAGCGGCGGAAGTCCATGAGCAGCTCAACCAGACGACCGATAACACGGAACACTCCAGATACCAGAGCTACGCCCACCAGGACAGTGAGCAGATAGGGAATCAGCTCGGCAAGATTATTGGGCGGAAGCAAATCCACGCCAATAATACCGAAAAATTCAGCGACTACCGCAGCCATGCAAAGCCTCCTTTCAGCATTTTGATACACGCTGCCATAAATATGGACAGCAGCAAGAGCAATAGCAGAGCCTCCGAAACGGTGTAATCTGCAAAGTCCGTGGTCATAGCCGGGTGGGGTTCCGTCTGGGCCACAATAGTTCTCAGGTGCCGCAGAGCTTCATCCATGCCAATCACCTGAATGGGTGTGTCCCAAAGCTCCTGGAAGCTGGGGCCGGGGTCGATCACCTCGGCAGGTTCTTCCTCTGCCGGTTCTCCGGCAGATTCTTCCGGCTCCTGGGTGTCCTCTCCGGCCAGCCGGTCCAGCAGTTCTCCGACGGAAATCACCTCCACCGGAGCTTGTTCCGGCTCTGGGTCCGGGGCAGGGTCCGGAGCAGGTTCTACAGGTTCGGTCGTGTAAATTTCTTCGTCAGTCACCAAAAAACACCTCCCAAAGAATGTGGCCTACAATGGCCGAAACTGCGCTGAACAGGAACACTTGCCAGAAGGAAAACGTAAAGCCGTAAATGGTAAATTCCATGGAGAACGCTTGCAGCGTAAAGGACAGCAGCGCGCCAAAGTCAGAAATCATCGTCTCACCGCCTTTAAGATTCCGATAAATACGATAGCGATTACGCCAAAGGTCAGAAGGGTCATGATTTCTTCCGGGAGATATGGAAACAATGCGCCCAGGAAATCCAAGAAGCCGCCGAACAGGGCGGGCAGTTCGTCGAAAATGGCAAGTATGCCCTCAACAATGCCCTTGAGCTTGTCCGTAATCATTTCGACCAGGGACGTGAGCGCGTCCAGGATTTTTCCTAAAATGACCCCGGCCAGCTCCAGGATTCCGCCGATGCCGGAGCCGATCAGGTTGCCCAGCTGCTCCCAGAGGCTTTTGTCCTCCTCCGTGCCGCCCGGCGGACCGGTGCTCTGGGTGTCCTTGTACTGTTCGCCGCAGACGGAGCATTGATAGATGGTGTAACCTTGCTGGAGTAGATTCCCTTCGTCGTCATAGGAAGTCTGCACGATACGCTCTACCACCCAGGTGTGGCCCGCTGCGGGGAGGGGGTCGGTCTTGGTTTTGCCGCACAGAGCGCAGGTGGAGACGGTCTTGCCAGCCGTGACGCAGGTAGGTTCCGTTTTATCGGTTTCCTGCCAGTTATGAGTGCAGCTATCCGGGCCTGGAGTTCCGGAACCGCCGGGGACCATATAATAAATGTTGTAAGTATCTCCGCCCTGGACAATGGTAATGTTTTCGTCTCCGTAGGTGACGGTGACCGTGTCGCCGGTTTCGGTAGTCACCGTATAGCTGCGGTCCTCGTAGTTGTAGGTCCAATCGGAGATAGTGGCGCTTTCACCAGTGGCGGGATTGAAAAACTGGTTAGTGGTTTCGTTGACAATGCTGGAATTGTCGGTTACTTGGGTAATCTGGCCGTTGTCACCGATTATGCCGTAATTGCCCGTGATACTGGTGGGGCGGGAGCGTAGGTATCATTGGAAATAGCTGTGTCTGGAATGACCTCATAATAGGGGAAGAAAAAATCAATTGTAAGTGTCTGAAAGGCTCTCATACCCTCATGATAGGGCATAAAAGAGTCGGAATATTTAAAAACCTCACCAGCGGAACGATGTCTAAAAGTTCCTAAATTCCAGTTTTCAGTTTTGTATGAAATATTTCCATCTGTGCCTTCAAGTTTAGAAGTATAACGCAAACACTCTAAACAACGATATGTCCCTGAAACTGGTGCAATCAAATTAGGCGCAAAGCCCACCCAACGTCGATCAGTTCCGAAACCGTCATATGTTTTATCAAAGAGACCAAAAATCGATTTAGATGAAGAGTGAAAACCATATAGACCTAATATCATTCCCCAGTTATCTGATTCTGGCCCAATGGGTAAAGTAGTGAATTGTTTCCAACTTGGAGAGCTGCTTGTATTCCGTTTAGCGACTTCTCCCGTTCCATCCCAAATGTCATACGCATGAATAATAAAGCTGCCAGATGATGTTATTTGCGTTGGTTTCTTCCCCTTCTTCATCTCCTCTACCTGGTTCTCGTAGCTCTGCTGGAGGTCGGAGGCGTAGGCGGTGAACTGATGGCCGCAGAAATCACAGCGACAAAGAAAATACCCATCCAGCCACAAAGTACCTATATCTTCATATGAAGACGCATGATGATACCCATCTTCTGAATTGGGACAAACTTTTCCCATTGTATGACCTACAAACTCATGCAAAATAGAGCCACTACCCGCTATCCATGTCCAGAAATCGGGCTTTTGAACATATTCTAAGTCGTCACCAGAAACTGCTTTTATAGGCATTACTATGGAGAAAAGTAAAAAAATTATTAGAACGAGAGAAAGAAATTTCTTCATAGATTGACACCGCCTAATTACGCATGATAATATTTACAAAGGAGGGATTATAATGAAAACCAGAAATTTATTTATTGCAACGATTCTCATTTTTATTGCTATTATAATCACACAAAACTCGACTTTTCTAATTGGATTTGAGTTTCAATCGTTGTTAACTGATATACTCGGTATTTTATTTTTTGCTTGTATAGGATTAACCATCTATTCAATGATCCGTAACATTTTCCGTGCCATCAAATCCATTGTCACAAAAGGCAGCACCAAGAACCAAACAAGCCGGAAGCTGCAAAACATCGACCGAGCGCTAGACGAAATCGAAACCACGCTGGACGCTATGACCCAAGCCGGGCAGGAGGATGGTAAAATCACACCAATCTGGGGAGCCGGGACCAAGAAGGACCGGTAATCAGTGCCAGAACTTGTCCCGAAAATAGAAATAGAGCTTCATCAACTGTTTGCCCAGCTGGTAGGAACCATAGGCCAGCCCTGCAATAAGAATCATGCAGAGAAACACAAAGGCCGGGATAGATAAGCTTTGTACTGCGAACATAATAGACCTCCGATTTGTAATTTTGTAACACAAACAAGTGCCGCAGCCAGCAGATCAGACGGGTACGGTTGTGTTACGGCCTCTTGCTGCGGCGGATAATCCAGGAGAATATCCCCACAGCAGTCAGGAGCAGAGCCGTACCGGCGAAGAGGGCCAGCTCCGGCAGGGTCAGAATAGCGGACAGGGTATCGCTGAACAGGACGACGGCCTGGAACATAACAAATCACAACCTTTTTGCAGGGGCGCGGGCCATTCCCGCGCCCCTTTTGGTTTCTCACCCTCTGGCGGCGTTGCGCAGAGAGGTAAAGATGCCGATGCCGATGGGCAGCAGACCGGCCGCAACGAACAGGGCCAGCAGGGGATTGCTGGTCATCAGGTCCCAGCATTTGCCCATGAGCTGAATCACGGTATCCAGAGCGCTCATAACTGCGCTCATCCCGCCGCTGGTTACCACGGTAGAAGTGTCACCCATGTGATTGCCTCCTTCCCTCAAAATTTTATATGTAACACAATTCCAACAGCCGGCGCCAGGCAGCTGAAGAAAAAGTGTGTTACAATCGTTTGGAATCTCTGAAAATGCACGTTCAAGGTCCCGGAAAGTTTATGAAAAATTCATTTAGTGACACCGATCTTCTGGTAAAATATTGAGTGCTAACTTCAAATAAAATAACAGAAGGAGTATACCTTTATGGAACTTATCATGAACCTGATTGCGCTAGGCGTTGCTACGCTCAAAATCCTGTTTGCCATTCCAGTCCTTGGAGCATTAGTTTTGCTCAGTCTATTCGGACCTGCGGTTATAAAAGCTATGAAACACTGGTAAGCCCTCCAGGACCTTGAAAGCACATTTTCAGAGCACAGGTATCCGCTAGGCCAGGGCGGATTGCAGAGAGTTATAGTCGGAGATCAGGGACTGCTGCTTGTCCGACAATCGCCGCCCGGCCTCTATGGCTAGTTCAAAGATGTGGGGCCAGCCCATGGTGCGGAACAGAATGGCCAGAGAAGGACCTACCTGGTATTCAATCCAGTTGTCGATTTGCTCCACTCTATGCTGTATCACTTCACGCGCCACCAGCCGGACGCTTTCCAGCTCCTCCACAAAGTTCTGCCACCAGCTGCACACGGAGCAGCGGGTGATATTGGAGTCGTCCCGTTCAATGAAAGACAGCTTGTCATTCATCACCTGGGCGGCCAGCTTGCCCACGTTGTCTGTACGGGTCATATGGTCCACAAAGGACTTGGAGTTCTTGCCCCGCATTACCAGCTCTACCCGGACCCAGTGGCCCTCCACGCCCTGCTCCAGGGCCTTGTCATAGATGCGCACACGGAAGTCTGAGGAGGCCGCGCCGATGTAAACAGTAGCCCCGGCCTGCTGGGTCCCCTCCAGAGAAAAGTGTACATCCCGGCGCTTCATGCGGCTGTTGATCTCGTTGGCCCAGGTTTTGGCTATAATCTGGTCCATACTTAAACACCCCTCCCGGTCGTCGCAGGCGATGTCAATGCGGGAGACATTGGAGTCTGCGTCTGAGGCCAACAGCTGGAACAGCGCCGGAAAGGCCACGCTTTTCGTGCCCTGCTTATTCTGTGTACCCAGGCTGAGTTTGGACATGGTCTCAAAAGTCCGGCAGCCGTTGCCCGACATGGAGACGCACACACCCATATTGCGAAAATTGTTGTCCTCCCGGCCTTCACTGCACACAAAGATGTCCGAGAAGCGCAAAACCTTGCTGTAGCCCATGAACTGGGAATAGCCGGTGTCCTGAAACAAGTCTGGGTCCATACCCAGATAAGTTTGAATCACATAGCGCGGGTCTTTTTCTTTTACTGAGAAGGTCAGCCAGTCAATCAGGACCTGACATTTCATAAAATCACTCTCCTGTCATGAGTACCCCCGTGATTACTTTCGGGTGTCCGGGAGACTGCTTCCAGCCTCCCGGATTCCCTGGTATTTACTTCCATAATCTCGGTATGTCTCACGACATTCCTCCGATTTGCCAAGACTTACTTCTTGGCTCCCGGCTCCTCCACCGGTAAAAGATTCACCAGACGGGCGGCTTTCCCGTTCCGGGTGTTGTACATCTCGTAATCCAGCTGATACAGACTGCCAACTTGCAGCAGTCCAGGGTTCAGTTCGCGAGGACAGCTCACCGACTCCACCTTACTGCCCTGTACGCCGTTCACACTCCCTTCCAGATACAGCAGGTGCAGGCCGCAGAAAAATTTCTCCTGCCCGTCCTGGCCTCTGTAGCTGCGTTTCTCCATGCCTACCAATCTTGCTACTTCTACCATGCTCTTTCGTCCTCCTTTCCTGGGCGTGCGCCCCTGTTTTTTCATGCTGGAAAGCCTTTATGGTAGCAGGTCTACACATTCTGGATGACTTTTACAGACGATTTACGTGGACTTCCTGTAGCGAATAGCAGGAATAAAACCTTTAACCTCAACGTCCAACCTCATTGTGGCTTTTTGATGTGACCTAAACCAGCACATGGGAAATATAGGAAAAACCGCCGAACAAGTCGTCCGACGGTCAGTCCATTTATATATTAAAACTTGCCGAATGTTTACTGGTGCTAAGTCTATTGACACTTTTAGCTTCCAACTGTATAATGCGAATTTGTCTAGCTTTTACATGGCTAGACACACAAAATGTTGTTGGCAAAGGGGTACTCTTTGCCAGGATAGGAGGAAAATATGAATAAGCAGGAATTGATCGAACGTATGGCGGGCAAGACCGGGATGGCAAAAAAGGACTGCGGTATTGCCTTGGATGGTATGCTGTCTGCAATCACAGAGGCTTTGCAAAAGGATGACAAAATAAAGCTGACTGGCTTTGGCACTTTTGAGGTGAAGCACCGGGCCGCCAGAACAGGCCGCAATCCGCAAACCAAGGAGACTGTGGAAATTCCGGCGCAGAGCGTTCCGGTGTTTAAGGCGGGAAAGGTCTTGAAAGAAAGCATTCTTGGTAGCAGCGAGAAAAGAGTATTGTCAAAAGCTGCGCTTTAGTATATAATTCCTCTGTGAATAGGTGACAGGAGAAGTGGTTATTGCAGGGGGGAAGTGATTACACTGGATGATACCAAGACCCGGATCATCGTTGCCGCAATCAAGGCTGTACGGCAGTATGGCCTGGAAGGGGTGCGCATCCAGAACGTCAGCAAGCTGGCGGGGATTTCATCAGGAGCGATTTACCGCCACTTTGACGGCAAGGATCAACTGCTGGTGGAGTGCTTCACTTATGTGGACAAGCAGGCGGCGGCAATCTTTGAACATTTGAAATTCAACCCGCTGCTTATGCTCACTGACCCTATGGGTGCGGTAAAGGCGCTGTGGGTGCCCTATTTTCGGTTTTGGACATCCCGCCCGGACGAAACAGTTTTTTATCACCGCTTTCGGGACAGTACGTTTTTCCCCCAGTATGACAAGAGCCGGGATGTGACCTATTTCAAGACGTTTATTGGAATGGTTGACGTTTTCAAAAAGGTATTTCCAAGCCTGGACAAAATCAATCAGGATTTATTGTGGCTCCACGTCCTCACATCCACTGTTATGTACGCAAAGTATGTGGTGGAAGGGACGCTTCCAGACAATCAGGAAACCGAGGACACTGTGTTTCAGTTGTTAACCACTGGACTGAGCGGCTATTTGAAACCGGAGAAGCCTAAAAAATCAAGACGAAAATGAAAATGTGCCGCTGGAGGCGGTTCATTTTTAGTAGTTTGATAATGAACGTTCACTATCATACCGGTTAAAGGCACGCTCGGTTCTCAAATTTTTTTGGCGCTAAGTGGGAGTGAACATTCACTAACTTTGGAATAACCTTCTTTCTATTCGGAAAACTATCTGCATCGAATACAAAGGAGATTATTGCCATGTTCAGCCAGGAAGCAGCTTTCACAATTACCGCCGACCACATTTCCCAATATGCGGCGCACCTCCAGGAACAAGAGCGAGCCAAGAACACTGTAAAGAAATATGTTCATGACCTTAACGATTTCATGTTGTTTCTGAATGGGAAAGCCGTCACAAAGGTGGCCGTGATTGCGTGGAAAGAGCATCTGGCTGATACCTATACCCCAGCCACAGTCAATTCCATGCTGGCAGCGGTCAACAGTTTTTTCCAGTTCATGGACTGGCCGAAGCTGTCTGTCAGGCCGCTGAAAGTACAGCGTCCCCTTTTCTGTGATGAAAGCCGGGAAATGACCCGCGCTGAATATGTCCGTTTGGTGAACGCGGCCCAGCGGCAGGGAAATGAACGGCTGTCCCTGCTTCTTCAAACGATTTGCGCCACAGGCATCCGGGTATCAGAACTCCGATTTATCACCGTGGATGCTGTGAACCTGGGCCGTACTGTGGTCACGAACAAGGGAAAACGGCGAACTGTTTTTCTGCCTGGAAAGCTGTGCGGGCTGCTGAAAAAGTATCTGAAAAAACAAAAAATCACCGACGGATCGGTGTTTGTGACGCGGACGGGCAAACCCCTTGACCGCTCCAATATCTGGCGGGATATGAAGGCTCTGTGTGAAAGCGCCGGGGTTGAGCCAGACAAGGTGTTCCCCCACAACCTGCGGCATCTGTTCGCCCGGACGTATTACTCGCTGGAAAAGGATTTGTCCCGGCTGGCGGATATTCTGGGCCATTCCAATGTCAGCACCACCCGCATTTATACCGCAGAGAGCGGTTTTGTTCACGCCCGACAGATGGAGCGGCTGGGTCTGATCCTTACAACATAATTTTTGTTATGTTGTTGTTTAGACCGCAACAGGTCAATATACATATCGCATTATACAGGAAAAACGGCTTTCTGACAAGTCCTTTTACAACTTAGGCATGAAGAAACTGACGGGATGCTCTCTATATTTATCTCGCCTGTCTTTTCTTGCACTTTTTTCAGATTCTCTGCGTCCTTACAGTGAAATTGGGGCGATTGGGCTTCACTCTAATACAACATAACAAAAATTAAGTTGTTAATAGGCAGCTTGAGTTAAATATAGTGAGGGATATGAGTATGGAAAAAATATTGATCGTGGACGACAGCATTGTGCAGGCAGCACAGCTAAAGTCAATTATAGAAGATGAGTATGATATTACCGTCGCACAAACTGCGGAGGACGGGCTGCGTTTAGTGAGCGAGGGGGATTTTTCCCTCATTCTGCTGGATGTCGTGATGCCTGGAATGGACGGTTTTACGCTGCTGAAAATGTTGCAGGAGCAAATCGTGACTCAAAGCATCCCGGTCATCTTGATTACCAGCCTTGCAGATGTGACGAATGAGCAGCGTGGACTTGTTTTAGGAGCCGTGGATTATATTACAAAGCCATACATTCCCCTGATCGTTAAGGCAAGGGTCAACACACATATCAAACTCTACAAATATCGCAGACAGATTGAGCAGCAATCCATGACCGACCAACTGACAGGAATTGCCAACCGGCGTCGGTATGAACAATACAGCGCGGCAAAATGGAGAGAAGCGATCCGCCTGCACGTTCCGTTCTCCATCTGTATGTTTGATATTGACCGCTTCAAAGTGTATAACGATACCTTTGGCCATCCTGCCGGAGATAAGGTGATCGCTTCCGTTGCTCAGACAGCGGCGTCCTATTTGAAACGCAGTACGGATTTTCTTGCCCGCTATGGCGGCGAGGAATTTGTGGCATTGTCCCTGGGCGACAGTTCGCAGCAGATTTTTGAACACTTGAAGAAAATCCGACAGGCAGTAGAAAACCTGCACATCCCCCATGATCCGTCTGTGGCTGAATGGGTCACGGTCAGTGTCGGAGGGGTCACGATTGTTCCTGATACGGAAAGCACCTATGATTTTTACTTAAAAATTGCGGACACCATGCTGTACGATGCAAAGAAAAATGGCCGGAACAGGGTCGTTTGGGCCGATGAACGGATGCGCCCGATGTGGGAAAAGCTCTGTGTTCTTCAACAAAACTGATAATATGAGGCAGGAGGGGACGCATGAAATTATTTGACATTTGGAGAAAGCGGGCAGAAGAAACACCGGCCCAGAAAAACGAAAAGGCTGCTGAGGAAGAATCGCTGGACATTTATTCCGGGATGCGGGTCGAAGTAACGACAGATGCAGGACAGATACTCTTTGTGGCAAAGCTGATGGGCCTACATGGAAAAAAAGCGGAGCTGCACCAGTATTCAGAATGCGAGATTGTCAAGGATGTTGAAACCATCCATGCCAGGATCAGAGGATATAGCGACTATGAGCGCAAAGCGGTCTATATGGAGGGCATAATTACACCCGGCCCCAAGCATATATGGCAAGTGGAGGAGCTGACCATCGTCCGCGTGGGAAATGACCGTGCCTTTTTCCGCCTGACCACAAACCTTGACGCCACCGCCACCATGTTCAGCGGATTGGCAATGGGAGAAAAGCCCTGCAAGCTGCTGAACATCAGTGTGGGCGGGGCCAGCGTCAGCTCGGAGTACAGATACCACGAGGGAGACAAATTTCTGCTGAAGGTCAGGCTGTTGGAGGACAGGCCGGAATCGGCCATGTTCAGCCAAATCGTGCGCGTTGTAGAAAAGGACGAGGGAAAATTCGAGTACGGGTGCCGATTTTTGGAATTGACCGAAGTCGATCAGGAACAAATAACACGGAATATTTTTGCAGCCCAGCGCCAAAAAAGGGGACGTTCCTAAACATTCGTGAAAACATAAAGGAGAGTAGAAAAAACCGAAAGTGTTCCCGGTTATGGGAGTGCCTTTGGCTGGAACGACCTCCCCGATGGCGTGACCGCAACAGACGCGGGCCTTTTGGTCACAGCGGGAGCGGCAAAATCGGAGCTGACACTGAAATTGACCAATGAGGCCCATACAACCGACCTTGTGTTCCGGCTGGTCAATGAATCCGGCATCCCGATGACGGGTGAAAAAGTGCAGATATTTACGTCCGATCCCACAGGGAAACCTGATTTGGCTCCTGTCAAGGAAGTAACCGTTTCCTCTGATGGAACAGTTAAATTTTCAGGAATACGCCGCGGAGCAGCATACTATGTCCGGCGGCCTGATGGTGGAGTAATGTCGGGCCGGTCTGTCTGCTGGTCCGTCGGCACGGCGTCCCCGCCCTGATAGGTCATGTAGATGCCGCACGCCACGCCTGCGTCATTGATGCCGTCCAGAGGAATATAGGGCGCGGCCAGGCAGGTGATCCGGTTGGCCAGGCCCTCCACGTTCTTCTCCACATCCAGGCCCAGAAACTGAAGGTCCACAGTGGAGATGGAGGCATGGCGGCCCTCGTTGGCCTGTGTGCGGACAATGCAGGTGTTCGTCTTGGAGAAATCGTAGTTCCGGGCAAAGAGCCGGTCCCCCTCCGGCGTCTCTGCGGTAAAGGAGGAGCAGGCGATCTCAGACTCGCTGATGCTCATGGGAATCAGTCCCCTGGTGATGTTGCCGGTAATAAAGGAGATCAGCTCCGCGTCGCTGGAGGCTCCGCCCTGGGCGACGAACTCGTCCAGGTAGAATCCGCCCTTCACGTCCATGATGTATACGGCCCCGTCCATATGGCTGTCGTCCCGCTCCCGGAGAAGCTTCATGCTGGCCATGGAAAGCAGCTCGTTGTGCCACAGGGCGAAAATGGCGATTGCCAGTACCAGCAGCAGCGCCAGAACCGCCGCCAGAACGCCCAGGACAATTTTCTTCCCGCGCTTTTGGGTCCTTGCAGTGTTTTCCATAAAGGTTTCCTCACATTTTGGATGATTTATCGAAGGAACATGTGCAGCAGCCTGCCGTACAGCTTCTTCTGATAGGGCTGGTAGCGCATAGGCAGATCCATCCAGGTTTTCTTGTCCACGATGCTCTTATAGTGGGAAAATGCCTCAAATCCCGCCCGGCCGTGGTAGGCCCCCATGCCGCTCTCCCCCACGCCGCCAAAGCCCATGGCGCTGGTGGCCAGATGGATGACCACATCGTTGACGCACCCGCCGCCGAACTGAAAGCGGCCCATGGCCTCCCGGATCCGGCTCCGGTCTTCGGAAAACAGATACAGCGCCAGGGGTTTGGGCTTATCCGCCAGCCGCTCATACAGCCCGTCAAAATGGTCATAGGTGAGAATGGGCAGGATGGGTCCGAAAATCTCCTCCTGCATCACCGGGTCGCTCTCCGCGACATTGTCCAGAATGGTGGGGGCGATTTGCAGGGTCTCCGGGGAGGACTGCCCGCCGAGGATCGTTTTGTCCCGGTCGATCAGCCCCAGCAGGCGGTGGAAATGCTTTTCGTTGACGATTCTGCCGTAGTCCGGATTCCGCAGGGGATTTTCGCCGTACTGCCGCCGGACTTCCCTGCACAGCAGCTCTGCCAGCCGGTCCTTCACGCTGCTGTGACAGAGAACGTAGTCCGGGGCTACACAGGTCTGGCCGCAGTTGAGGTACTTGCCGAATACGATCCGCCGGGCGGCCAGGGGCAGTCTGGCGGTCTCGTCCACAATGCAGGGGCTTTTGCCCCCCAGCTCCAGCACCGCCGGGGTCAGGTGCTCCGCCGCCCGGCGCAGCACCTCCCGGCCCACGGCCTGGCTGCCGGTAAAAAAGATGAAGTCAAACTTCTCCTCCAGCAGCGCGGCGTTCTCCTCCCTGCCGCCGGTGACCACGGCCACATACTCCGGCGGGAAGCATTCGCCTATCATCTTCGCCAGCAGGGCGCCGCTGGCGGCGGCGTAGGCGCTGGGCTTCACCACGGCGGTGTTCCCGGCGGCGATGGCGTCGGCCAGGGGGTCCAGGGTCAGCAGCACCGGGTAATTCCAGGGGCTCATAATCAGCGTGCTGCCGTAGGGGGCGCTCTTCCGGAAACTGCGGGCGGCAAACTGGGCCAGGGGCGTGGGGACGGTGCGCGCCCGTGCCAGCCGGCCCACGTGCCGGAGCATCCAGCGGATCTCCCCCCGCACAAGGCCGGTTTCGCACATGAAGCTCTCATAGCCGCTCTTGCCCAGGTCGGCGGCCAGGGCCTTTCCGATTTCCGCCTCATAGCGGTTTACCGCGTCCAGAAGCCGTTGGAGCATCTCTCTGCGAAAGGATACCGGCAGGGTTGCCCCGGTGCGGAAAAAGCGGCGCTGGCTTTCAACGATTTCGTGGATATTCATAGGTCCTCCCTCTGTTTATTGAGAAATGGCGTCATAAAACCGCTCCAGCTCCGCCGCGCTCATCAGCCGGGGGACAGGGTAAAGGGGGTTGGCCTCCCGGGCGGCGTGGGCCGCCATGACGGGTATGTCCTCCCGCCGGATGCCCGGCAGCCTCTCCGGAATGCCCAGCCGCCGG
>OFGN01001908.1_pt1 | contig 12805 bp, 12 predicted proteins | sample 1521821 | NCBI WGS metagenome assembly OFGN01 (sample SAMEA3504094, study PRJEB24116) | mouse gut metagenome | biome: mouse gut; feature: mouse-associated habitat; material: faeces | place: Denmark | collected 2011
TTCAGTTGTCAATTTTCAGTTGGAATCTCATTCATTGAGATTCCGAGAAGTTATAAATTTTTACTTTTGAAATCCGTTTCACATATTGAGAAAATCCTAATCCCTATTGATTTTATCGGGATATTATTTATACGGATTAAGCACCATGTTGTGAACCGCCCTCATTCTGTCGTGAACCTCTTACGCAATCTGGAGCATAATTCCTACCGTAACCTCATTCCCATTTTGTTCAAATGATAAATCCCCCATATACTTCTTGGCCACTCCCTGCATATTCTTCAAGCCAATCCCATGCCCATCGCCTTTTTTCGTTGTGTACGGAAGCCCGCCTGCCGGGTTGATGGGAATCCTGCCCTCAAAGCTGTTACTGATGATCAGCATAAAGATACTGTTCTTACGGAATGCCTGAATCCTGATATACGGGTTTTTCCCATTTACCGACTCCATGCAGTTATTCAGCGCATTGTACAAAAGTACGCTGACATCAAAGGCATCCAGTTTTGTATTTTCAGGATAACGAAAATCGCACTCGAACCGGATTCCACGCATCCTGGCTTCTTTTTTCTTTTCTAAAAGTATCATATCCGTAACCGGGTTTCCTGTCCTGATTTCAGGCGTAAGCTCCTGCCATTCTGTTTTCAGCCGCCCAAGATATGCCGAAGCCTCGGCGGTGTTTCCCGTCCCCATCAGGCGTTCTATCATCTGGATATGGTTTCCCATGTCATGGCGCAGGGAGTGGATGTCCCCATACAGCTTTTCAATCTCCCCAATATGCGTTTTTATGGCATTCGTCTGGCTTTCCAGAAGCTCATGCCCGGCCTGCTCCTCCTGTGACGTTTTCCATTTCTGGAAAATAATGGTTATCGCAAGGACTGCCATGACGGATATCAGATAGTATAAAAAGCAAAGCGCATCATAAAATCCCGTTGTTTCGGATTTAATCTGGTAAAAATGGAATACTGCATAACCGGCTATCCCTGACAGGGACGGCACTGACAGCATCACAAGCTCCCTTTTTTCCATATATCTGTCCCTGCTTTCATATGCCCTATTGACTGCCTTGACAGACAATAACAGGAGCAAAAAACTGAACAGGATACTCAGGATTCTTACTGCCACATACAGCCCGTAGTGTAGCCATGCCCTCGCCGTCAGCCCCGGATTGAAAAGGACAATATCAAAAAAACGGTCCATAATCCCCGTCATAGAAGCAGACAGCCAGCGCAGTGAAAAGAACGTGACGGACAAAAATATCTTTTGGTTGATATTGCGCCTGTCCTCTGCGCACATCACGGCAAATGCCGATAACGTGCCAATAAAATATGCAAGGATATTGTCTATCCGGGGCGGCATGATGTATAGAACCGTCATAACCACGCCATACGCTGCGCCTGCCTTAACCGCTTTGCTTCTGCCCGGCATATAGGGCAATACAAATATTCCAAGGCATATGCCCGCAGCGATAAGCTGCACAATAATTGATACATAAGACGTAATATTCCAACATAATTCTACCGGGCTCACCTAATCTCCCTTCCTTTCCTCTGGTTATATTTCAGATACTGTTTCACAAATTTCGGATAATTCTGCTTTGCAATCAACGCTGTCCCGTTTTCCATAACAACAGACATGGCATCATACCTCAGCACATACTTAAAATGAATCAGGTATGACCTGTGCGGCCTGAAAAAGTCCTCACCCGCCTTTTTCTCCAGATCAGACAGTTTCCCATAATATTCCGTATCGCCGTTTATGGTATGAATTATGACTTTACGATTGAACACTTCCGCATAGATAATATTCTTAAACAGTATTTTTGTATGGACTCCCCCTGCCCGTATCATCATGTATTCTCCATCAGATTCCCCGCCTCCCGCCTTTCTGCGCTTAATCTCCTGTACTGCGTTTCCAAAAACCTCAAAGAATTTATCATCTTCCAAAGGCTTGACTAAATAATGGAACGCGCCTACATCAAACGCCTGAAAAACATACTCCGGCGCTGCCGTAACAAATATGATGAGCGTGTCCCTGTGCTGCCTGCGGAAAAGCCTTGCCGTTTCCATGCCATCCACCTCCAGCATCTGTATGTCCAGAAATAAAATGTCCGCTTTCGTATTGCCTTCCAACAGCTCCCTGCCGGAAGAAAACCGTTCCGCTGCCGCAGAAGGGAGCATTTTCTTTACTTTTTCTTCCAGCAGGTCAAGCATAAATGCCTCGTCATCACAGATTGCCACACAGACGACGTCTTTTGCGGTTCGTGTGGCGGCATCTGTCCTGCCAATAAAGTCCTCCATAGCTACAATCTCCTTTATGTAGATTTTTTGTAATCCATGCCATATGACAAAAAACAACACTTCTTAATAGTATATCATAAAAATTGTTTTGTCCTGATACGGCAGGTTGTAAACAGGCCTCGTTTTGTTGTGAAAAATATGCTTTTGAACACTCCTTTTCATCTTTTGCTTTTATCTTTTCATCCGCCAGCCAAAGCTATCCTCATTATTCCTAAATAACGGGGTAGATTGCACACCCCATTTCAATCGTTATGTGCTGTGGAACAGGCGCCATCAATATTTAACACACAAGACGCCACATAGCCGATATGGGGGAAACGCAAACCGCCGTGTAAGCATATTACCTCTACTGATTGCCCCGTTTTCCAACAGGCAAACCGCCGCATATGGCTGTTTGCCATAGCGGCGGTTAGCTTTTGTGTATTTCTTTAGTTTGCTTACATCAAAGCAAATTTCTCATTACCGAAATTTAAGTATCTGAAATGATTAGTTTTCCTCCGTGGCATAATCGCCGGAGACATTAGGCTTATTTGCCTGCAGCAGTAATCCAGCTTCACTTTCCGAAACGGTTTTTATCTCTGCAATATTATGGTTTCCGTCTCTGCTGACAGCAAGGCATATTCCCTTTTCATCCGTGTAATAAACAAAAGCCTTTTCACTGTCAACCAGTATCCTGATTTCATCACCGCCATAATACCAGCGGCCATCCTGACTATGATAGGATACCCCATAGTTCTCATAATCCTTCAGCAGCTCCCCATTGCCCTTCCCGGTTCCTGCCTCCATCGCCACATTCGGTTCTGTACCTACAGACATACCCTGAAAATGCTCCTGCTTCCTCGTATGACGGTCATATACTTCCTGAGAGCATTCTTCGATACCGATAAGATTATTGTCTGCGTCACGCTTTGCTTCAATATCCACCGTCCCTGTAAAGAAATTCGTAAAACTGGCCCCTGCTGCCGGATCATTGAAGAAACGCACGATGCTCCCATTGTAGAAATAGCAGCCTGTCTTTTCATCATAAGCCAGCCCATATGCCTCATATACGGACCAGTCCACACTGCCGGGAATTTCCGCAGCGGACGGTTCCTTTACGGTTCCAGTGTCATAAGCGGGCATTGCAGACAGCAAAGTTCCATTCTGGACACCTGCGGCTGCATTTCCCGCACAGCCCGTAAGCATACAAATACTGATCAGGACAGATGCGGACAGGATTCTTTTTGTCATTTTTAATTTCATCTGAAGTTCTCCTTTCTCTTTTTGATAGTTCTATCTTATCAAAAGTATTTGGAGTTTCCTTGTGGACTATATGTGTTTTGTGTGAAGTTTCCAAACAACGGATGTCGGGCTTCGCCAGCCATCCTTATGTTGAAAAGAAGGCGGCAGGCAAAATTGATATGCCGCAGCCCCGTCTCTGATGCTTTTATCAAAAATCAATACGAAAACATACGCCCTGTTCTGTATTCCTTATCTGGTAATCCGCTCCATGCTGTTCCAGAATCATCTTTACAATGTAAAGCCCCAGTCCGCTGCCGCCCGTCTGCCGGCTGCGTGACCGCTCCACACGGTAGAAAGCATCAAAGAGTTTTGGTATGTCACCCTCTGGCAGATGTACCCCGGTGTTTTCTATGGAAAACTGTATTCTTCCGTTCTGTGAATGTGCCGTAATAAAAATATCGCTGCCCGCCGGCGAATAGTGGATTGCATTGGAAAAAAGATTATTTACCACTTTCCCCAGGAGCGCTTTGTCGCCCCGGAGCATCAGCCCTTTCTGTAACTCCTCATGCCATTCCAACCCCTTGCCTACAACCATATCTTCAAACAGGCCATGCGCACTTTTTACCAGATCTGAAAAATCAAATGTTTCCTCCTGCAGAGTGTTTTCTGATGATTTTATTCGGGAAACGGTCAGAATCTCCTGCACCATCCCTTCCATTGCTTTTACCACTTCAAGAGAACGGGCAAGATATTTGTCACGCTCTTTATATTTTCCAACATTCAGCAGCATCCCTTCAAGCTGCCCCTTAATGACCGTGATCGGTGTTTTCAGTTCATGAGATACTGCCGAAAAGAAATCAAGCTGTGCCTGTTCCAGCATGCGCTCCCGCTCAATATCCGCCTCCAGCCGGCTGTTTGCCTCCTGCAGGTCATTCAGCGACGAGGACAATTTCCGTGACAGTTCATTTAAGCTGTGCGCCAGTATGCCTAACTCATCAGAACGTTCTTCCGTACAATCCCATGTAAAATCAAGGCCGGACATTTTTTCAGACACCCTGCTGATCTCTATGACAGGCTTTGTGACATACCGGGAATAAAGCACTGCACCAATGACCGAGAGGAAAACCGCCATGACCATCAGAGACGGGACTATGCTCCCAATAGTATCCGTCAATTGGCTTACCGGCTCTGCATTTCCGGCGACAGATAACGTATAGACTGTTTCCGAATCCTTAAAACGGAACAGATAACTGTGTGTTGCACCATACAGGGATGGCTCACCCTCAAAAACAATACCATCATGAACCGCATCCGGGAAATCATTGTTATATTGTGAAGGCAATGCAATTTCCCTGCCTTTTTCGTCATATAGCTGAAGCAACACAGTATTGTTCAGCAGGAATTCATCAAACAGGACTCCGCTCTCTGCCCCCGCAGTGCATTCCAGTTCAGAAATAAGGACATTGGCCTCCTTATCTAATGCGGCATCCAGATCTGTGCTGTATGTCTGTGGAACCAGCCATGCAATGAAGCCATAAGTAGCGGCACAGCACACCACCATCAGCAGGCAGGTCACAGCAAATATTTTAACAAACAGGCTATTTCTTATCTTCTTTTTCAATTTTGTACCCAATTCCCCGGATTGTTTCGATATAGTCAATGTCCAGCTTTTTACGGAGATTCTTGATATGTGTATCAACCACCCTCTCATCACCATAAAAATCATATTTCCAAAGTTTGTTTAAGAAGTGCTGCCTTGAAAGCGCTTTCCCCTGATTTGTCAGCAGTTCCCTCAGCACTTCAAATTCCCTCTGTGTCAATTCAAACTCCACATCTCCGGCATAAACCCTGTAACCGTCCATATCCAGAGTCAGTCCCTTATAATGAATCAATGCGCCTCCTCCATTCTCTTTGGAGCCAGCCCGCCGGAGGACAGCCGCTATTTTCCGCAGCAGCACAGGCATGGAAAATGGTTTCGTGACATAATCATCCGCCTGCAGGTCCAGCCCTTTGATCTGGTCACCTTCGCTGCCCAGGGCTGTCAACATGATGATGGGAACCTGCGATTGTTTCCGTATCAGTTCACAAACGGTGAACCCGTCTATTTTAGGGAGCATGATATCCAAAAGGATCAAGTCATAGGAATTATTGGCGAACCTGTCCACAGCTTCTACGCCATCACCCGCAATATCAGCCTTATATCCTGCTTCCTGCAAAAATTCCTGCAAAAGCTCCTGAATATCCATATCATCTTCAACAATTAAAATATTCTGCATGATAACGCCTCCGCACTCCTTAGATATCATACCATACTTATTTGTAGTTTGTGTGTAGTTTACCAAAAGAGTATAAACCATTACTCCTTATGCCATCTCCCTGAACGTGCCAGCCATCCCACCCACAAGGCTCCACTGGCGCTGCATATAGGATTTCAGATTTTCTGTGCTTTTCTGATATGCCTCACAAACCATTTTCGGATTCCGTCCTTTCCTATTACTTCGGCAGAATACCGTTCCTGCTAAAGCAAAAGCATCCACTGAATTATACCATAAAAATTCTCTGTTTTTCACCCGCTGGCATGAATCGACTATTTTTCGGGAATTCAATAATAGGGCTAAAGTTTTTTCCTTTCGTTCGATAACGCTGTTACTTTCACCCACTATTAAGGATGCCCTGTAAGGCGGCACACAGCCGATACGCAGAAATAGTAACTATTCAGCTTATCCATGCATCAGAAATACTATTCTTACTTATCATGACAGATTTGTTCTTCTGTTACCCTTAGTTCTCTATGAAGCTGCCATGCCATAAAAATAGTAATCACAGCCGAAAACACATCCGCAATCGGCTGCGCATAAAGGATTCCATTGATACCACAGATTTTGGGAAGCAGTAAAATGACAGGCACAAAGCAGATTCCCTGCCGGCAGGCTCCAAGTACAAAGCCTTTTGTCCCTTTTCCAAGCGCAAGGAACAGCGAGGAATATACCGTGTAAAATCCAAACAGGAAGAAGGACAGCCCGTTTGTAAAAAGGGATTTCCGGCCTACAGCAATCATATCACTATTTCCATTTGCGAACTGCGATATGATCTGTGTGGAAAACAGAACCATCAAAAGTCCAACAAGGATACAGAAAATGGATGACCACAAAATGGACGTTTTGACTGCTTCTCGCAGGCGTTCAAATTTCTTGGCTCCATAGCTGAATCCCGCGATAGGCTGGAACCCCTTCAAAAAACCAAATACAACTAAAGTGCCCATAGAAGTAACCCTTGTAACCGCTCCCATCCCTGCAATCACCGCATCACCATATCCGTTTGCCGCCCGGTTGACCAGCGCAATGGAAAGACTGGTAAGAAGCTGGAATGTCAAAGTCGGAATACCAATCTTCAAGATTTCTGTATAGATCTGCCTGGTTGGTTTAAATTCCTGTAAGCGGAAAGTAAATGCGCTTTTCTTCCGCAGTACATAAATGAGATAAACAAGCGTAGAGACTGCTTGGGAAATAGCGGTAGCAATTGCCGCACCCGCAACGCCCATATCCAACACATAGATAAATACCGGGTCTAAACCAATGTTCAATACTGCCCCCAAAAGCAGGGCTGTCATGGTTGTCTTAGCCGCACCTTCACTTGCCACGATATTATTCATTGTCACATTGCACACATTAAAAATACAGGAAATGACATAAATCCTGCCATAAGTGAGAGCATATGGCATAATGGTGTTCGTGGCTCCAAGCAGCGCTAAGACCGGTCTGAGAAAGACTGCAGCAAAGACGATCAGAACCCCGCCAATCAACACACTGCTATACAATGCTGTGCTCGCCGCCCTGTTTGCAGTATCCCTGTCGCCCTGCCCTAATAATCTTGAAAGATAAGATGCCGCACCGTTGCCAAACATCAGCCCTAACCCCACAACTACCTGTCCTAACGGGAACACGATGGAAATCGCCCCCATAGGGCTTTCGCCCAGGCCTCCCACAAAATAGGCATCCACCAGATTATAAAGGGCATTGATCAGCATGCCTATCATAATCGGAATACCAAGAGCCATGAGTGCCTGGGGGATTGGCGCACTCCCTAATAATTCCATTTTACTATTCTTTCCGTTCATTTTCATTACTCCTCTCTCGAAATGTAATTTATACTACTATATTTTATAGTATCTAGCTGCAAATGAAATCCTACTATAAATTATAGTGGTTGTCAAGAGAATCTTCCTCCTTCTTGACAAAAGCTATAAATTAAAATAGTATAAATTACAGCACAAAGGTTATTAACCGTTTCTCATCTATATAAAGAAAGGCAGGATGCTATGGCTGCGATTGATTTGATTGTATTAGGAATGTTAAAAAAAGAACCTATGGGTGCCTACGATATTCAAAAATTGGTAGAATACCGCAATATCTCTAAATGGGTAAAGATCAGCACCCCTTCCATCTACAAAAAGGCGATACAGTTAGAGGAAAGGGGCTTTATCAAAGGCAGTACCGTTAAAGAGGGAAAAATGCCCGAAAAAGTCATTTACTCCCTTACAGATGCGGGTGAGAAAGAATTTGAAAGGCTTATGTTAGAGATTGCATCCAATCCCATCCATATCTTTTTGGACTTTAATGCCGTGATTGTAAATTTAGACAGTCTGCCTTTTGAAACACGAAAAGAATGTGTGGCAGACATTGAAAAGAATGTAATAAACTTGAAGGCTTATTTGGAAGAAAATCTCCATGAAAAAGAAAATAATCCGGATATTCCCGAAACAGGAATGGCTGTCTTACGCCAGCAGTTTGTTTTGGTGGAAGCGATTGAAAAATGGATTGCTGATTTGAAAAATAGTTTTGAAATAGATTAATGTATATGTCTGTAAAAAAGTATAGGAAAAGAGCCATTGCACATCCCCTTTTTCTCGTTTATCATTTATCCATTTAATTTTTACCGTTTTTTCATATGCAAACATGGAAACTCCCATCAGGTTTTCCAACAGGCAGACCGCCGCATATGGCGGTCTGCCATAGCGGCGGTTAGCTTTTGTAAATTCTGTTATCCTAAAGATTTCAGGTTTCTGCGGTATTCCGCCATTTCGTCCTCGCTTACCGTATCCATGATGTGCTGCAGCTCGCTGGCCACAAGATTCCGCTCCTTCGGCAGATAGGCGGTGACCGGGTAAAAATTTGAGCTGGAGTTGGCAAAAAGGTGCATCCGTATCTGCAAATTTTTGATGAACACCTGCAGTTCCTCCAGACGCTCTTTTTCGCCGGCAGGGGCAAACTGCCCCTCCTGCTCCATGCGGTACAGCTCCGTATCCGGGAACAGCGTGAGGGAATCTACCGAGATAAAATATGGGTTGAGCTGGCTGAACAGTTCTGCGCTGTTCACCGCATTCCAGTACCCCCTGCCCTTCCCCGCAAGCCCGGTCATGTAGACAAAATAGTATTCAATCCCCGCCTCGTCCAGCTTCCGGCACTGCTCTAAAATATCAGCCGCCGTGTACCCTTTGCCCGCCAGTTCAAGCGTGCCGTCGTCACCGCTCTCCGTCCCAATGGTCAGCCCGTTTATCCCCATCGCCCGGAGCTTCTTAAGCTGCCACACTTCCTTGTCCCTGATGTCCCGGATGCTGGCAAACATGGCCATCGTCTGGCATTTGATGAGGTAATCCCTTACCGTCAGCGCCCGGAGCTTCAGGTTCTCATAGCTCATGGCAAAAGGGTTCGCCCCCGTCCAGAAGATACGCCTCGCATATGGCTGGTAGCTTTTGATCTCCGCCAGGTCTTCCTCGAACTCCTCCATCGGTGACATACGGAAACACTCATCTTTGTAAAGGCTGCAGAAACGACATTTTTTATAGGTGCAGCCGGAAGTCGCCTGTATGATGACGGAATTCGCCTCGTAGGGCGGCCTCCACGTCCTTCCTGTAAAGTGCAACTCAAACCACCTCCTACAGATGGCGGACGCTCTTACGGTAACGCCGCAGTTCGTCCTCGCCCACATTCTCTATGACATCATCAAGGAAAGCCAGCAGTTTATCCTTATCTTTTGGCAGCGCCCCGTGAAGCTGGAATGCATTGGAAGCGCCAAGCGCCGCAAATTCCGTGGGAATTTCCAGTCCTTCCACCAACGCCCGGACTTCCCTGTACTTTTCTGTCTCGCTTTCCTCTTTCCAGTTCCCCTGCCGGATTTCCCCGTACAGTCTTGAATCCGGGTAGATGGTCAGCATATTTGCGCCGACCAGGGCAGGATGGAGCTGATTGCATACAGCGGCGGTAATCCTTGCCCCGTCCTCCCCGCGCCCTGCGCCGGATATGCCCGTCAGATAGAAAAAGCTGTATCGGATGCCCGCCTTGTCCAGCCGGCCGCACTGCTCCAGAATGTCAGCCGAAAGATATCCCTTATCCATGAACCGCAGCGCCTCGTCATCCGCCGTTTCGATGCCGATTGTCAGCCCGTCATAGCCTGCCCCGCGCAGAGCCGCCAGTTCCTCATCCGTTTTCAGCGTGACATCCGTAACCCTGGCAAAACTGCCGATGGTCTCCATCTCCGGGAAATATCTGTGTACCAGCTCCGCAATCTCCATCAGCCTGTCATAGTTCAGCACGAACGGGTTCGCCCCTGTCAGGAAAGTGCGGGATACCTTCCTCCCGAAAAAAGAGCGGTACATCTTCTGTGCCTCTTTCAGATCCGCCTCTATATCCTCCATCGGTGACATCCTGAACTGGAAGGGCAGGTCTGCGTAAAGCGTACAGAACTTGCATCTGTGGTGCGTACAGCCCGCAGTAACTTCCAGCAGCAGGGACGATGCTTCATAGGGCGGCCTCCATATGGTTCCTGTATAGTGCATCATTCATTCCTCCTTAAGTCTTTCCTCTTTTGCACTAAATTACCTCTAAAATTCCATGAAATCAAGTACTGTCTTTTTTAGTCGGTAGTATATTTTTTCATACTTTTGATAAAAAGTATACTATCTGTCAAAAATAACCGTATCTTGATTTTTTTCCACTGCCGGGATATACTCATGGGAAAGAGGTGGAATGAAATGGCTGAAAACAAATTCAACAACGAGGAAACCATTGCCCGCTGCGTCCCTATGAGCAGGCTCCAGTCCGTGATCGGCGGCAAATGGAAAATCCTAATTTTATGGTATGTGTCCTTTTACAGAGTCCAGCGGTTCGGGGAACTGATGCGCCGCCTTGACGGCATCACGCAGTCCACGCTCACCAAGCAGCTCCGGGAACTGGAAAGCGACGGGTTCCTCCATCGGGAAATTTACAAAGAAATCCCGCCGAAGGTGGAATATTCGCTCACCGAGTTTGGGGAGAGCTTCATCCCCGTCCTGCAGACGATGATGGCATGGAGCGAGACATACCTCTGCCCTGATTGGCAGAACCCCTATGAGAAATGAACAAATATATAATATTGCCCCTAACCCCAATCACTTCATTAATCTTTAAAAATTTTATTTTACCCCTATATTTCAGAAAGGATTTATGTATGTTAAATTATAAAAAAACAACTACAATGGAATATCTTAATGAATATCCTGAAGCATTTAAATGGTTAGAATCAAAAACTAATGGTTTAAGAGCCAATGTCTCAAGATATTCACGATACATTGATTATGTAAAAGATGTATCATTGACGCCTAAAAATCCAAAAAAGATTATATATCCAGAAGATGTATTCCAAAAAGGAAATACTTCTCTTATCGAAATAATAAATTTAGTTAGAATTTATAGAGCTTTTAAAGATGAGAACAGTAACGGATTTATTAACAGATTGAAAGAAATGGTATCTGGCGCTGATTTCTATAATAATGTTTCAACAGATGACAAACCAAGAAACTTCCAATATGAACTCCTTGTTGCAGAAAAAATGAAAAGTCTCGGATATAGTATAAACTTTGATGAACTTACAGATGTTGTCGCAACGCGGGGGAATGATACTATTTACATAGAATGCAAAAGAATAAAATCTTCAAAAGGTTTAGAATCTAATTATCGCAAAGCCTGTAAACAAACAAAAGAAAGAGATCTAAAAATCCATTTTGGGAACACTACTGGTTATCACGGTCTGACCTACTAAATCCAAAGAATAATTTATCGAACCGATAGGAGCAAGGTAGAAATATACCCTGTGCCTTTTGGTTTACCAGTGGAAATTCATGGAAAATGAATAAAAGGTCAGTTATACATACCAATACTCACCTCGGACGGAGACTTATCTTTTTACCGTTTTACTCATACACTATTTGGCGTAACCCCTATACTTTTCGGCAAAACCCTATACAATTTGGCGAAACTACCGACTTTTGCCAGATTTGTATGGGGGTTTTACCAAAAGGTATCACTTTTGCCAAATCGTATGAGGTTTTGCCAAAAGGTATCACTTAAGCCAAATCGTTTATACTTTTTGGCAAAATACCCCCCCCCCCAGAACAGAAGTTCACCCACTCCCAAATGTATAAATGCCTTTTAAAACACAAAAAAATAATGTATCTTTCAGACCTATGTAGTGCCAAGAATGCCGTATTTACGGGCTTTGTGAGGTTTCCGCAACTTTATCCACCGGAAACTAACACACATCTGGATGCCAAGGTTATCGCTCTCGGCCGCGACAGCATATATTCAAACTTACCAATAGGCGGTTTGCTGTGCCGAAAATTTCCAAAATGACCAAGGGCACTAATCTTTGTAATAAACTCAACCAAGCCCGAAAACTTTTATATTTCTTCAAACAAATCAAATTTACATTTAAATTGCATAAGATTTTTTTCAATTAGTAATCCCACATTTTTTCCATTTAAGTTCCAAAATATCGATCCTAATTGCACTAAAAAAAATTCTCTCTTTTCTTTTCCCCATTTATCCAATAGCTTTTTACTAAAAACTATGTTATCTGTTTGACAAGCTACCATATTATTCAACGTTCTTATCAATATTTTCTTATCATTTTTCAAATCGTCAAATTGTTTCCTAAAATTATCAAACTCTGTACATGAGTCTTCTTTCAACCAGCTAATCAATATGTGCGTTTTTCCATTTTCAGGAAATATGCTAACATAAATATTTTTCATACGCTCTGTCAACGACCAAACATTTGAAATTTGATTGCCTTTTAAGTCAAAAGATAATGGACTCATGTATGCTGTTGCAAAACCAACTTCATAGTTCAATGTTAGAGTTATAGTTTGTATTTCATCATATCTTTCATAAAAGATTTGCTTGTGGTGCGAAAATTAACAGTGTCCCCGATATATTCCTGCCGTGAGAGGATATTCCCCACGGTGTCGGCTGACC
>OFGN01001911.1_pt1 | contig 12779 bp, 12 predicted proteins | sample 1521821 | NCBI WGS metagenome assembly OFGN01 (sample SAMEA3504094, study PRJEB24116) | mouse gut metagenome | biome: mouse gut; feature: mouse-associated habitat; material: faeces | place: Denmark | collected 2011
CCAGCTTCTCCGACGTGAAGCGCACCGCCTGGTACTACAACGACGTGACCGAGTGTGCCAAGCTCGGCATCGTCGCAGGCTTCGAGAACGGCACGTTCAGACCCGACGAGAAGGTCTCCAGCGTCCAGCTCATCACCATGCTCACCCGCACCTTCTACAACGACAAGGTTGAAGCCGCTCAGAAGACCAAGCCTGCTGGAACGCCCTGGTACTGGGCCAACAAGAAGGTTGCCGAAGATGTTGGTATGTCCAACAAGCTCAAGGCCGTAGACGACAACGCCATGAACCGCTACGAGATGGCCGTTGCGCTCCGAAACGTCGCTGTAAATCACGGCAAGTCCATCACCAGCGACCAGAGCAACGCTGCAATCAATGCCATTAAAGAGTACACCAGCATCCCCAGCAACTACAGAACCCCTGTAAAGACCTGCTACGGTCTCGGCATCATCACTGGTATGGCTGATGGCACATTCTCTGGCACTCAGTCCATGACCCGCGCCCAAGCCTGTACCGTTATCGTCCGCATGCTCAAGCTCCTCGACAAGTACAATCCCGGCGACAAGGATAACGAGCAGTACGACGACGGTAAGAACCAGAACACTGAGAACAACAACAAGCCCGCTCAGACTACTGGTAAGCTTGCCAACGGCAAAGACGCCACTGTTGCAAACGTCGAAGCTATTCTTGCCGAACTCAAGCGCGAATATCCTGAAGGTACACCTTGGGGCGCACCCGGCATCCCTAATAACAATTACTACAAACACGATTGTAGTTCAAGTCATGATGTCAAAAAGCTCATGAACTCCATCGGAGGCACAAACTTCAGCCTCAAATATGCCTGCGGTGGCTGGATGTGCATGGTCTCCGAACGAATCTTTGGAGAAACTGGTGCCCCCGCACGTGAAGTGACTGACGTAAACAAAGTTCGCCCTGGAGACATCGTTGTCCAATATGACGAAAACGGCAAAATTTACCATGTTGCCATCGCTGAAGTCATCGGACGAAATCAATATCAAAACAACGAATATCGCTATGCGACATGCGATGGAAACTCCGGACCCGACGATGCAGGCTATGTGAGCTGGGCAGACAAAAACACTGACCCCTGGGGGGCCATCGGAAAACGGCCATCAGGTATCACAATTCGCGTATTCACCCGTTATCCCAACTAATTAACGTACCAAAAAGCACCCCTGTGCGGATATCCGCACAGGGGTGCTTCGACATATACTGCAACCAGATTGCATCCCACAAATCTGACATCCGTCTGTTCTCTAAGATGCACGATATGGAAATTGTCGCGGCGTACGAACTCGATGACGGGACCTATCGTGACAAGCCCACCAAGTTCATTCACATTCTAACTGGTCTAAGCTGGGTAGGGGATTTTGGGGTAATCAAAGTGGTGCTGTTCCAAGGATGAAAGTCCGGTATCCCGCCACGGCTGGGAGCTGGGTGCTGGTCGGCGGATGCAGCAAGGCGGGGTCAGTGGTTGGCTCCGCTCCATGGCAATTTTTCAAATTGCCGTCGCTGTCATGCCCTGCGGGGCATAGGCGGTTGGAATCAAAGAAAATTCGTATATGAATTGACATTCATTCCAAAATGTGATATAATAGTAGACAGAAAGGGGGGCTTATATAATGGAAAAGATAGGCCAGCGAATGAAAGAATTACGAGAAGCCAGTCACTTATCTCAAGCCGAAATTGCCAAAATCTGCGATAGTAGCCAAGCCTCTGTAGCCAAGGCCGAGAATGGTAAAATTGCACCATCCCTCAAATTGCTGTTGAAAATGGCTGATTATTTCGACGTTTCCATGGATTATCTTTGCTGTCGAACTGACCAGCCACAAGGCAAATTGTACGAGTGCAAGCCGAAAATGAACGTCAGTAGAGAGAACATGAAAAAATTCATTGAAATGTGTTTCGACCCCGCTTCTCCGTTTAATAGCAAGCTAAAAGAAACCCTATTTCAAATGATGGAGGATTCAAAATGAACGCAGTAATCTACGCCCGTTTTTCTTCTGACCGCCAGAGAGAAGAATCCATCGAGGGCCAGTTGCGGGAGTGCCGCGAGTACGCCCACCGTAATGGGATTACAATTATTAACGAATACATTGACCGCGCTTTGTCTGCATCGAAAGATACAGACAAGCGGCTGGAATTTCTTAGGATGATTCATGACAGCGGAAAAAAGATGTTTGACATTGTTCTTGTTTGGAAGCTGGACAGGTTTTCCCGGAATCGCTTCGACAGCGCACATTACAAAGCCGCTTTGAAAAAGAACGGTGTCAAGGTTGTATCTGCTACTGAACGCATTTCAGACAGCCCGGAAGGGATTCTTATGGAGTCCCTGCTGGAAGGTATGGCAGAATATTACTCTGCGGAATTGTCCGAGAAAATCCACCGGGGTCAAAAGGACAACGCTTTGAAGGGGCTGAACAACGGCGGGTCTGTGCCGCTTGGGTATGTGTTAAATAAGCAGACCCAGCGTCTGGAAATCGACAGTATGACCGCTCCCATTGTTCAAGAAATTTTCCGGCGTTATGCTGACGGCGATACTATTAAGGAAATCCGGGATGACTTGAATGAACGGGGAATCCGAACGAAAAAGGGTCAGCCGTTCCGGTATTCATCCTTTAGCGTGTTGTTGAAAAATCGAAAGTATATCGGAGAATACAAGTATCAGGATGTCGTTACTCCGGACGGCCTTCCGGCAATTATTCCTAAATATATTTTTGACCGGGTACAGGCCAGACTGGAAAAGAACAAACGGACCCCAGCGGCGGCGAAAGCCCCGGAACGATACTTGCTGACCACCAAGTTATTTTGCGGTGAGTGCGGAAAGATGATGACCGGCGAAAGTGGAACCAGCGGGACTAATGGCAAGATTTATCGGTACTATAAATGCTATGGCTCCAGGCAGAAAGACAAGTGCAAGAAGAAGCCCGTCAAAAAAGAGTGGATTGAAAATTTTGTTGTTCAGCAGACGATGGCGGTCATCATGGATGGTCCGCTGATGGAACGCATCATTGACCGCCTTGTGGAGTTGCAAGGGGAAGAGAATTATGATTTGCGATTGCTTGAACAGCAGTTAAAGCAGGCCGAAAAGGGCATTGATAATATGCTTGATGCCATCCAGCAGGGGATTATTACTGCATCCACGAAACAGCGGCTTGCTTCGCTGGAAGAGGAAAAAACTCGTTTAGAACAGAGTATTATTGAGGCTAAAATCAAAAATCCGGCTTTAAGCCGTGAGCAGATTGCATACTTTCTTGACCAGTTCAAGAACACCGATATAAACGACGAGGACCAGCGGCAGAGGTTGATTGATTGCTTTGTCAATGCGGTGTACGTATTCGATGATAAAATCGTTCTGACGTTTAATTATAAAAACGGTACCAAGACCATTGGTCTTGATGCCGTGAAAAGTTCGGATTTGGTGGGGTGCTGTCCACCACGAAAATCCCTTAGAGCTGCAAGGCTTTGAGGGATTTTTTGCTTGCTTTTCCAGTGCGTTTCGGCCTTCCGGATCTCCCGTAATTTGGGGCAATTTCAGGTGTTTTTAGGTATCATGGTGTATTACGAGGGTTCGAACCCCACCAGTTCCTCAAAAAACCTCATTTACATCTCCCGCTTGACTGGTGAAAATTTGGAGGTTAAAATCCCCGGAAACCACTGATGCCGTAGGCGTTTAGCCTACGGCATCTAAAGTGGGCATTCACTTTGGTCCGAGTAGTGCGACTCGAACGCACGATCTCCACATCCCAAATGTGGCGCGGTACCAGCTCCGCTATACCCGGAAATTCATTGCCCTGTATCATACCACAGCAGCCCCGCAAAAGCAAGCCCTCTGTTCTCCTATTATACACATTTTTTCCCCGCCTGTCAAATGTTCAAAGATTCTTGATGACATTTCCTCTCCGAAGGAGTACAATGTACCCATCACACGATGGGAGGAATTTCCTTTGAGAAAGCTGAATGAAGCTATCGACCGCTTCTGCGCGCTGCACCCCCGGCTGGGGGTCCCCGGCCTGATGCGCTGGATCGTGGCCGCCAACGCCGCCACCTATCTCCTCAGCCAGTTTGATCGCTCCGGCCTTCTGCTCCGCTTCCTGGCCATGGACGCCGCCTCTGTGCTCCGCGGCGAGGTATGGCGGCTGCTCACCTACGTCCTCATCCCCACCAACGGCGGCTTCTGGCTGCTGATCTCCCTGTTTTTCTACTACTGGCTGGGGGAGAGCTTGGAGCGCCTGTGGGGCAGTGCCAAGTTCACGGTCTACTACCTCAGCGGCGCGCTGCTGACAAGTCTGTCCGCTCTGCTGATCTATTTCATCGACGGCGTCTCCCTGCCGGTCATGGGGGCGGACTATGTCAACGCGGCCCTGTTTTTCGCCTATGCCCTGACCTACCCCGATGCCATGGTGCGCATCTACTTCATCATCCCCGTCAAGATGAAGTGGCTGGCCATTCTGGAGGGGGTTCTGTACGCCCTCAGCGTCGTCCGCTTCGCCGCCGCCGGCCTGTGGGGCTTCGCCCTGCAGCCGGTCATCGCGCTGCTGAACCTGTTCATCTTCTTCTCCCCGGACTTCTCCCGGCGGGCGGACCAGTTCCCGCCCCGAGGCGGTGCAGTTCCGCCGCGCGGTGAAGGAGCAGCAGCGGCAGAAGGGGTACAACCACAAGTGCGAGGTCTGTGGCCGCACGGACACGGAGTTCCCGGACCTCCAGTTCCGCTACTGCTCCAAGTGCACGGGCTACCACTGCTACTGCCAGGACCACATTTTCAACCACATGCACCACACGGAGTGAACCGCTCTAGCTCTCCTGCGCCCATGCCTCCCACACCTCCGGGCAGAAGCCCACGGTGACCTCCTTCCCGTTGCGGACGATGGGGGTCAGAAACAGCTGGGGGTTACCGAAGAGCTTATCCTCCGCCGCGTCGGGAGTGATATACGCCATGTATAAGTCTTTGTACGCTTTACATTTCGTATTTACCAGCTGCTGGTAGCTCAGCTTCTGCCGGATGGCGCGGTACTCCCCCAGGGAGAACCCTTTTTTGGGCAGATCGACGTACTGATATTTCACCCGGCGCTCCTTAAACCACCGCTCCGCCTTTTTGGTATCGAAGCACTTGGGGGAACCAAAAATCTGAACATTCATGGCAAAAGACTCCTTTTAAGTAATAAGTAAAATGGGGGGATCATCTATGGACTACACCATCCTATGCCTCCGGGACCGCCCGGAGATGCTGGAGGCCGCCGCAGCGTGGTTTCACGCCAAGTGGGGGATACCCGCGGAGGCCTACCGGGACAGCATGCGGCAGTGTCTGGCGGGGGACGGCCCGGTGCCCCAGTGGTACATGGCCCAGGGCGACGGGGAGCCCACCCCCTCCCGTGTGTACGTGCGCGGGACTGCTGAGGAGGGAGCGCCATGACGGAGGCCATCAGGACCCTGCGGGACTGGACGGCCCGCAGCAATCGCATCGTCTTTTTCGGCGGGGCCGGGGTCAGCACGGAGAGCGGCATCCCCGATTTCCGCAGCACCGGCGGCCTCTATAACCAGGAATACGACTACCCCCCGGAGACCATCCTGAGCCACAGCTTCTATGAAGCAGACCCGGAGGAGTTTTTCCGCTTCTACCGCAACAAGATGCTCTATCTGGACGCCCAGCCCAACGCCGCCCACAGAAAACTGGCGGAGTGGGAAGCGGCGGGAAAGCTGAAAACGGTCATCACCCAGAATATCGACGGCCTCCACCAGAAGGCGGGGAGCAGAAACGTCCTGGAACTCCATGGCAGCGTCCTGCGGAACTACTGCGCCCGGTGCGGTACGTTCTACGGAGTGGAGAGCGTTACCGGCAGCACCGGCGTCCCCCGGTGCCGGTGCGGCGGCATCATCAAGCCGGACGTGGTCCTCTACGAGGAGGGCCTCAGCGAGGACGTGCTGGCAAGGTCCGTCTCCGCCATCCGGCAGGCGGATGTACTCATCATCGGGGGCACGTCTCTCACGGTGTACCCGGCGGCAGGGCTGGTAAGGTACTACCGGGGGGAGAAGCTGGTGGTCATCAACAAGACCGCCCTGGGAACCGGGGCCGATCTCACCATCACGGAGCCTATCGGAGAAGTTATGGCTCAGCTCTGATTATCATATCACAAAAAGACGGAAGAGGGAAGTATGGAAAAAACGAGACGTCTGAGCAAAGACGATTTTTACAGCCAGATTTTCAAGCTGGTTCTGCCCATCATCATCCAGAACCTGTTGAGCGCCGCCGTCAGCTCCGCCGACGTGGTGATGCTCAACTATGTGGGACAGTCCTCCATCTCGGCGGTCTCCCTGGCCGCCCAGTACGCCAGCGTGCTGTTCATGGTCTTCTACGGACTGGGCACCGGCGTCACCATTCTCTGCGCCCAGTATTACGGCAAGGGGGACATGCGGGCCATTCAGGTGGTGGAGGGCATCGCCATGCGCTTTTCGATCCCTATCGCGGCGGCCTTTGCGGCGGCGGCGCTGCTGATGCCGGAGACCATGATGCTGCTGTTCACCGATGACGCCGAACTCATTGCCATCGGCGCGTCCTATCTCCGCTGCATGAGCGCAGCCTACCTCTGCTGGGGCGTGGTTGAGGTCTATCTGGCGGTGCTGCGGAGCATCAACCGGGTGGTTATCAGCACCGTGATGAACGTGCTGGCCTTTTCCCTGAACATCATCCTCAACGCGGTATGGATCTTTGGACTCTTCGGCGCGCCCAGGCTGGGAGCCATGGGGGTGGCCCTGGCCACCAGCCTGTCCCGGCTCATCGAGCTGGCGGCCTGTATCGTGGTGTCCCTCTTCAGCAAGGACGTGCATCTGAATCTCCGGTACATCTTTGTGCGCAACAAGCTGCTGTTCTCCGACTTTGTCCGCCTGTCCCTCCCCGCTCTGGGGAACGATATCAGCTGGAGCGTTGCTTTCTCCATGTACTCAGTGATTATCGGCCATATGGGCACCGACGCGGTGGCGGCCAACTCCTTCGTGGTGGTGGTGCGCAACTTCGGCACCATCCTCTGCTTCGGCATGGCCAGCGCGGGCGGCATCCTTCTGGGGAATATCATCGGGGAGAACAAGCTGGAGGAGGCCCGGGCAGGGGCGAAAAAGCTGATGAAGCTGACGGTTATCACCGGAGCTATCGGCGGGCTGATCGTGCTGGCGGCCATGCCGCTGGTCATGGCCTACGCAAGGGAATCCCTGTCGGAACAGGCCATGTATTATCTGCGGAATATGCTGCTCATCAATACCTACTACGTCATGGGCGCGGCGGTGAATACGACATTGATCGCCGGAGTGTTCCGGGCGGGAGGAGACAGCCGGTTCGGGTTTGTCTGCGATACCATCGATATGTGGTGCTACGCGGTGCCGTTGGGGTTCATTGCCGCGTTTTTGCTGAAGCTGCCGGTCATGTGGGTGTATTTCCTGCTGTGTACCGATGAATTTGTCAAGTGGCCCTGGGTCATTGGGCACTATCGGAGGGGGACCTGGCTGAAGAATATTACCCGGGAGGGACTTTTCACGGAGGAAAAGGGCTGAGCCAGCCCGCCGCGGGCTGGAGGTCCGGCGTTTGAGAAATGCTATGAAGTACTTCATTGATTTTGCGGCCCTGGCGCTGTTATACGCCCGGTTTTTTTACCGCAGGTGGCACCGCGAGGGCCTGGACGTACTGCTTGTCAACACGCTCCTGTATGTCTACCTCTCCCTCGTACTCTATGTTACCCTGATGCCGGTGATCGTATCGCTGCCCTTCCTGTTCAACCATCCCTATTCGCCCATGAACCTGATCCCGTTTGTCGATGTCCTGGCAGGGCGGGGGGACTTTTTAAGGCAGGTGCTGCTGAACGTTATCATGACCATGCCCTTCGGCTTCCTGTTTCCGCTGGCCGGGAAGAGGAAGGCCAAATTCGGCAGGACGGTATTTTTCTGCTTTTTGATGACCCTGGGTATAGAGCTGCTGCAGCCGCTTATCAGCGGTACCCGCTCCTCGGATATCACGGACATTATCACCAATATGACCGGCGGGATACTGGGATACGGTCTCTATCTGGTTTTCAGGCCGGCCGCGTTTTGGATATTGGACCGTCTGAAAAGGTTGGGGCAGCATTTGCCGCCGCAATGATCGCAACGATAAATTCCTGAGAAGGAGAGCTGTTATGGAAAAAACCGACTCCCGCTACCGGCACTTTGTTCAGATCCTCCGGGAGGAGCTGGTCCCGGCGATGGGCTGTACGGAGCCCATCGCCATCGCCTACGGCGCGGCAAAAGCCCGGGAGGTGCTGGGACATCTGCCGGAGCGGATGCTGGTGGAAGCCAGCGGGAATATCATCAAAAACGTCAAGAGCGTAGTGGTCCCCAATACCGGCGGACTCAAGGGCATCTCCGCCGCAGCCGCGGCGGGCGCGGTGGCCGGTGACCCGGGGAAAATTCTGGAGGTCATCTCCACCGTCACCGAAGGGCAGAAGGCGGAGATCCGGGACTATCTGGACCGCTGCGAGATCCGGGTAAAGCCCGTGCCGGGGGATGTTGTCTTCGATGTGATCCTGACCCTGTGGGCAGGTGAGGACAGCGTGCGGCTGCGCATCATGGACTACCATACCAACATCGTACTCATTGAGAAAAACGGGGTGCCTCTGCTGCAATGCGGCGCGGTAACGCCCGCCGGTGAGGCCGCCAACGGCCTCACGGACCGCAGCTGCCTGTCGGTGGACGCGATCGTGGACTTCGCGGACACTGTGGACCTGGAGGACGTGGCGGCGCCGGTGGAGCGGCAGCTGGACTACAATTGCGCCATCGCTAGGGAGGGCATGGCCAGGGACTGGGGGGCCAACATCGGCAAGGTCCTCCGGGAGTATTACGGCGAGGACGTGAAGGTCCGGGCCCGGTACATGGCCGCCGCCGGGTCCGACGCCCGGATGAGCGGGTGCGAGATGCCGGTCATCATCGTCTCCGGCAGCGGCAATCAGGGGATCACCGCCTCGGTGCCTGTGGCGGTCTATGCCCAGGAGCTGAAGGTGAGCCATGAAAAGCTCCTCAGGGCGGTGGTCCTCAGCGACCTGCTGACCATCCACATGAAGACCGGCATCGGGCGTCTGAGCGCCTACTGCGGTGCGGTCAGCGCCGGGTGCGCCGCCGGAGCCGCCATCTCCTACCTCTACGGCGGGGGACGCCGGGAGGTGGGACATACCCTGGTCAACGCCCTCGCTACCATCTCCGGCATGATCTGCGACGGGGCCAAGCCCTCCTGCGCCGCCAAGATTGCCGCCGCTGTGGACGCGGGCATCCTGGGCTGGCACATGTTCCGCAGCGGACAGCAGTTCCGGGGCGGCGAGGGGATCGTCACCAAGGGGGTGGAGGAGACCATCGCCAACATCGGCCGCCTGGGCCGTCTGGGCATGCGGGAGACGGACCGGGAGATCATCCGCATTATGACGGATGTCTGCTCCTGATCTGCGGCAGCTGCCGTCCTTCTCTGCTGCCCCCCTCCTTATAGTCTCCGCGCCGCAATGCAGCGTGCGGCGCACCCTTCATTGAATAAAAACAGAACAGCAATGATGCAGAAAGCGAGGAAATCAGCGATGGAAAAACGAAGAGCATCCTTCCGGCTGCGCCCGGCCCTGCTGGCCGCAGTCATGTTCCTTTCCCTGCTGGCCCCTATGGCGTCTGCCGCCCGGGGCGCGGATGCTGCCGTTACCGGCAGTGTCTCCGCCACCGTACGCCTGGATTATGACCAGTCTTTGACGGAACTCCGCCGCCGGGAGGTTCTGGCGGAGCTGTGGCAGGGGGAGAACTACCTGGGCGCCGCCAGCCTGACGGACGCCGGGACTACCTCCCTTTCCGGCTATGCCGCCTCTGTCTCCCACCGGGATGCCGCCGGGGAGCCCTTTGCCGGGGAGGAACCCGGCTATCTGGACCTCCGGGTGGACGGCCTGCCACGGGGCAGCTATACCCTGCGCCTCTCCGGACGGGGGTACGTCACCTGTGAGCGGACCATGTTCATGGACGACTGCGCCCGCCATATCCTCATGGGCACCGGCGACGCCGCTTTTGCCCTGGGGGATTTTGACGGGGACGGCGAAGTGGACGACCGGGACCGGGATCTTCTGGCCGAAGCCCTGGGCTCCGGAGACACCGGGGACCTGGAGCGCTTTGACCTCAACGGAGACGGGGAGATCGACATTATCGACCTTGCCTATGTCAACCGGCAGACCGGCGCCGAGGGCGATGCTCAGTTACTGGAGACCGCTCTGCTGGCCCCTCCGGTGGACATGACCGGCCTGGCCGCAGAACTGGCCCAGGAGGGTGTGATCCTGCTCTCCGGCAGCCTGACGGACCTGTTTCAGGCCGGGGGCACGCCTGCGATCTTCCAGGCCGTTGAAAACGGGGAGATCGTCCTGCCCATCCCCTTCCGCGAGAGCGTTGAGATGGAGCAGCTTCAGATCGGCAGCACCGGCGACGCTCCCATTCTGGCGGGTGTGGTGGAGGTGGAGGACGAGTACGGGGAGACCACCCTCTACGCCTTTGATACCGCCCGATCCGGCGGGACGCAGACCCTCAGCCTGTCCCAGGCGGAGGACAATGTCATCACCATTGACCTGGGCCGCCGGGTGGCGGTGAAGAAGATCACCATCACCGTCACCAGGACGGAAAACGGCTATGCCGCCGTGGAATCCATTCAGTTCCTCAAGGAGATGGTCCCCCTGGACCCGGAGGCCGCAGAGGGCCGGGTCAAGGGCCTGGCCGCAGAGGCAGGGGACGGGAAGGTGGACCTCACCTGGAACCGGATGCCCAATATCACCGGCTACCGGGTGGACTGGCAGTGCCTGTCTGACCAGCGGCAGAACGGGTCCCTCTACGTGGAGGTCAACCGTGCTGAGATCACCGGACTGGACAACCTGAAAGAATACCAGTTCACCGTCACGGCGGTCAACGGCTCCTGGAGCGGCAAGCCCTCCCAGCCGGTCACCGCCACGCCCCAGCCGGCCTCCGCGCCGAAGGCGCCGGATATGGTCAGCGTCACCTCCCTGGACGGCGCTCTGCAGGTTGGCTGGAAGGCCGCCAAGGGCGCGACCTGGTATGAGCTGTATTATACCGACCGGGAGAACGCCTCCACGGATTCATACATTCCCCTGGGGGAGACCCTGACCACTACAGGGACCACCCTCACGGGCCTGACCAACGGCGTGACCTACTACCTGTACATCGTGGCCGGAAACGACATGGGCCGCAGCGGCCCCTCCCGGATTGCCGCCGGCACCCCCAAGGCCGTGGTCTATGAGCGGCCTGCCGGTATCCCCACACTGGGCGTGCTGGACTGGCGGGATATTGCCACCATCCGGCTGGCGGATCAGAACAACTACGACCGCCCGGCCTACGCTGCCGGTGCGCCCTTTACGCCGTCCAACATGGCGGACGGGGACTACCGTACCCACTGGACGGCAAGGGACTGGTGGTACAATGAGCATGTAGTGGTCACCTTCCGGGAGCCCCAGGACCTCCAGGCCGCTATCTGGGTGCCCCGGCTGGACGGGAATCATGCCGCCAACCTGCGGGCCTACAGCGTCCTGGTCTGGTATGAGGGGGACGACCTGAACGGGCCGGGCCGCCATGTGACCCCCGGCACAGACAATAACGGCAATACCGACGGCGGGGACGTCCAGACCTGGCCCGGTATCCGGGGAAATCCCGCCGTGACCAAGTTCGCCGTCATGCCCTTTGCACCCCAGAAGGACGTGGTACAGATCAGCGTGGCCGCTGAGCAGGCGGGATATGTCAGTGTCAGCCTCTCGGAGCTGATGTTCCTGAAGTACGATGAGAACCACCGTCTGCCCGATGAGATCGGGGAGCTGTTCGCCGACGAGCTGCACACTGCTCTGGCCCCCGGCGTGACACAGGCGCGGATCAATGAGCTGCGCGGCCGGCTGAACAGCGACGAGCGGAACTACTACATGGATCTGGACACCATGGCCGACGAGCTGGTCCTTGCCCAGGAGCTTCTGGACAGCGGACGCAGCTCCGGCGTGATCGTGGACGGCATCGATTCCCGCAGCAGCGGACGGGACAACGGGAAGTATGGTCAGGGCGGCAGCGAGCTGCAGCCTCTGGGCGTGGCCGCCGGGGCCGGGCGGGAGATCGCCGTCTATGCCGCAGGCATCCCCGCCGGGGAGAAGGTGACGGTCTACGCCACCCAGTTCAACGCCGAGGCCTCCGCGTGGCAGGCAAAGGTGGGGGAGCTGGTCAACGGCCGGAACGTCCTCACCATTCCCCAGATCGGCAGTCAGAACACCCCCCGGGGCGGCAGCCTGTATATCACTTACAGCGGGACCGGCCCTGAGGGCATCCGGCTCCACATCCGCCGTGCCACGGATATCCCGGTGCTGGAGCTGGGCGGCTGGAAGACCATGACCAACGCAGAGCGGTCCCAGACCATCAACGCCTATCTGACAGAGCTGGATAACTACCTGGCAGTCAACAGGGGGGGTACTTCCCAGACAGACTGGCACAATGTGACGGAGATCTCTACGCCGTCGGTACTGCTGAGCCTGCCCGCCGGAGCGGTCCAGGCTGGACTGAGCCGGGTCTCTGACCGGGCCGCCCAGCTGGAGAATTCCCTGCTGGCCTGGGAGGACGTGCTGTCCATCTGCCAGACCGTCCAGGGCATTTCCGGGCCCATGGAGTCCCGGCAGAATATCCGGTGTATGCAGATGTTCACCGGCGCGTTCATGTACGCCGCCGGAAGTCATATCGGCATCGGCTAA
>OFGN01001916.1_pt1 | contig 12757 bp, 10 predicted proteins | sample 1521821 | NCBI WGS metagenome assembly OFGN01 (sample SAMEA3504094, study PRJEB24116) | mouse gut metagenome | biome: mouse gut; feature: mouse-associated habitat; material: faeces | place: Denmark | collected 2011
AATATCTCTGAGACAAAATTCGACATCAACGACATACCCGACTTCCTCAGCGACCGCCACAAGACCGCCGCCTGGCAGCATTACCGCCGCTCCCTCCCCACGCGTCTGCGCTCCAAAATGTCTCCCGTCGAATAGCATTTTATTAATCATAAAATTCAGGGGGGCATTTCTCATACTCTGCAGAGAAAGCAAACATCATGTTATTCCATTGCTTATCTGCTGTTTAAATAGATTGTAATAGTGCCCTCCTTTTTGTATAAGTTCGGTGTGTGTACCTGACTCGGCAATCTGTCCATCTTTCAGAAACAGAATAGTGTCTGCATGCATTATTGTGCTTAGGCGATGTGCAGCTATTATGACAGTTTTTGTCCGGCAGAACTGCATGAGATTCGACACTATTGAAGATTCCGTTGCGGCATCCAATGAAGAGGTCGCTTCATCCATCAATATGATTTCCGGATTTTTATATACAGCTCGCGCTATTAATAATCGTTGTTTTTGCCCTCCGCTTAATCCTATGCCGGTATTTCCAATCTTAGTATTTAATCCCATCGGCAGCGAATTTACAAAATCATCGAGACATGCTATTCTTAATGCCTCCACCGCCTTTTCCTTATCAGGCTTCTCATCCGTTAATGCAATATTGGACAATATGGAACCGGAATATATCATGCCTTCCTGCATTACAACGGAACAGAGTCTCAACCAGTCTTTTGTGTTTAGTGAATCATAACTGACCTTACCGAATACCGCATCCCCTTTACACGGAACATACATTCCGAGAAGAATCTTAATTAAAGTAGACTTCCCTTCTCCGCTTTCGCCGACTATTGCGGTTGTGGATTCAGGTTTGATGTCGAGAGACAGATTTCTCAAGATATAAGGAGATGAGCTTCCGGCATATCGAAACCACACATCATTTAACCGAATTGAACTGTCAACAGGAGAAACTTCAATGGCGTTCGGTATATTGTTATTATTTTCCATTACTTCCTGAACTCTCTCAATGGACATTGTTGTATCCTGAACAACGCTGAATGCATTTGATATATTTGAGAACGGCATGGTCAGTCTTCCCTCTATATAACTGATTGTCATCATTATGCCAATTGTCATTTCTCCGTTTATCACCATGGTCGCGGAAACGCCGAGAACAACGATGTCTCTTAATTGGGAAAACAGGCTTGTGCCGGCTCCCATATATATTTTAAGTTTAAGATTCTGTAATGACAGATCATTTATCTTTTGTTGAACTTTTCTCCAGATTTCAACCCTTATATTCTCCGCACCGTTAGCTCTGATTTCCGGCATACCGTTAATCAATTCATATAGATTATTCTGATTTTCTGCGGACGCTGAGAAGTAAGAATAATCAATCTCTCTTCTTTTTCTTAAGAAAAGTGAATTCCATATAATACCTGCACATGTAAATGAAACGACAATAAGGAATATCGGGAAGCTGAACCATATCATCAAAGAGGAAAATACAAGTAAAGACAGAACTGTCAGAAACATAGTCTCCGGAAATGATATGAGAAAATTCTTTATTCTGTATTGGTCGTCTGTTTTCTTTATAAGGTCGGCGCTGGATTTTCGTTCGAAAAAAGACACCGGAAGATTTATCAGTTTAACCAGATATTCTGACATCATGTTTATGCTGAGCCTTAATCCCAGCTTACTCATGACAATTTCTACAATTGTATTGGAGAGATAATTGCCGATAAAGATCATTAACTGAGCGCCAACGAGTATCCATACAAGACTGATGTCTCTATCTTGAATCCCTTTGTCTATTGTCGTTTGAAACAGGAAAGGTATCACGATATCCGCTATCAGCACAAGTAATGAAAAAAATATACTTATGGCGAAACTTTTTCTGTTTATTTTTACGGCATCTTTCAGTAATCCCAATAAACTATGCTTCGTTTTGGGTTTTGGGAACTGTGTATCTAAAAATTCAGGTCGGGGTTCAAGAAGTATGCAGATACCTGTCTCGGTGTCACCTTTCCACATCTGCAGAAAGTTTTTCCGAGACAGTTTCATTTTACCCCGAGATGGGTCTGCTACAAAAAAAGTGTCTTTTCTGACTTTATAAAGTACTATGAAGTGACTTTGATTCCAATAAAGAATCGAAGGCAAAGGCATATCATCCAACCTTTCAGGACTGACCTTAACAGTATATGAATCAAATCCGATCTCGTTAAGAGCATCAGTCAGGTCCCTGATTGAGATTCCGAGGCGGTTAGCATCGCATAGACTTCTGAGATAAGCGGGATCTATTTTTTTTCCATAATATCTCGCTATGATCCGTATGCAGGTAATGCCGCAGTCTGAATGTTCCAGCTGCTGATAAGAATGTATCCTGTGCTTCATCCTCTTCTCACAAAGCTCCGCTGTCGGAGCCTTTCTGGGCGCCTATCTCGTTTCCTCTTCTGACTTTCTTACCATAACCGATGGTCCATGCCACCTTGAGCCGGAAACTGGCATGACGCACTCCGCTTGTAAATGATTGCGAGTAACTGTCGTAATATGTCGAGGAGTAGGATGTGCGGTCTCCGTCCCAGCTCCAGTCTGCGAAGTTGGCGATGTCAAGGCTCAGCTGGACATTGCCGTTGCTCCATCCTCCGCTGAGGGAATAATACCCTTTCTGCCGGGTTTCCGTTCCGTTCTGCGACATCTGCACTGTCGGCAGCCATCCGTATGCGGTGACATAAAAATCGCCGATATACCAGTTGGCGGATATACCCATCTGGAAGCTGTTGAACGAGAACGGAAGCGCGCCCATGCGTCTGCAATATCTGTATTCGGGATTCAGGGAGATGGAAAACGTGTTCCGGAACAAAAACGACGACAGGTTGGCTCCCGCCTTGAATTCGCTGAACGTACCGTCGTTCGCAACGTATCGCAACAGAGCCGGAGAGCCGTCCGGGCTGTCATACGGCGAATACAGGGTGACGGGACTGTTGAAAAGCATGTTTCCGAGGGCATATACGGAACCTCTCAGCCATGATCCCGGAAGAAATGTGTAGTTCAGCATGATATCGGCAAAATTCGTGCCTTTAATCTCCGGATTGCCCGTGACATACATGAATTCGCTTGTCCTGAGTATCGTGTTGCTGTTGGAATTGAGGGCCGGGTTAAACGTGCCGTACCGGGCCTGAAGCATAATTCTGTTTTTGCTGTCAGGGGAAAAAGTCATGTGGGTCTGGAGATGGGGGAGGCAGTAGGTGTTCCGCACACCGCCGACCAGATTGTTTTCATATTCCAGTCCCGCGCTGGCATATACCGTCCATTTGTCTGAAAAAAAGTCGTAGCCCAATGACGACCCGAGATAATTGAGGCTGAAGTCGGACGGGGCGGCTTCGGCATATTTCACGCTGTTGTGCCTGAAACTGTATGTGCAGCCAAGGTTCAATGAATGACCCGTTCCGAATTCTTTTGTGATCCTCAGACTGATATTCGGTGAAACATTGTTTTCTGTATATGAATTGTCAAGTCTGAGATTGTCCGTCGTTGAATACAACCTATGGATATTGCCATGGAATACCTTGAGTCCGCAATTCAGATTCAGGCTGAATCCGGACGGCAGACCGGCTGTGGCGTTGGCCCTCCATATAAAATTGTGTTTCTTGCCGTTGCTGACCGAGCTGTAACCGCCGTCCGACCTGGTTCCGTCATGTACTATCGTTTGAAGTCCCGCGGCATTCAGGGCGGGCATAAAGTCGTAGGTGTATCCCGCATGTGTCTGAAACATGAATTTCGGGGTATTGTAAACAGCGCGGAATGTGACCGGGAAGGAATTGCTGAAATATTTATGGTCTGTACGCAATGTTTCCTTGGAATACTCCGATACCGAGCCTCCCTTGCCCGGAATCCTGTAGGTGTAGCCTGATACATCGCCGGCACGCTTGTTTCTTACGTTTGTCATGCCGGCATACAGGTCGTAGGTCATAGCCTTGTAGCTGAATTTGGAGTACAGATTCTCGGCATTATACAGAGAGGTTCCGTCAAATCTTTTGGTGTCAAGTTCACCCGATAATTTGGTATATCCGCCAACCTCATACTTATACAATATGAAGTTGACGACATTCAATGCCCCTCCGAATCTCGGATCATCCGATACGGTGTAAAAGTCGACTCTTTTCACATCCGTAGTCTTGAGGCCTGCCAGGTCTTCCTGACGTGCCGGCACGAAGTCGATGAATACCGAAGCGAGGTCCCCGGTGACGGTCTTGATGATTCTGTCGATGGGGTTTATATGCAGTTCCGGAATCGCCATCCTCATCAGCAGGTCGGAGGCGTCCTGCGCGGCCTTTTTCTGCCGCGATGTCGGGATATACGCGCTTTTACGGGCACTGAGCCACTGGCTCTCCCCCTCCACGACAACTTCCTTCAGCTCCTTGACATTTTGCTCTTTGTTTTCAGTTGTGGAACTGTCGTTTCTCTCCACTGCAAATATGCTTGACGGGCAGACAAGAGAAAACGCGGACATTATGATGCTTACAGCGTATATATGGAATGAATTGTTATTTGTCATAGCAAGAAAATAAATAAGGAATTTAAATATAAAATGGGATTTACGGGGTTATGCCATGTGCATGTATCGAAATCTCGTCAATATAATTTCATCAATTTTTTCTTCTGTATATCCAAAAGGACATCTGCCGTTGTGCGGGCGTTCTATTGAATTCTGTGAGCACCCGCCTCCGCATATCGGTGCGATGCGACAAGAATGACACACCGGATTTGAGAACTTATGACTGTTCCTTTGATTAACCGTCATTTTGTCCCAGTTGATTGTGCCGTCAGGACATAAGCGTCCCATTCTGTTTGTTTCATTAAAATCTCGTGCAGTACACTGATAGACATCCCCGTTATAGTTTATTGTGGCATGATGTGTCTTATCGCCATAACAGCAATTCTTGACTTTGTTAGAAATAAGAACCGAATTAACCTGATAACCATTATCGCGGTATAATTTGATATATTCTGAAATCTTATTGTTGATTTCAGACTCCATTTCTGAGTTCACGTCAATGTCAATATCCTGCCACACTCTTTGAATATCAAAGGACAACATATTCGCGACATCCGGGTTAATACCTCGTTTAAAATCCTGTAGAATATTCACAAGATCGTCCACATTAGATTTGGTGCAATTTATACGGACAAGCACGCGTATTCCGGATTGTGCAAGACTTATTATATTTGTTAAGATTGTATCGTAACTTCCTCCGGCATCATTATACCGAACAGCATTATGTCGATCACGATGTCCGTCGAGAGTAATCTGAAAGCTGCAAACGTAGTTGCTTAAAAACCTTATAGTAGCATCGTTTAAAAGGAACGCATTTGATGTGAAATGTATTTCAAAGTCCTTATTATGTCTTTTGCACACTTCATCTGCTTTCAAAATTAATGGCTTGACCGTTTCATTGAAATACATCAGTGGTTCTCCACCAAAAAAAGAAATCAATACTTTTTTGTAATTGCTATTTTTGCTTATTGATGTTGAAATCAACATTGCTATTGAGCATATTGTCTCAAGCGTCATTTTAGAGTCCACCTTATGATTTTCATAGCAGTACCAACATTTAAAATTACAATTCAAGGTAGGGTTTATTGTCAGATGAAAAAAAACGTCGTTTTCATTTGCGCGAATAATCTCATTGCGGACATTTTCTACTTCATCAACTTTATTCTCAATGATGCATCCCGATTTAATGGCATTTTCATAAAATTCCGGATCAATAGTGTCAGCACTGATAATGTTATGGCTGTCAACAATCATTTTACTGCGTAACAATATGAACATATCAGTATAAGCATTATATATCATTTGAATGCCATCGGAAAAATTAAAATAAGAATTATAAATACTTGGTTTCATTTGATGTATATTACTTATATGGCACTTGTGTGTCTATCATGAATAACGACCCCTGAACTATGATATATAATTCATGTAGGTTAAATATGGAGCAAAACTTAATCCGAATAACAATAGTATTTTGCATTGTAAGGTAAGTCACTCCATTTGTGGTAAGGAACTTCCATTACTCACAAAAACGAACTATTGTTATACTTAACCCCGACTTATGCGTTTGTAAACGCACTCTTGTATGGCAGTGCACCATACAAGAGTACGTTCTTTATTTAGCCATCACATTGGTTGTCCACGATTGGAGGACAATCCGTATTTGGCCGTTGAACGGTACCGGTGTTAAAGCATCTTCCCTGATTATCACTTAGATTACAGAAATTACCACTGTTATAGCACACAATCTTATTGGTTGCGCCACATGCATCGGCTGAATTTTCACACCTTGCGTTACCGTCATTATTGCCGCCTATAAGGCTTAATTCAGTGGAACAGATCATTGACTGCTGGTCTGCCGGAACCGAAGAGTCCAGAACGGTTTCGATAAACTTCTTGATGTCGCTTTTTTGTTTCATAATCTTGTTATTTTGTTAACTGCTGTCAAAAATATATAAAAGTTTTCATTTATGCAAGATTAAACGTGAAATTATTGCAATTTTCAAGTAACGGCAACGAATTTATTTATCCATTTCTAACCCCGAACTCGTGTTAATGAATAAGCATACCTCCAAATACTGCAATCCAAAGATAGCGCATGTTTTCTATCGGGCCTTATTCATCGAAGGATGGGGGGGAGTGGTTATGCACTGCATAGTGAAACGCATCAATTAGTATTTATTAACACAACACTGCCTAAATTTTGCAGAGCAAGGTTATAACTTTGCAGCCGACAAGCATCGGTTGCCGTCACACCATGTCCTTTCTAAAATTTATATGGGATGATGCCTACTTGAACTGCGATTAGATGATGTCCATTCCAACACTAATGCGTTTATGAAAAAGTCCGGTTCTATTTCTGAGTTTATCGAACAGCGCGACCGCGAGCTGTCGGCCGCGTTCCGCGAAATCCTGTTAACGGCTGATATGCCGCTGTCTGAAATGTTTGCAGCCGCTGCGAAGCGTCCCTGCTCGCGGTTCTGGGTCGGGGAATCACGCGCCTTCCGGGTCATCAAGGAGATGATCGGAGGGAGCACCTCGACCCAGACGGGATCGGCAATGCTCGACAAAAAGCGCGAAATGTATGGCGAGATACTACACCGCGTGGAGGAGCGGCTACGTTCCGACAGCGGATGCCGCCTGGAACAGGCGGTCCATGACGCAGTGAACTCCCCCGCACCCGAATTCTATCTCACCGAAAAGTCGGCGCGCGTGATCATCTACCGCATCCGCCGCGCCGGAAAAAAGAAAGAGTAAACGGTTATCGGCATACCACCGGACAAGCATAGTAATTTTGCACCTGTAAACCGACGGCGAAAGCAAAACGACGCCGCTATAAACAGAAACTATATGAAAACCGTAAAGACAATCACAGAAGCAATCAGGAACGCCATCGACGCCACAAGATCCACCCAGCCGGAGGATGTGGAAGAGAGTGCGGAGAAAGAAGGGAACGAAGAATCAGACCTGACAGATTCTTCCGCAGGGTCTGATGAGTCCGATGAGACAGATGAGTCCGATGAGGCTGAAACTCCGGCTGAACGGGCTGTCGCCATTGTGCCGGACGAGACCCGCGCGGACGTCAGGGCCATGCTGGCGGAGATTGCCGGCGAACTGGAGTCCGGCGAAATCAGCGAGGCCACCCTGACGCTGCTCCTCCGCGGCATAGATTACGAAAAAGATCTTGCCCACGCCGCCGAAGAGGGAGAAATCCGCGGACGCAACGAAACAATCCGCGAAGACATGCTGATGGAGGAAGAGAGCGACGGTCTGCCCCACCCCGGCACCGGCCACGGCGCGATATCCGGCCACCGCCCCGGCAATATTTTCGACCTTGCCCGCGGAGCATTCTGACCATCAGCAAGCAAACTCATTGCTTAGATCTATAAAATATTAATCCGCAATTATTAATCCACGAGGAAATCCAAATTTATCAAACCATGTCTGAAATCAAAGCGACAGCCGGCACTTCCGGCAATCCAACCCAGTATCCAGGCCAGCCGGCCACAGTATCATCGGCAGCCGAAGCCACCGGCGGCCTCGACGCCGGCAACTTTATCGAAAGCGACATAGATGACGAACTATTCAGCTTCAACTCCGACGACACGCCGCTGATGAACCTCATGCTCAAGGCAAAGCGTGTAAAGGTCAACAGCCCGGAGGTGGACCACTTCATGATCGACGAGCCCCGCAGCTTCGTGACTCTCGCCAACACCATGAACCAGACCTCTTCGATGCAGGGAGTTCTTCCGCTTCGCAGTTCCGACCAGGCCCTCCCCCGCCCCTACAGCACGCTGCTGGTGAAAGGCGTGGACGGATATTCCGCCGACGGAGTCACCAAGACGGCGGGAAAGGAGCTGATGCTCTTCGTGACCGGCTACGATCCCACCACAAACAATCCGGTGGTCCGCGCCGTAAACGGTCCCAAGTCAAGCGCCGCCGACGAATTCTGCACCATTCCGGAAATTCCCTCCGGCACCGAGTGCGTGATCCTCGCCAATTCCCTCTACGAGACCCAGAAGGAAGTGGATCCCGACCTGATTGTGCCGCGACCCTCGAAGGTCTACCTCCAGAAGAGAGGCATGAACCAGGTGGTGAGCGACTACTTCGAAAGCCAGCGCAAGCGCATACCCTTCTCCAAGGCCATCATCGCCGAGCAGGCCATCGCCAACTTCAAGGTTCGCGGAAACAGAACGCTCTGGGCCGGACGCGCCGGAAAGTTCAAGGTCAACGTCCCGAGGATGGGGATGCAGTACGTATACTGCACCGAGGGGCTCCGGTGGCAGTTCAAGCGCGAGCTGCAGCATGAGGGAGCATGGACCGTGGAGCGCATCATCTCCCTGGCCAAGATGTTCTTCACCGGCGAGGATGTACCCAAGACCGCCCTCCTTTTAGCGGGCAAGAATCTCCTGGAGCAGATACAGTGCATCGACTTCTCGAAGCATCCCGAGATACAGATCTCCACCAAGGTCAACTCCATCGGCTGGACCGTCACCAACTTCCACACCGTGTTCGGCGACATCGAGATCAAGCGCGAACCCACCCTGGACCGTCTGGGCTGGAGCAACAGCGGCGCGCTGATCGGAGAAAACCGCCTTGTCCACTACGTCTACAGCAGCGAGCACTCCTTCTCTGACCGCGTAGACGGAGAGGAGGCCACCCGCAACGGCATACTTATCTGGGACGCCCTCGCCCTGAAGGGAAGCTGCCATATCTGGATCGACGGCGAGGGAGAGGGAGGCATGAGCGATGCCTTTGTCTTCAAGATCTGGGAACAGAGCACCGCTCCCGTCAAGCCGAACCCCTCCGACATCTACTACCTCTGCTGCGACTGTCCCGGCATGTCGCCCCAGGCACGCACCGGCCAGATGTGGTACGGCGAGACATCGGTAGGCGACGACCTCAAGGAGAAGACTGTCTGGAAAGAGTACAAAGGAGACGTGGAACTCTGAATAGAGTCCCGGAGAACATGAGAATAAATGTGAAACGATAAAAACGCGAAAAGACGATGGAATCAAGAACATACGGAGTCTACGGAATGCTCGAATGGAGCGCCCTGATCAGCAACTCTCCCCACGGGCGCGTGTGGAGGATACCCTTCAGGGGCGGATCCTCGTCGGGATTCGGAGACGCGCCGGCCACATTTACTACCGGGAACCCGGTGATAATGAAGGTGATCGAAGACAGCCGCTACTATCACGACAACAAGATTGTGAGGCTGCGATGAACGTATCGGTAAGTGAAATAACCAACGCCGTGCTTATGCTGCTCGACGAGAACCGCGCTCTTCTCGAGACACGCCTCACCTACTGCGACCCCGGCACGGACCTGATCTCTCTGGCGCGCCGTCTCCTTCCGGAGGCGGCGCGTCTCGAGAGCGCGGAGGCCGCACCCGGCGATATCAGCGAAGGTCTTCCGCTTGAAGCGGCTGTCCGGTACGATGCCGACAGCGTGGCCACGGCGGAACTTCCCGACGATTTCCAGAGGTTGCTGTACCTGCGCATGAGCGACTGGAGCGGAGGTCTGACCCAGACCCTTTCCCCGTCGGGCGCATCGGTTCCATTGCTGCGGGCCACCGCACGGCGACGCTCCGGACGCCGTCACCGCGGACTTCTCCTGCGGTTTGCCGGAAAAGGGCGGGTTCTCGACATCTACGGCTCCTCGCCCGGAGCCGTGATTGCGGAAGCCTCCTATCTTCCCGCGCCGGATATCTCCGGCGACTCCATCTTCATCCCGGCATCACTAGTGGAGAGAGTGGAGAGGCGCATCGCCGCATCAGTGCGCGGGATCCTCTCACAAAACAGCCTCTGAACCTCACAACCGACAACCCGCTAATGTATCGTTATGGACAATCAGAATAAAATCACCGAAATAATCGAAGAAAACCGCCGTCGAAACGCAGAACTCGCACGCGAGTTCGACCCGGTCTCTGGAATGGGAAGCACCGGCAGCCGGTTCAGGGTCGGAGTGTCCGACATTGAACGGGGCGCGCTATGGCTTCCGGAGAGCATGCGGACGCTTCCGGAGATAAAAATACTCGATGAATGCGGATCGATGCGCGAATATGCCCGGCGTCTCTGCGGCCACGAACCGAGCATGAGGGAGAGGGAGCTTGCGGCCGACCGTTTCTCGCGTCTGCGTGCGCTTCACGATTTCCCGTACTGGGCCGCCACCCGGGTCTTCATCAAGAGCAAGCTCGGCGGCGAGGACGTGCTGTTCCGGCTCAACAGGCCGCAGCGCAAGTTTGTGGAACGGCTCGAGAAGATGCGCACCGGAGGAAAACCTGTCCGGCTCATCCTCCTCAAGGCCCGGCAATGGGGAGGGAGCACCTGCGCCCAGCTTTACATGGCATGGCTGCAGCTTGTGCACAGCAAAGGCCTCAACTCGCTTATAATAGCCCACCAGGGTGTGGGCAGCGATGAGATCAAGGACATGTTCGACCGCATGATCGGGCATTATCCGGATAAGTTTCTTGTCGACGAGGGGGAGACTCCCGACCCGAAAGCCCGCAGGACGGAGGGTGTGGGCCGGTCGCGCCAGATGTTCAGAGTGCCGTCGCGCAACTGCAAGATCAAGATCGGCACTGCGGAACGTCCCGACTCCTGCCGCGGCGGCGACTACAGCCTTGTCCACTGTTCGGAGGTGGGAATCTGGAAAGCCACGCTCGGCAAGACCCCGGAGCAGATTCTGCGGTCGGCGTGTTCGGGAGTGCTTCTCAAGCCCATGACCATGATTGTCTACGAATCGACAGCCAACGGCACCGGCAATTTCTTCCACCGGGAATACGATGCGGCGAAGCGGGGTCTGTCGCAGTTCGAGTCGATGTTCGTGGCATGGTATGAGATCGACCAGTACTCCGCGCCGGTGGCCGACACCGCGGAATTCGCATCCCGGCTTCTCGCCGGACGTGAATGCGACGCCGCAGAGAACGACAGGTCTCAGCCGGGCCGTTATCTCTGGTGGCTCTGGGAACGGGGCGCCACACTGGAGGCCATCAGCTGGTACATATCGGAGCGGTCCAAATATTCCGACCACGGACTTATGGCCGCCGAATACCCGAGCGATGACGTCGAGGCGTTCGTGCATTCAGGGGCGAGAGTGTTCGACCGCTACCGGGTGGAGGAGCTGCGCGCCGGCTGCCGGGCGGCAACGCACCGCGGTGAGATCGACGTGCCGGGAGCGGCCGACGCGGCGGGCCGGGGGGTGAGCGACAGGGAGCGGGCCGCGATGCTTCGCGGTGTCCGCTTCACGCAGCTACCCTCGGGAGGCTGGCAGATCTGGAAATTGCCCGATCAACCGGAGGAATTCGAGATCGCCGACAGATATGTGGCGGTAGTCGACGTGGGAGGGCGCGGAATGCGGGCCGACTGGTCGGTGATAGCCATGTTCGACCGCGAGCCTATGCTTCGCGGCGAGGGTCCGGAGATAGTGGCGCAATGGCGCGGCCATACGGACTTCGACCTGCTGGCATGGCGCGCTGCGATGGCCTCGCAGTTCTACGGCCGTGCGCTTCTCGTGATCGAGAGCAACACGCTGGAGACGCGCGACCCTGACCGCGATGTCGACGGCGACCAGTCGGGATTCATACTCAACCGGCTTCGCGAAGTCTATCCAAATCTCTATGCCCGGCGCCAGAGCGAGGAGGCGGTGCGCATGGGCGCGCCGGTGCGTTACGGATTCCACACCAACATTTCTACCAAGCCGGCGATAGTGGCGACCCTGGTAAAGGTGATCCGCGAGGGGCTGTACACGGAGCGGGACCAGAACTGTCTCGACGAATATCTCTCCTACGAACGGCGCCCCAACGGATCGTACGGCGCGATAGCCGGCTGTCACGACGACCTGCTGATGACCCGCGCCATCGGACTGCACATCTGCTTCCACGAGATGGATCCGCCGCGCCGCACCCAGCGCGCCGTATCCGATTTCCATACCTACGCAACGCGCCGCCCCGGCCCCGACGTACTGTGGTGAACCGACGGAAAACCGAAGCCCCCGATGCCGGAACATCGGGGGCCTGTGTGTCTATGACAGCGAGGATCAGCAGGCGGCGATCACCGCGATCTCCACCAGGGCCTGCTTGGGAAGCTCCTTCACGGCGAATGCGCAGCGTGCGGGGAAGGGCTCGCAGAAGAATTCGGCGTACACCTCGTTCATGGGGCCGAAGAGGCTCATGTCGGCAAGGAAAACAGTGGATTTCACCACATTTTCCATCGAAGT
>OFGN01001927.1_pt1 | contig 12696 bp, 8 predicted proteins | sample 1521821 | NCBI WGS metagenome assembly OFGN01 (sample SAMEA3504094, study PRJEB24116) | mouse gut metagenome | biome: mouse gut; feature: mouse-associated habitat; material: faeces | place: Denmark | collected 2011
AAAAAAAAAAGAGAAGTAATAAAAATGAAGGGTACAAGATATTGTCCGCCCACCAATGGTATTCGTTTCTGTTTCATAATATGATAATTCCAGACAACCGTTATAAAGCGATTGATAATTGCGGATGCAAAGATAAACAAAACTCCCGGTCTTTACCCAATATTTTCACATTCGCTATTGTACAGAGTTGCTTTTTCTCTACCTTTACTGCCGTTATACAATGTTAAGCCATGAAAAGCGTTATCCCCCGATACAATTTCTACAAGACCAAATACGGAAGTGAACTTCTGATAGATGTCGTCGACCTGAAGTATACCCGGAAATTTTTGACCAAGGGAAGCGTACATATTCTGACTTACTATGACATCACCTTCATTACAGAAGGAGAAGGGAACTTCACCATCAGCAACCGAACACACCAAGCAACTCCCGGTGATGTATTTTTCTCCAAGCCCGGTGAAGTACGTAGCTGGGATACAGACCGCATCGGCAATGGTTATGCTTTAATCTTTGAAGATACCTTTCTGACCTCCTTTTTCAAAGACCCACTATTCGTGCGACACCTTCCATTCTTCCGAATGGGAAAGACGGCAAACAAACTTCATCTGCCAGACGGACTCTATTCACGGATGTTACAACTTCTGCACAATATAAAGGGCGAAATCGACTCCTTCCACCCACACGATACGGGCATATTGCGCGCCTTACTTTACGAGGCCCTCATGCTACTCAACCGTGCCTACCGCACTTCTATTCCTCCGGAATCAGACAAGGAAATCCTTAAAGACAGTAGCAGCTTCCACCTCAGCCGATTTATCGAACTGGTTGAAAAGCACTTTCGGGAACAGCATTCCGTACAATTTTATGCCGACAATCTCTGCCTCACACCCAACTATCTGAATGAAATCGTATCTTCATCCATGAACATCAGCGCCAAGCAATACATCCTTAACAAGCTGACGGATGAGGCCCAACACCTGCTTGCCCACACCGACCTACCCATTTCAGAAATCGCCTTTGAGCTTCACTTCTCAAGTGTCTCCTACTTTGTACGTAGCTTCCGCCAATGTACAGGACAGACTCCCCTCACCTATCGGAAAACAAAGAAACCGTAAAAAGTTACATTTTCCCCTTGTTTTTTATTGCATAAAAGCTCTGCTCGACAGCTATCTTTGTCCCCTGAACAATAAACCCATTAAAAAGAACAAAACAATGAGAGATGCAGAAAAAACAGTAGGGAACATGATTGACAAGGAAAAGACCATCTTTATCGGTTCCGTGGATGCCGAAGGTTTCCCAAACATCAAGGCCATGTTGCAAGCCCGCAAAAGGGAAGGAATCAAACACATCTACCTGACAACAAACACCTCGTCGATGCGCGTTTCGCAGTTCCTCAAGAACAATCGCGCATGCCTTTACGTCTGCAACGCACGCTTCTTCAAGGGTGTAATGCTGCGTGGCACGATGGAGGTTCTGACAGACAATGCCAGTAAAGAGATGATATGGCGGGAAGGCGACACCATGTACTATCCCGAAGGTGTGACCGATCCCGACTACTGTGTCTTAAAATTCACTGCCTTCTCCGGTAGGTATTACAGCGGATTCAAGTCAGAAGACTTCACGATAGAACAAACTATAAATACTCATTTATAGTTACTCTTCACATCACGCCGTTTCAGTACAAAAACCGGCAGAAAAAAGAAGATGCCGATGACGGACATCACCAGTCCTCCAATGGTACCTGCCGCCAATGGAAACCAGAAAGCTTCCTTTTCCGTGCCTATCATGAAAGGGATAAATCCCAGAATGGTAGAAACTACCGTGAGGAAAATAGGAACGACCTTCGCATTCCACGCCTTGACGTAGGCACGAAGAGCGGAAAGACGGGGGAAACGACGTCGGATGCTGTTGTACTCGTTCAGGACATAGATGCTGGCATTCACCGTGATGCCGCACAGCAGGACTAACGAGGCAAAACCGCCCTGGTCGAAGTTCAGCCGGAACCAATAGAAAGTAAGAAATACCCCGATATAAGAAACCGGAATCACAAAGATGATGGCAAGCGGCTGCTTCAGGGAGTTGAACAGAACGCTGGTCGTAAAGAAGATGATGGCTATCACCACCAGCAGAAGCAGGTATTGGCGGTTTTCCTTCTCGCCCCATGACCAACTGTTGCTGTCCGACTCGGCTGTATAACCCATCGGCAACAGTTTGTTGAACTCCTCCAGGTCACGTTTCTGTATCTTGTTGCCCATCTCATTGGAGCCGATATATTCGTATTGCAGGCAGAGGCGGTACTGCTGGTTTTCTTTGGCAATCTCCTGCGGCATCTGTCCCTTTTCCACAGTAGTCAGTTCGGAAAGCTTGTAATGCTTGCCGTTTCCTACTCCATAGGGAAAGAACTGCATCGCCCAGATGTCATATTCGGCAGACTGGCGGGAAGAGAGCTTGATTTTCTCCGTTCCCTGCTCGGCCGCTACCGAGCCAATCTCCAGATTCTTGCCGAAGATGGGGCGCACCGCAGAGAAAAGCACTTGCGCGTCGATGCCCTCTTGCGCCATGTGCTCCTTGTTCAGGTTGAAGTAGAATTCCTGATAGTCATCCTTCCACCAGGAGAACTCCGAATTGATGAGCACTTCCTTGATACGCCGGTGCGTCAGCAGCTTGGCCTTCAGCTTCTCCGCCCACTCATAGAGTTCGTCGTAGTTGTAGCCGTACATCCTGATGCGGTAGGAGCCGGCACTCTCGCGGACGTCATTACTGAACCCCTGGTCCTGCAATCCGTAGATGCCCCAGCTGCCGCCTCCCAGTTCCAGTGCCTTGCTTATCATATTGGCTTTCAGTGTATAGGGAAAACCGCTGTTCCGGGCTTCCTTCTTGAAATAAATCTGCATACTGGCACGCCGGGGGCTGTAGATGGAAGTATGAAACTGCCTGATTTCCTTGAACCGGCTGAGGTAGGTCTCCATACGTTTCATCAAAGTGTTCATCTGCTCGAGGGTGCTGCCATTGGGAAGGTTGGCGTTGGCATAGAGCACCACCTCCTCATTACGGGTGAAGTAACTGCCTTCGTACACCTTCTGTATGAAAAGCCGCAAGCTGCCGCCCAGCGCCTTGTCCACAACGGGTTTCACCAACTCCTTATAGGTATCCGAACCGAATACCTTATTGTAAGCAGCTTCCCATTCCCCCCCTCCTTCCAGTTTGTCGGGCAACAGAAAAACGGGCAAACCGAAACCCAACAGCAACAGCAGGCATACAGCCCAGCGCCAACGGCACAGAAAACGGATGAGAGCAGAGTAGCAGCGAGAGAAATAAACGGGGAAACGTCTGAAAATCCGTCCCAACCTTGTTTTGAATGTTTGCGTCAGCCCCGGCAAGACAAGACGCCTTTTCTTCCCCGTAATCCGCCTCACCAGTCCTATCTTCTCAATCATCGACGGAACAAAGAACAACGCCACCATCAAGGAAACAGCCAGATTGATGATCACTACCGCTGCAAAGTCCTGCAGGTTGAGCCGTATCTTCTCGTCAAGGAAGAAAATGATAACAAGCGCACCCATCGTAGTGAGGGTTGCCGCCAACACCGACAGGAAGGCCTTGAGATTACGCCGATGCAGAATGTGGTCGGTCATGACAATGGTGCTGTCTATCACCAGATTCAGCGAGACAGTGATACCCGCCAGCGAATAAAGCTGCATCTCAAGTCCGAAGAGGTAGTAGAAGATAAGTGCCACCGCTATATTTACAGCCAGGCTGGTAACTATCAGAAAAAGATATTTCAACTTACGAGTAATGAGCCATACGAATACAAGCAGGATGAGTACTGTCAAACCGGTACGGAAGTAAATCTTGTCCAGTTCTTCCCGTATGTACTCGGTCGCATCATAGCTGGCATGCACTTCATATCCGACAGGAAGTACCTGCCGAACAGCTTCCATCTCGTCCATCACGGCACGGTTCAGTTGCAACTGGTTGGCAGTTTCTTCCGCAGTAATGGATAGATAGACGGAATTCAGCCCATTGATGCGGTAATAGCTTTGCGGCTCCTCCTCCATACGGACAGCCGACACCAGTTCGTCCAAGCGGAGCAGTTTCCCGTCGGTAGCCGTCACGGTGATGGCAGCAGGATTAAAACCAAGGGAGTTGCTCTCCGGCACCAGTGCCAGGCGTATCCATTCCCGGCTACCGTTACCTGTATCCACATTGTGCGTACCCAGAAATTCCTTCCGGTAATGCCGCTGTACTGCCTCGCTGATGTCCGATAGGGTCACACCCAGCAAGCGCAACTGTTCACTGTCATATTCCAGTCTCCACTCCATGGGCGTGGCACCGCTGAGTTCCACCTTATAGATACCCGGAATATTTGCCAGCCGCGGCTTGATATGCTCCTCGGCATACTGCTGAATCAATATCGGAGTGGAAGGGGCATTCAGTGTGAAGGACATGAAAGGGCGTGAGGCGTTCTCGTCGGGCACTTTCATGTGAATGGTGGGATAGCTGACACCTTCGGGCAATTGGGGCCACGTCTGCCGGATGATGGTGGAAGCTTCGAAGCGGACTGCCTCGACATCGGCATGCTTGTCCAGCTCCACAGTAATGTTGCCGTAGCCGTTGCCCGAGGTGGAGTTCAGCCGCTTCACTCCGCGGATACGCGCCAGCATGGATTCCAGCTTGCTGGTCACTTCCATCTCCACCACCCGCGACGAAGTGCCAGGCATGCTGAAACCCACCGTGAAGCCGGGCAGGCTGCGTGACGGATTCAGCTTGACGGGGAGCAGCGGTATCAACGCCACCCCTACCAAAGCAAGGCAGACAAACGCCACTATGACGGTGAAGGAAGAAACTCGTTTCATCAGTTATTATAATCAAATTTTTCCGACAGCGAAAATCCGCTGGCAAAGTCGTGCAACGTCAGTTTCCGTATCTTGTAATAATTCAGCCAGTAGTCCTGCAAGGCGGAGATGTAATTGCGTTGCGCTTCCTGCTGGCGGTTCAGCGAGAGGGTCAGGCTGTTGATGTCTGCCTTGCCGATAATGAAGCGCTGGCGGGTTTCGTTATACGCCAGGATGGCAAGGTCGAGGGCCTCTTCGGCACTGGCGACGAGGGCTTGCTGGACGTTGAAGTCGCTGACGGTCATGATAACCTCCTCCTCAATGCTGATTTCACTCTGCCGGGCAGAAGTCTTCACCACGTTCAGATTGTTCCTCGCCATGTTGTATTTGCCTTTCCTCACGCCCCAGTCCACCAGTGGAATGGAGACACTGACCGACACCATCTCCTGCTGCATGGGATGCCTGTATGCTTCACCGAATTTCTCTGCCACCTGGTTGAAGCCGACGCTGGCGTTGATGCTGGCATTGAAGCGCGATTCCTTCTTCGTCTTGTCTACTGTCTGCTCGGCTTCCAGCACTTCCTGACGAAGCCCCAGAAATTCCGGATTGTTGGCTTGAGCGGCCAGCAAAGCCTCATCAACCGGTATGGTCAGCGCCCTCGGACGTCCCGGAAGCGACACCCTGATATCCGTGTTCTTCTCCATATTCAGGAAAGATGCCAACGAAAACATGGCGCGCTTCAAGGCACTGGCGGCATTCTGCAAAGTATTGCGGGCGTTCACCACGTCGAGTTTCAGCGTCAGCAGGTCGGCACGGCTGATGGCGGCTATTTTCAAGCGCTGCATGCCGATGCGGTAGAGGGTATCGGTGGAGACGGCATTGTCCTTGGCCAAGTCATATTCCGCCTGTGCCATGGCAAGCGCAAAGAAATAGGTAGTGGCCTGCTCGGACACCCGCTCTGCATTGTAGATATACTCCTTCTTCACCTTTTCGTACTTCAGCGGCTCAATCCTGCGTTCCCAACGGAAAGGATTGTAACCGACCAGACTCTGCGAGTAGCCCAAACGAACCGGAACACTGGTGAACTGGGTATACTTGTTTCCACCGAAGCTCCGCATATAGCCCAGCTCCGTATCCAGATAGAACGTACCGCCCGTCAAGTCGAAATTCTGTCTGACGGCAAGATTGCCGTATGCATAGAAGGATTGCTGGCTGCGATAGATGTCAAGGTCCTGTTCGGAGTCGTAACGCTTGGTGATATCGCGGTTGTACTGTGCCGGAGTCATGTTCAGCGTCAGGCTGGGAAGGCGGTTTGCCTTATAGGTGCGGTATTCCCAATAACCGGCCAGATACATGTTCTTGGTGCGGAAGGCTTCCAGCGAACTGTCATTCGCCAGGGCAATGGTCTGCTGCAAATCGAGCGTTATCCGCTGCTGGGCAAAAGCGGAAAGGGCTCCCAGACTGAACAAAAGTATAAGACTTAATTTCTTCATGCTCTTTCTTTTCTATAAATAAACCAATATATCAACGGGATGATGAACAAACTGACCAGTGTCCCCACGAACATCGCCCCAATCATCGCTATGGAAAGCGGCTTTTGCAACTCAGACCCCATATCGAACGAGAACAGCAGCGGAACCATGGCAAATATCGTGGTGAGCGATGTCATGATGATGGGCCGGAGCCTTCTCCGTCCCGCCTCGTGGATGGCCTCGAGCAACGGCATCCCCTCTTTCCGTAATTCATTAATGGCATCCAGCTTCAGGATGGAGTCGTTGATGATGATACCGCACGTCACAATCAGTCCGATGGCAGACATCAGGTTCAGGGTATGCCCGCATATCCACAACAGAAGCAGGGCAAACGCCACATCTATCGGAATTTCCAGCAGCACGATGAGCGGCTGCACGAAGCTTTCGAACTGGGCGGCAAGAATGAAATACATCAGCAGGATAGAGATGAAAAGAATCACCACCAACTCGTCCAGCATCTGGCGGTTGGAGAAGAAACTGCCGGAAAAGGCCGTATCCCAGTCACCCGTGGCATCCGCCTCCCGCTTCACCTTTTCCATCAACTCTGGAGCATCGTCCACTTCATAGAAACGGAACGGTATATATACACCGTTGCGTCCTGCCGTAATCGTCTTCAAGTCCTCAGCCGGACGCACCTTTACCAGCTCCCGAAGCGGAATATGCTCCACTTCGCCCTTACTGTCCGGACGGGTCTGTATCAATGTCTGCTGCAGCACCTCGTTCACTGTCCGCTCCTCGCCCACAATGCTGATAGGCAGGTATTGCTGGTAGGAATGGAGCATAGCTACGCTGTTCTCCTTGAATGCCGTCCGCAGCGTACGGTAAAGCTCGTCATACGAAACGTCATAGAGCAACAGCCTTTCCTGCAGGATGCTTATGTCGAGCTGGTTCTCGAAAGCGATGCCTACGGGCGCTGTCCCCGTAAGCTCCGCAAACTGTTGTTCCAGTCCGCGCAATTCTTCCGCCGCCGGCGCCTTCTCCTTGTTACGGGCATAAAGTTCCGCCACCACATCGGCCTCCCCGGTCACGAAAAGCTTCTCGAACACGGTTTCGGGTGGAGAAAAGGAGACTGTCGCCAACGGATATTCCCGTGTCAGCCACTCGCCCGCCTGCTTCTGCAAGGGAGCAATCCCGTCAGGCGAGGAAGTCTTGAAATACAATTCTGCCTCCGAAGAAGAGAGAGCCTGCTCACGGTTCAGCAGATAGTCCTGCTGGCCTATGGCAGCCGTCTGTTCCACAGTCTCGTCCAGCAACTGTCCGAACAGCACATTCACACGATGCCGGTTCTCGTCCACATGTATATTTTCGTTCCATTCCACGTGGACTATCAGTTCATTCTGGTCTATCTGCGGCATACGCTCCTTGGCTATGGAATAGAACAGAAAGACACAAAGAGGAATAGAAACCACACAGAATATGATACTTACCGTCTTATGGGAAAATACCCAGTCGATGCCCGCATCATAAAAACGGTCCAGCGTATGTTCCTTCAACGGATTGTTGATGCGGATGCGGGAGAACCACGACCTGCCGCGCAACCCTGTCCGGTAGACCAGCATATAGAGGACCGGCAGCAGCATGATACCCGTGAAGTAGGAAACCAGCAACCCCACCGTAACAGAGAATGCCTGGTCGTAGAACAACGCCCCTGCAATGCCGCTCATGAATATCAGCGGCACAAATACGGCAATAGTGGTCAGCGACGAACTCAGCATGGGCGTAATCACCTCACTCGTTCCCGTCACGCAAGCCCGCCGCAACGAATAGCCCCGTTCGCGATACTGCGAAATGTTCTCCGTCACAATGATGCTGCTGTCAATCATCATACCCAACGCCAGAATCAATCCGGACAGAGAAATGATATTGAGCGACATCCTGAACAGATAGAAGAACAAGAAACAGATTACAATGGACACCACCATGCTCAGGCCGATGATGAACGGCGACTTGACATCCCCCAAGAAGAGTACCGCCACAATGCAGATGAACAGGAAACCCAACGACAAGTTCTGCTGCAGATTGGAGATGGTATAGTCCAGCAACTCCGTCTGGTTACGGCTGATGCTAAAATCAATGTCGGGATATACTTTCTTGAAGTAGTCCATCGTGCTGTTGATGGCAAGCTTCATGTCTTCCATATTCTCGTCCGCCTGCTTGATGACGGCAAGGGTAACGGCACGCTTGCCATTGCTCATGGAGACACCTTTCTCCTTGGCAGGAACAATCTCTACCCGGCAGAAGTCTCCCAAGCGGATGATACGTCCTTCCTTTCGCAGCAGGATGCCCTTCACGTCCTCCTCTGTCCGCAGCAGGGTGGAGAACTTAATGTTGTACTCGTAGTAGCCGTCGCGCACGGTCATGCTGCCCGGCTCCACGTTGTTTTGCGCCAGCACGTTTTCTATGTCTTCAATGGAGAACCCCAACACAGCAAGCTTACCCGGGTCGGGCACAATCTGTAACTGGCGTTCGACCAAACCCGTGACATCCACCATTGCCACTTCTGCCAACTGCTCGATGCGACGCTTTATGACATTTTCGGCAAACTCGCACAAATCAAGAAACGCGCGTTCGTCCACCTTGCCGTATGCACTGTCGCTTTTTAGGGTCAGATTGAGGTAGAAGACAGGAATGTCCGTCGCACTTGCCTTTATCACCTTCGGGCGTTCGGCATCCTTGGGCAGATAGTTCATGGCGGCGTCAATCTTCTCGTTCACTTCTATGAAGGCAAGGTCGGTATTCGTACCGAAGTCGAAGCCCAGGCGGATGATGCCTGCACCATCGCGCGTCTCGCTGTCCATGTCCTTCAGTTTCGCCACCTGGATGAGCTGCTGCCGCAGAGGTTTCACCACCGTATTCTCTAATTCACGCGCCGAGGTATTCTGCGCCGACACCTGCACTGTAATTTCCGGGATGGCAATATCGGGCAGCAAGGATACCGGCAAGGTGAAGTAAGTCACCAGCCCGACAATGAAGCATGCTGTAAATGCCATCAGTACGGCAATAGGCCGCTGTATCAAAAACTTTATCAATTGAACTATGAATTTTGAATTACCACTTATCACTCATTATCTATCAACCACCTTCACCGATGCTTCATGTGCCAGATTCACATTTCCCGTCACAATGACCGTATCGCCTTCTTTCAGGGCATCGTCGGCCATACTATAGCTTTCCGCATTCTCCAGACCGGTCTGCACATAGTTCCACTGCGCCTTTCCGTCTTTCAGGGTAAACACCACCTGCTTGCCCGAACGCAACACCACGGCACTCTTCGGGATTACAAGCTGTCCGCCCAGAGAGCGGTGCACGTTCACCCTCACGTTCATCCCACTGAACAGCCGTCCCTTGCCATTGACGGCAGCCTTCACCTTAACCATCCCCTTGTCATCCACCAGAGGATTGATTTGGGTGATGCGCCCCTCCTGCCTAAAGCCGGCATCCGAATAAGGGGTAACAATCACCTTGTCGCCACTCTTTATCAACGGCAGTTCGCTTTCCAGCACCGTGAAGTCCACCTCCATACCTTGAGTGCCGATAATGGAGCAGAAGGCTTCCGAGGTACTTGCCTCGTTGAACGGTTTGGAGAACAGGTTCGCCACTACCCCGTCAAAAGGCGCAACCAGCGTGGCGTGTTCCTCTTCATACGCGGCAAGCTCATACTGGGCGAGGCTCTGGTCGTAACCGCTCCTCACGCGGGCCAGCTTCATGATGTCAGCAGGTACTTTGGAGGCATCCCCCACCGGATAGCCTTGCCCTATCAATACATCCTGCAACTCAAGTTCCGCTTTTTCCAAGGCATCCTTGGCCCGCGCGGTCTTGTTCTTCAGGCGGAACTTATCCAGTTCGGCAAGTTTCTGCCCTTTGCGCACCGGGTCACCGTTCTTCACGTAGATGTGTGCCACTACACCGGTGGTCTCAAAACGCAAATCCGCCATGGCACCGGCGGTAACTTTTCCGTTGCTCACCAGTTCATGCTCAAAGGTCGCCCGCTTCAGGACTTTCACGGTCACTTCATTGCTTTCACTTGGCAGGACGGTTGCCACCCCTTCCTCGGACTCTTTTCCCTTTCCGGCATCGGAGCAGGCGGCAAGCAGGGCAACGGCCATGCATAGCAGGTATCGATAGTTCTGTGTCTTCATATTCATACTCAATTATAAATTGACAAAATTAATCGTTTCAAAAAAACGAACCGATATTTGCATGTGGACACTTTTTTCATAGCACTTTAGCAATTAGTTCGCTCATTATTAACACTTTCCGTTTTTATTCATCTTTTTTGATATGGACAAAAATAAGCTGAATCTTTTTTATTTCCTCCCTCATCTGTCGTATTGCCGTAGAATGCACTTTCGGCTCTTTCGTCAATACCATCCGCTTCATTTTTTCAAACTTGTCCGGTTGCCTGAAGCTTGGTTCCGCATAAAGCTTCGCAAGCAGATAATAGGGATAAATACGTCCCGGCAAACGATGGGTGGAACGGATAAACCAGTCTTCCGCTGACAAGCAATCACCCATCTGCTGATAGTTCTTGCCTATCACATTCAGTATCATGGGGTCACAACTACGCTGTAAAGCTTCTTTCAAAATACGGTTGGATTTACTGAACTGCTGCTGCTTGTGCAATCCATGCCCATATTCGAACAAGAAAGATGCCCGGTCCCTCAACAGAGGATAAAGGCGCCCGTACTCTTTCTCTGCCGATTGATACGCACCTGCATTATACAGCACCCGCGCATTCATCCACTCCCGACAGGCCTGCTCCACTTGCAAGTCATTCTTCAGGCGAAAACCGCCAATGATGCCTACTGATACAGCCAGCCCCAACCATTGCCAACGGTCGGCACCGGACAAGCACGCCACAAGCAATCCTCCAAATGTAACGATAAATACCGGAAGTTGTAGCGGATAGGAGGAAAAAGAGAATATCATCAAAGAAAGAATAGCCCCACAGATACCATAACGTCCTTTACGGACTCCCCTATACAAACACAGCACGACCACAACCAATAGACATACCGCCAAAGGAATGCCCAGTTCGACCGCAGCCTGCAGATATTCATTGAATGCATATTCCGGACTTCCCGCCACACGTTCCTCCCACGGTTCATAATCACCTGCTGCAAAATAAGTTTCCTGCGCATTTCCATAGGCTGCTGCGAAATTATGAATCCCATATCCGGTCAACGGCTTTTCTGCAATGGCACGACAAGTTATCTTCCACATGAAAAGACGGCCACGTGCAGAATCGGGTTTCAAGACAAACAGTAAATAGCCCGCCAATAGCAAGACACAGAATCCACCGACCACTACCATCACCACACGCTGCCTTTGCTGCTGCCATAATAATCTGAACTTATCCGTCCAATCCATATGCCAAGCATATACACACAGACAGGAAACTCCTGCCGCCAACCATGCCGAACGGCTCATTCCTGCCGGAAGCACACAAAGGATAAGCAGCATCACACCACCGGCAACAACACGTCCCCCCCTCCTGCCACAAACCAGCCATTGATACAAACATACCGGAAGTATCATAGCCAAATAGCCCGAATAAGGTCCCGGATTGAAGAAAGAACCCGTCAAGGCGTACATAGAGTGACCGGAAGTTGCAAAGCCATAGAGTTGGCGCAACCCTAAAATAGCTTCAGATCCTCCCAACACAACCAATACCCAGGAAATCACAGAATCCAAACTTATAAAATCCCCTTTAGACTTAAAGATAAGCGCCGATAGAATACATCCAGCCAACAAGAAGGACGCCTTGTCGAACCAGACCCACTGCCCGACAGTTTCAGCAGGAAGTAACCCTGAAGAAGCTACGCATACCATTGACAATAAAACCAGAACAGCCATCCAAAGCACAGTCCAAGTAACGACAGCCTTTATTTGCCTTATTCTATTTTCTTCCATACCCGTTCCCATTTTATACTTCCTGACATATCATCCTTCGATTTCCAAATGCGTAGAGCCCTGCCTACAATAAAAGGTTCAGGCAACAATCCCCAATAGCGTGAGTCTTTCGAGTTCTCCATCTTGTCACCGGATACGAAATAATAATTCTCACGGAAACAGTATCTGCTTATAACACTGTCTCCTAACAATACAGTATCCCTCCTGAACGTCAGTTTCTCCTTCTGTTCCCATTCTATCAGATTTCTATAAAGCATCCGGTTCAGTGAATCCATCTCTACTACACTTCCTTTAGCCGGTATGTACAATGGTCCAAATTCGGCAATGCTCCAGCCCAGTTCTTTATCAAAAGGATAACTTTCAACCACTCTTACCTTTGCAGTGTCAATAGCGATTGGCACTTTTTTCTAGTAAGA
>OFGN01001939.1_pt1 | contig 12636 bp, 8 predicted proteins | sample 1521821 | NCBI WGS metagenome assembly OFGN01 (sample SAMEA3504094, study PRJEB24116) | mouse gut metagenome | biome: mouse gut; feature: mouse-associated habitat; material: faeces | place: Denmark | collected 2011
GAATCATCAGCTGGTGGGTGTGGCGGTAGACAGCTCGGAGAGCCGTTACCCCGACAGGGATTGATACGCCGACAGGGATGATAGAGTGGGAGAGTTAGATAGTGGGGAGAGGGGTTGGAGGTTAAAAGGATAAAAAAATGGGTGGGGAGTTAGGGTGAATGGGATTTTTGATTAACTTTGCAGGAAATAGTATCTTGGGTGTGGCGTATACGGACAGATGAGCCCCATCGCTCACTCCTAAAAGAATATCGGAATCATCTCGATATATTCTGAAAAGTAAATTTGCAATAAGATTAAATCAGTTCAATGAGCTCAAAGTACAAGTATCTCGATATATCTGTAACGGTGGTCAATGAGGACCGCCCATCGGCAACATATTCCACGGCCGGAGCACCGGCAGTGCAGCTTCCGGCACTGAGCGAGGTGGCCGCACATTTCACAAGCCTCAGTGATGGCTATCTGATGTGGGGCGCATCGACGAAGCGTGCTTTCTCCTATTTTATACTCGACGGGGCTGAGGGCCATCCGGTGCTGATGGTCACTCTCCTGATGGATCGGGATGTGCTTCTTGCCGGCCGTCCGATAGTCAATCTTCTTGCAGCGGTTAAAAGCCGTGCGATAGAGGGAGAGGAACTGACTCCGGATCTGCTTGACCGCCTTGTGGGGGAGAGTGGTTTTCCCGAGGAACCTTTGCGCGGCAGTGAGGAGTCGGAGGGCAGCGTAGAAGCTACGGGTGTGTGCATGCGCAGCTATTCTTCACCGACGGAACTATCGAATATCTTCGGTTTTCCACGTCAGAAGGCTTACGAAACGTATCGTGGCGTAGTGGTAGTACCGGTGACAGAACAGATGCTTGAATCGGATCCGCTCCCGGTGGTGACATCGCCGTTGGACAAGGCTCTGATGGTGGTCTGCCCGGAGGGTGTTGAATCATCGGCAGAACGTGTCTCGTTCTCCGACCATCTGACCGTGACTTATCTTGCCGAGGGTTTTGATCCGGTATCGGTGAAATTCGAGGTAGGAACAACTAACCGCTATGTAAGGATCAATGGTCCGGCACTCGTTGTCAACAGTGCACGCCATGCCGGGGTAGTGTTCCGCCGTCGCGTGCCATATACCGTCACGACACAGAACGGGACACCGATAGACACATATACCATCCTGATCGACGAGCGTACGGCAAACCGCACAGAGGATGGTTTCGAGATCTCCAATATGGATTTCCGCGAAGGGAAGGTGAAGATCACCGTTTCGTCGACCAATTTCTCGACCTATACGCAGGAGTTCACCCCCGAAACGCTCGCCGAGGCTATACCTCTTGATATTGTACTCCAGCCGGATTCGAAAGATATAGTACTACGACTTGATTTCGGCGATGGCCGCGTTGTGGAGGAATCGCTCAACATAGAAAAGAATACACCGGAATACTGTCAGCTACGCGCCGGCCGTTTCCATGGCTTCCGCGCCCATCGTCTGATGGGTAGCACCCCGGAGACATATAATGTCGATGTGAAGCCAATGGTGGCCGCTTCGTCACCGCGACAGGAACCTGTCATCCCGTCGGCTCCATTTGCAGAAAAAGAGGCTCCCCGGCAGAAATTCCAGGAGCAGACCTTGCCGCTTGAGGAACCGGAGGAATCCAAGGCAGAGGAAGCAGAGAAAACCACAACGGGACCCGTAGCTCCGGCGATAGAGAAGGCTCCGAGCGCGATCCGCGTGGAGCGCAAGCAGGAGATCAAGGCCCCGGAATTCACCAATGAGACACGTGGCGAAGTGGTTGAAGAGGAAGATCACACCAAGCCGGATTATATGCGCTATGCCGTGATCGGAGTGATCGTGGTTGCAGTGGCCGCGCTTGCGTGGTGGCTGCTTGGCGGATCGGGCAGTGACAGCAATGCCGAGTCAGCAGCAGCTGATACAACAGGCGTCGTAGCCGAAAATGCGGCCGCTACGGGTACTCCCGGTGCAGTCAGTGTGTCGGCACCGACACCGGAGGAGCAAGCCGATATAGACTATATGAACTCCACGGCCAAGTGGACCGTCTCGCAGATCAAGAGCGAGAAATACCGCGCATTGACAGAAGCCCTTTCTGAAGGGGACATAGACGCCGTGATCGGCAATGATTACTATGCGATCAAGGACCGCGCTACCAATTCGGATGCGGTAAAAGTAGTCGATTTCCTATGGCGTGCTAAAGGCACAGCCCAGGAGAAAGCCCACCGCAAAGTGCTTAAGCAGGAGTGTGGCAAAACAGTGATCGACATGCACCGCGTGATGGATCAGCTGTCGCGCCGTATGCCACCGGCCGATGAAGAGAACAAGGCCGTGCGTCCCGTGCAATAATGCCCCTGACGAGGAATTAGTCCCACCCCATAAACCGCTATCATGATGAAACGCTTACTGACACTGACACTTCTGGCCGGCAGTTTCGTGCTGACCGCGATTGCCGCTGAACCGACCGTAGCCAACCGGCAGACGGCGAGCAACTATTATGCCTATCCCTACCCCGAGTTGCCGTTACCCAAGCTTACGGCCACGCCCAAGGGTTATGAGCCGTTCCACATGGAACATTACGGTCGTCATGGCAGCCGGTGGCACATAGGAACGTGGGTCTATCATTCACCGATTGATCTTCTGCGCCCGGCAGAACGTAACGGAAAACTGACCGAACAAGGAAAAGAGCTGATGGCTCAGCTGCGCGAGATAGAGATAAATTCCCGAGGGCGCGACGGGGAGCTGACACCGCTCGGCGCACGCCAGCACCGAGGGATAGCCCAGCGCATGACGCGCAATTTCCCGGAGATCTTCAGCGGAAAATCGCGTGTCGATGCCAGATCGACCGACGTTGTGCGCTGTATACTGTCGATGGACAATGAGATGCAGGAACTGAAGGCGTTCAATCCGAATATAGAGATAACCACGGATGGAAGCAAAAGAGATGTGCGCTATCTGAATTATAACGACACCGCGGCTGAAAACCGTTATAACGAAGCCCGTAAACGCTTGAACGCGGAGGAAAACGCGCTTCTTGAGGCCAACAAGATTGACTATGCGGCATTTGCCGGACAGCTGATCGATGATCCGCAGTTCATTGCCGACAGCATAGACAGCCGTGGGCTGTTTGATGCCATATTCCGCATCACGGCCAATGCGCAGAGCCATGATGATCAGAAAGCCAGATACGATCTGTTCACAGATAAGGATCTTCATTCGAAATGGGTTCTTGACAATGCCAACTGGTTCCTGCGCTACGGGAACACAAAGATGACCGATGGAGCGGGACCGATGCGCCAGCGCTATCTGATGCGCAACTGGATAGAGAGTGCGGACACAGCCATCATGCGCCGGGAACCGGGCGCCAACATGCGTTTCGGACATGAAGTGGTAGTGCTTCCGATGGCTGTCCTGATGGAACTTGACGATTATGGCCGCGAGATCAATGATCCGACGGCAATAGAGAGCCAATGGCACAACTATGATCTCCTGCCGATGGCAAGCAATATCCAGATGATCTTCTACCGTCCGACTGGCAAAGCCGATTACAGGGCTGAAGATGTGCTGGTCAAGGTGCTGTTCAACGAGAGGGAGATGCGTCTGCCGGTGAAGGCCGTCAGCGGCCCGTATTACCGTTGGAGCGATATCCGGAGCCATTATCTTGACCGTATAGGAGCGGATGGAGGCATTTTCCCTCCGGAACAACCGTATTAACCAGTTCAATATTAACCACACTCTAAAACAGAAAAAACATGGGAACAGCCGACAAATGCTATGATATATTCAATGAGGCCACAGTGGCCTATCATGTGACGGACAACGTAGACGCTCCACATCCGAATCCCTATACCGAAGGTACGATAGAGCATACGCTTTATGCTAAGAATATGGTGGATGCCGTGCAATGGCATCTGGAAGATATAATCCGCGACCCGGAGATAGACCCCGTGGCCGCGCTCGCGCTCAAACGCCGTATCGATGCCTCCAATCAGGTACGCACCGACATGGTTGAGGAACTCGACAGCTATTTCCGCGAGAAATATGCAGGAGTGAAGGTGGCAGCCGACGCAACGATCAATACAGAAAGTCCGGCATGGGCTCTTGACCGTCTCTCGATCCTCGCGCTCAAGATCTATCACATGAATGCAGAGACAGAGCGCACGGATGCCAGCGCAGAGCATATAGCGAAATGCCGCGGAAAGCTGGCTGTCCTTTTAGAGCAGCAGAAGGATCTGACGACTGCTATCAACCAGTTGCTGGAGGATATAGCCGCCGGACGAAAATATATGAAGGTCTACCGCCAGATGAAGATGTACAACGACGCGGACACGAACCCCGTTCTGTACGGCGGCGCAAAATAAGCAATATAGAAGAGACAGATGGACGATTCATTTGACATACGCGACGTGCGCGAGGCCTCGCGTCTTCCGGAAAGGGAGCGCGAGATCGAAAAGGCTCTGCGCCCGTCGGAATTCGATTCGTTCAGCGGACAGGACAAGGTTGTAGAGAACCTGAAAGTGTTTGTCGCCGCGGCGCGTATGCGTGGCGAGGCATTGGACCACCTGTTGCTCCATGGCCCTCCCGGACTCGGGAAAACGACACTCTCGGGCATCATAGCCAATGAGCTCGGTGTAGGGTTCAAGGTTACCTCCGGACCGGTTCTCGACAAACCGGGCGATCTGGCCGGAATCCTGACCTCGCTGGAGGAGAACGACGTTCTGTTTATCGACGAGATCCACCGTCTGAGTCCCGTAGTGGAGGAATATCTCTATTCGGCGATGGAGGATTACCGCATTGACATAATGATAGACAAAGGCCCCGGAGCGCGAAGCGTTCAGCTGTCGCTGTCGCCGTTCACCCTTGTAGGCGCAACGACACGGAGCGGCCTGCTGACGTCGCCGCTTAGAGCGCGTTTCGGCATCAACTGCCATCTGGAATATTATGATCATGAGGTGTTGGAGCGGATAATACTCCGTTCGGCCGGACTTTTAGGGGTGGAATGTACAGGTGCGGCCGCCCATGAGATAGCGATGCGCAGCCGCGGCACGCCCCGAATCGCCAACTCGCTACTGCGCCGCGTCAGAGATTTCGCACAGGTGAAAGGGTCGGGAGTCATAGAGCCTGAGATAGCGCGTTATGCCCTTGAGGCACTCAATATAGACCGCTATGGACTTGACGAGATAGACAATAAGATCCTAACCACGATCATCACGAAATTCAAAGGCGGACCGGTGGGTCTCAACACGATAGCCACGGCGCTGGGCGAAGATCCAGGCACGATAGAGGAGGTCTACGAACCCTACCTGATCAAGGAGGGCTTCATCAAGCGAACGCCCCGTGGACGCGAGGTGACGGAGCTGGCTTATGTCCATCTGGGGCAGAAGCATCCGTCGGAGCAGGGGACACTGAATTTTTAAGCACCCACGAAGGGCATGTTTATCTTAAAAGAAAAATGAGCGGAGTAAAATCCCTGGCCAAGGATACGGCAATATATGGAATGAGCAGCATCATAGGACGCTTTCTCAACTGGTGTCTGGTGCCACTCTACACCATCATGTTCCCGGCAGCGGAATATGGATTGGTAACGTTTATCTATTCGATAGTGGCACTGGCTCTAATAATCCTGATCTACGGGATGGAGACCGGTTTTTTCCGTTTCGCCAACCACGAACGCTATAAAGATCCGATGGAGGTTTATTCGACCTCGTTGTGTTCGCTGGCGGTCAGCTCGACGGCGTTTTACGTGTTGCTGTGTGTGTTTATCGGTCCGGTCAGCCGCGTTCTTGAGTGCGGCGACCACTACAGCTACGTGCTTCTGATGGGCGCGGCGGTGGCTCTCGACGCATTCACGGCGATCCCGTTCAGCTATCTCCGTTTCCGTCACCGTCCGATGAGGTTCGCTTTTCTGCGGCTTGTGAACATAGGGCTTAATATAGGGTTGAATCTATTTTTCATCCTTCTGTGTCCATGGCTCTGGAAGGTGTGTCCCCAGTCGATAGGATGGTTCTATGATCCCCACTACGGGATAGGATACATTTTCCTTGCCAATTTCGTCACATCGGCTCTGAACCTTATCCTGCTGATTCCGGAGCTTCGCGGCTTCCGGTGGCGTTTCAACAGCAAGCTATGGCGCGAGATGCTCGCGTATTCCTATCCACTGTTGGTGCTCGGAGTAGCCGGTATCATGAATCAGACGATAGACAAGATCCTGCTTCCGGGTCTGGTGGCCGATAAATCCACCGCAATGACTGAGCTTGGAATCTATGGAGCCAACTATAAGATAGCGATAGTGATGGTGATGTTCATCCAGGCGTTCCGTTTCGCGTACGAGCCGTTTATATTCGCTCAGAGCAAAGAGCGCGGCGAGGACCGCATGCAGAGCTACCGCGATGCCATGAAATGGTTCGTGGTGTTCTCGATGGTGATATTCTTAGGCGTAATGTTCTATATGGATGTGTTGCGCTATTTCATCTCATCAAACTACTGGAGCGGCCTGAGAGTTGTTCCACTGATCATGATAGCTGAATTTTTCTTCGGTGTTTTCTTCAATCTGTCGTTATGGTATAAGCTGACAGACAGGACGCACTGGGGGATGTGGTTCTCGCTGACCGGTCTTGCAGTCACTATCGGCCTGAACTGTCTGCTGGTTCCTGTGATGGGCTACATGGGTTGTGCCTGGGCGGCTCTGGGGTGCTACAGCGTTATGATGGTAGCGAGCTATATTGTGGGCCGGATCAAATATCCTATCGGCTACGAGACCGGCCGTCTGTGCGGATACTTCCTGCTGGCACTGGGATTGTGGGCTCTGTCGGTGGCTGTTACTACCGGCACCGAATGGATTGACTTTGCTGTTCGCACGGCGTTGCTGATAGTCTATCTCGGCATAGTCCTTAAGATAGAGCGTATCCGTCCCGGGAGCCTGTTGCCGGTCAAAGGGCTGCTGACGCGCAGGTAAGAAAAATATTTTGAGTGAGTTATGAAAAATAGAATAGCCAATAAGATATCGGATTTTTTTGTCAACTATTTCACGTTGAGCAAGCAGCTGATTCCGCAGAGCGATGCGGAGCAGTCGATCCGCGATGACGTGTCGTTCCACGGAACCAATATCATGATCCTGATACTGGCTATATTGATAGCCTCGCTGGGACTGAACACAAATTCTACGGCTGTCATTATCGGCGCGATGCTCATTTCTCCGCTTATGGGGCCTATAATCGGTATCGGTCTTGGGGTGGGGATCCATGATTTCGAACTTATCAAACGGGCGTTGCGCAATCTGCTGATGGCTGCCGGATTCTCGATTCTCGCGTCGACGGTGTTTTTCATGATCTCGCCTGTGGGGGAGGGTCACAGCGAATTGCTGGCCCGGACATCGCCAACGATCTATGATGTGCTGATAGGTTTTGTGGGCGGTGGCGCAGGAATCCTTGCCATAGGGTCGCGGAGCAAGGGTAATGTGATTCCCGGCGTTGCGATAGCCACGGCATTGATGCCGCCGCTCTGCACGGCAGGTTACGGGCTCGCCACCTGGCAGCTGAATTATTTCTTCGGAGCGTCATATCTTTTCATAATCAATTCGATCTACATAGCGTTCGCCACGTTCATAGGATGCAAGCTTTTAGGATACAAGAGCGCGGCGGCGGTGGATGCGGCGCGCGCCCGTAAGGTGAAGCGGATCGTGTATACGCTTGCTGTCCTGACTATGCTCCCGAGTATCTGGCTGACATACAATATGCTTCGCGAGAATAAATTTCTGATGAGAGCCAATGCGTTCGTGAGCCATGAATGTGTTTTTCCGGAGACGCAGGTGGTGTCGGACAAGGCCTATACGGACAATGGCGAGCGTGTTATCTCGATCTCTCTGATCGGCAAGCCGCTACAGCTCGACTCTCTTGAACTCGCGCTGTCGTCGCGACTCAAGTTCTACGGGCTTGAGGGGACACGGCTGCATATAATACAAGGCTCGCTGACATCGTCGGCCGAGCCGGCGAATACTGTTGATGAGACGCGTACGGTCTATCAAATGGCGCAGACCACAATCATGGGTCAGCAGCAACAGATTGATTCCCTGCGGCGCGTGATCTCGAATATGGGTCGGGACGCAGGCGAAGAGGTGGCACCGGAGCTGAAGGTTATATTCCCGGAGGTTTCGGACATAGCGATCAACCGGTCTGTTTTCGCCGAGGTGGGGACCAACAAGATGGATACGGTCAATGTGGCTCTTGTCCATTTTTCGTCGGCACTGAGCGAAAATCAGCGTCAGAAACTTAAAGAGTATCTTGAAACACGCCTAAAAGTGGCGGATATAGAAATAGTGGCCGTTCCGGCAATGAAACGAGAGCAATGAATCAGAAAAAGGAAAATATCAGATTGGACAGCAGGCCGCTGAAAGTGGCGTTTATCTGTCACAGCGATAATCTCGGCGGAGCGTCGGTTGTCACGCGCCGTCTTGTGCAGGCCTTGAATGCCCAGGGGGTGGATGCCCGTCTGATCGTGTTCAACAAGATCAGCGATGATGCCAGCGTCCAAGCCGTGACGCAATCGCGTCTTCGCCGCGGCTATCCTTTCATGATGGAGCGTCTCGGGATAGCGATGGCCAACGGATTCTCGCGTGAGAATCTGTTCAAAGTGTCGACGGCGTCGCATGGAGTGGATCTGAGCGATCATCCCGATGTCCGTTCGGCCGATGTCATAGTGTTGAGCTGGATCAACCAGGGATTGCTGTCGCTGCATGGGATCCGCCGTCTGGGTCGTCTCGGAAAGCCGATCGTGTGGGCTATGCACGATATGTGGAATCTGACCGGAATCTGCCATCATTCAATTGATTGCGAGGGATATACCGACCGGTGTGGCCGTTGCCGCTACCTGACCGGGACAAAGGATGAGGATCTCTCGCGACGGACGTGGGAAAAGAAAAAAAGGCTCTATGATGAGGTGCCGATCACGTTCGTGGCCGTCAGCAACTGGCTTGCGGAGTGCGGCCGCAGAAGCTCGCTGCTTTCGGGGCGTGATCTGCGAGTTATCCCCAATGCATTCCCTGTGGATTCGTTCTCGACAACACCGGGGCTGGAGCTCAGCCGCATACCTTCGGACACACGCGTGATCCTGATGGGCGCGGCGCGTCTGGACGATCCTATAAAGGGTCTGGGGATGGCGGTGGATGCGCTCAATTATATCTTTGACAATGATCCGGAGGTGGCCCGGGACACTACGGCCGTGTTTTTCGGGGGCATGAATGATCCGCGAGGACTTGAAGATTTGAGATTTCCGCATCTGAGATTCGGAATGATCAACGATGGCCGTATAGTCCGCGAACTTTATGCCCGTGCGTCGGTTGTCATCTCGTCGTCGGTTTATGAAACCCTCCCCGGAACGCTCATAGAGGGACAGGCCGCCGGAGCGCTTCCGGTGAGCTTCGATCATGGCGGCCAACGGGATATAATAGACCATAAGAAGAACGGATATCTTGCTGAATTCGGCAATATCCGGGATTTTGCCGAGGGTATCAAATGGGCTCTCGCGAATCCCGCTGACCGTAATTGGTTGCATGAACAGGTGCGCGAGCGTTTCGCCTCGGATGTCATAGCCCGACGATATATAGATCTGTTTGAGGAACTTCTCGGGCGACATGAGTGATGAAAGCGTGGCTAATGATTAAAAATACAATAAAAATGCGTATCTTTGCGCGTTGAACAATAGAACATTACAAAATAAAGAAAAGCAATGTCGATAGATGATATCATAGCGCAGGGCGTTGCCCGTGCGGTCAAAGAACTTTATGGGGTTGATGCGGATCCCAAGACCATCCAGCCTCAGACAACGAAAAAGGAATTTGAAGGCAATCTGACGATCGTGGTTTTCCCCTGGGTCAAGGTGGCACGCAAATCGCCGGAGGCCGTCGGCAAGGAGATCGGCGACTGGCTGGTGGAGAACGAGCCTGCCGTTGACCGCTTCAATGTGATCAAAGGCTTCCTGAATATAGTTATAGAGCCGGGATTTTGGTCGACAGTACTCCGCCATGTGCAGGAGAGCAGTGACTGGGGCATGAAAGCGGCTACGGAGGATTCTCCGCTGGTGATGGTGGAATATTCGTCGCCCAACACCAACAAGCCGTTGCACCTCGGACATGTGCGCAACAATCTGCTTGGCTATTCTCTGGCTGAAATTCTGAAAGCGTGTGGCAACCGCGTTGTCAAGACCAACATAGTCAATGACCGCGGTATCCATATCTGCAAGTCGATGCTCGCCTGGAAAAAATGGGGCGAGGGCGCTACCCCGGAGAGCCGTGGTGTGAAGGGCGATCACCTGATAGGCGATTTCTATGTGCTTTTCGACAAGCACTATAAGGCCGAACTCGAACAGCTGATGGCCGAGGGCAAGACCAAAGAGGAAGCAGAGGCTGCATCGCCGTTGATGCAGGAGGCTCGAGCCATGCTGCGTGCGTGGGAGGCCAAGGATCCTGAGATCCGCAGCCTGTGGGAGATGATGAACTCATGGGTCTATGCCGGCTTTGACGAGACCTATAAGCGCATGGGCGTTGATTTCGATAAGATCTACTATGAGAGCCAGACCTATCTTGAAGGAAAGGAAAAGGTGCTCGAAGGGCTTGAAAAAGGGATGATGTACCGCAAAGACGACGGGTCTGTATGGGCCGATCTGACGGCAGAGGGTCTTGACCACAAGCTCCTTCTTCGCTCTGACGGCACGTCGGTCTACATGACACAGGATATAGGCACTGCCAAGATGCGTTTCTCAGATTATCCGATCGACAAGATGATCTATGTGGTAGGCAACGAACAGAATTACCATTTCCAGGTATTGTCCATCCTGCTCGACAAACTGGGCTTCGAATGGGGTAAAGGGTTGGTGCACTTCTCTTACGGTATGGTGGAACTTCCCGAGGGCAAGATGAAGAGCCGCGAAGGTACCGTGGTTGATGCTGACGACCTGATGGCGGAGATGATTGATACAGCCAAAGAAACCAGCAATGAACTGGGTAAACTGGATGGTCTGACAAAGGAAGAGGCGGACAATATCGCCCGTATCGTTGGTCTGGGTGCCTTAAAGTACTTCATCCTGAAAGTGGATGCCCGCAAGAACATGACATTCAATCCAAAAGAGTCCATCGACTTTAATGGTAATACGGGACCGTTCATCCAATATACTTATGCACGTATCCAGTCTGTTCTCCGCAAGGCAAAAGAGGCCGGTCTCGAAATCCCTGCCCAGTTGCCCGTCGGCATTGAACTGAGCGAGAAGGAAGAGGGGCTGATACAGATGGTTGCCGACTTTGCCGCTATTGTGAAGCAGGCAGGTGAGGATTACAGCCCGTCCATCATTGCAAACTATACGTATGACCTTGTGAAGGAATATAACCAGTTCTACCATGACTTCAGCATTTTGCGTGAGGAGAACGAAGCAGTGAAGATATTCCGCCTTGCATTGTCCGAAAATGTAGCCAAGGTGGTACGCTTAGGTATGGGCTTACTGGGAATTGAGGTACCTGACAGAATGTAACTTTACGCAAGTTTCTTATAAATGAAAGCGGAGCGTAGCCGGATTGATTCTCGGCTATGCTCCGTTTTTCTGTTTTATGTTCTATTGTTGGCTTTGCAACATGTCCTTTATTTCTTATACCAATTTTTGTGGGTGCTTCCGTCCGATTTGACCCATTCGATGAAGTCGGGATATGTGTTGTATATCTTTACGCCCTCTGCAGGTATATTGAAATCTACGATGTTGGGGAGGTTGATTCCGAAGGGCATCAGTTGTATTTCCTCTTTATAGCGTGCAATATAATAGATTCCTGCTGAGGTGTTCGACACATCGTCCTGGGTATTGAAGAGCTCCATATCGGCTTTGTTGGTGGGCGGATAATTCACTAAGTGTACCTCTCTGTTTCTGTCGTTGACAAAAATGAACGGGTTGTAGGGAGGATTCACAGAGTTGTCTTTGGAAGAGATGTCTATCACTTCAGTGGTGACAGTGATTTTTTGTCCCAGCACTTTCTTGATATCGTTAAAAAGAGTGATGGTGGGGTGTGACTGTCCCGTTTCCATTTCCCAGCTGTCTGAACCGGTGACATTGATGCTCCTTACTTTGGATGGGTCGATATTGGAAAGTTGGTAACCGAATCCGCAAACGTAGCTCCCTCCATTGTGGATAGGGGTAAACTCATCCATAATCTTATATATCTTATCGTCCAGAGCACTTTTGTAGATGGTGGATTGGTATTCGACCACTACATCGTTCATGTCATAATCTCCTTCAGAGGGCCATTGGTCCTCATAGGTCAGTGTACCATAAACAGTATATTCCAGGTTGCTGGGCGGATCTACCGGAGGCAGTTCTGGTCCTTCAGGGTCAATGGCATTGGCTTCTGCTATCTTGACATAGAATGTGGCGTCACAGTAGTCGTAGTCTGTATTGTCTTCGAATCCGATGGCTACAATCTGGTTTGTTCCTCCATCGCGCAGGGCTACCACGCGTTGTGCATTGTCACTGTTCATAGAACTGTAAGAAAAGCGGGTGTGACCGGTCTTCTTGATGTTTCCGTTGTTAAAGCCCATTCCTTCCAGACACCAGCCTAGAGTAACGCCGGCAGGGAATTTATCTTCGAACTGCTGTGTACTTTTATTCCAA